>Ga0181522_10000115_pt1 | contig 64873 bp, 70 predicted proteins | sample PEATcosm2014_Bin_27_FD_121103 | JGI IMG/M metagenome (GOLD analysis project Ga0181522, IMG submission 121103) | Peatland microbial communities from MTU Mesocosm Facility, Houghton, MI, USA - PEATcosm2014_Bin05_10_metaG | ecosystem: Environmental > Terrestrial > Soil > Wetlands > Peat | place...
CTGGCGCGGGCCGATGGTGATGTCGGCGATCACACAGATGCTGCGCGAGGTCGAGTGGGGCAAGCTCGACGTCATGGTGGTCGACATGCCGCCCGGCACCGGCGACGCCCAGCTCACCATGGCGCAGCAGGTGCCGCTCAAAGGCGCGGTCATCGTCTCGACGCCGCAGGATCTCGCGCTGATTGACGCGCGCCGCGGCGTCGCGATGTTCAGGCGCGTCAACGTGCCGGTGCTCGGCATCGTCGAGAACATGAGTTACTTCCTGTGCCCGGAATGCGGCACGCGCTCGGATATTTTCGGTTACGGCGGGGCGCGCAAGGAAGCCGAGCGCCAGGGCGTTCCGTTCCTCGGCGAAGTACCGCTGCATATGACCATCCGGGAGAAGTCGGATTCCGGCATGCCGGTGGTGGCGACCGAGCCGGACGGGCCGCACGCCAAGATCTATCGCGACATCGCGGCACGCGTGCTCGAGCAGATCAAGGGCGGCGCCGACGCCGGGCGCGTGGCGCCAAAGATCGTGATCGAGGCTTGAGTTACGCGGCGCGCTGACCGCGTTCTGGCTTGTGATGGCCATTGCCGCTGCCGGCATGCCCTCTTCGCTCAACGCCCAAGCGCCGCCAGCAACCGCAAAATCGGCTGTCTTGCCGCCGGATGTCGCCTTCGGGCGCTTCATCGCGCTGATCCGCGGCCATCTGCTGACCGGTGACGAATTGGTCAAGCAGCGCGATTGGGACGTCGCGCATGCGCACTTCATGTTTCCGCTTGAGGAAATTTACGGCGTCATTCGCGAAGATTTGCCCGGCTACAACACGCCGCCATTCGATGGTGCGCTCAAGGCACTGGCGCACACGATCGCGGCGCGCAATGCCAAGCAGTACCCGAAGGCAATCGAAAAGGTCGAGAACGCTCTGACTGCCGCCGATGCCGGCCTCAAAGCGCGGCAGACGGACTGGCCGCGCTTTACGGTGGCAACGGCGGTCGCGGTTCTAAAAACCGCCCCGGAGGAATACGCCGACGCCGTCGCCAAAGATCGTATCGTCCATCCGGTCGGCTACCGGACCGCGCGCGGCTTCATCTTGGAGGCGGACCGCATGGTCGAAAGCGTGGCGGGCAATTTGGAGGCCAAAATCCCGACGCGTTGCGTGACATGCGTGAGGGCTTTGCTCAGCTCAAGCAGGCCTTCGCGGCCATCGACGCGCCCAAACGCCCCCCGATCGAGCAAACCGCGATGCTTGGCATCGTTTCGCGGGTCGAATTGGCCGCCGGCAAGGTCCAATAGGGCCGGCGGCTTAATCCACTGCAATAATCCGAAGCGACGTCAATTTCACGTTCTAGCGGCTTGCGCTCAATTGGCGCGGGCCGCATTCTAACGCCATACGGGGGGCGTGTTTTGTGGGTAATCCCCGATCCATTGTAGGGAGGATGCAATGAAACGTCGTCAATTCTTGAAGACGGCCGGCGTTGGCTTGGCCGCGAGCACCGTCGCCGCGCCAGCCATCGCGCAATCGATGCCCGAACTCAAATGGCGTCTGACATCGAGCTTTCCGAAATCGCTCGACGTGCCTTTTGGTGCCGGCGACACTATCGCCAAATATGTCGGCGAGGCGACCGATGGCAAATTCCAAATCCAGACTTTCGCCGGCGGCGAGATCGTGCCGCCATTCCAGGCCGTCGACGCGGTGACCAACGGCACGGTCGAGATGTGCCACACCGCGGCTTATTATTTCATCGGCAAGGATCCGACCTTCGCGCTCTATTGCTCGGTGCCGTTCGGTCTCAACAGCCGCCAGCAGAATGCCTGGTTCCAGGATCACGGCGGCCAGGACATGCTCAACGAGTTTGGCAAGAAGTTCAAACTCTACGGCATTTCCGGCGGCAACACCGGCACGCAGATGGGCGGTTGGTTCCGCAAGGAGATCAAGACCGTCGACGACATCAAGGGCCTCAAGATGCGCATCGGCGGCTGGGCTGGCAAGACCATGCAGAAGCTTGGCGCCATTCCACAGCAGATCGCCGGCGGCGATATTTATCCGGCGCTCGAAAAGGGCACCATCGACGCCGCCGAATGGGTCGGCCCGTATGACGACGAGAAGCTCGGCTTCTACAAGGTGGCGCCCTATTATTATTATCCAGGCTGGTGGGAAGGCGGCACTGCGCTGCACTTCTTCATCAATACCGACAAATGGGACGCGCTGCCGAAAGCCTATAAGTCGCTGCTCACCGCGGCGGCCGGCTACACCAACATGGATGTGCAGGCCAAATACGACTCGCGCAATCCGCAGGCGCTCAAGCGGCTCGTCGCCGGCGGCGCGCAGCTGCGGCCGTTCAGCCCGGCCATCATGGAGGCCGCGCTCAAGGCGTCCACGGAAGTGAATACCGAAGTGTCGGCCGTCAACCCGGACTACAAGAAGATCTGGGAATCGCAATCGGCGTTCCGCGATGACGAAAACCTATGGTGGCAGGTTGCGGAATACACCTACGAGTCCTTTATGATCCGCAACCGCGGCAAGGGCTGATCAAGATGGGCCGTGTAACCGAGGAATACGATCAGGGCCGGCTCAAAGAGCCGGCCCTGAGGCGTTTTCGAGCCCATTTTTCCGGCTCGGCCCCACTTACAACTTTCGTCGAAGCGGTGCAGACTGGATTTAGCGAGTGGGCTTCGTCATGGTTCCAGTTATACCCCAAAGGGGGATGGGTGACGGAGTCACGCGTGCAGCGGGGACTCCCGCTATAAAAAACCGAGGGAGGATATCAGAATGAAGCGTCGTCAATTTTTGAAAACCGCTGGCGTCGGCGTCGCTACGGCCGCGATTGCTTCACCGGCGATCGCGCAGTCGATGCCGGAACTCAAGTGGCGCATGACCACGAGTTGGCCGAAGTCGCTCGACACGCTGTTTGGCGGCGCCGAGCTCATGGCCAAGTCGGTCGCCGAGGCGACCGATAACAAGTTCCAAATTCAGGTGTTCGCCGGCGGCGAAATCGTGCCCGGGCTGCAAGTCGTCGACGCCGTGCAGAATGGCACCGTCGAGATGGGACACACCGCGTCCTATTACTATTTCGGCAAGGACCCGACTTTCGCTTTCGGGACCTCGGTCGGCTTCGGACCCAATCAACGCATAAACCAGGGCTGGTACACGTTGGGCGGCGGCAGGGAAGTGCTCAATGACTTCTACAAGGGGTACAACCAAGTCTCGTTGCTGGCCGGAAACACCGGCTGCCAGATGGGCGGCTGGTTCCGCAAGGAGATCAATTCGATCGACGATCTCAAAGGTTTGAAGATGCGTATCGGCGGATTCCCGGGCCGCGTGATTCAAAAGCTCGGCGCCGTTCCGCAGCAGATCGCGGCCGGCGACATCTACCCGGCGCTGGAGAAGGGCACCATCGACGCCGCCGAATGGGTCGGACCTTACGACGACGAGAAGCTCGGCTTCTACAAGGTCGCGCCGCACTATTACTATCCCGGCTGGTGGGAAGGCGGCTCGATGATCATGGCCATGGTCAATCTCGACAAGTGGAACGCGCTGCCGAAGCATTATCAGGCCGTGCTGATGCAAGCGGCTGCGCTCGCCAACACCTGGATGGTCGCGAAGTACGATCTGGTCAATCCACCGGCGTTGCGGCGCTTGCTGGCCGGCGGCACCAAGCTGCACGGGTTCTCGCCCGCGATCATGGAGGCCTGCATCAAGGCGGCGCATGAATTGCATGCCGAGATTTCGCAGACCAATGCCAACTTCAAGAGAGTCTACGACTCGATGAATGCCTACATGAAACCGGCCTATTCGTGGTTCCAGGTGGCCGAATTGAACTACGACTCGTTCATGATCCGGCACAACAACGCCTGATCGGCGACGCAAAAAAGAAAACCCCGGAGCCGCGGCTCCGGGGTTCTTTATTGGTGCGGCCGCTATTTCTGCGGCGTACTGAAATCGAGCGGCGGCGGCAGATCGATCTGCGGCACCTCGATCTTCACCTTGTTCGGGTCGATGGTCGACAGTGCGCCCTTGTAGTGCATGACCATCGCCGGGAACAGGATCACCAGCAGCACCATAATCACCTGAATGATTACAAAGGGCACGGCGCCCCAGTAAATCTGCCCGGTGGTGATGCCGTCGGTGCGCTTGCCGGTGACGCGGTCGTTGTAAGGCTCGCGCGGTGCGACCGAGCGCAGATAAAACAGTGCGAAGCCGAACGGCGGATGCATGAACGAGGTCTGCATGTTGACGCCGAGAATGACGCCGAACCAGATCAGGTCGATGCCGAGATGCTCGGCCGCGGGGCCGAGCAGGGGAATGACGATGAAGGCGAGCTCGAAGAAGTCGAGGAAGAACGCCAGCACGAACACGAAGGCGTTGACGAAGACCAGGAAGCCGAACTGGCCGCCGGGCAACGAGGTCAGCAGGTTTTCGACCCAGATGTGCCCGCTCACGCCGTAGAAAGTCAGCGAGAACACGCGCGCGCCGACCAGGATGAAGACCACGAAGGCCGACAATTTGGCCGTAGATTCGACCGCCTGGCGCACCAGATCCCAGGTCAGCCGGCGTTTCATGGCGCCGAGGATCAGCGCGCCGCTGGCGCCCATGGCGCCGCCCTCGGTCGGCGTCGCGACGCCGATGAAGATGGTGCCGAGCACCAGGAAGATCAGGAACAGCGGCGGCACCATCACGAACGTGGTCTGCTGCGCCATGTGCGACAAAAAGCGGAAGCCGATGAAACGGTTCGTCGCCCAGTTCACCACCGCCACGGCGAAGGCAAACATGATGGCGAAGAACATGCTCAGCACCACGAAATCAGCGCCGTGCGTCGTCGAGTGCCGCATCATGAACCAGCCGAACACGCCGCTGACCACCGCCAGCACGGCGAGCGAGATGAGACCTCGGCTGCCGCTAGGCTCGCGGAAACCGACGGCTTCCGCCGGCAGGCCTGGCGTCGCCTTCGGGAACAGCACGGTCACGAGGAAAATGTAGCCGGCATAGAGACCGGCAAGCGCGATGCCCGGAATGAAAGCGCCCTCGTACATGTCGCCAACCGACTTGCCGAGCTGATCGGCCATCACGATCAGCACAAGCGAAGGCGGAATGATCTGCGCCAGCGTACCGGAGGCGGCGATCACGCCGGAGGCGACGCGCCGGTCGTAGCCGTAGCGCATCATGATCGGCAGCGAGATCAGGCCCATCGAAATCACCGAGGCCGCGACCACGCCGGTGGTGGCGGCAAGCAGCGCGCCGACAAAAATGACTGCGTAGGCGAGGCCGCCGCGCACGGTGCCGAACAGCTGCCCGATGGTGTCGAGAAGATCCTCGGCCATGCCGGATCGTTCGAGCACCAAGCCCATGAAGGTAAAGAACGGGATTGCCAGCAGCGTGTCGTTGCTCATCACGCCGTAGACGCGTTCCGGCAGCGCTTGCAGGAAGGTCGGCACAAACAGGCCGAGCTCGATGCCAATGAGCGCGAAGATCAGCCCGACCGCGCCGAGCGAAAACGCCGCCGGATAGCCGAGCAGTAGGAAGACCACCAGGGAGCCGAACATGATCGGCGCCATGTTGTTGATGAGGATGGCTGTCATTTGAAACTCCGGGATCCGCTGCGGGCGTTCAGCGCTTTTCGATCGCTTCGACAATGTGCTCGACCTCGGCTTCGAGGGCGTGCACCTGGCTCGCGTGCGGATCCGGAATGAGGTTGCGCATCACGGCGATGCGCTTGACCAGTTCCGAAAGACCTTGAATGAGCAACATTCCGAAACCGATCATGACCAGCGCCTTAGACGGCCATTGCGGCAGGCCGCCGGCATTTCCCGATTGCTCATTGATCTCGATCGAACGGTAGAAGAAGGGAATGCTGGTGATCAACATGACGACGGTCAGCGGCAGCAAGAAGAACGCATGGCCGACCACGTCGATGCTGTCGCGGACGCGCTTGGGCAACATGTTGTTCACTATGTCGATGCGGATGTGCTCGTTGGCGAGCAGCGTCCAGGGCGAGCACAGCAGGAACACAATGCTGAACAACACCCATTGCAGCTCGAGCCAGGAATTCGACGATGTGTCGAAAATTTTGCGGACGGTCGCATTGGCCGCCGATACGATTACGGCGGCGAGAATGAGCCATGCCAGACGCTTGCCGATCCAGGTGGTCATCGCGTCGACGACGCGCGTTACCGGAAGCAACGCCTTGAGCAATGCGTCAAGGGCATCCACGTGCATCTCCCCTCTGCCTGGCCGGTACGGCAACGCCGTCCGGTCCTGTTATTTTTAGTTCAGGTCCCCACGGCTTGGCGGTGAGGCCAAGTCCTGCACCTTACCCTGACGCCGCCATGCCGCGTCAATGGCGAATTTGACGGGCTGGGGGTGGTTTCCACGCCGGTTCAAAGCCTCGCCCAGACGTGGGCAGGGAGCCCCGCAACCAATGGTTAACGAGGTCTAAACCCTCGGTTAACCGGCGAGCGCTACAAATACCGCCGGCCTACACTTCGGGGGCCGCAGCCGCGCCTCGTCCCATTGTCGGGCAGCTCTGCGAGGCGCTGCGAGGATCGAGCATGCGGCAGTTCACGATCGCCGAACGGCTTGCTGCGGCCGTGCTGCTGCCGCTGGTCGCCGTGCTGTCGGCTCCGATCCTGACCGCATTGCTGAGGCCGCACCTCGACGAGGCCAATCTAACATTTACCGAGATTTTCATCGGGCTCGTCGCCGTCAGCGTGGCCGGCCTCTTTGTCATGGTCATCGCGCGCGGCATTGTGCGTCCAGTGGCGGAAGCCGCAGATACCATTGACGCCATCGCCTATGCGGAACTTGAGTCCGCGCCGCCCTTGCAACCGACCCGTGGCGAAATTGCGCGTCTTTTGGCTGCGACCGACAGGCTTGCGGTCGTGATCGGCGAACGCCAGCGCCGCGAACTGGTGCACAACGATCTCGATCGCGCCTGGCATGCCTCTCGCCGCGTCAATCTGTCCAGCATGGCGCACCAGGTCGAGGCGGCGACCGAGGTCGGCATCCAGCCGATCGTCGATGGCACCGCGACCTTGCAGCTCAAGGCCGAAAATATGCTGGCGGCGCTCGATGGCGTACGGATCGCCTTCGAGGACACCGCGTGCGCCGCCGAAGGCTCGCGCTCCATGAATCAGGCGGCCGGCCAGTTGTCCGGCCAGGTGATCCAGGCCATCAACGAGATCTCCGAGCAGGTGCGGCGCGGCGGCGGGCTCGGCCGCGAGGCGGTCGTGCGCGCCAATACCTCGCGTGCGGCCATCGGCGCGCTGGCCAAGGCGACCGACCAGATCGGCGACATCGTCACCGTGATCAAGAACATCGCCGATCAGACCAATCTGCTCGCGCTCAACGCCACCATCGAGGCGGCGCGCGCCGGCGAGGCCGGACGCGGCTTTTCCGTGGTCGCCTCCGAGGTCAAGACACTGGCCACCCAGACCGGCAAATCGACCGAAGAAATCGGTGCCAAAGTCGGCGAGATTCAATCGACCACGCGCGAAGTCGTGGCGGCGCTGTCGAGCGTCGCTGAAGCCATCGATCAACTCTCCGGCGTCACGGTCTCGGTGTCCGCAGCGATCGAGCAACAGCGCAACGCCGCCGAGAATTTCGCAGCCAACGCGCGCGAAAGCAGCGCCGCGGTGTCCGATGTCGCCGGCCGCATGGCTGGCATTGCCGATATGATGCAGCGCTCGCGCGCGATCGCCCAGGATGTCTCGAGGCTGGCCGGTGCCATGCAGTCGACGACGGCAGTCCTATTCTGTGAAATTCCTGACATCGTCCAGCGGGCGGTCAACGCCGACTTGCGCGAATTCCCGCGCTATGAAGTGAAAATGACCGTGCGCCTGGAGCGCGGCGGCGAGGTGTTCGATGTTGCGGTTTTTGACGTCAGTGAAGGCGGGGTAAGAATCGATGCCACGGCAAATCTTCGCGTCGGCGATCAGGTCGCCCTGACGTTTCCCGGCATGAAGGCGATTGCGGCCGAAATCGTGCGCAGCAACGAGGACAGTCTTGGACTGTGCTTCACGCCGGCGCGGCTGCGGCTGGAAGAATTGCGCGATCTGGTGACCTCGCAAGAACGCGCGGCTTAACCGCCGGTCACGCTCATGTGGCGCGCGAGCGCAGGGCGCCGATGGCGGCGATCGATCACGAAATCATGCCCCTTGGGCTTGCGCAGAATGGCCTCGTCGATCGCGGTATGCAGCAGATTGTCGCTTTCGGATGCGCGCAACGGCGTGCGTAGATCCGCCGCGTCTTCCTGGCCGAGGCACATATAGAGTGTACCGGTGCAGGTGATGCGCACGCGATTGCATGACTCGCAGAAATTATGGGTCATCGGCGTAATGAAGCCGAGCCGACCGCCGGTTTCCTTGACGCGCACATAACGCGCTGGCCCGCCCGTCTGATAATCGATGTCCTGCAGCGTATAACGCTCGGCCAGGCGCGCCCGCACCATCGACAGCGGCAGGTACTGGTCAAGCCGGTCTTCGCCGATATCGCCCAGTGGCATCACCTCGATCACCGTAAGATCCATGCTGCGGCCATGCGCCCACGCGAGCAGGTCGCCGATTTCGTCCTCGTTGACGCCCTTAAGCGCCACCGCGTTGATTTTTACCTGCAGACCGGCGGCTTGTGCGGCATCGATGCCGGCAAGCACCTTGCCGAGATCGCCCCAGCGGGTGATGGTGCGAAATTTTTCGGGATCAAGCGTGTCGAGCGAAACATTGATGCGCCCAATGCCGTGGTCTTTCAGTTCGGCGGCATATTTTTCCAGTTGCGAGCCGTTGGTGGTGAGCGTGAGCTCCTTGAGCGCGCCGCTCGCCAAATGGCGCGATAGCGACGACACCAGCGTCATGATGCTGCGCCGCACCAGTGGCTCGCCGCCGGTCAGGCGTAACTTCCTGACGCCTTTGGCGACGAATGCACTGCACAGCCGGTCGAGTTCCTCCAGGCTGAGCAGGTCGGCCTTGGGCAGGAACGTCATGTGTTCCGACATGCAATAGACGCAGCGGAAATCGCAGCGGTCGGTCACCGATACGCGCAGATAAGTGATGGCGCGGTGAAATGGGTCGATCAGCGCGCGCGGCTGGGATCCGGCGCGGTCGATATCGAGCGTGGTGCTGCCGTTGGTCGCTGCCATGACGTGGCTAATATAGGAATTGTGGCCGGCAATGACCATAGCGCGCAGCCGCTCGAAGCGAGCGCCATCAGTCGCCGCGAATGGCGTCGCGGCGCAGTTGGATCGAAGGCAATTTTACTGGCGGGCCGGCGGCGGGTTGGATGGCCACGGCGCGGGCGCGGCTTGCTGCTGCGCCGGCGGCGTGCCGGGGGCAGGGGCAGGCGCCGCGGTCTTGGCCTTCGGCTTGGCGGCCGTGGCCTTTTTCTTGGCGGCTGGCTTTTTGACGGGCTTGGGCGGCTGCGGCGCCGCCGGGGTCAATTCGACCTGCACCGGGTTCGGGCGCATTTCCGCGAAGCCGTTATTGTTCGAAATCGGATCGATCGTTTCCGAATCCGGCTGATAGCCGTTGAGCGCGAACGTGACGGTGACCGGCCCGCCGGTCGAAACCGCAAGCGCGCAAGGCGTGCGGCAGGTTTGACCGTCGGAGATTTTGGCTTCGGCACCAGGTGGCTCGGATTCGAAACGCACCGTGTCCTTCGCGGGTGCTGGCTTCAGCGCGTCGAGACTCATCCAGTCGGGTGTCGAAGAACACGCGGCAAGAGCGAGTCCGCCGATCACAATCGCGATTACTCGGTACATAATGTCCAACCCGTCCACACAAGCGATAAAAATCGCTCACCCATCAACAGGATACGGTCGAGGTCGGGTGCACGCAACAGCTATTGCGCCATTAACCTTACCGCGTTAACCGTCGCGCCGCCCATCGGCATCAATTTGCGGGCAAAATCGCGGCTATAGCTGCTCGTAATTGTGCAAAATGGCTGATTATACGATCCGGCCCAAGGTCGGACACCGGGCGCTCGCTGTAGCCGAAGTCGACGGCGATGACCGGAATGCCGGCTGCGCGTGCGGTTTTGATGTCGGTCTCGGAATCTCCGATCATGATCGCCTGCGCCAGGCTGCCGCCGGCGGCCTCGACCGTGCGGCGCAGCACATCCGGATTGGGCTTCTGAATTCCGAACGAATCCTGTCCGCAGATCGCCGCGAACCGGCCGGCGAGGTTGAGCTGTTCGAGCAACCGGACCGACAACCGTTCGAGCTTGTTGGTGCAGACTGCGAAGTGGCAGCCATCGGACGCCAGCGCATCGAGTGCGTCCGTCAAGCCGGGGAATGGCCGCGAGCGGTCGGCGATGTGCTCGCTATAGTGCGCGATGAAATCGGCAAACAATTGTTCGAGCCGCGCCGGCGTGGCGGCCACGCCTTCCGCTTCGATGCCGCGCATGATCATCGCGCGGGCGCCGCCGCCGATCAGGTTGCGCGCGGTCTCATAGTCGACCGCCGGCAATCCTTCCCGCGCAAACACCACGTTGAGGGTGTCGACGAGATCGGGCGCGGTATCGATCAAGGTGCCGTCGAGGTCGAAAACGATGGTCCGGGCGGCCATGGCGGATCGCTAGCGCATGATTCCGCAAAGTGGAAGGGCTGCGGAGGCCTTGTTTTTCGGCTACCCAGGCGAGGCGATCAAGGCTAGATAGGCGTTGCAGAAATGTCCTCAATTCACGCTTGAATCCGCAACCGGTCGCGATGAACGCCGACGCTCAAAAACGTGCCGCTGCTGCCCGCGCCGTCGAATTCGTGCGCCCCGGCATGCGGCTTGGGTTGGGCACCGGCTCGACCGCGAAGCATTTTGTCGAACTGGTCGGCGAGCGTGTCCGTGCCGGTCTCGACATTATCGCGGTGCCGACGTCGGCTTCCACGCGCGCCGACGCCGAACGCTGCGGCATCACGTTGACGACGCTCGACGAGACGCCCGAGCTGGACCTGACCGTCGACGGCGCCGATGAGATCGCGCCCGATTTCAGCCTGATCAAGGGCGGCGGCGGTGCCCTGCTAAGGGAAAAGATCGTTGCGGCAGCCTCGGCGCGTATGATCGTAATCGCCGATCGGAGCAAATGGGTCGCCACCCTCGGACGCTTTCCGCTTCCGATCGAGGTGACGCCGTTCGGCCTGGGGGCTACACAAAAGGCCGTTGAAAGGGCATTTACCGCTCTTAAGCTTCGCGGACCGCTGACTGTCCGGCAGGGTAAAGACGGCCATGCTTTCGTCACGGATGACGGGCACTGGATCATTGATGCTGCGCTCGGGCGGATCAACGATCCAAAGGCCCTGGCGCAGGCGCTTTCCGGAATACCCGGGGTTATGGAGCACGGTCTGTTTATCGGCCTCGCGCAGACCGCCATATTGGCTGGAGCGGACAGTGTAACCGTTATCGAGCGGCCGTGACATATTGAGCCCAATGGAGTCTTGATGATGAGCATCATTCAGTTCGCTAGACGCGCCGCCGCCATCGCCGCCGCGCTGTTGGCGTTCGGTCCGGCCGCGCATAGCCAACAGCCATCCGCCACAGCGATGACAACGGCGAAGGAACTGGTCGCCATCACCGGCACCACGTCGCTGTTCAATCCGCTGATTGCCGGCGTCGTCGAGCAGGCGAAGCTTCTTTACCTCCAGCAAAATCCGGGTCTGGCCAAGGATCTCAACGAGATTGCCGACAAGATGCGCGAGGATCTTAAGCCCCGCTTCTCCGAATTGACCGACGATGTGGCCAAGGAATACGCGACCAACTTCACCGAGCCCGAACTCAAGGCCATCTTGGTGTTCTACCAGTCTCCCGCGGGCAAGAAACTTCTCGACCGGCAGCCAAAGATCGTCGACGCGAGCATGAGCTTCGCGCAGGACTGGGCGAACAAATTGTCCGACGAAGTCGTTCCAAAAATGCGCGAAGAGCTCAAGAAGCGCGGACACAACCTTTGACTAACGCTTGTCCGATCGATGACCGGGCACGGATTGCGAACAGGCGATAACGGCTGATGCCGGACAACGACGTCGATCTTTTTATCATCGGAGCGGGCTCGGGCGGCGTGCGCGCGGGGCGCATCGCGGCGAGCTACGGCGCGCGCGTCATGATCGCCGAAGAGTATCGGGTCGGCGGCACCTGCGTGATCCGCGGCTGCGTGCCGAAGAAGCTGCTGGTCTACGCCTCGCGCTTTTCCGATGATTTCGAGGACGCCACCGGCTACGGCTGGACCGTGAGCGAGCCCACATTTCATTGGCCGACGCTGATTGCGAACGTCAATCGTGAAGTGACGCGGCTGGAAGCCGCCTACACAACGACGCTCGAGCGTTACAAGGTGCAGCTCGTCAAAAGCCGGGCCATGTTGGAAGACGCCCACACCGTACGCCTGGCAAGCGGAGCGCGGGTGCGGGCCGAGACGATCCTGATCTCGACCGGCGCCTGGCCGCATCTGGGTCCGAAGATTCCGGGCCTCGAATACGCGATGTCCTCGAACGAAGCATTTCAACTCAAGGATCTCCCCAAGCGCATCGTCATCCAGGGTGGCGGCTATATCGCGGTGGAATTCGCCTGTATCTTCGCCGGTCTCGGCAGCGAAGTGACGCTGGTCTATCGCGGCGAGAATATTCTGCGCGGTTTCGATGACGACATTCGCGAGCATTTGCGCAACGAAATGCGTGGGCGCGGTATTGCGGTCACCTGCGGCCACACGATCGCCGGCATCGAGACGGCGGCCGATGAATTGGTGACGCGGCTTTCCGACGGCAGCAGCGTTCCTTCCGACAAAGTGATGTTCGCGATCGGCCGGCGGCCGAACGTCATGGGGCTGGGGCTCGAACCGCTGAACGTCAAAATCCACGAGCATGGCGGCATCGCCGTCGACGAGTTTTCACGCACCTCGGTGCCAAATATTTACGCCGTCGGCGACGTCACCAACCGCGTCAATCTCACGCCGGTGGCGATCCGCGAAGGTCATGCCTTCGCCGATACCGTCTACGGCGGCAAGCCGACGCCGGTCGATCACGGCAATGTGCCGACTGCGGTTTTCTCCGAACCCGAGCTCGGCGTTATCGGGCTGACGGAAATGCAGGCGCGCGGGCAACTCGCCAAGGTCGATATCTACAAGACCAGCTTCCGGCCGATGAAGGCGACATTGCCCGGGCGTGACACCCGCATGTTCATGAAGCTGGTGGTGGACGGCACGACCGACCGGGTGGTCGGTTGCCACATTGCCGGCCATTCCGCCGCCGAACTGATCCAGGTGATCGGCATCGCCGTGAAGATGGGCGCGACCAAAGCCGACTTCGACGCCACCATGGCGGTGCATCCGACCGCGGCCGAGGAATTGGTCACCATGCGCGAGAAGGCCGTCAGCTACGGCCGCGCGGCCGTCGAATAACCACAAGTTACGGTATTTCTCGACTATCTGGCCTCGGCGGGGGGCTCTCGTGTATAACCCCAGCAAATTTGGAGCCATTCGTGATGCTAGAGCGTTGGACGCCCGATAGCTGGCGCAAGAAGCCTATTCAGCAGGTCCCGGATTATCCGGACCGGCAGGTTCTGTCCGACACCGAAAAGCAGCTCGCGACGTTTCCGCCGCTGGTGTTCGCCGGCGAGGCGCGCAGCCTGAAGAAGGCGCTTGGCCGCGTGGCAAAGGGTGAGGCTTTCCTGCTGCAAGGCGGCGACTGCGCCGAAAGTTTCGCCGAGCACGGCGCCGACAACATCCGCGATTTCTTCCGCATGTTCCTGCAGATGGCGGTGGTGCTCACCTATGCCGCCACCTCGCCGGTGGTGAAAGTCGGCCGCATCGCCGGTCAATTCGCCAAGCCGCGCTCTTCGCCGACCGAGAAGCGCGACGGCAAGGAACTGCCGAGCTATCGCGGCGACATCATCAACGACATTGCCTTTACCGAGGAAGCACGGCGTCCCGACCCGCGCCGGCAGGTCGAGGCCTACCGTCAGTCGGCCGCGACGCTCAACCTGCTGCGCGCTTTCGCGCAGGGCGGTTACGCTAATTTGGCGAGCGTGCGGCAATGGATGCTGGGATTCGTCAAGGACTCACCGCAGTCGCGACGCTATGTCGAATTGTCGGACCGCATTTCCGAAGCGCTCGGCTTCATGCAGGCTTGCGGCCTCGATCTGGAGAGCCATCCCGAACTGCGCACGACGGAATTTTACACCAGCCATGAGGCGCTGCTGCTCGGCTTCGAGCAGGCCTTCACTCGCGTCGACTCGACCACCGGCGACTGGTACGCGACCTCGGGCCACATGATCTGGATCGGCGACCGGACCCGCCAGTTCGACCACGCCCATGTCGAATATGCTCGCGGCATCAAGAATCCGATCGGTCTCAAATGCGGCCCGTCACTCAAGGCCGACGACCTGCTGCGCCTGATCGATATTCTAAATCCTGAGAACGAAGCTGGCCGTTTGACTTTGATCGGCCGCTTCGGCGCCGACAAGGTGGGTGAAAATCTCCCCGCGCTTATTCGCGCGGTCAAGCGCGAGGGAAAGGTCGTGCTGTGGTCCTGCGACCCGATGCACGGCAACACCATCACCTCGGCGAGCGGCTACAAGACGCGTCCGTTCGATCTGATCCTGAAAGAAGTGCGCGGTTTCTTCGACGTCCACCAGGCCGAAGGCACCTATGCCGGCGGCGTGCATCTGGAGATGACCGGGCAGAACGTGACCGAATGCACCGGCGGCGCCCGCGCGATTTCCGACGCCGATCTCAACGATCGCTATCACACGGCGTGCGATCCCAGGCTCAATGCCGAGCAGGCGATCGATATGGCCTTCCTGCTCGCCGAATTGCTCAAGAAAGAGCGGTCCGGACGCGCTGCTCCGGTGCCGGCTGCGGCGGGGATGTGAGCCCAATTAGCTCTGCAATTTCCGCTCCCCAGGCACCCGATTGCGGCGCCAATGGGCAGAGGCTAGATCATCAGCATGAACGCCCGCTCCTCCGATAGGCTTGCGATAGCGGTCGCGCAGCTCAACTCGACGGTCGGCGATATTGCCGGCAACGCCGAGAAAGTGCGCCGCGCCCGCGTCGAGGCAGCGGCGCAAGGCGCCGATCTGGTCGTTTTCCCGGAGCTGTTTATCGCCGGCTATCCGCCCGAGGATCTGGTGCTCAAGCCGGCTTTCCAAGCTGCTTGCCGCGCCGCGATCGAGGCGCTGGCGCGTGAAACGGCCTCGACCAGTCCGGCACTTCTGGTCGGCACGCCCTGGGTCGACGACGGCAAGCTCTACAACGCGGTGGCGCTGCTCGATGGCGGCGCGATCGCCGCGTTGCGCTTCAAGGTCGACCTGCCGAATTACGGCGTGTTCGACGAAAAGAGGGTGTTTGCGCCGGGGCCGATGCCGGGGCCGGTGAATTTCCGCGGCGTGCGGCTGGGGTTGCCGATTTGTGAGGATATCTGGGGCGGGGAAATCGTCGAGTGCCTGGCGGAAACCGGCGCCGAATTGCTGGTGGTGCCGAACGGTTCGCCCTATTGGCGGCAAAAGGGTGACGTGCGCCTCAACATTGCCGTGGCGCGCGTAACCGAGCAGGGCTTGCCGACAATCTACGTCAATCAGGTCGGCGCCCAGGACGAGTTGGTATTCGACGGCGTGTCATTCGGTTTGCACGCCGACTGCTCTTTAGCGTTCCAGCTTGCGGCATTCCAGGAGGTCGTGATCACGACCCGTTGGCAGCGGCACGGCAATGCGTGGCGCTGCGAGGGGGGACCCAAGATCGCCGCGGTAGAAGCCGATCGCGCCGACTATGCGGCCTGCGTGCTGGGCTTGCGCGATTACGTCAACAAGAACGGCTTTCCCGGCGTCGTGCTCGGCCTGTCGGGCGGGATCGATTCGGCTTTATGCGCGGCGATGGCGGTCGACGCGCTGGGCGCCGATCGCGCGCGCTGCGTCATGATGCCCTACAAGTTCACCGCTAAAGAGTCGCTCGACGATGCGGCGGCCTGCGCCAAGGCACTCGGCCTACATTACCAGATCTTGCCGATCGCGCCTGCGGTCGAAGGCCTGGAATCTGCCTTGGCGCCGGCCTTGAGCAAATTGCCGCGCGACGTCACCGAAGAAAATCTGCAAGCGCGCGCGCGCGGCACGATCCTGATGGCGATTTCCAACAAGTTCAACGTCATGGTGGTGACCACCGGAAATAAATCGGAGATGTCGGTCGGTTATGCGACGCTCTATGGCGACATGAACGGCGGCTTCAATCCGATCAAGGATCTCTACAAGACCGAGGTGTTTCGGCTGGCGCGGTTGCGCAATAGCTGGAAGCCGGAGGGCGCGATGGGTCCCGATGGTCTAGTGATCCCGGACAACATCATCACGCGGCCGCCGACCGCGGAATTGCGCGAGAACCAGAAGGACGAGGATTCCCTGCCGCCCTACGCCGTGCTTGATCCGATCCTGGAACGGCTGGTCGAACGCGAGGAACCGATCTCGACTATCGTCGCGGCCGGTTTCGATCAGGCGACGGTGGTGCGGATCGAGCGCATGCTCAACATCGCCGAGTACAAGCGCCGGCAGGCCGCGCCCGGCGTCAAGGTGACGTTGAAGAATTTTGGCCGCGACCGCCGTTATCCGATCACCAACCGTTTCCGCGATCCCGGTACGCCGCTGCCGGCGCCGGACACTTCACTGGTCACCGGAAAACCGACAAAGACCGAGGTTTTTTAAGTTTATCGGACCGGCAGGAACGTCGGGCCGACCGTGCGCACCGTCCGTTTCATCGGATCGGCCTCGCCCGGCGCCTCGGCGATCGGCGAGGGATCGGGCGCCTGTGTCTTTGCGCGCGGATCGTTGCGGATCGGCTTGCCATCAACGCCCAGGTGCGGTTGCGACAGCCGCTTGGCGTTCTGCTCGGTGACGATCACGTCGCCGGGCACGACCGTATCGTCGGTGCCCTTCGACTTGAGTGTGTCAGCCCAGCTTTCCCCCGGACGGCGGCAACTGCACGCCGGATTGAGCGCCTTGCGGTAGCTGAATGCGGCCGGCAGGGCGGTGTAGGGCTGGCCGCTGAGCGAAACCGCCTGCGTCACTTCCTCGCCGGGATTGTGATAGCTGTACAATGAAACTTCGGATGCCGGGCACATGCGCTGACAGGTTTGCTCGTCGTCGCGGAAATGATCCTGCGAGGTCGAGTAAGAAATCGGGAAGTAAAAACCGTCGCAGGTGCGCACACAGATGGTGCGGAAGGTGCCACCCATTTGGCCGCCCGGCGCCGCGAACGGATTATTGCCGAACAGACGATCAAAAAACCCGCCCTGTTGTCCCTGCAATGCGGCCGACCGGTATTGCGCGCCGCAGCCATTGTCGCCAAGCGCGATCAGCAGAGATTGCCGTTGCGCGGCGCGTTCGGTGGTGCCGCCGCTGAGCTGCTCAAGCTGGTTTTGCTGGCGCTCGAGCGCGTTGCGCTGCTGGTCGATTTGGCGGCTCAAGCCGCCGCACTGCGCCGGCGGATTGTTGAAGATCGAGAAGAAGCCGGAGCTTTGGCAGCCCATGCGGCGCGATTGCGCGACCAAACGGTCGACCTCGAATTGCTGGCGATTGACCGCATCTTGCGCGGCGCTGATTTGCTGCGCGCGCGCCGGATCGCTGTTGCCGCGATCGAGCGAGGTGAGCTGGGCTTCCAGCCGCTGGCAGTTCGGATTGGGCGACTGCGCGAATGCCGCCGTGCCGGCCGCGAGCATCGCCACCGCCGCCATTGCAGATTTGCGCGCGCGTCCCTTCATGACCTGCACTGTAACGCTAAAACCATGGGCTTGCGAGCCTCGTACTTAGTGCGGCCGTGCGGCCTCTGCGCGCAGATTCCACAACACGCCGGCAACGATGATCAGGGCGCCGAGCAACACGAATATATCGAGCCGTTCGCCGTAAAACGCCCAACCGACGACCGCGATCAGCGGGATGCGCATGAAATCGAGTGGAACCACCAGCGTGGCATCGCCGGCGCGGAACGCATTGCTCAGGCAGTAGTGCGACGTCAAGCCGGCAATGCCGACCCCAAATGCGGGCAAAATATGGCGCGCCCCCAGATGCAGGAACACCGCCGGGTCGCTGCCGATCAGCGAGAGCGGAAGCTGAATCACCGCCATCCAAAATATGATCCCGAACGTGGTTTCGGTCATGGTCAGTTTCTTGGTGGTGATCATGGTGATGGCGTAACCGACCGCGGCACCTAGCACGAGCAGCGCCGCCGGATTGAAGGTGGCGATGCCGGGCCGCAAGATGACCAGCACGCCGATCAGCCCGAGCACCACCACGCCCATGCGGCTCGGCGTCATCTTCTCGTGCAGCAGCCAGACCGCCAGCAGCGCGGTCCAGCCCGGCATGGTGAATTCGAGCGCGAACACGGTCGCGAGCGGGAGCGTGGTGAGGCTTAGCGCCCAAGCATATTGCGAGGCGTAGTGCACGGTGTTGCGCAACAGATTCAATCCCATGCGCCGCGGCAGCGCGTGCACCCGCAGCGCGGGCCGCACCGCCAGCAAAAAGAACAGAACCACCAAAGCGACGCCGCTGCGGATGGCAAGAATTTCGAAAATGCTCAAGCCGCCGTTGGCCAGTTCGCGGATCGAGACCGCCATGACCGAAAACGAGAGCAGTGCGCCGACCATCCAGAGGACGACGCGGGCGAGTTTGTGGGTGATCACGGGCTAATTCGGCTGCTGCTGAGGGGTGGGCGAGGCGCGGGCCGTGGTCTAGCAGGCCGGCGTCGGGCCGTCACTCGGCATCCGGCTGGTTCTCGGGCCTCGCTTTGTCGAACGCCGACAGTTTCATGCAGGCGGCGTCGGCCGCGACGATTTTCGGAAAGCGGTCGAGCGGCACCTTAAGGCGCCGCGCGTTGAACACCTGCGGCACGAGGCAGATGTCGGCCAGCGTCACGTGCGCGCCGCAGACGTAGGGACCGGGCTCGATCATCGCCTCGATCGCGGTAAAGCCCTCGATCACCCAGTGGTGATACCAGGCGTCGATCTCCGGCTGCTCATGCTTGAGTTGGCGCTTGAGGTACTGCAGCGCGACGAGATTGTTGAGCGGATGAATGTCGCAGGCGACCATTTGCGCAATGGCGCGCGCGTGCGCGCGCGCCAGCGCGTCGGCCGGCAACAGCGGCGGCTCGGTATTAATCTCGTCGAGATATTCGATGATCGCCAGCGACTGGGTCAAAACCTCGCCGCCGGACAATTCGAGCGCCGGCACGCGCATTTGCGGATTGACGGCGCGAAATGCCGACTGGCGTTGCTGGCCGCCGTCTTTGGTCAAATGGATGGACGCCGTTTCGTAGGGCAGGCCCTTGAGATTGAGCGCGATCCGCACGCGATAGGCGGCGGACGAGCGGAAATAAGTAAAGAGCTTCACGGCTGGACCCCGGTCTTGACGGTGATGACGGCAATCTAGCGGGGGTCGAGCCGGTTGGCGAGCCGCCGTTGGGCAGGCTTTCCTTGGGGACGCATCCCAACGGCGAGGAGTAAATCTCCTTCCCAGTCTTTGCCTTCGTGTTAGTTTGCGGACAGCCGTCCGATCGAGATGGCGCTGAAGACGTTTCAGGAAACAGGGGGAAGCGATGCTCAAACTCGACCAACATAACGATCTCGTGACGCTGGTTGCACGGCTATTTTTCGCGTCGCTGTTTGTGACCTACGGCTATTTCAAGATCACCGCTTTCGCCGGCACGGCCGCCTACATGGCCAAACAGGGGCTTCCGCTGCCGCCGCTGGCCGCCGCGATCGCGGTTCTTGTCGAGCTCGGTGGCGGTCTGCTCATTCTACTCGGCTATCAGACCCGTCTCGTGGCGCTCATTTGCGCTGCCTATGTCGTGATCGCGGCGCTGATCGCGCATCGCAATTTCGCCGACGGCAATCAGATGTCGCACTTCTTCAAAAACATGGCGATTACGGGCGGCTTCCTGGCGTTGATGGTCAGCGGCGGGGGGCGCTATTCGCTGGACGCGCGCAAGTCCTAGCAATAAGTCCCGGCAGCAGGCGAAACGAAAACCAGCGCCCCTTGGGCGCTAGTCACGGCATTCCTAAAATCTTGAATTACCGCGTGCAGACGATGGCGACGACGTCGCAGTTGCTGCCGTTGCAGCCGCCCGAGCCGCCGGTCGGAATGGCGCCGGTGATTTCGTCGCGGTCGACCTTACGAAAGGACATCGCCGACGCGAATTCGTGGCCTTTGCAATAGGCGTTGGCGGCCGCCGCGCCGCACCGGTCGCCCGAAGCGAGACAGCGGTCGATGCCGTAGCCGTCGCCGTCATTGGCGATGATGAACATGCGCTTTTCCGCCTGCGCGGAGCCAACGACACAGATGGAGAGAAAGGCGGCGAGGCCGACCAGGAGTGTACGCATGACAAAGCCCGCTTGGTTGGAGGCGCCCCGTCCGGCACCGATGAGGAGAATGCGGGCAAATTCGTTAAGGGCCGCTTAACCCTAGCGGCGCTGGAGTTTGCGGGCCTTGACGGTTCCGGCACAACGCATCATTGTGCGCCTGTGATGAACGGCCTTAACCATATCTGCGGCATTTGCCGCGAGATTATTAGCTAGCGCACCACGCTGGCTGCGGCCGTCTTTTCTCCATCGAGATAAAGCAACGCCCGGGCCAGCAGGCACGAGGACCGCCGCGCCCGCGTCGTCGAGCGCAGTCCGCGACGGTGGCGCAAGAGGAAGAGCGATGGAGCTCAGGCTCTACGATACGCTGACGCGCGAGAAGCGGCCGTTTGCGCCGATCGATGCCGGGCGCGTGCGCATGTATGTGTGCGGGCCGACGGTCTACGACTTCGCCCATATCGGCAACGCGCGTCCGGTCATCGTGTTCGACGTGCTGTTCCGGCTGCTGCGCCACATCTACGGCGATAGGCACGTCACCTACGTGCGCAACGTCACCGATGTGGACGACAAGATCAATGCGCGCGCTGCCGAGCGCGGTATCTCGATTCAGGAATTGACGAAGGCCACTTACGACAATTTCAAGTCGGACGTCGAAGCGCTCGGCTGCCTGTCGCCGACGGTCGAGCCGCGCGCCACCGAGCATATCGAGCAGATGAAGACGCTGATCGAGCGGCTGGTGAAATTCGGCAACGCTTACGTGGCCGAGGACAATATTCTATTCAACGTGCCGTCGATGCCGGACTACGGCCAGCTCTCGAAGCGTCCGCTCGACGAGATGATCGCGGGCGCTCGCGTCGAGGTCGCGCCTTACAAGAAAGACCCGACTGATTTCGTGCTGTGGAAGCCGTCAAAGCCGGGCGAACCCGCTTGGGTCTCGCCGGCCGGCGTCAAGGCGCCGGGGCGGCCGGGCTGGCACATCGAGTGCTCGGCCATGGCATGGAAGCATCTCGGCGAGACCTTCGACATCCACGGCGGAGGCATCGACCTGGTGTTTCCGCATCACGAGAACGAGATCGCGCAATCGCGCTGCGCCTTCCATACCGGCGTGATGGCGAATTACTGGATGCACAACGGCTTCTTGCAGGTGGAAGGCGAGAAGATGAGCAAGAGTCTCGGCAATTTCGTGACGATTAGGGAGTTGGAAAACGTTTATCCCGGAGACGTTCTTCGTCTTTTGATGTTGACCACTCACTATAGACAGCCAATCGATTGGACACGCGAAGGCCTCGAACTCGCTAGAAAGGAACTATTGGTCTGGGCGGAGCTAGTGTTGGACTATTTTGATTCAAAAGAGAATTTGGAGAAGGTTGTTGCCGACCTCGACCAAAAGTTAATCGATGCTTTGTTGGACGATCTCAATACATCACTCGCGCTGGTGAGGCTGCGAGAAATGTATCGTTTGGTAAAAAGCGAAAAGCTGCCGATTGAAGAATTTGTAGTTGCGCTTCGATGGTTAGGTTTTCATAATATAAACAAGCCGGGCTTTTTTCATCCCGGTTTTGATGCCCATTTATTTGAGAGTGGGCCGAAGCCCGATCCAACCCAGGCGCAAAATATCGTTGCCTATCGAGCGTCTGTCGCAAACGGTTTCATTGAAACCGCCGATCGGCTGATGAATTCACTGTTGAATTCCGGTTTTGTGATTCGATTAGACGATGCTGGCGTCATGTCAGTTGGAAATAGGACTAGCGCTGAAATGGTCGACCTCGAAGAAGAGTTCAAGAGGAAGGTTGAGGACCATATCGCTGCGCGCAACGCCGCTCGCAAAGCAAAAGACTTCAAAGAATCCGACCGCATCCGTGACGAACTCGCTGCCATGGGAGTCGTCCTAAAAGACACGAAAGACGGCACGACCTGGGAGATCAAGCGATGATGGCCACGGCGCATCCCAAGCTGGCGCTGCGGCCGTTTTTGCCGGCAGACACAGCCATGTTGCGCGAAATCTTCCGCGACAGCATTGCCGATTTGACCGACGAGGACTACACGCCGGCGCAACAGGACGCCTGGGCTTCGGTTGCTGATGACGAGGCCGCCTTCGGCAAAAAACTCGGCAGCCAGTTGACGTTGGTGGCCACGCTGGAAGCCTCGCCAGCCGGTTTTGCCTCGCTCGCCAGCGGCAACAAGATCGACATGCTTTATGTCCATCCGGCCGCGGCCGGGCAGGGCGTCGGTGCCATGCTGGCTGACGCGCTGGAAAAGCTCGCAGGCGGCCGCGGCGCCGACAAGCTGGTGGTAGACGCCAGCGACAGCGCGCGCGGCTTCTTCGAAAAGCGCGGCTATGTCGCGCAACAGCGCAACACGGTTTCGATCGGCGACGAGTGGCTCGCCAATACCACGCTGTATAAACAACTCGCCGTCAAACGGGAGGCCTCATGACCAAGCCCGACACACCGTTCCCGCGTCATTGGCTCTATTACATCGTGCTCAAATATAGCGTGCTGATCGCCGCGATTGCTATCGCAATCTACGTCGTGTACCGGCTGGCGTGACGCCATGAAACGGCACCATTTCATCATTGCGGCCATCGCAATCGTGATCGCCATCGCCTTGGCCTCAAACCATTACCTTTGGTGAGCAACGCCATGGCCCGCGAACGTCTCTATCTGTTCGACACCACGCTGCGCGACGGCGCGCAGACCAATGGCGTTGACTTCACGCTGGCCGACAAGCTGGCGATCGCGGGCATGCTCGACGATCTCGGTATCGACTATGTCGAGGGCGGCTATCCGGGCGCCAATCCGACTGACACCGAATTGTTCGGCACCGACCGCAAACTCCACACCACCTTCACCGCCTTCGGCATGACACGGCGTCCCGGCCGCTCGGCCTCGAACGATCCGGGCTTTGCGGCACTGCTCGAGGCCAAGGCGGACGCAATCTGTTTTGTCGCCAAGGCCTGGGACTACCACGTGCGCGTGGCGCTGGAGACCACGGACGAGGAAAACATCGCCTCGATCCGCGACAGCGTCAAAGCGGCCAAGGCCAAAGGCCGCGAGGTGCTGCTCGATTGCGAGCATTTCTTCGACGGCTACAAGACCAATCCGAAATACGCGCTCGCCTGCGCCAGGGCGGCCTATGACGAAGGCGCGCGCTGGGTCGTGCTGTGCGACACCAATGGCGGCACGCTGCCGCACGAGGTCGAGGAAATCGTCGGTGCGGTCTGCAAGGTCATCCCCGGCGACCATGTCGGCATCCACGCTCATAACGATACCGAGCAGGCGGTGGCCAACTCGTTCGCCGCGGTGCGCGCCGGCGCGCGGCAGATCCAGGGCACGCTCAACGGGCTGGGCGAGCGCTGCGGCAACGCCAACCTGGTGTCGATCATTCCGACGCTCAAGCTCAAGCCGGAATTCTCGGAGAAGTTCGACATCAACGTGTCCGCTGCCGCGCTCAAGAAGCTGGCGCAGGTGTCGCACGCGCTCGACGAGCGGCTCAACCGCGCGCCCAACCGGCACGCGCCCTATGTCGGCGACAGCGCGTTCGCCACCAAAGCCGGCATCCATGCTTCCGCGATCATGAAGGACCCGGCTACCTACGAGCACACGGCGCCGGAAACCGTCGGCAACAAGCGCAAGGTGCTGGTGTCCGAGCAGGCTGGAAAATCCAACATCCTGACCGAGCTCGAGCGCATCGGTATTGCGGCCGACAAGGACGATCCGCGCATCGGCCGCCTGCTGGAAATCGTCAAGGAGCGCGAGACCATCGGCTATGCCTATGAGGCGGCCGATGCGTCGTTCGAATTGCTAGCACGCCGCACGCTTGGCACCGTGCCAGATTATTTCAACGTCACCCAGTTCGACGTCAACGTCGAACAGCGCAACAATGCCAAAGGCGAGCGCGTCACCGTCACCATGGCGGTGGTCAAGGTGAAAGTGGGCAATGACAACATGATCTCGGCGGCGGAGGGCAACGGCCCGGTCAACGCGCTCGATCTGGCGCTGCGCAAGGACCTTGGCCAATATCAGAAATATATCGAGGGACTTTCGCTCACCGACTACCGCGTGCGCATCCTCAATTCAGGCACCGAGGCGGTGACCCGCGTGCTGATCGAGAGCGAGGACGAGAACGGCGAGCGTTGGACCACTATCGGGGTGTCGCCCAACATCATCGACGCGTCATTCCAGGCCTTGATGGATTCGATTGTCTACAAGTTGGTGAAATCCGGCGCGCCGGCATGATCGACCATGTTTCCGTCGCCGTTCGCGATCTCGCCGCGTCGGCTCGATTCTATGAAGCCGTGCTCGCGACGCTTGGTATGGCCAAGCTTGAGCAGCGTCCGGCCACTGTCGGCTTCGGAAAAACCTATCCCGAGTTCTGGATCAACTTGCGCGATGAGCCGCTCAGCGCGGCGAGCGGCGCGCATGTGTGTTTTCGCGCCCGCGCGACCGATATGGTCGATGCATTTCACGCCGCGGCGCTGGCGGCCGGCGGCAGCAGCGACGGTGCACCGGGTTTGGGGCCCCAGCACGGCGACGGCTATTACGCCGCCTTCATCCGCGATCTTGACGGCAACCGCATCGAGGCGGTGACGTTTACCGCAAAAGACTAGGCGTTAAAGCTTGTCGACGTCCGCCGTAGACAATTGCTTGGCCGCGGCCGGCACCGCGTCCGCCGCTTTGCGCAGCATCGGCAATATATCGTCGACTTTGTCGGTGACCAGCAGATCGAAGTTCAGGTCGCCGCGGATAAATTCGAGCTTCTTCATATGGTCGAGCAGGGCGCACAGCGGCCCCCAGAATGCCTTGATGTTGGCGAGCAAAATCGGTTTGGTGTGGCGGCCGAGCTGCACCCAGGTCATCTGTTCGACGATCTCCTCCAGCGTGCCGACGCCGCCCGGCAACGCGACGAAGGCGTCGGCCAGCTCGAACATCTTGCGTTTTCGCTCGTGCATGTCGCGCGTCACGATCAGCCCGTGCGCGCTGTCCCTGGCGTGCTCGCGGGCCACCAAGAACTCGGGGATGATGCCGGTCGCTTCGCCGCCATTGCCGAGCACGGCGCGGGACAGTTCGCCCATGATGCCGATGGCGCCGCCGCCATAGATCAGGCCGATGCCGTTCTTGGCGAGGATCTTGCCGAAGGTGCGCGCGGCCTCGACAAAGGCCGGGTCGGTGCCCGGGCCGGAGCCGCAATAGACGCAGATTTTTCGGATCTTTTCGGGGTTTTCTCGTTGGTTCATGGCCATGCATGTGCAACGCGTATGCGGCAGCGTCAAGGCGGTGCCAAATAATCGTCGGCTGAGAGCGTGCGGGGTGATTAAGCCCGAGAATCCTCCTATATGAAGGCCTCGAATGAGCGACCATCACCACCAGCGGACTACTGAGACTAACGCGCGCGTCTCCGGCGCCCGCGGCGCTCTGTTCATGACCGTGGTTCACCTTTGGCCCTACATCTGGCCGTCCGACCGCAGCGACCTGAAGCTGCGGGTGCTGGGCGCCATGGTGCTGTTGCTCGCCGCCAAGCTTGCGACCGTCGCGGTGCCCTTCACCTTCAAATGGGCGACCGACGCGCTCGCCGGTCACGGCACCGCGCCGATCGCGGCCACCGACTGGTTGTTGTGGGCAATCTCCGTGCCGGTCGCCATGACGATTGCCTATGGCGGCATGCGCATCCTGATGGCGGCGCTGACGCAATTGCGCGACGGCATCTTCGCCAAGGTCGCAATGCATGCGGTGCGCCGGCTTGCCTTCCGCACTTTCGTGCACATGCACGAGCTCTCGTTGCGCTTCCATCTCGAGCGCAAGACCGGCGGGCTGACTCGCGTGCTGGAGCGCGGCCGCAACGCCATCGAAACCATCGTGCGGATGGTGATCCTGCAACTCTCGCCCACCATCATCGAGCTGGCGCTGATCGTCGGCGTGCTGATGTGGCAGTTTGACTGGCGTTACGTCGCGGTGATCATGGTCACCGTCGCATTCTACCTCGTTTACACCTATCACGCCACCGAGTGGCGTATCGGCATTCGTCGCCGCATGAACGAGAGCGACACCGACGCCAACGTCAAGGCTATCGACTCGCTGCTCAATTACGAGACCGTGAAATATTTCAGCGCCGAGCAGCGCGAGGCCGAGCGCTATGACAAATCGATGGCGCGCTATGAGGAAGCGAGCGTGCGGGCCTATACCTCGCTCGCCGTGCTCAATGCCGGGCAGGCGGTGATCTTCACGCTCGGTCTTGCCGCCGCCATGCTGATGTGCGCCTTCGAGATCAAGGCCGGCACCAAGACGATCGGCGACTTCGTGCTGATCAACTCGATGATGATCCAGCTCTATCAGCCGCTCAATTTCATGGGGATGGTCTATCGCGAGATCAAGCAGGCGGTGATCGACATCGAGCTGATGTTCTCGATTCTGGCGCGCGAACCTGAGATCAAAGATGTTCCCGGCGCGTTACCGCTTAAGGTCGCGAGCGGCAATGTCCGCTTCGAGGACGTGCGCTTCGCCTACGAACCCGAACGGCGCATCTTGAAGGGCATCAGCTTCGAGGTTCCGGCCGGAAGAACAGTGGCGGTGGTCGGCCCCTCCGGCGCCGGCAAGTCGACGATCTCGCGGCTGTTGTTCCGATTTTACGACTTGGCTGGCGGCCGCATTCTGATCGACGGGCAAGACATTGCGCGGGTCACGCAAAGCTCGCTGCGACAGGTCATCGGCATGGTGCCGCAGGACACCGTGCTGTTCAACGACACCATCCGTTACAATATCCGCTATGGCCGCTGGGAAGCCAGCAATGCCGAGGTGGAGGAGGCCGCCAAGCTCGCGCAGATCGACCCGCTCATCCGCATGGCACCCAAGGGCTACGACACGGAAGTCGGCGAGCGCGGCTTGAAGTTGTCGGGCGGCGAGAAACAGCGCGTCGCCATCGCGCGCACCATTCTGAAGGCGCCGCCCATTTTGGTGCTGGACGAGGCAACCTCCGCGCTCGACAGCCACACCGAAAAGGAAATTCAAGACGCGCTGGGGCGGGTATCCAAAGGCCGCACCACCTTGGTGATCGCGCACCGGCTCTCGACCATCGTCGGCGCCGATGAGATCATCGTCCTTGATCAGGGCGAGATCGTCGAGCGCGGCGCGCATTACGCGCTGCTGGCGGCAAACGGGCTCTATGCAAGCATGTGGAACCGACAGCGCGAGGCCGAGGAAGCGCGCGAGAAGCTCGCGCAGGTGGCCGACGTCGAGGCTGCGCCTAACCGCAACCCGCCTTTGGTGGAGGATGTCATCACGGCTGCTGCTGCGTCGCACCTTGAAGCGCGGGCCGACGCGGCGGAGTAGGATAAAACATGTCGATCTATGATTCGATTCGCGCGCAGATCGTGCCGATCACGCCGGAAGGCTATCCCTTCATTGGCGCCTTCGCGCTTGCCAGTCTGGTGCTGTTCTGGCTGTGGAGCCCGCTCGGCTGGCTTGGCACGGTGGCGACGGTCTGGTGCGCCTATTTCTTCCGCGATCCGCCGCGCGTGACGCCGGTGCGCGAGGGGCTGGTGGTGGCGCCGGCCGACGGCCGCGTCAGTCAGGTCACCACCGCGCCGCCGCCGCACGAACTCGGCCTTGGCGACAAGCCGTTGCCGCGGGTTTCGATCTTCATGAGTGTGTTCGATTGCCACGTGAACCGGAGCCCGGTCGCCGGCCGTATCGAGAAAATCGTTTACCAGCCCGGCAAATTCTTCAACGCCGACCTCGACAAGGCGAGCGCCGACAACGAGCGCAATTCGCTGGTGATCGCGGCCGCGGGCAGCCGCGTCGCGGTGGTGCAGATCGCGGGACTGGTCGCGCGGCGCATCGTTTGCTTCGTGCGCGAGGACCAGCCGATCGGCGCCGGCGAGCGCTTCGGCATGATCCGCTTCGGCTCGCGCCTCGACGTATATCTGCCCGACGGCACGCCGCCGATGGTCGCGGTCGGGCAGACCTCGATTGCCGGCGAAACCGTGCTGGCGGATCTGCGCACGCCGGATGCCGGACGCGCGTTTCGGGGCGGTTAACGCTGCTTCCGGCGTGCCGTGGCGCATTCACCCCGAAAAGTCTATATTGTCTTCATGGTTTTTCCGCCGTTCGATCCCGCGCCGCCCCGCCGCCGCCGCTTCAAGGCGATTCCGGTGCGCACGCTGTTGCCGAATCTCATCACGCTGTTGGCGCTGTGCGCCGGTCTGACCGCGATCCGTGTCGCGGTCGAGAACAGGCTTGAGCTGGCGTTGGCCGCGATCGTGCTTGCGGTGCTGCTCGACGGCATCGATGGTCGCGTCGCGCGCATGCTCAAGGGCACCTCGCGCTTCGGCGCCGAACTCGACAGCCTTGCTGATTTTGTGAATTTCGGCGTCGCGCCCGCGCTGATTCTGTATTTCTGGGGACTAGCCGAACTCAAGTCGGCCGGCTGGATCGCGGCGCTGGTGTTTGCGATTTGCGCGGCGTTGCGGCTCGCGCGCTTCAACGTGATGATTGACGATCCGAGCAAGCCGGCCTGGGTCGGAAATTTCTTTACCGGCATTCCGGCGCCGGCCGGCGCCATCACTGTGCTGCTGCCGATCTATCTCAATTTCCTCGGCGTCTCCAACGGACTCGTCACCGTGTGGGTCACGTTTTTTTACACATTGGCTATCGCGTTGCTGATGGTCTCAAGGCTGCCGGTGTTTTCCGGCAAACGCGTCGGCAAGCGTGTGCCGCCCGAGATGGTGCTGCCGGTGTTCGTGCTGGTGGTGTTCTTCTTCGCGCTGTTGATCAGCTATCCGTGGCAAGTGCTCACCATCGGCTCGCTCACTTATCTGGCGTGCCTGCCGCTCGGTTGGTGGTCCTATCGCGAATATCTGCGCAAGGACGCCGCGGCCGCCGCAGCGGCGTCGATGTCCGCGGCCGAAACGCAAGTGTCGGCGGGCCCCATCGCGCCCGGACATGATGCTGATCATGACCGCCCGGCGCGGCTGAACTGACGGCCGGCGTCCTTATCCTCTATGCCGCGCGCCATTCGCGTCCTTCGCCCTGCCGATCGCGACAATCGGCAGGTCGTCGATACCGTCATCCTCGATTACGCTCAGCGCAGCGCGAAAAAAACAACGGTCACCGGCGTCAAAGGCGGCACGATTGAAATTGATCTGCACGAACCGGCGCGCTTGCGCACCGATGACCTGCTGGTTCTCGACGATGGCGGACTGGTCGAAGTGGTGGCCGCGCCCGAGCCGTTGATCGAGGCGCGAGCAGGGGACGTCGGCGGGCTATCGCGGCTCGCCTGGCATCTCGGTGACCGCCATGTGCCGGTGCAGGTGCTGCCCAATCGCATTCGCGCAAGGCGCGATGCCGCGATCGAAAACCTGCTCGGTTCACTCGGCGCGAAGGTGGCCTTGATCGACGCGCCATTCGAGCCCGAGGCCGGCGCCTACGACTCACACAATCAAGACCACGCGCGCGGTCATGACCATCATCACGGCCACGATCATTAGGGCATCAGCCCCTGCGTTCCGAATGGATAGCCGGGCATCAATTGATAAGGATGCTTCCAGCCGGGCAGCGCCATAATGCGCGCCAACCATGCGCCGATCGCCGGATGGTCCTTGGCAATTTCGAATCCGAATTCCTCCGCCGGGTAGTACAGATAGGCCGTCATCGATACGTCGGCGATGGTCGGCTTGTCGCTCACCAGGAATTGCCGTTCGGTCAGCCGCTTGTTGACGATGGCGAGCGCGCCGTCGATGCGGCCTTTGAGAAAGGCCATGACCGCCGGATCGCCGGCCGGCTTGGCGAAATTCTTGAGGAAGCGATAGGGCCCGAGGAAGCCGTTGACCTTCTGGTTGTCGAAGATGATCCAGCGCAGCGCCTCAAGTTCCTCGTCTTCGCCCTTCGGCAAATATTGTCCGGATTTGCGCGCGAGATACGTGAGAATCACGCCCGACTGGCTGAGCTTTTTCTTTCCGTCTACCAGCACCGGCGCTTCGCCCATTTCGCTCACGTTTTCGCGAAATTCGGGCGTGCGCTGCGGCGCCTTGCCGAAAAAGTCGTACCAGATCGGTTGCCACTTCGCGCCGATCAGATTGAGCATCAACGCGGCGCGATAGGCGTTGCCGGACTGGGCGAAGCAATAAAGCTGATACTCGGTCATGAACGCTCCTATATTTAACGTGCCAACGTCACGGCCATGCCGGCGGTAGCCTGACCTTCGAAGCGGCCGCCGGCATATGTGAGGCTCGCCAGCGACTGGTTTTCATCATCGGTGATCATCAGCGTGCCTTGATCGAGCGTCCAATGCCGGCTGGTGAAAAAATTGCCCGGGCAGCCGCCCTCCGGCGCGATGTTGCCGCTTTGCGCGCCCGGAGCGCTGCTGAAATTCATGCCGCAGGTCGGCGCGTTCGGCGCCGCCAAAATCCAGCGGCCGGCCATCTCGGCGTTTGGCGCTGCGGGCGCCGCCGGCACCGCGTCTCCGAAAAGATTGCCGGCGCAGCCCGCCAGCATCGATGCGACCAGAATGCCCCCGGCAACCCCAATTCTCGACATTCCGCGGCGCAGCCTCACTTCATGGTCGGAATCACGAATTCGGCGCCTTCCTTGGTGCCGGTCGGCCAGCGCGACGTCACAGTCTTGGTCTTGGTGTAGAAGCGGATCGAATCCGGTCCGTGCTGGTTGAGATCGCCGAAGCCGGAGCGCTTCCAGCCGCCGAAGGTGTAGTAGGCCAGCGGCACCGGAATGGCGAAGTTGACGCCGACCATGCCGACCTGCACGCGGTTGACGAAATCGCGGGCGGTGTCGCCGTCGCGCGTGAAAATCGCGACGCCGTTGCCGTATTCGTGCTCGGAGGGCAACCGCACTGCTTCGTCGTAATCCTTGGCGCGCACCACCGAGAGCACCGGCCCGAAAATTTCTTCCTTGTAGATTTTCATGTCCGGCTTGACGTCGTCGAACAGGCAGCCGCCAATGAAATTGCCGTTTTCGTAGCCTTGCAATTTGAAATTGCGTCCGTCGACGACAAGCTTGGCGCCTTCCTTGATGCCGGCATCGATGTAGCCGCGCACTTTGCCAAGCAGTTCCTTTGTGACCATCGGCCCGTAGTCGGCTTGCGAGTCGCTGGACGGCCCGATCTTCAGACTCTCGACCCGCGGGATCAACTTTTTCATCAACGCGTCGCCGGTCTTCTGACCGACGGGCACCGCCACCGACACCGCCATGCAGCGTTCGCCGGCCGAGCCATAACCGGCGCCGATCAGCGCATCGACCGCCTGATCCATGTCGGCGTCGGGCATCACGATCATGTGGTTCTTGGCGCCGCCAAAGCACTGCACGCGCTTGCCATGCGCGCAGCCGGTCGAAAAAATGTATTCCGCGATCGCCGACGAGCCGACGAAGCCGATCGCCTTCACTCTTTCGTCGGTGAGGAGCGTATCGACCGCTTCCTTGTCGCCATTGACGACGTTGAGGATGCCTTCCGGCAATCCGGCCTCCAGGAACAATTCGGCGATCCGCATCGGCACCGACGGATCGCGTTCCGATGGCTTGAGGATGAAGGCATTGCCGCAGGCGATCGCCGGCGCCGCCTTCCAGAGCGGAATCATCGCCGGAAAATTGAACGGCGTGATACCCGCGACCACGCCAAGCGCCTGGCGGACCGAATAAAGATCGATGCCGGGCCCGGCACCTTCGGTGTATTCGCCCTTCAGCAAATGCGGGATGCCGCAGGCGAACTCCACCACCTCGAGCCCGCGCTGAATGTCGCCGCGCGCGTCAGGCAGGGTCTTGCCGTGTTCCGAAGAGAGCAGCTTGGCGAGGCTGTCGTATTCCTTCTGCACCAGTTCGAGAAACTTGAACATCACGCGGGCGCGGCGCTGCGGATTGGTCGCGGCCCAGGCGGGCTGCGCGGCCTGCGCATTGGTGATTGCCCCTTCGACCTCCGAGCGCTTGGCGAGAGCGACCTTGGCCTGCACCTCGCCGGTATTGGGATCGAAAACGTCGCCGGAGCGGCCGGAGGTCCCTTTGACGGCCTTGCCGCCGATGAAATGGACGATTTCACGCATGGCTCGCTTTCCTCCGAATTTTCACCGGTCCTGGACGGACCTTGGGCTTGGCAGCCGATTTCCGGCGATTTTTGCAGCTTTTTGCCGGCAGGTCACGGGCAGGCACGGCCAAAGTGGGCGATTTTCTTTCACGAACGGTTAGCCTTTACCGCCCCTTAACAGCCCCAGTCTAGGGTCGATTGCAGCGGTCATCATACCGTTTTGTGCGGTTTCGTTGCGCGTTGGGTGGGGTAGTTCATGGATATCGCGACCAGTTTAGGTCTGCTGTGCGGCGTCGGCGTCGTCGGCCTGGTAATTATGATGGGCGGCGACCTGCACATGTTCGTCAGCGAACATGCCTTCATCGTCATTTTCGGCGGATCATTCGCCGCCACGCTGATCCGGTTTCCGCTGTCCTCGATCTTCCACGGCCTGCCGCTCGGCGCCAAATTTGCCTTCACCATGCGGCGCAGTACCCAGCGCGAGCTGGTCGATGAACTGGCGGGTATCGCCGAAATCGCCCGCAAATCCGGTCCGATGGGTCTCGAAAAAGTCGAGACCGAGGATCCGTTTTTGGCCAAGGGCATCCGCTTCGTCGCCGACGGCTACGACACCAATTTCATCCGCGACAATCTCGAGCGCGACCGCGACAACTTCCTCACCCATCTCGACGAAGGCCAAAAGATCTACCGCGCGGTCGGCGATTGCGCGCCGGCCTTCGGCATGATCGGCACTCTGATCGGCATGGTGCAGATGTTCGCCAACATGACCGATCCGTCCAAGCTCGGCCCATTCATGGCCGGCGCGCTGCTGGCGACGTTTTACGGCGCGGCGCTCGCCAATCTTTTTTGCTTGCCGATTGCCGACAAACTGCATCTCAAGCTGGTCGATGAGGAAATCAATCGCACCCTGATCATCGACGGCATCTTGATGATCCGCGAAGCCAAAAGCCCGACCCTCGTGCGCGAGATGCTGCTCGCCTATCTGCCCGAGAAGCATCGCCACAGCGAAGCCGAGAACGAAAAAGAAGCGCCGGCGGCGGCGGCCGCTTAAACCACGGCGCATCGGAAGAAGCGACAATGGCCAGACGCAAGGAAGCTCATGGTGGCGGTCACGGCTGGTTCGTGACCTTTGCCGATCTCATGGGATTGCTGGTCAGCTTCTTCGTGATGCTGGTCGCCTTCTCGACGCAAGATCAGCAGAAATTGAAAATCGTCGCCGGCTCGATGCGCGACGCCTTCGGCGTGCAGGATCAGGTGCGCTATTCCGGAATCATCGAAGTACTGGGCCTGCCGACGCGGCCGAAACTCAAGAACGCCGCCAACATCGATCCGTCCGAGGCCTCGCCGACGCCGACACCGGACGACAACGATAAGCAGGCCAAATTCGGCCAGCGCCTCAAGAAAGATGAGAAATTTGCTCTCGCGACCGCCTCGCTGCGCCAAGCCTTGCAGGAAATGCCGGAGATCACCGAAGCTTCCAAGCACATTATGGTCGAGGAGACCAAGCAGGGCCTCAATATCGAGATCGTCGACCAGGACGGCCGCTCGATGTTTCCGGATGGCGCCAAGGAGCCCTACGAGCGCACCCGCAAGCTGATCCAGAAGATCGCTCCGGCGCTCAAAGCGATGCCGTTCCGCGTTTCGATCACCGGCCATACCGCCACCAGTAAGGTGCCGGATAAGCCGGGCTACGGCGCCTGGGACCTGTCTGCCGACCGCGCCAACGCGGTGCGCGAGATCCTGGCAGGCGAAGGCCTGCCGTCGGCGCATATCTACATGGTGGCCGGCAAAGCCGATACCGATCCGCTGTTTCCCGATAATCCGTCGATGTCGCCCAACCGCCGCGTCACCATCACCCTGATGCGCGAAGAGCCGCCGATTCCGGTCGATTTGACCCCATAGCGGGAACAAAATCGGGCCGGGTTTGGTTGTTCCACATCCCGACCGGGTGGGCAGTCGCGGTCGACCAGGCGAGGGTCTGTGCCCGTCCGCCCCAGGAGCCAGGCGACCGCATACTAAGCCACTGATATGTTGATAAAAACAGAATCGGGCGGCCTGCGGATTATGCATGGCTCGGCTATCCAATTTGCGCTAATGCGTGTGCTGTGAGGTTCGGCAAGACGCTATAAGCCGCCTCCCGCTGGTTTCCTGAATTCCAATAAGTAAGCCTAGGCCTTCGATGTCATCACGGACTGCCGCCGTCTCCGGTGGCTCAACTACGGCCAATGGTAATGGTGACCATTCGCCGGCGAGGGTCGGCTTCTGGGCGCTAACGCTTGGATGCATCGGCGTCGTCTACGGCGACATCGGCACCAGCCCGCTCTACGCGTTGCGTGAATCGGTGCTGGCGGCGGCCGGGCCCGGCAGGGTGGTGGACGAGCCGGTCGTATTCGGCATTTTGTCGTTGATCATCTGGGCGCTGCTGCTGGTGGTCACCGCAAAATATGTTCTGGTTCTACTGCGCGCCGACAACAATGGCGAAGGCGGCACGCTGGCGCTGATGGCGCTTGCCTCGCGCGCGCTCGCCGGCACCCGTGGCGGGGCGATCGTCATCCTGCTCGGCATCATCAGCGGCGCGCTGTTCTACGGCGACGCCATCATCACGCCGGCGCTGTCGGTGCTCTCGGCGGTCGAAGGCTTGAAGGTAGCGACCCCGGCGTTTGACGAATTCGTGGTGCCGATCACGGTCGGCATCCTGATTGTTTTATTTTCGGCGCAATCGCGCGGTACGGCGAAGGTCGCCGCTTTGTTTGGACCGATCACATTGATCTGGTTTGCGGCGATCGCAATCGCTGGGTTCTGGCATATCGGCCGAAACTTCAGCGTGCTGTTGTCGTTTAATCCGTACTACGGCGTCCACTTTCTGCTCAATCACGGCATCGTCGGATTTTATACGCTCGGCGCGGTTTTCCTGGTGGTGACCGGCGCGGAGGCGCTCTATGCGGATTTAGGCCATTTCGGGCGCGGTCCGATCCGTTTCGCCTGGCTGACGGTCGTGCTGCCGGCGTTGTTGATCAATTATCTCGGCCAGGGCGCGTTGGTGCTGGCCAATCCGAAGTCAATCGAGAATCCGTTCTTCTTGCTGTTTCCGCAATGGGCGCTGCTGCCGATGGTCGTGCTGGCGACCGCGGCCACGGTCATCGCGAGTCAAGCGGTAATCACCGGCGCCTATTCGCTCACGCAACAGGCGATTCAGCTCGGTCTGTTGCCGCGCCTGGAAATCCGCCACACCTCGGAATCGCTGTTCGGCCAAATTTATATGCCGCGGGTGAATACGCTGCTGTTGATCGGCGTCTTGCTGCTGGTTGGGCTATTCCGCTCGTCGAGCGCGCTCGCCTCGGCCTATGGCATCGCCGTTACCGGTACAATGGTGGTTACCGCGATGATGGCGATCATCGTGATCCGGCGGACCTGGGGTTGGCCGCTGATTGCGGCCTTGGCGCTGATGCTGCCGTTCTTGTTCATCGACCTAACCTTCCTAACGGCCAACTTGCTCAAGGTCGTGGAAGGCGGCTGGATGCCGCTCGCGCTCGGAGCGCTGGTGATGACGGTGATGTACACATGGCGGCGCGGCAGCCGGCTGCTGTTCGAAAAGACCAGGCGGCAGGAAATCCCGCTCGAAGGCCTGGTCGCTCGGCTGGAAAAGAAGCCGCCGGTACGGGTGCCCGGCACCGCGGTGTTCTTCACCAGCGATCCGTTGAGCGCGCCAACGGCGCTGCTGCATAGCCTCAAGCACTACAAGGCGCTGCACGAGAAGAACGTCATCCTCACCGTCGAGACGGCGGATACGCCGCGCGTCGATGCCGCCGAACGGGTGCGCATCGAGCCGGTGGGCGAGACGTTTTCGCGCGTGGTGCTTCGTTTTGGCTTCATGGAGACGCCGAACGTGCCGAAAGCGCTGGCGATCGCGCGCAAGCTCGGCTGGCAGTTCGACATCATGTCGACCTCCTTCTTCCTGTCGCGCCGGACGCTCAAGCCGGCGCCTCATTCAGGGATGCCGCGCTGGCAGGACCGGCTGTTCATCGGACTGACCCGCGTCGCCAACGACGCCACCGACTATTTCCAGATCCCGACCGGGCGCGTGGTCGAGGTCGGAACGCAGGTGACGGTTTAATAAATTCACGCTAAAACCCAGGCCATCGCGTAACTGGAGTTGCGTCATGGCCGATGAAATGCCGCGCGCCGACGAGGTGCAGAATTTGACACCTCAAGAGGTGGCGGCGGGCCTAACCGAAGGCCGCATGCTGCTGGTCGACGTGCGCGAGCCCAATGAAACCTCGGTCGAAAGCTATCCCGACGCGGTGATCGTGCCGCTGTCGGCCTTCAATCCGGCCGCCATTCCCGATCCGAAAGGGCGGCAGGTGGTGTTTGCCTGCCGCTCCGGCCGCCGCTCGATTACGGCGTCGGTGGCCGCGCAGGACGCGGGCTATCCGTACAAGTCGCATCTCGCCGGCGGCATCATTGCCTGGAAGGCGTCTGGCCTTCCAACCCGCACCGGCTGAACACGCGCCATGAACCTGCCGCGCTCCCGCCTGCCGTTGATGTCGCTTGCGCTAGTCATGCTGGCCGCGCCGGCCACGCGCGCCGATGACAATGCCATGTGGGCTTTACTCAAAGTGCCGGGTCATATCGATATTTTGCGTCATTCCAATGCGCTGGGCACGACTCCGGAGCCTTACGGCATCGATCTCAAAGATTGCTCGATCCAGCGCAGCCTGGACGACGCCGGCCGCGCCCAGGCGCGCCGCATTGGCGATGAATTCCGCAAGCACGGAATCGCCAAAGCGCGCCTGGTTTCCAGTCAGTTTTGTCGCGCGCTGGAGACCGCCAGACTCACCGGGCTCGGCCCGGTGGCCGAGATGCCGGCGCTCAATCAGGTCTTTGTCACCGACTTCAGCGGCATGCACGAGACCGCGGAAAAAACCGCTAAGTTCATGAAAACGATCCCGGCAAAACAGCTCACCGTTTTGGTTTCTCACGTCAGCAATATTCAGGCGATCGCCGGCGCAAACCTGTCGTCCGGAGAAATGGCGGTCGCGCATCTCGACGCGGCCGGCGCCGTGACCGTCGACGGCCGCATCATGGTGCCGTGAGCGATTAAGCCCGCTTTTCGTCTTCCGGCCGCCAGCGCCGGTGCAGCCAGAGCCATTGCTCGGGATGCTCGCGGATCCAGCCTTCGACGACGCTGGTGATGATCTGCATGGTGCCGGCGATGTCGATTGCGCCGTCGGGACCGCGCGCCGGCTTGATCTCCTCGGTCAGTTCGCCGCGAAAGCGGTTGCCGGGCAGGCGAATGATGCGGGCGCCGTGTATAGGGCAATCGAAATGTCGGGCGAGCCGCGCCAGCAACGGATTGGCCATCGTGCGGCGGCCGAAAAACCTCACGGGAACACCACGCACATAATATTGATCGACCAACATGCCGACATGCGCGCCGCGCTGCAGCGCCTCGGCAATCTTGAGCGGCGCGTCCAGACTGGTCGAAATCAGCTCGCCCATGCTGGCGGTGCGAGTCTCGTGCAGCCAGCGGTCGATGGCCGCGATATTCGGCCGGCGATAAAGCACCGCGGTGTCGAGCTTATGCGTGGCTGCGGAAATCGCGGCCAATTCCCAATTGCCGAGATGGGCGGCAAAGATCAGCGCCGGCTTGCCGTCGTTGATGAGTCGCGTGAAGCGCACGACATTCGACGGGTCGCCGATGATGCGTCCCTGGTCGGGGTGCTCCGGATCGAAATCGCCCAGCCGGTCGAGATTGGCGAATTCCGCGCCCATCCGCCCCAGATTGTCCCAGACCCCGCTCAGGATCGTCTCGATCTCGGCCGGGGGTTTTTCAGGGAAGGCGGCAATCAGGTTTTCGCGGCCGATACGGTTTTCCGGCAGCCACGGACCGATGACGCGCATCGCCCGGCCACCGAAATCCGCCATCCGGTCCGGGTCGATCAGGCGCAGGGCCCTGATCACGCCGATGGCGACCGCTCCGATGAGAACGTCGCTTATGCGCTTTGCGCCGTGGCGCAAACGCCGGACAATTCGGCTCATGGCCCTCGCGCCTTAAAAATTGACGATTACCTTACCGAATACCTGCCGGCTTTCCAGCCGCGCCAGGCCGCGCCCGAATTCGGCCAGCGGCACTTCCGTGTCGATTATCGGCGCCATGCCGGCGGCGATCTTTGACAGGCTGTCGCGGATATTGCGCATTGAGCAACCGAAGGAACCGAAAATCTTGTACTGCTGCTGGAACAGCTGCATCAGATTGATGGTCACGCTGGGTCCGGCGGTCGAGCCGCAGGTTACCAGGCGGCCGCCGCGCTTGAGCACGAACAGCGAGGCATTGAAGCCTTCGCCGCCGACATGCTCGAACACCACGTCGACGCCTTTCTTGGCGGTCAGCTTGCGGATTACACCCTCGAAGCGTTCGGTCTTGTAGTTGATGACGTGATCGGCGCCGAGCGCCTTGGCCTTTTCGGCCTTGGCGTCATCGCCGACCGTGGTGATGACGGTGCAGCCGATGGCCTTCGCCATTTTAATGGCGACCGAGCCGATGCCGGAACCGCCGGCATGCACGAGAATGGTCTCGCCCGGCTTGAGCTTGGCATTGTCGAACAGCATGTGTTCGGTAGTGCCGAATGCGATCGGCGCGCAGGCGGCATCGCGCAGCGAGACGCCGGCCGGCACCGGAATGACCAGCCGCGCCGGCAGATTGATCAGATCGCGCGCGAAGCCGTCGATATGGAAACCCATGATGCCGGCGACGTTTTCGCACAAATTGTCGCGGCCTTCGCGGCAGGCGGTGCAATGGCCGCAGGTAATGGCGCCGTACATCACCACTTTGTCGCCCGGCTTGAAGCCCGAGACGCCGGCGCCGATTTCCGCGATTTCGCCGGAGGCTTCCGCACCCACCACCAGCGGCAGCTTGCGCTTGGCGAAGGCCATGCCGCGAAAGCCCCACAGATCGAGGTGATTGAGCGCGACCGCCTTGATGCGGATTTGCACCTCACCGTCGCCGGGCGTCGGCGGGGCGGGGACCTCGGCAAGTTCAAGCTTGCGGTCGGCGATGAGGCGTAGGGAGCGCATGGCGGGTTAAGGCTGCGGTTAGGCCGGCTCGCGGCCCATGACCAGCGAGACGTTTTGTCCGCCGAAGCCGAACGAATTCGAAATGGCGTGGCGCACTTCCGCATCGCGCGCCTTGTTCGGCACGACGTCGAGTGGGATCGCGGGGTCGGGTACCAGGTAATTGATGGTGGGCGGAATGCGCCCGTGCTGCATGGTAAGGATCGAGAACACCGCCTCGATCGCACCGGCCGCCGACAGGGTATGACCGATCATGGATTTGTTCGAGGAAATCGGCACGCTCTTCACGCGCTCGCCGAACACGGCCGCGCAGCCGAGATATTCCATCTTGTCGTTTTCTGGCGTGCTGGTGCCGTGCGCGTTGACATAGTCGATGTCGGCGGGGGTCAGACCGGCATCTTGGATCGCGGCGGCAATACAGCCGATGATCGGCCTGCCGTCGGGACTGGATCTCGTGCGATGGAACGCGTCGGTCATCTCGCCGCAGCCTTCGAGCAGGCCGAGGATTTTGGCGCCGCGCGCTTTGGCGGATTCATAGCTTTCCAGCACCAAGGCGGCGGCACCTTCGGCCATGATGAAGCCGTCGCGGTTCTTCGAGAAGGGCTTGGCCGCGGCCTGCGGCACGTCGTTGCTGGTGGACAGCGCCGAGAGCAGCGAAAAGCGGATCAATGCCTCGGGATTGATCGAGCCGTCGGTGCCGGCGCAGATCGCCGCATCGGTCTCGCCGCGCCGGATCGCTTCGACGCCGAGCTGAATAGCGGTCGCGCCTGACGCGCAGGCGGTTGACAGCGAAATCGGCGATCCCTTGGTGCCGAATTTTTCCGCCAGATGGTCGGCGACCGAGGCGAACTGGAAACGGCCGTGATAGGCCGGAAACTGGCTGCTGGCCCGCAACAGGTCGGTATAGGTGACTTTGTCGTTGGCGCCCGAGCGCGCGCTCACCTCCAATCGCTGCGGCCACTCGATTTCAATCGGCGGCACCGCGAGAAACAACGGTCCGGGAAAATCGCCGCGCGAACCGAGACCGGATTGTACAATGGCTTCCTCGGCGGCGATGTCGGCCATCGCTTCACACAAGGCGGCAGTGCAGGACTGCGGCGGCAGGAAATCGACGGTGCCAGCAATGCGGGTCTTCAGGCCCTCGGTCGGAAAACGACTGATGGCGCTAATACCGGATTCACCGGCGGTCAGCTTCGCCCAATTGTCGGCCTTGCCGGCGCCGAGCGAAGTGACCACGCCGAGCCCGGTCACGACCACGATCGGCCGCCCCAACTTGTCCCTGGTGCCCGCCATCTGCGCTCTCCCTTCAGCCGACTTTTTCCAACAACGCCAAGCCTTCGCCCCGCCAGTGCCCGACGCCGGTCACCACGACTTGGCGCAGCTCCCCGGTCATCGGCCGCTCCAGACCCGTCGAGTCAGCGGGCGCAAACAGACTACCATGGCCAAGCGCAATCGCGGCCAGCGCGACATTCATGGGAAATTGCGGCTCCGGTGCATGACCGAGATATGAACCCGTGGCACGAACGGCAAGGTCGGCATGGGCGCCCAGAAATGCGCGTTCCTCGTCGGTCGCGGGCTGCGCGCCGGTGGCCCCGGATAAAACCGCGGTATGGCCGATTGCGACTTTATCCTTGATCTTGTCCCACAGCCGGCCGAGCACGGCGGTGATCGCGCCCGGCTTGCGGTCGGAGCGGTCGGAAACCACCGCGGTCAGCCGCGCCATCGGCTTTGCGCCGCGCTTCTCGGCATGTTCACGCGCCTCGATCACCAGGAACGCGCCGAGTGAGCCGAGCGCAAGGCCGCCGTTTCCGCCACGTTCCCAGACCGGCGCGTAGCGGTCTTTGAGCATGTACTTGCCGAATTCGTAAATCATCAGCAAATCGGGCCGCTCGCCATTGTAGGCCGCGCCGACCAGCGCGATGTCGCTTTGCCCGGCATTGATGCGCGATAGCGCGATGCGCACCGCGTCCACGCCGGCCGATTCTTCGCCCATGAAGGTACGCGATGAGCCGGTGACGCCATGCACGATGGAAATATTGCCGGCCAGCAAATTGGAAAGCTGAGCCAGAAACAGCGTCGGCCGCAGATCGCTCATCAGCCGCTCGTTGAGGAACGCCGCCGGATCTTTCGCGCCCGGCATGCCACTGAGGATCGCCGCGTCGACCGCAACATCGCGCTCGCCACCGGAGGCGGCAACGATCATGTCCATGTGGGAGAGAATTTCAGGCTTGCCTTTGACGCCGGCAGAGTCGAGCGCGAGGCCGGCGGCATAAGTGCCGATGCGCTGCCAGGCTTCCATCTGGCGCTGATCGCCCTTCTTCGGGATCTGCGCGTCGAGATTGATTACCGCCAGCGGATGGATCACAAATGGCGCGAACATCGTGGTGTCGGCGGCGGGTTGGCCCGCCATCATTTTTTGCAAGTGTGCCTGCGGACCTTCGCCGAGGCAGGAAACGATGCCGATACCAGTTATCCAAGCTTCGCGGGCGGCCTCAGCCATCGGCACGCGCCTCGAGCGTAAGTCCGACCCGGATCGCCTGGTCGCGCATCTGTTTTTCCATATCCGCGTTGGGAAAATCGAGCACGCTCATCGTCAAGGTCGCGTCGCCTACTTTCTTGCCGTCGCGAAAAATCTTCGCTTCGGTAATCGCGTAGCCCGATCCCTCATGCGTGCACTTGGCCTCGATGGTAAGGCGTTCGCTGGGCCGCACGAAGGTGCGGAATTTGGCGTCCTTCGCCGCCGCCAGGAAGGTCGCGCGTTTGAAGCCGTTCATCGCGACCAGCAACCAGCCGGAGGTTTGCGCCATGGTTTCGAGCAACAGCACGCCCGGCATCAATGGATAGCCGGGGAAGTGCCCCTCGAAAACGGTGCTGGTCGTCGGTATCGTCGTCTCGGTTCTGATTGTGCGGTCGGCGAGATTGAGCTCGATCACCCGGTCAATCAGCTGGAAGTACTCGAGACGCATTGGCGCACTTCAGGCCCCCTTGGCAGCGACAAGTTCGTCGATGCGGGCGCTCAGGTTCTTGAGCACGAAATACTGGTCTGTGGTGGCCTTGCCGTCGTTGACTTCCTGCGTCCACTGCTCGAGCGGCAACTTGATGCCGAACGCCTTGTCGATGGCGAAGGCGATATCGAGGAAATCCAGGCTGTCAATGCCGAGGTCGTTAATGGCGTGGCTGTCCGGCGTGATGGTGTCGCGCGGAATATCGCAGGTCTCGGCGATAATATTGGCGATGGTGTCAAAGGTCGAAGACATCGGTAACTCTCTGATTTATTTGGAGTTCTGGCGGTTGGGCAGCCGGCGCACCCGGTCTCGCGCTCATGCCCCCTGGTATAGCCTTCCACCGCCTTGCGGTCGGCTGCCCGTATAGCGAAGCCCCGTCATAAGTTCAATGGCGGCGGGCATTTAACGCAAAAAGCCGATGAAACGGCCTAAAACGCGTCACCAGCGGTTCTGATGATACTCCACCGGCGTGCAGCCGCTCCGCCCCGACAACACGCAGTCTTGATTCTTGCGCATCCGCGCCATGGTGTCTGCTAGCCAAAGCCCGGCGCCCATCAGCACAATCACGAACACAAGCGCCGCGGCATTGACGGTCATGCGATGGCGATAGTCGTCGGTGTCGGTGCCTTGTTGGTATTTCGCCAGATCGTCCACCGGCGGTGGTGCTGCTAACGACGTTCGCGCCCCGGTGCTGCGGCGGCGGAAACTGACCACCCGCGGTTCATTGTCGGACGAAGGCGATTTATTACGGGTCATGATGGCGGAGTCTAACACGCCACTTGCGTGAGTTCGATGGGTGCCGACCGGCCAAGTTCCGGAAGACACCCGCCGGCAGGCACGTGGACGCTTAAGCCCGATGCTCCTAGACTGTTGGCGATGAGCGAATCCACCCATTCGCGGCGAATTGTCGCGCTGGCTTCGGCCTATGTGGTCGCATTGCAGGCGTTGCTATCGCCGCTTGCGATCGCTGTGGAGGAGCCGTTCGGTGCAAGTCTGTGCGCCGCATCGGCCTCGGTGGAGGGTTCGCCGCCGCCGGTCACTCAGGATACTGGCTGCCCCTGTGCCGCTGGTTGCGGAACGCAGTGTTGCGTCCAGACGCTTGCCGACGCGCCGCAGGTCATAATTGTGCCCGGCCTGACGCGCGCCATTCCAATGACGCCGACACCCGCAGTCGTGCCCGTTATCCGGTTGGCCGGTCGAAGCCCGCAAATTCCGCGCGCTCCGCCCGCCGCCTGACGTCAACGTCGATTCACATTGCACTGTCAATCGCCATGCTGCGTTTCAACAAAACGCGCCGCATCGTCAGGAGATCAAACCATGATCCGCTTTGCTTTCATTATTGTCGCTGTTCTTGCCGCCTTTGCGACGTTGCCGGCACAGGCCGAAGACGTCACCTCAGGCTCCCTGAAAATCTCCGCCGCCTGGGCGCGCGCGACGCCGAAAGGCGCCAGCGTCGGCGGCGGCTACATGAAAATCACCAATACCGGCACGGCGCCGGACCGGCTGATCGGCGGCACGACCGACATCGCCGGCCGTTTTGAAATCCATGAAATGAAAATGGAAGGCGGCGTAATGAAGATGCGGCCGGTGGCCGGTGGCCTCGAAATCAAGCCGGGTCAGTCCGTCGAACTCACGCCCAGCGGCTATCACGTGATGCTGGTTGGGCTGAAGCAGCAGCTCGAGCAGGGCCAGCACTTCAAGGCTACCCTGGAATTTGCCAAGGCCGGCAAGGTCGATGTCGACTTTGCAGTCGAAGGCATTGGCGCGCAAAGCCCCGCCTCCGGCGGCGGCAGCGCCATGCCCGGCATGGGCGGCATGAAAATGAAGTAGCAGCCGCTACTTCGGCTCGGCGAATGGCAATTCCGCCTCCGGCGGCGGCATCATGCGGAATACGTTGAGCGTCATCGAGATCAGCGCGTAATAGCCGAGGATGCCGACCAGTTCGACCATCGCGGCATCGCCGAGGAACGCGTGCACGCGCTTGTAGGTGCGGTCGTTGACGCGGTTGATCTTGTAGAGCTCCTTAACGAAAGCATGGATCGCGCGCTCATCTTTGGGCGCGGCCTTCGGCTCGCGGCCGGCGCGCAAATCAGCGATCGTCTTCGGCTTGACGCCGGCCTTCTCCGCCATGGGGCCATGCGCGAACCATTCATATTGCGCTCGCCACAGCCGCGCGGTGCATAAAATCGCGAATTCCGAGAGGCGCGGCGACAGCGCGGTCTTGTAGCGGCAATGGCCGCCGAGCGCCTGCGCCAGATGGCCAAATTCCGGCGCATGCAGCCAGACCGCGAACGGCCCGCGCGGGGTGATCGATTTGCCGCGTGGTCCGGCGCGCAGCGCATCCATGAGCGACCGTTGCGCCTCGTTCATATGAGCTTCGTCGATGAGTGCAAGGCGTGGCGCCGGGCGCTTGGCAGGCATGGGATTTTCCTTGTGGGGCAGGCCAGGGTGGGACGCGAGCTCCGGACAATATAGCCCAAAGCTGACCGGGCACGATCCCAAAATCGCTATTGGACGGCCGCTGTTACCTTGATCAGGCCGCGATCGGTCATGTGCAGCGCCTGGGCGGCCGCGAACGAAAGATCGAGGACGCGGCCTTTGCTGAATGGTCCGCGATCGTTGACGGTCACCTCCACGCTGCGGTGGCTTTTCAGATCGGTGACGCGCAGGTGCGTGCCGAAGGGCAGCGTGCGATGGGCAGCAGTGAATTTTTTCCTGTCGTAGCGTTCGCCATCCGCGGTCCGGCCCGAATAATTTTTATCGTAATAGGACGCGACGCCGGAAAATTGCTGTGGGCCTTGCGCGAACGCGCCATTGGCCGCCATGCCGCACGCGAGCGCCAAACCGGCCGCCATCCAAGCCTTCGACGCCATCGGGTATCTCCACCCAGTCACTATCGCCGAAAATTATTAAAAAAATCGGCGGCCAAACTGTGGCCCTGGTCTAACCGCGCTCTGGAACATTGGTTCCCGCCGACGACATTAAGATTTGCGTGCGTCTGCGTTGCCGCGGCGGTGGGGCTTGATGCGCTGCGCGGCAGCGCGCGGTTTGTGGCCGCCCATCCGCCTGGTGTTGATGTGATGAAGCGTCATCTCGACGCGAGCGCGGCAATCTTCGTGCAATTCCTGAAGCTCTTTGTCGTTGAGGTCCTCAATCGAGGCGAATTCGTTCTTCGCGCCCTTCATCGCCAGTACAAGTTCCGAAAGTTTGAGCTGGACCGCCATGATGTCACGGTTCTGGGTGTTTTGAATAAGAAAAACCATGAGAAACGTGATGATCGTGGTGCTTGTATTGATCACTAGCTGCCAGGTGTCGCTGTAGTTGAATACGGGTCCGGTGACGATCCAGGTTACGACCACTGCCAACGCCAGCAAAAAAGCGATTGGATGACCGGTCCATTGCGCGGTCGCTTGCGCGAATTTGGCAAAATAAGCCGCAAGCACAGTCGGTCCACTCGTCCCCCTGTGATTCTTACCGTTTTCAGTCTTGCTGTTCATGCGTTCCCTAAGGCGCGTCTGCCGCGGCAATCAACGCGTCGGCGGGTTCCGGAGTTCCACAATGCAGCTGCAGGTTCTTATTTGGACTTGGGCAGCGCTTGCTTGGTCCGTCCAATGGTGGCCCAGGGGTCCTTGCGCAGGCGCTTAAGCCGCGCCGGAAAATTGAGCACGGTATATTGGTTGGCGCGCTTGAGCGCGCTTAACTCTGACCATTCGATCGGCGTCGAGACCGGCGCGCCGGGCCGCGCCCGGGTTGAGTAGGGTGCGATCGCTGTAGCCTCGCGGCTGTTACGCAGATAATCGACGAAGATACTTTTTTTACGTTTGCTCCTGGTGGCGCTGGTGACGTAGCGGTCCGGATCGTCCGCCGCCATGCTGACGGCGACGGCGTGGCAAAAATCCTTGGCGATGTCCCACGGCACGGGCTTGATCGGCAGCACCACGTGCAGGCCTTTGCCGCCCGACGTCTTGAGAAAGCTTTTGAGCTTCAATTTTGCCAACCGGGCGCGCACTTCACGCGCAGCCTCGACGACATCCTTCCAACCGGTACCCGGCCCGGGGTCGAGATCGAACACCAGCCGGTCGGCGCGTTCGCGGTCATCCACAGTAGTGCCACGGGTATGGATTTCCAGTACGCCCGCCTGCACTAGCGAAATGACACCATCAAGATCATCGACCGAAATAATCTTGTCGTCCTTCTCTGGAATGAGATGCAGATGCTCGGTGGCGATGCCGGCGGCGGCGTGCTTCTGGAAAAAGCATTGCCCCGCCGCCCCCTCCGGGCAACGCAGCAAGGAAATCGGCCGGCCCACCAAGTGCGCGCGCATGTATTTCCAGATATTCGCGTAGAATTCCGCGAGGTCACGTTTGGTAACGCCGGCGTCTTGCCAATAGACGCGGTCGGGATGCGACAGCGCAATTCCACCGACTTTCGCCTTCGCATTGCGCTTCGGCACGCTGCGCTTCACCGCTGTCTGGCCCGCCGCCGCCATGGCCTTGACCTCGCGCACGACCTGTTTGGCCGGTTTATCCTCGCGCAAACCTTGAAACGACGCCTGCCGCACGCGGTCGCCGTGGGTCCAGCCGTGGAAATCGACCTCGGCCACCAATTCAGTCTTGACCCATACCGGTGCCCGCGCGCCGCGTTCCTCCGCCGGCACGGCCGCGAACGCCGGGCCATCGCGTTTGAGCGCCTTGAGTTTGCGATAAAGTTCGCGCGCCGTTTTATGGCTAAAGCCGGTGCCGGTGCGTCCGGCGTAATGCAATTTGCCGCGGCGGTAATAGCCGAGCACCAGCGCGCCGACGGCATGCGCATCGGCACTCGATGGCACGAAACCGGTCACCACCAATTCCTGCCGGTCCGAGCATTTGGTCTTGATCCAGTCGTGGCCGCGGCCGGAATGATAGGCTGCATCGGAACGCTTCGAGACGATGCCTTCCAGGCCCATTTTGCAAGCGTGTTTGAGCAGCACCGGACCCGCTTCGTCGAGCGACTCGCTGAAGCGTATCGGCCCGCGCTTTGCCGCCTTCACCAGCAAGCGCGCCAGCTTCTCCTTGCGCGCCTGAAGCGGCATCGGTGTTAAGTCTTCGCCGTCAAGATGCAGGAGGTCGAAGACATAGAACACCATGCGGTTATGACGCCCGGTCTTTAGGTCCTGTTGCAATAACGAAAAGCTCGATATGCCGTCGTCGCCTTCAACCACCAGTTCGCCGTCGATCAGCGCAGTTTTAGCTGGCAGTGATGCACCCGCCTGGGCGATGACGGGAAATTTTTTTGTCCAGTCGAGGCCGCGCCGTGTCAACAGTTTGATTTTGCCATTGTCGAGCCGCGCTTGCAGGCGATAGCCATCAAACTTGATTTCGTGGATCCAGTTGCCGCTTTCGGGCGCCTTGTCCGCCAGGGTCGCGAGGGTCGCGAGGCTCGGCGCGACGAACGCGGGCAGGGCGGCATGGCGCGGCGGCGCTTTACCCTTCGCGCTCATGAACTTTCTGGTCTTGCGCAATATCGCGGTGGTTTCCGCCTGCGCGCGTTTGCCGGCTCTCTTCTCGGCCGCGCCTTTGGCGATCTCGTCAATGCTACGGCCGGACGCCACCGAGCGCGGTTTCTGCTCCAGAATATCCTTGTCGCGCGGCCCGCGCGCCGCCTCGTCATCGGCCTTGATCAACAGCCAGTTGTCGCGCTTTTCGCCACGCCTGCGGTGCATGCGCACCAAATGCCACAGCCCGTGCAGCTTCTCGCCATCGAGTTCGAACGACAGGTGCCCCTTGCTCAGGCCCTTATGCGGATCGTCCTCCGGCTGCCAGCGCCCGCGATCCCAGATCATTACCGTACCGCCGCCGTATTCGCCTTGCGGAATGGTGCCTTCGAATTTGTTGTAGTCGATGGGGTGGTCCTCGACTTGCACCGCCAGCCGCTTCTCTCCCGGCACCAGGCTGGGGCCGCGTGTCACCGCCCAACTTTTCATCACGCCGTCGAGCTCGAGCCGCAGGTCGTAGTGAAGTCGCCTCGCCGCGTGCTTCTGGATCACGAAGGCGTGGCCCTTGCTGCGCGCGACTTTGCCTTTGGGCTCGACGGTGACGCCGAACTTGCGCTTGGCCCGGTAGGTTTTCAGCCCCGCCATCAAGTCAGCCCGCCCGCTTCATCTTTCGGCGTCCGGTCGCACGCTTGCGATGATTGCCGCTCTTGCGTGCCGACGCCGAATGGCGCCGGTCGGCCTTGGCGCTGCGTCGCAGCGCATCCATCAGATTGATCACATTGCTCGGCCGCGGCTCGCTCAAAGTCGGTGGAGCCTTGCCGGCGCGCTTGGCCTTGATCAGCGCTTTGAGCGCGTCCTCGTAGCGATCGTCGAACTTCGCGGGATTGAAGTGGCCCTTTTTGGTTTCGAGAATGTGGGTCGCAAGCTTGAGCATGTCGGTCGACACTTTAACGTTTTCGATCTCGTCGAAATAGTCCTTCTCGTCGCGCACTTCGTCCTTGTAACGCAAGGTCGTGGCCATCAGTCCCTTGCCGCGCGGCCGCAGCAGCAGCAAGTGCTCGCGCCGGTAAATGACGACACGGGCGAGCCCCGCCAAATCCTCCTTGCGCATGGCCTCGCGAATAACGGCGAAAGCTTCCCGCGCCACGTCGTCCTGCGGCACGATGTAATAAGACTCGTCGAGATAGATGCGGTCGACGTCCGACATCGGGACGAATTCCTCGATGTCGATCGTGTGCGTGCTTTCGAGCGCCACATTGTCGAGCTCTTCGTCCTCGACCAGCACGTATTGGCCTTTGTCCACCTGATAGCCCTTGACGCGATCTTCGGGGTTTACCGTCTCGCCGGTATCGGCGTCGACGATTTCATTGTGGATGCGATTGCCGGTCTTGCGGTTGATGATGTTGAAACGGATGCGCTGGCTGGTGCTGGTGGCGGGATAAAGCGCCACCGCGCAGGACACCAGAGACAATTTGAGAAATCCCTTCCAGTTCGGCCGCGGTATCATGGGCGAATACTCCTTACGCAACACGTCCGGCTTTACCCAGGGGATGAACGCCGGGCGAATTGAGGCGGTTCCCTGGGCCGCTTGTCTATTTGTCCGCCCGCGCGGCAATCGCCTGATCGGCGGCGGCGGTGCCGGTGAACCAGCCGCCATGGGCGGTCGAAAAGTCGTATTTCGAGCAGGCCTCGCCGGCAAAAAATAACCGGTCATCGACTGGGGCGGCGAGGGCAGCGCGGCAATCCGCCTTGCCGGGCAGCGCGTACGAATACGAGCCGCGCGCGAACGGGTCGATGCCCCAGGGGTGTATGCGAACCGGCTTGACGCGGTGCGCAAAATCTCCGCCGAACAGCGCGGTCAGCTCAGCCACGGCAGACTCGAAGAAGGCGGCTTCGCCTTCCGCCTCCAGCGCCGCGGCGTGGCTGCCGCCGAAATAAGCCTCGATCAGCGGCCGCCCGAACGGTCGCAGATGATAACTGGCAATCGCCGACCGATTGCTGGCGCCGAACAAACGGCTGCCCGGCTCGAATTCCTCCGCGTCAGCGAGCGACATGAACAGCTTGTCGGCGAGACCAAGCGGCAAGCTGCGCGCCGCTGTCGTTTTTTCCGGCAACGTCGGCGCAAACAGATGCTCCATGTCGGCAAGCACCGCGCTCGGTAGCGTGACGATCGCTTGATCGGCGGTGATATCGCCTTTCGCCGTTTCGATTTTCAACCGCTTTCCGCTGTGATCGATCCGGCGCACCGGACATTCGAGCGCGACGGATAGGCCACCGCCGCTGGCGGCAATCGCCGTGCCGTAGCCTTCGACCACCCGCCAATTCACGCCGGTGTCCTGATAATTGGCGAAATCGCGCGCCGACACGCGCGTCAGCTCGGCGCCGCTGATATAGGTGCCGACCGCGATGATCAGATCGTTCCAGCGGCCGCCCGGCTCAAGCACGCTTGCGGCGGCAACATCGGGACCGATGGCTACGGCGTCGACATCGTCATAGAATTTATCCATCGCCGCGCTGAATTCGTGCTGCTCGGCAAGCGAAAATCCCTTTTGCAGTGCGGGCTTGCGCCAGGGTGGTGGCGCCTTGTCGATGATGAAACCATGCGCTTGCGCAATTGCCACCCACGGATTGCGGTTTGCCGAATGCAGCCAGCCGCAGCCGAGATCGAGCCCAAAGCCCGATGCATCGTCGACCGTCCAGGCGCGTCCGCCCAGCCGCGTCCGCGCCTCGATCACCAGACAGTCGATATTTGCCGCGCGCAGCCGCCGGGCGGCCGCGATTCCGGCCGCGCCGCCGCCGATAATTGCGACTTCGGTGTTGCTCTGCGTCATATGTGAATTCTAGTTAATGTTCGCACTAATTTCCGCAATGAACCATGGCTGACAGGCTAGAAGCCGCGGGCGATTTACCTCGACTTTCGAGGATTAAAGGCCCATGCTTTAAAGAGACGCACTAGCAATGCGTCCCGGCGATTACGCCAACTTAAGCAAAATCCGCGCTGTTTGCCCTCGTTTCGAAAGCGAGGCGAAAGGTTCATATGCTTACTTCGACACCGTCGAAGGAAATGCCGCTCATCGATATTCCGGAAGGAATCGCACTCGCACTATCGCACGCCATCATCGATACGGTTCGCGATCCGCTGCTGGTGCTGGATCTCAATCAACGAATTGTTGCCGCCAGCCGGTCTTTCTACCAGACCTTCAAGCTCGCCGGTCATGATCTGCGCGGCCAGGTTCTTTTCGATATCGATGGCGGCCAATGGAATATCCCGGAGCTGCGCGAGCTGCTCGAGACGATCGCAAAGGATCGTGCGACCATCGAAGGCTACGAAGTTGACCGCGAATTTCCCGTGATCGGCCGGCGCATCATGCTGCTCAACGTACGCAAGGTTTTCTATGAGAAGGACGCCCACGGCACCGTGCTGCTGGCATTCGAGGACATTACCCATCGCCGCGCGGTCGAGCGGCAGGTGCAGGAGTTGATGAAGGAAAAGGACATGCTGCTGGAGGAATTGCAGCATCGTGTCGCCAACAGCCTGCAAATCATCGCCAGTATCCTTCTCATCAAGGCGCGAACCGTCCAGTCGGAAGAGACGCGGCTGCAGTTGGAAGACGCGCATAAGCGCGTTTTGTCGGTCGCCGCCGTCCAAAAGCATTTGCACGCCACCGGACATGGCCGCAGCATCGAAGTCGGCACATACCTGACGAAACTGTGCGAGACATTGGCGGAATCGATGATCGGCGATAGCCGGCCGATCACGCTCAAGGTGGTCGCCGATCCTGGCTCCGTGATGTCCAACCAGGCAGTGAGCATTGGTCTGATCGTCACCGAATTGGTCATGAACGCCTTGAAGCATGCCTTTCCCGGCGAGAAACCGGACGCGGCAATTCTGGTCACCTACAAAGCCGCGGACACCGATTGGAAGCTGACGATTTCCGACAACGGCATCGGCAAGCAGGATCCCGACGCCGGTCAGAAGAAGGCCGAGGGCGGGCTGGGTACCAGCCTGGTGCAGGCGCTCACCAAACAGCTCGATGCTCAGCTGGATATTGCCAGCGATACCCACGGCACGGCGGTGTCGGTTACACACGCAACCTTCAAATCGAAGCCGCCCAAGGCGGCTGTGGCACGTTCTGCCGGCGCAACTTCCGTGACGGTGCAATGATGCGTTTCCCCTGGCAATCGGAACAACGGGTGGCGACGAATTTGGCCATCAGTTTTCCCAACCAAAGCCGCAGCTACGATGCCACGCGGCATGCGGTCCGCTTCTGGGGCTACGATCGCTCCATGGAGAATTCGTTCTATGTGACCGCGGATGCGCTCAGCCAGATGCAGCCGAATCTGCAACTCGACGCCGGCAGCCTGCTGCGGGCTTTCGATATCAACCGCGACCGCATCTATGCGATCGCCGCGAAAGTATACGCCCGGGGCCGCAGGGGCTCATACGATCTCAATGTCGCTGACGTTTGACGCGGCGCGCATTCTAAAATCACACATAAAGGAATTTGATATGAGCGCTGAAGTAAAGAAACCAAAAAATTTGCTGGCTAATGTCCTGCCGACCGACGGCTTTGTCTTGGCGGTTGACGGCAAATTGAAAACCCGGTTCGACACCGCCAAGGACGCGACGGCCGCCGCCACCAAGCTCAAGGAAACCTATCCGGTAGTTCAGGTCGCTGTTTATGATGCGGTGGAGCGGAAATATTCGCCGGTCGAGATGCCGGAAGCAAAGTAGCCGGCCGCATCGGCCGCCGAGCGAAGGACGATAACCGCAACGGCCCGAGCTTCGCTTTCCGATTTTCGGATATTAATCTGACCGCGTGGCTCGAAGCTGGGCCAGCCGTGCTTTGTGCGCGCTGCGACGCGCTGGCCGGCTCTCAAGCATTACCCCCCAAATATTGCCCGGCCATCATGGAACAATTGCCTTGGCGTAGCCGTTGACTGTGCGGATCGAGGCAAGCGTCGTGAAAAATTATTTGTTCTTGGCGCAACGGACTTAAGCGATCCGCGCCCGTCCACCATTTACTGAGGCCGACCCAGCGCGATTTCTGCGATGCTTCGGAGCAGTCGGTTGCTCCGGGCGAACGAATAATCGCGTCAATAAGCTCAACCAAGGAGTTTGCCATGCGCTCTATGATCAAGACTGGAATCTTCGTGCTGATGCTGGCGGCCGCGCCGATCGCGGCCCAGGCCGGAACGCTTGAAGGCGTTGCCATCGGTGCCGGCACCGGCGCTGTCGTCGCCGGTCCTCCCGGCGCGGTCGTCGGCGGCGTCATCGGCGGCGTGGTTGGCGGACCGAACATCGTGCATCGCCATCGCCATTGCTGGATCAACGACAGCGGATACCGCCACTGCGCATGGCGCTAGCGTTCAATCGACGCGCGTCATGTTGTGACCCGGGGCGGCCGCTTGCTGCTCCGGGCTTTCTTGCACCAATAGGACCAACATGAATCGCAACGGACTCTATCTCGTCATCGGTGCACTTGCTGTTATTGCGGTGATCTTCGGCTACCAGATCTATCAGGATCGGCAGAAGACGACCGGCGTCGAAATGCATTTCGGGCGAACCGGCATTTCCATCGAGAAGAAGTAGCTTTCAACACGACCAACGGAGATAAGGCCATGTCTATCGGGCTCATTCTTGTCATCCTCCTCGTCATCTTTTTGTTTGGCGGCTTCAGCGGGCGCTTTGGCGGCTACGGCTATGGCTACGGCCACGGCGGCGTTGGCCTCATCGGCACGATCCTAATCATTGTTGTGATTTTGATGTTGCTGGGTCGGATCTGATCCGCCTACGGCGAACAAAATGCCTATCGAATAGCGCGCCTGCTCACATGCATGAGCAGGGCGCGCTTTCTTTTGTGAAGGTGAGAAGGTTAAACGACAAGGCCGGCAAAAAACAGATCTGCGAGTTGCCGCTTATTCTCCGCCACCGGCTAGAACCGCCCGGGTCTGCTCGTCCGGTCCGAAGTCGTCGACGCCATCGATCGACATCAGCTCCGCCAGCCGCGTGCGCGCGCGATTGACGCGCGATTTGATGGTGCCGACGGCGCAGCCGCAGATATTGGCGGCTTCTTCGTAGGAAAATCCCGATGCGCCGACCAGGATCAGCGCTTCGCGCTGATCGGACGGCAATTGCGCCAACGCCTCGCGGAATTCACGGAATTCCACCTGGCCGTGCTGCTCGGGCTGCGTCTTCAGGCTTTCGGCATAGCGGCCGTCGCTGTCCTCGACCTCGCGCCGGCGCTTGCGGTATTCCGAGCGGAAATGGTTGCGCAGAATGGTGAACAGCCACGCCGACATATTCGTGCCGGGTTGGAATGAATCGATATTTGCGAGCGCGCGCATCAGCGTTTCCTGCACCAGGTCGTCCGCGCGATCGACGTTCCCGCACAGCGAGATCGCGAATGCGCGCAGGCTTGGCACGGCGCCGAGAACGGCTTTGCGGACCGACTCATCCATGCGTTATTTCTCGCCTTTGTTGGCGTCGCCGTTGATGCGATTGAGCAAGTCGGCGAACCGATCGGGTACGCCCTGATTGACGACGTCGTCGTACATCGAGCGAAGTTGCTGACCGAGGCGCGCTTGGACCTCGCGGCTAAGCTTGGCCGGCTTATCGCTGGTCTTCCGGTTGCGGGTTTCCGCGGTTTCCATTGGTTTTTGTTGTCCCACGGGTTTGCGTTCGGTCATCGATCAACCCCAAATCCCTCGCCCCGTCTGGCGCAGGTTCCCCCCATAACGTTGAGACAAAACCCACGAATTGGCCGATGGTTCCATAAATAGGGAACTTTTTTCCAATGACCACGTTAGGACCGCTAGATAGGCTGAAACGCATATTGGGGGCCCGTGCCCGTTAGACCCAGGGCACATTGGTTCGGGAGGGATTCTTGTCGACATCTCAAACAGTTGCACAGCATCTGCCTTATCTTCGCCGGTACGCCCGGGCGCTTTCGGGCAGCCAGGCGTCGGGTGATGCCTATGTGGCGGCGACCCTGGAGGCGCTGATCCAGGACCCAAAGGTGTTGGATACCACCGCCTCGACGCGGATCGCGCTCTACCGGTTGTTCAGCAAGATATGGAATTCGGTCGCGCTCAACGGCAAGTCCGGCGCGGTCGAAACCAATCAGCCGGTCGAGAAGCATCTCGCCCAAATCGCGCCGATGCCGCGGCAAGCATTTTTGCTGGTGGCGCTGGAAGGGCTTTCGGAAGACGACGCCGCGAAAGTTCTAGATGTGGACGTTCCGAAGTTGCGCGAGCTGGTGGAGGATTCCGGGCGCGAGCTCGCCGCCGAGATCGCCACCGACGTATTGATCATCGAAGATGAGACCTTCATCGCGCTCGATCTCGAGGGGTTGGTGGAAGGTCTTGGCCACAAAGTGCTCGGCGTCGCGCGCACACATGGCGAGGCGATCGCGCTCGCCAAGGTCAAACGGCCGGGGATCATTCTCGCCGATATTCAATTGGCGGACGGCAGTTCCGGCCTGGACGCGGTCAACGAGATGCTGCGCACGTTCGAAGTGCCGGTGATTTTCATCACCGCCTATCCGGAGCGATTCCTGACCGGCGAGCGACCGGAGCCAGCGTTCTTGATCGCCAAGCCGTTCCAGCCGGCGACAGTGTCGGCGGTGCTCAGCCAGGCGCTGTTCTTTGAACGCAACGCCAAGCGGCGCGAGCGCAAGGCCAGCTAAAACAACACCCAAGAAGAATATTGAATTCTGTCGGGAATAGACGGAGCTCTAGCTTGCTCGCGTGCCTTTTCGCGCCAGAGCATAGCCGAGCATCACGGCTTCCACGAGCATGGCGATCTGCATATCGCGCTGGCTGCTCAACATCGGCTCGCTAGACCTAGCGGCCTTTCCCTGCATCGCCCACCAGATCGCGCATGCGATCGCGAGCGTGGCGTAGATTCCACCCACGATCAGACGCGCATGCAGCAAGCCGTATTCGGTTTCCAAGGCAATCGATCCCGCGACGGTAAAATAGTAAATCGACACAACTGCAAATACCGCCACCAGCAAAGCGAGCAGCGCATGCCGCAAAATGCGGCTGAAAACCCGTCCGGCGATGTGTTCCAGTTGCATGATTTTACCGGCGATTTGCCCAGCCGGCGATAAAGCCGATACCGGCCGCGGCGGCGAGCATGAGCAGTGGACGATGTTCAACTTCATCCGTCAGTTTCTTGAACGCATCGGTGCCGAAGCGCGTTGCTTCATCGGCGATCGATTGGGTGGCTTCGGAGGCGGTTTCGCGCACGCGGCTCTTGATGCGGTCCAGCGCCTCGCTCACGAAATCGCTGATTTCTCCCGATGCGCCAGACACTTCGCGGCGCGTGCCGCCGGACAGGCGCCGCAGCCGTTTCTCCAGATCGCTCATCAAATCTTCGATTGCCGCGATTTCCTCGGCGGTAGCGGATTTGCCTGCACGCGTGGTCATTTTTCTTATTCCCTGTCGATGGTTACGATATCTCGCCGATGCAAACGTGCCCGCTCGCCAATAGTTCCAGAACAGCCGTAGGTCCGTTCAGATCAGGCGAAGAACAACGCAGAACTCGCGCTGATAAGGGTCCACCATGCAACTGTTCTGAACGTCCGGCGTTAACGTGTTCTGCCACCGGCAAAAATGCCGGTCCCTGGGCGTGAGCTAAGCGAGGTGCTCCTTGCCCTCATTAATTGAAAGAGCGCCGGCCGCCCGTGTTCATTGCCGTTTCCGATTCATAGCGCGCCGGTCCCGATGCTTGCGTCGGACTTCCGCAAGCAATCCGACGTGAGCGAATGACCGCCATGGCACACGGTCTGTCACGTGCAGACGAGGCGGAACTTGCGACGTTACGGCAGGAGCGGGCGCAGCTCGAAGCGCAAGTCGGCGCGCAGGCCTCGGAACTCAATTTGTTGCGCGCGCGCTTTGCGCGCTATGAGACGGCACTGCGTGGCTCCCAGGTCACCGTGTACACGCAAGACCGCAACCTGCGTTACACCGCGCTCAGCAATCCGATGTACGGACGTCCGATCGAAGACGTCCTCGGCCGTACCGATGAGGAGATTCTGCCGCCGGACGGCGGGCACGCCGTGATCGCGTTGAAACGCGAAGCGCTGGTGAGCGGCCAGCCGAAACGGACGGAGGTCGCGATCGAAAGCGGACAAGGCCCGCGCCTATGCGACCTTCATATAGAACCCTTGCGCAACGAGGCCGGCAACATCGTCGGCTTGACCTGCGCGGCGATTGATATCACCGAGCGCAAAGAGGGCGAAGCCCATTTACGGATGCTGATGCGCGAGCTGACGCATCGCTCGAAAAATCTGCTGGCGGTGATCCAAGCGATGGCACGCCAGACCGCGCGTCACGCCGGATCGACCGAGGCCTTTCTCAATCAGTTTTCGGCGCGGCTACAGGCCTTGGCGGCCTCGCATGACCTGCTGGTGCGGGAGAGCTGGTACGGCGCGTCCTTGGACGAGCTCGTCAAATCGCAACTGGCCGCCTATTTCGGCAGTGGTGGAGGGCAGGTCGCCATCGAGGGCCCGCGGGCCGCGCTCAAGCCCGAGGCGGCGCAAAATCTGGGTCTGGCGCTGCATGAGCTTTCGGTCAACGCCGCGAAATTCGGCGCGCTGTCCGTGCCCGGTGGACGCGTTTCGATCACCTGGACGCTGCACGATCACAGGCTCGCGCTGGAGTGGCGCGAACAATTCGGCCCGAAGGTGAAGGTCAGGCGCAAGCGCGGCTTCGGCAGCATGGTGATCGAGCGCAACCTTACGCGCGCGCTCGATGCCACGGTCGAGATGGTCTTCGAGCCGGACGGCTTGCGCTGCCAAATCGTGATCCCGGCGAGTCAGATTCTCGACGCGCGCTGAATACGGTTGGAACCATATTCACGCTCAGTCGTTGTCGTTCGCCCCTTGCAAAGTCGCCGCTACAAAACCCACGACTCGAGGGACGCGGGAGACTGTCGATGCGCGGCCTGACGTCATATCTGCTGGCAGGCATCCTGGTGATGCTGGTGCTGGATTTCATCGCGCCGCCGGTCGGGCTTGGCCTGGCGGTCGGCGCGACGCCAGCGGTGGGCTATGCGGCGCCCCAACAAATCGTCAATCGCACCCATAAAGGCGACCGCCTGGTTACGCCGGCGGATGCCGGCACGCAGCAGGCGCCGAGTCCGCCACCAAAGGCGATGGTCGGCTGCGATCCGTCTTTCAGCCCGCTGCTGACGTCGGCGCGCGCCGGCGCTGCGGGCCGCTGCATCGCGTAAGGGCGCGCGCGCTAACCTGACAAATTAACGCTAAGGCCTAGGGGCATCGGGGGTCCATTTTGGGCCCCAAATGGAAATTGTAATACCTCTCAGCCAGTATAAAAATCCGACTAGCGAAGCTGATCGCATTAATTTCGTATATTTAGATGCCACATATTATTTTATTGTCTCTTATCGACGTTCGTTCAACGGCCTCGACGTCATCTTTTTGGCAAACGGAACCGGCCGCGCGACCAACGGGGACACCAGAGATTGGACCTGTAGCGGCGGCATGTACAAGTTGACATGGCACTACGTTGGCAATGTCGACATGTTGACGGTGTCCGGCAATTCGATATCGGGTACGAGAATTTTTGGTATTCACGTCAGCGCGACACGGAAATAATCATCCAGATTTGCCGCGCAGCCGGCCTTTCCATTTACAGCGCATTGCCGCCTTTGACGCTTGGCCGACATTCCGCGACTGTGGTTCACCAGCCTCGATTTAAAGTTCATGGTTTCGTCCGAGACGGGCGGATGCGCATGGAACCTTTTTCCGCGCTTGGCGTTATTCGGGCGATATCAATCAAAACGGGAGTTTGACATGCATAGGCCTGTGAGCGCTCTTGCCGCCTTGGCACTCGCCGCGGCGGTTGCGTTGCCGACATCGGCCATGGCTCAGCGCGAGCGGACCAAAGTCGGCTCGCTGACTTGTGATATTTCCGCCGGTATCGGCTTGATCGTCACGTCGAAGAAGGAATTGACCTGCATGTTCACGCCGTCCCAACCTGGACCGCGTGAGGTTTACGTCGGCTCGATCACCAAATTCGGCCTCGATCTCGGCGCCACCGCGGGCGGCGAAATGGTCTGGGCAGTCTATGCCCCGACCACCCGCAAGTTCGGCGCGCTGGCCGGTCACTATGCCGGCGCCTCGGCCGAGGCCACGGTCGGCGCCGGTGTCGGCGCCAACGTCCTGATCGGCGGCTCTGACCGCACCGTTGAACTGCAGCCGGTTTCGGTGCAGGGCCAGGCCGGCCTCAACGTCGCGGCCGGCGTCGCCGGACTTGATTTGCACCCGGCGCGGTAAGTTTTCGCAGCGTTGTGTTGGCGCGGCCGCCCTCGCGAGGGGGCGGCCGTTTTTTTTGCGCGCGGCGTCAGCCGAACGTGAAGGCGTCGTGATAGGCGCCTTGCACCTGGCCGCCGGGCACCGGGCCGCCGCCCGGCACATGCACCATATTGCCGATCACCGCGCAGGTGGCGCCGTGCAGCCCGTGGCGCGGGATCGCCATCGGCGTCAGCGCTTCCCAACTGTCGGTCTTGGGATCGTAGGCCTCGTTGGTGCCGAATACCTTGCCGGTGGCTTCGCCCCCGAACACCACGATCTTGCCGTTGATATAGACGCAGGACGGACCGCTGCGCGCGGTCGGCAGCGGCGCGCGGAACGACCAGCCATCAGTCTTGGGATCGTAGACGGCGTTGAGCGAGGTGTTGAAATCGTAAGAGTCCATGCGGCCGGCGATGGCGTGGATTTTGCCATCGACCACGGCGACTCCCATGTGGTCGCGCTGGCCGACGAAAGGCTGCGTTCCGGTTGAGCCGCGCATGCTGGCGCGGTCCGAATATTTGTTGGTTTCCGGATCGTAGATCTCGTGCCATTCGACCGAGCGCACGTCACGGCCGCCGAGCAGATGAATCTTGCCGTCGTGCGCGATCGCGGAAATGGCGCCACGCGGGCGCGAAATCGGCGCGATCGGCGCCCACTGGTCGGTTGCGGCGTCGTAGACGAAGCACTTGGAATGCGGGCAGCGGTTCTGCTCGACGAAGCCACCGAAGGTGTAAACCTTAGACCCGATCGAAACGCCGGCGACGTGATTGCACGGCAGCGGGAAGGGCGCCTTCAGCGACCAGGATTTGCTCGCCGGGTCGTAGACCTGATGGAAATTCTGATCGACGCGATGCTTGGCATAGCCGGCGATCGAGTGGATTTTGCCCTGACATTCGATGACGGCGTGTTCGCCGGTCGGGATCGGCATACGCGGCTGCTCGACCCATTTGCCCGGGTTGGCGGCCTTGGGCGCGGCCGAAGTCATGTAGCGCTGCTTCTCGACGGTCTCGGGGATATCGACAATTGTCTTGTCGTTCAGGCCGAGAAAGACGGGGAGTTCTTCTGCCATGGTCCACCTCAACTCACATAACTAGAGACGGCGTCCCGCAATAATTTCTTCGTCAGTTCGACGCCTTCGCGCGCGACGTCAAAGGGCGAGCGCGCCCATTGCTCGGGATTGGGCGCTTCGTAGGACAGATAGCCGGTATAGCCCTTTTCCGCCAACAGGCCGAGCATCTCGCGCCATTTGACAATGCCCTTGCCGGGCGTCAGCCGGTCGGTCGGCCGTTTGACGCCGGTGACCGGCGTGGGAGACAGGTCGGAATACTGGAAGCAGAAGATCTTGTCCGCCGGGACGTTCTCGAAGCCGCGGCCGCCGGCGCCGCTGCGGGTGAAATGATAGGCGTCGATCAGATAGCCGCAGTTGGACTTGTTGGCGCCTTCGATCAGTTCGGTCAGCACGCCGAGGCTGTTGAGCACGTCGTGCTGCGAATTGAATTCAATGCCGAGCTTCAATTTGTATTCGGCGGCGATATCGCCGGCCTGTTGCAGGTATTTGATGGCATCTTTGATGGTGCCGTTGACCTGGCCCGGCGCACTCATCAGCGTGTCGCAACCGAGCGCGACCGCGTTCTCGCAGGATTCACGGAATACCTTGAACAGCCGCTTGCTTTCCTCGCCGGTGGCGAACAGCCAGCCATATTCGACGCCAAGAACGCCGACCGGGATGCCGGATTGTCTGATCAGGTCGAGCACTTGCGCGTTGTACATGCCGAGGTCGAAGCAGCGCTTGAAATCGGTGCGGCGCAATTCGACGGCGTCGAAGCCGCCAAATTTCGCCGCCTCGAGCGCGGTCGCCAGCGGCGTGGTGTCGATGGTCCACATATGGAGCGCAAGGCGACCGAACTTTTCTTTCACGTCATTCTTCCTTTGCGCACGATCTTATCCGAAAACCGGTTCCCACTTTTTGGGATCATGCGCTTCCATCGTATTGCAGGATATAGAGGCCCGCATTGGTGTCGGTGAGGAACATCATCCCGTCTTTGTCGACGAAGACATCGCAGGACTGAATCACCTTGGCGGGGTTGGGCCGCTGGTCGACGATTTTCTCCGGCGCCGGCGGCACGAAGTAGCCGACTTGCTTCGGCTCAAAGGCATTGCGGACGTCGTACACGCGCAGGCCGGCATTGTGATAGGTGGCGAACACTGTGTCTTCGCTCTGGAACGAGCCGGGCCGGTTCTCATGCAGATTGTGCGGCCCGAACTTGGCGCCCTTCTTGCAGAAGTCTTCTTCATTCGGCGTCGGCAACGTCGCGATCGACACCGGATTTGCCGGCTCGCGCACGTCGATCAGCCAGGTGTAAGCCAGTCCATTGGCGCAATTCGACGACGTGGCCTCGTCGGCCAGCACTAGCAGCTTGCGGCCCGGCAGCGGCAGCGACGTATGGGCGCCGCCGCCGAAGGGCGGGGCGTAATTGCGGTGGCTGAGCAGCTTCGGGTTCGGCGGGTCGCTCAGATCATGGATCGTGAAGCCGCCGTCGCGCCAGGCGGCGTAGCCGATATTTCCCGCGCTGATCATGTGATGCAGCGCGGTGCGCTTGCCGAAGGAAGCCGGCGGCGTCTCGCCGCCGGCGCGGTTCATGCCCGGCAGCCACCAGCGGCCGGCGAGCGTCATGTTTTTGGGGTCGGACACGTCGATGATGGCGAGCGCGTGATCGATAAAGCCCCGGAAATGGACCGACACGTAGGCGTACTTGCCGCCGACCCACCAGACGCGATGGGCGCCAAGCCCCGGCATGTGGAGATAGCCGATTTCGCGCGGCGCGGCCGGGTTTGAAATGTCGAAGGCGCGCACGCCTGCTCCGAACGGCTGTTCGGTCGCCACCGAATCGGCGAGTGGCTTGGCGTAATAGTCCTGCTGGCTGGAATATTGCTGCATCGCCCAGATGTTGGGCCCGTTGACGGCAAGCAGCACGTCGCCGTGGATTTGCAAATGGTGCGAGCGGGTGTTCTTCGGTGCAGCCACAAAGGCGACCGTCTTGGGCTTGAGCGGATCGCGCACGTCCACCACCGAAAAACCGTCGGCGAACATGTGGCCGATAAAGGCGTGGCCATTGCGCACGATGACCTGTACGCCATCGAGCCGGCCGCCCTGATCGCAACGCGATACGAAGCGGATGTTCTTGGCGGTTGAGCCGGGCGGGGGGGTGGTCATGCGGTCAGACTTTCAACGTGACGGTCTAAATTAGCGAGGCCCGGTCCGGCAGTGTGCCGAACCGGGCCCCGTCGGTTTGTCAAACGTGGATCAGCCGGTCGGCGCAGCGATCTCGTCGAGGCCCTTCTGGCGCGATTCCGGTCCGAGCTGGGTGACCGCCGCGGCGGCGATCACAAGCAGGATCGCGAGGCAGACGAACACCGTCGTCAGCCCATAGCCGCTTTGGACCCACAGGATCGTCGGCATGATGAAGGCCGTCGCCAGGCGGCCAACACCGGCGGCCCAGCCAAACCCCGAAGTCCGCGCGTTGGTCGGGAACACCTCCGACGCGAAGATCTGCATCGAATTGCCGGCGACCTGGACGAAAAAGATCATGATGAAGCCGGCCACCATCAACTGGACGGCGGTTTCAGCATTGCTGAACACGACCGCCATGATGCCCGCGCATACGAACGCGCACACCGATGTGATCTTGCGGCCGAATTTATCGAGCGCATACATCATGAAAATGCTGGCGCACGGCACGGCGAAGTTCATGGCGAGGGTGTACTGCAGCGACTTGGTGATGCTGAAACCCTTCGCATTCATGATGTTCGGCAGCCAGGCGCCGAGCCCGATCGCCACGCCGAAGAACGCCGTGAAGCAGATCATGCCAGCGATGACACGGATCGGGAACTGGCTGAAGACGACGCTGAACGGATCACTCTTGGTGTTACTGGCGGCGTCGGTGGTGAGCGTTTCTTTCGGTGCTGGAATGCCGAGACGGGCGAGCACGTCGAGCGCTTCCTTGCCACGGCCATGTGTCGCCAGGTAGCGCGGCGATTCCGGCAGCGAGAAGCGGAGCACCCAAACGATCAGCGCGCCGATACCGATCGCGAGCCAGATACCGCGCCAGATGTGCTCCGGCGTGTCGAGCATGCCGCTGAACAGCAGCACGAGCGCCGTTCCGATCGGCCAGACGCAGGCGCCGCCGATGAAGTGAACGATCGCCAGGATGCGTCCGCGAATGGCCTTGGGCGAATATTCGCCGGCATAGACGAAGCACAGCGGCTGCTCGGCGCCGAGGCCGACGCCCGCGATGAAGCGGCAGGCGATCAGCAAGGTGACGCTCGGGGCCAGCGCGCCGAGAATGGTGAAGATGCCGAACAGCAGCAGATTGAACTGATAGATGAACCGGCGGCCGAAACGGTCGCTGAATTCACCCTGGCCGGCAGTGCCAATGAACAGGCCGAAGATGGTGGCGCTGCCGATGGCCGCGACTTCGGCCCCGGTCGCGAATTTGGATTGCAGGATGTACGGAACGAGTGAGCCGAATATGGTGAAATCGATAACATCGAAGAAATATCCCGCGGCGATGAGCGCGACGATTTTCCGATGCAGCGGCGAAATCCTTGCTTCGTCCAAAGAATTGCCGACGAATGCTTCAATGGTTTGAGCCACGGCGTTCTCCCCTAGTCCCGTTTATATTTTGTGCTTCAGCCGCACGGGGCGCAGAATGATCCACAATCAGATCGTTGCCTAGCCCATAATTCTCAGGCTGGCCGAATTGCCAACGGCCGGCTGTACAAATTTCGTTTGGTGAATGGCAAATAGAAGGCGCGTGCTGGCGAGGCGTTATTGCAATAAAATCACGGACATAGCCGGATCAGCGGGCGCGCTGCTGGGCCGGCAAGTAGGCGCGCACGGCCGCCGCCAGCGTGATCGGATCGAACGGCTTGGCGATCACCCCGGCGGCGCCAAGCGCGAGGAAGCGTTCGACCTCGCGGTTTTGCGCACGCGCGGTCATGAACACCACGGGAATGTTCGCGGTGCGTGTATCTTGGCGCAAATACGTCAAGGTCTGCGGGCCGTCCATTACCGGCATCATGACGTCCATCAAAATGACGTCGGGCTCCCAGTCGGCGGCGGTCACTAAGGCGTCCGCGCCGCTGGCGCAGCTCATCAGCGTAATGCCGGGATCGAGCGCGAGCGATATTTCAACGACCTCGCGAATGTCCGGTTCGTCTTCGACGTGAAGCAGCCGATACATGTTCACCCGACCCCCGATTTGAAATAATCAGCCCTCGGCCGCGAATACAGCATGGCGTCGTAAACTACGGGTGAATCGTGCCGGCGCTTTTGTGCGGGTCGGTGCATGAACGGTGAAAAAATCCGGTGCCGCGCTACCGCGACAAGGCGTGACGCGAAAAAGTCCCAAGTGCTGCCGCCTGCGGCCATGCCGCCGCGTTCAATCCGGAATTGGCATGCAAACAAATGACTTGGCGCCGGAAAAACAGAAATGGTAGCGCGGTGTGCGGAACTGTTCAGAATCGAACAGCGGCAGCCAGGAATCTATATGTCTATTATCCGACTTATGGCTGTTAATTGGGATAGTGTCGCCCTATGATTTTCGCCATGTCGCATGACGACAGCGGTTACCGGTATTCGGGGGGGAATGAACTGCGTTAAATTAAGTCATGTCATGATGTCGGGGGACACAAAATCATGA
>Ga0181522_10000116_pt1 | contig 64743 bp, 60 predicted proteins | sample PEATcosm2014_Bin_27_FD_121103 | JGI IMG/M metagenome (GOLD analysis project Ga0181522, IMG submission 121103) | Peatland microbial communities from MTU Mesocosm Facility, Houghton, MI, USA - PEATcosm2014_Bin05_10_metaG | ecosystem: Environmental > Terrestrial > Soil > Wetlands > Peat | place...
ACTGACGAGCCTATACGTCGCAAAGACCGGGGCGACGGACAAGAGATTCGCGGCTGTTGCGCGGATCGACTGAGATATTCCCGCGGGTGCGCCAATGGCCAGGTTGGCCATTGGCACCCGACTCTCAAGTAGAGTTAGGGTCGCGTGCGATTGACGAAGCAAGCAGCGAGTGCTTGTATCCGAAGGAATCCGACACGCTGACAGCCCACTATGTTACCCGAGCGATGCGCGCGTAAATCGCGATCAAGGCCAATGAGTCTGCCAGTCCGTGCGCACCGATAAGCGGCACGAGATTGCGTCCGTCGCAAAGGTATACCGCTCCCAATATGAGCCCCGTAATACCTGCGGTCATGGTCCCGCGCGGTCCGAGATACCAATGCCCCGCGCCGAACAGCAGTGCCTGGCCTACAAGCGCTATCGCAGTAGCGCCAAAGCCGCCACCGAGCAACAGTTCGAGGCGAGTCAACAGAAAGCCTCGAAACACTAACTCCTCGCCGAACGCGGCCTGAACCCACACCAGAAACAGACCCCCTGCCAAGAAACCGGCATTTCCCGGTAATCGGGCGAACCGCGACAAATTTATAGGTGGCCAAGCCAGCGCTTTGGCGAGCGGGTCGATTATAAGAATCTTTGTCAGGGCAGCGGCTGCATAGAGTGCTGCTACCCAGGCGAGCGCGATCGCCCAGCTTTCCGGTCTTCGCATACCGAGCTCATCCCATCGCATCCCAGCGCTGTGTAGGCGCCAGGTTGCTACCGCGAGGGCGCACAATACGGCCCAAGTGCCGGGGCCGGGAACGCCGAACATGCGCGCCAGGATAAGCGTCACGACAAATGCCGCGGCGACGATGCCCGCATCCATCCCAATCCCTCTGCGGACTGCTTGATCGCTGCAGCCTAACAACTCAATACGGTGTCAGTCTGGTCCATATTCGAGATCAAATTCCGTCCGCCTCGTCTATGGATAGCCGGGCAGTCAGGCGACCATTCAAAGCGCCAGGGATTCCGATACGCCCAACCAGTGGTTCGGGTTCGCCCGCACACTTCGCATAATGTATATTATGTTAAATTAAACCCGCGCTAGGATACGTAAGCACCATCCCATCCAGCATCGGTGATTCGATTCACCGCAGCGAGAACTTCCTTCTGAAGGCTACCGTCCTTCTGCACCGCCCCGTGCAAACGGTGGAGTCGCTCTTTAAAGTTCGCCTTGAACTCAGAATAGTCATTTGGTATGGCTAGCGCACCGATCACATTGTTCGTTTGCGTATTCGCGACGTCGAACGTCGCCGCTCCGGTGCCGAAGACTCCACTAATCAGAGCCGCGTAGGCTGCCCGATCTGTCATCCAATCCTCCACGCTATGTGCTCATCGGACTCGCCGTCGACCTAACGTGAAGCGCCCAGGGCACCCGCTCGGTTTAGAGACACTTGCCACTATTATTAGAGCAGACGGCTATCAATCTTCAACTGTCGGGCTCCAAGCTCGCAGAATGTGCGCACAGCCAACCAGCAGTCTGAAGCGAACGTTCGATGATGGATCACGATGGACTGCTCTTGGTCGAGGCGCAAATCGCACTTACCGATTACCTTCATTACCGTCGCGCCGTCGGCGCCTGCCGCTCGACGTGCATCGTCACTGAATCCGGACTCTCATTACGGTCCGCTTTCAAGGTGGCTCGGCCCCCTCGCTCAAGAGGATCAGTCGCACAGTTGCCGTGCTAACTGGCGCGTTTGCTCTTTCGTAACTTGTTTGCCGCTATTCTGGCGTTTAGGCGATCCTGAAAGGCCCGCCGTTGCTTCGTGATTTCATACAAGACGATTCCGGATGCCGTACCAAGGTTCAAGCTCTCAATAATCCCGAACATTGGGATGTTCACGCAAAGCACGCTGTGCTCCAGTGCTAGGCTGCTGATGCCGACCCCTTCGTTCCCGAACCAAACGGCGAGCTTCTTAAAACCGGTGTAATCCGCCTCATGAAGGATGGCATTCTTCCGGCCCTTCGTATGAGGAGACGTGACGACTGATTGATATCCGTTCTTTTTCAGATGGTCCAAGCAGCTTTGCGTGCTGTCGAACTTTTTCACAAAGCTCCATTTGATGGCCGAAGCGGACACCGCGTGTAACTTTGAACGGGTTCTCATCTCTTCCCAGTCATCGGGCAGCCATTTCTGCGCGGTTACCACGTATGCCTTCTCGACACCCAGGGCGTTCACGTTCCTTATTATCGTTCCCAAGTTTCTTACGTCATCCGGCGCTTCGATAACAGCGATAAGGTTCTTGCAGCGGAACGCCCTGACCTTGTCTGCTCTTGCCCGAAGCGACGGCTTCGATTTTCTAGTTTCTTCCACGTCTGGTGTCCCTTTAAACTGCCGATACAGTCCACAGAACGTCCCGATGCCTGGACCTGATGCGTTGAACCTCTCACGAATGCCGGCCTTAGGTGGCCTCGTTTTTCAAGGCAGTGCGTCTTCTCAGGAGATATACCAACACCAAGGACCCCGCGACCCCGGCGAGTCCCCAACAGCCTACCGCGAGGGGTTCCCACGCGGAGTAATCGGCGATGTTTGTGCGGTGATTTATCCAGAACGGCGCCCAATAGATTACATAGGCGATAGCCAGCGGCACAGTGACGGCTGCCACCCATGGAACCCATCCCGCCGTAATGCGAGTTAACAGCGCGACGGCCAAGACGGAGATCGCAGCAACGATGAGTGTTGTCGCCGCGAAAGGAAGTGACTCGAAGAAGTCCATCGTGTTCGGTTCGCTCCGCAGAGTGCGTCCGCGCGTTAGAGTACCGAAAGCCGCCAGTGCCCGCTTCTGATCGATGCGCCTGTGTTCCCGGCTCTTCGGCGGCCAGCCCGCGTCTTCTGGCACGTCACTATCGTCTGTGACCAACATTCTGGCGTTACATGAGTAATCAGATGAGATACAGGCGATAACTATATGAAATGTCTAGTCAGGTGATTATGGTTAAATGGTACATAACTAACTGATTTATATGAGGAGGCGTGACCAACATTTCGTGGCGTCTACAGTTGTGGTCGTGTCTCAGCATTGTTGAGACTGACTCAGAATCATGAGCCATTGACGTGATGCGGAATGCGTCCATAAATGGACGCGGCGCTCGCCGCCAGATCTGCGATGACCTCGCGATTATCTGCCATCGATACTACGCGGGATCCGGCAGCCAGCGCTGCGAATGCGAATCTGATGTCGCGAAGGATTTTTTGCAATCGGTTTGCGAAACCCTTTAATTCACTCATGATGGCGGTACCTGCTGTGAGAGTTGATGCGACGGCGCCCACAATGCACCGTGGCCACTCTCCTGACAGATACAAAAACTCACGGGTAGTTAAGGAAAACTTATCGTGGTTTCCGCTTATGACGGGCCGCCGCTCGGCGCGCTGCCAAAGACATGGCCCAGATAAATGCGTGCAAAAACTACGTGAAGACATCCCGGCTGGGGAGTACCGCGAAGCCCAATCCGCGCCCGGCGCGACGAACGCGATCATCGAGGCTTAGAAGCCTCAACCCGGCAATGGCGCCGCGCGCCGTCATGGCCGAGGCCAGATGGATGGCATCGAGCGTGCGGATCGGTTCACCGGGGAATGCCTGGCGGGCGCGATCAACTATCTCCGGCGCGATGCGCAGCAGATGCCAATGAGCGGCAGCGGTAGTGAGATGCGCACGCCGGTCAGCAGCTTCCCCCTCGCTCAGGTCGCCTACCGCCAAGGTGTAGCCTGATCTGGCGAGGCTGCCACGCTACAGGCACATGGCATGCTCGGCGCGCAATGCAGCCACCAGCGCATCGACGTCGGCATCGGTGCTGTAGAAGCCGGGTGTCACCCGGATCGCGGGCCCCTTGGCAATGCCCTGGCGCCAGACCGTATGCACACGATGTTTTTCCAGCAAACGTTGCTGCACCCGTTGCGCGTCGGCATCAGTCGCCATGCCCTTCAGACGGAAGCTGGTGATCGCGCAGTAGCGTGCCGGGTCGCCGGGCACGCAGATCTCCACGTTGGGCAGGTCACGCACGGCGTTGACCCACCGGTCGCGCAGCGCGCGCAGATGCCGCTCCTTGGCAGCCCCGCCGACGGCGAAATGGAACTCGACCGCCCTGGGGATGCTTGAGACGGCCGCGAAATCGACCGTGCCAGTCGGCACCCGTGCGGCGATGTCATCGGCCGGATCCGCGTCATCGTCGTACGCGATGTCGATGTCCATGATGCGGGATTTGCGTATGTACATGGCGCCCGTGCCGAGCGGCGCAGAGGTCCATTTGTGCACCGACCAGCCAACAAAATCCGCGCCCAGATCGTCGAGCATGAAATCGAGGCAGGCAACGCCGTGCGCGGCGTCGACCACAGTGTCGACGCCACGCTGACGCGCCATGGCGACGATTTCCCGCACCGGCGTCACCAGCCCGGTCCGATTCGACACTTGAGTTACCAGCAGCAACCGGGCGTGGGGCGCTCCTCTCAAGGCTTCATCGTATGCAGCCAGTACGTTGGCGGTCGTGGCCGGTTCGGGCATTGCGAACTTTACCGCCTGCGCGCCGCGATGATCGCCGAGCCATTCCATGGCACAGATCATCTCCGGGTAGTCCAGATCACAGTACACCACCGCATCACCGGGCTTGATGCTCTTGTGATTGACGATGAGCATCCGCAACGCCTCGGAACCGCTGCGCGTGAGCGCGATCTCCTCGACCTGGCAGCCGACCTGGCGCGCGATGGCTTCCTGAGCAGCGCGTGCACCCGCGGCACGGCAAGAACCGGCCAGCACGTCGCGGGCCCATAGCGAATTGTTCCGATTGACGAAGGCGATCTGCCGGCCGTACTCCGCCGCCACCTCGCGCGGCATGATGCCCCAATAGCCGTTCTCCAGATTGTAAATGCCGGGTTCGACGTCGTAGTGCTTCGGCAAGTCCTCCACTGCGATGGAATTCGGACGCAGAACCGGCACCGTTGCCGCGGTCGGCATAAGCGCCGCCTCGCCAGCCTGCGAAGCCAGCAGCATGGCCGGGCCGGTCGCCGCACCGTATTGGAGAAAAGCTCTGCGAGTTGAGGTAATAGCCATGTCCTCTGTCCCGATGCCCGAGTCAATAGCCAAACCGATAACGGATCTCGCCATAGATTTCGCGTGGATTGTCGTAGTGATAACCGCCGAATGTCAGGCTGTTATCGATCAATAGGTGCTTGTTGGCGATATTCAGCACCGTCACTGACGCGGACACGTTGTCCAGCAGCCTCTTGCCAAGGCTCAGGTCGAGGCTGGCGTGGCTCGGCAGATGACTCGGTGCGCCCTCCCCGTTGGAAAAACCCGATCCATAATAGAGATTCGCCGATGCATAGGCGCCCCATGGCAGTTTGGCATCAAAGCCAACATTCACGGTATTGCGCTGATCGTGATCGAGCCCAAAGTAGCCTGCGGGCGGACTGAAGTCGGTCAGGCCGCCGCTCACTGCGCCGATCCCCTGCGCCACCTGGTTCGAGTAGGCCAGATGGACCTCGCCAAAGCTCCAGAAGCGCGGCGAGCGTAGTGTGAGTTCGGTCCCGTGAATGAGCGCCCCTTGTATGGTCAACGGCAGGAAGATATTCGAATTACCCACCGCATCATGATCGAAAAAATTGGTCGCCCGGGTGCGGAAATAATCCATATCCAGCGTCCAGCCCTGGATCGGAACAGCCAGTCCCACCTGCCATTCCTTGTCGCGCTCGCCATGCAGTGGAATGAACCCCAGATCGCTACTTTGCGCATAGGCCAGCAACGGCCCGGAGACGGTGGCGAGCGGCGGGGCCTGATAAAAGGTGCCATAGAAGCCGCGTAGTACCCACTCGAGCGTGGGGATCCGGTAGGTAAAGCCCAAGCGCGGGTTAGCGGCGTTCTCCGTGACACCGGATGAGGTGAAGTAGGTCTCGCGCAATCCACCCATCAGATTCAGGCGCGGCGTCCAGCGGTAGGTGTCTTCGATATACGCCGCTACCAGTCCACCTGAGGGATGCAGGGTCTGCGCGAATGGGGAGCTGCTGCCGTCATTGAACAGCACGTCGAAGAGCTGCGTATCGTGCTGATAGAAGCTCAGCAGGCCCGTGCGGATCTCGTTGTCGCCCACCGCAAAGCGCAACGTCTCCTGCCCGCCTATATAGAGCGATGTGCGCTGATCGGTGGTGCTGATCGGGAAGTCATCGGGCGAGCCGTCCAGATTGGCCTGGTTGTAATGGAAGAAGATCGAGCTCGTGAGTACCGCGTCGCCTTCGAGCGTATGAACCCAGGAAAGAATGCTGAAGGCATCGGTCTCACGCTGCACATCATCCGCGACTTGGCCGGGCGTGTTGGGAATCTGGTAGTCGTCATGTCGAGCCGAACTCACCAGGCGCACCTGGTCCGACGGACCCGCGTCGTAAACCAGCGTCCCGAAGCCACCATACCCATTCTCGGCATCGTGAATGATCGGGGCCACCGGGGTCTGCAACCCGAGATCACTGCGGTTGCCATTGGCGCTGAAGTAATAGGCCAAATCGCCGCTGTGACTGGCGATGCTGGCGTAATCATTGGTCTGGCCGAAATTACCGCCGCTGGCGATGAGTTCACCTTCGCTCTGACGACCGACCCCGGTTTTGGGGACCACGTTGAAGACACCGTAGGTTCGATCCCCCTGATCGGCCTCGTAACTGCCCCTCTCGGTCTCCAGCGTCTCGATGTCCTTGGGATCGATCTGGGGTCCGAGATTATCGGCGATGTTGGTGTTGGGGATCTCGACCCCATCGACTTCCCAGGTCGTCTGATGGCCGCCGCGGACGTGCAGCTGATCGTGCACGAAATATGTGCCCGGTACGAAGTCGGTGATCATCGCGAGGCTGTTGCTGCGATTCGCTCCCGGGGTGCGCTCGATCTCCTCCTGATTGACGAGCGTGGTGGGAGTGGCCGTCTCGGTACTTGCCTCCGCCAGCGCACTGACCGTCACCGGTTCCAAAGTCGAACCGGCCCCTAGTCGGACACTCGCAGTAATCGCCGAGCCGGACACGATCGTGATGGCGCGTGTGTCCACAGCTAGGCCTGGCTGGCTGACGCTGAGTGAGTAGTCGCCGAGTGGGACCGTCGCAAACAGCGCCTCACCGCGCGAGTCGCTGATGGCGGCCCGCGACCAGGCCGCAGAGGCCGACTTGATTTCCACCCGGGCACCGGCCACCGGCTGATCCTGAGCGTCTCGAACGAGGATGTGAACGCTGCCGAGAACGGCGGCCTGAATGAAAGCAGGCGCGCCGAGCGCCATCGCAAAGAGCCATGCGGATAGACGTGATTCCACGAGAATTTCCCCCACGAAGCACGACAGACGACAGGCGGGCCATCGATGGATGGCACCGCGTGTGCGGACTGAAGCTCTCGCTCAGGAGTGAATCGGGGGAGCGCGCGGGGATTGCGCGCGGGCAATGCTCTGGAAGGCGGTTAGTTGAGCTGCCGGCAGTACCGGCTGCAGCGGATGCGCAAGCGTCAGGCTCACCGTAGCCAGGGCCGGTGCCGCGGCAAACACCGGACTGGCGCCATAGGGACAGCTGCTGTGGTTCTGTTGCGCGGGCGTACCGCGACCGGATCGATCGTCGAGCGGGGTGTGCTGAGGCTCCGCCGACCGTCCGGCGGCATCCATGGACATTTCCATGCCCGGGTCCATCGGCATGTCCATCGCCATCGACGGATGCGGAACGGGCGCGTAGCCGTCGCACAGCATGAGCCCGACACTGAACCCGGGGCCGAACAGAGGCATGAAGCCCATCGGAATCAGCGAGCGCAGCACGAACGCGGGCAGCAGCAGTGCTAACCACCAACCGCGGTACGTTCGGGCGCTCCGGATCACTGCAGCTTCAGGCGTCGGTCGAAATCAGGATGGCCAACTATACCCGCAACTCCCGTATAGCGCTGCCCTGTGCCCAATTAGTCCTGAGTCCAGCCGGATCACGAGGCAGTTCTGCGCTAGCGGCGCTACCATTGGCAAGGGCCGTCACAGCCACCTCTACAGGTCCTTGAAATCACCTTCGGAGTTCACCATGGATCGCTTCACAATATCGCTCGACGAGGCGCTGGCGAAGGCCTTCGACACCCACATCAAGCAGTGCGGCTACGCGACACGAAGTGAGGCAGTGCGGGACATTCTGCGCGAGCTGCTGCAACGGCACGAACAGTCTCGAGACACCAACGGCTTCTGCGTTGCCAGCCTGTCATACGTTTATAACCATCATGAGCGCCAGCTCGCCGAGCGCCTGGCGACGCTGCACCACGCACACCATGAGCTGACGGCCGCCACCATGCACGTGCATCTGGACCATGACCAGTGCCTTGAGACAGTAAGCCTGAAGGGGCCAGCCAAGGCAGTTCGACAATTCGCCGCGGAAGTGATTGCCGAGAAGGGCGTTCGCCACGGTCAGATCAATCTGGTGAGTGTTGAGCTCAGTGAGGCCCATAAGCACGGCGGAAGCATCCACCGCCATTTGAGACCGCGTCACTGACTCCTCCCAGCGCCTCAGGCACACCCAGCACAGGCGCCTTAGGCAAGCGGTACCAGTAGATCTTCTCCCTTCGAACCGCTTGCGATTGAGAGTAGCGGGCGCCGGCGATCACGTACCGCAACCCTGTTCACCCTGCGAGCGGGCAGGTATATTGCTGGATGTGTAAGATGATTTCTCGCTTTCTCTTACCGGAATCCGACACGGGACCCTCCGCATTCAAGGCCATCCTCGTCGAGTATGAGATTTCAGATATTTCGCTTACCGCGAGGCATCCACTCTGTAACTTCGCGCGTATTACCAAGATTGGATTCTTCATACGCCATAAGGATGGCCCACGATGCCGATTGATCGCTTGGTTGCCGACCAATGCGGCCGTGTCCGTCCAACGTTTCTTTGGGGGTTGGGCGCGCTGGGCACTCTGTGCGCTGCTGCGGTGAGCACGGGCGCTTGGGCGGATACGGGGATCGCCGACACGCAGACGACCGACTCGGCAAGTGGCACCCATGGGGCTCTGGAAGAAGTAACCGTGACCGCGGAACGCCTGGAACTGCTGGGTACCGCCTCCAGCGCCAGCGAAGGCGTGGTGTCGGACAGCGAGATCCAGCTCACCCCGGCCTACCGACCAGGGCAGTTACTGGAAACAGTGCCCGGTCTGATTGTGACCCTGCACAGCGGTGAGGGTAAGGCCAATCAGTACCTGCTGCGCGGCTATAACCTGGATCACGGCACCGATCTGGAGACCTATGTTGACGGCATACCGATCAACCAGGTGACCCACGCCCACGGACAGGGCTATACCGACATGAACTTCCTGGTGCCGGAGTTGGCCAATGGCCTGACTTACACCAAGGGGCCCTACTACGCGAACGTCGGTGACTTCGGCGCTGTGGGATCGGTGAGAGTCGGGCTGCGCGATACCATTCCTGACCAGATCTCGGTCACCGCGGGCTCATTGGACTTCCAGCGCTATTTTGCCGCCGGCTCGCAGGCCATCGGGACGGGGAACCTCTTGGCCGCCGCGGAGCTTCAGCACTACGACGGGCCATTTACCAATCCGGATGACGCACGCAAAGAGAATCTGGTCCTGCGCTACAGCGACGGCGATGACAAGAACGGCTATTCGGTCACCGGCATGTTCTATCACCAGCTCTGGACCAACACCACCGACATTCCGGTGCGGGCCATCACCGAAGGCATCGTCGGTAATCGCTTTGGCACATTGGACCCATCGGACGGTGGCCGCTCGCAGCGGGCGAGTCTCTCCGTGCAGTTTCACGAGACCATCGGCGATGGCCACTTCACCGGCAGTACTTTCTTCGAATATAACCAGTTGCATATCTACAACGACTTCACCCAGTTCCTGGTCGATCCGGTCCATGGCGACCAGGAGGACCAGTTCGAGAATCGGCGGGTGCTGGGTGGCGCTGTGAACTACACGCTGCCTGCACGCATCGGTCCGTTTGACAACGAGTTCGAGGTGGGTGCTCTGACGCGCTATGACCTGCTCGGAGTCGGCCGCACCCCGACCGAAGACCGGATGCCGGTGTCAGCACCCGATGATCCGGCTTCTTTCTCCAATTCCGATCACGTATTCCTGTTCGCCACTGGCGCGTATGTGCAGGCGACGACCCACTGGACCTCAAAGCTCCGAACCGTGCTGGGCCTGCGCGATGATTATCAGCACGGCACGGATGTGGACTACCTGGCGGCGCTGCATGAGACGGCCGGATATACCAATTCGGGCACTGCGCATCAGTCGCTACTGCAGCCAAAAGGTAGCCTGATCTTCACGCCGACGGATTATCTGGAATTCTATGCATCGGCTGGCCAAGGGTTCCATAGCGCTGACCTGCGCGGTGTGAATCAGGACAGGAGCGTAGACCTGGGGTTACCGCATACCGCGCTGCTGGCAAAGCAGGATGGCCAGGAGTTGGGATTTCGGGCCGAGATCAAGCGAAATATCGCACTCACCTTTGCCCTCTTCAATCTGTGGCAATCGTCCGAGACCATCATTGACCCGGATGTCGGGGCGGACACCGCAGGTCCGCCAAGCCGGCGGTATGGCTATGAAGTCAATGTCACCTATCAGATCAACCCCCACCTGGAATTCTACGGCAGCTACTCCGGCGATCACACACGCTTCACGCATCCGCTGGATGACGGCACCGGACACCTGGGCGATTTCATCACCGATGCGCCGGTGGCAACCGGTTCGGCGGCGCTTTATCTCACCAACCTGGGGCCTTTCAGTGGTGGCCTGAACGTGCGGTACCTGGGCAGCTATCCCTTATCCTCCGGTCCCTGCGTCAATTCCGCGGCCGTGCATGATTTTCCAGATGTCGCCAGTTCCTGCGCCGATGCGCCCACGCCGTCAGGACAGGTCAATGGACGCGGGTTTGCCCAAGTGAATCTGGATGCTCACTATTCGGGACCGCATGGCTGGGGGGTTTCCCTGGGCCTCTATAATTTCTTCAACACACACGCGCCGGCAGCCGAGTTCTTCTACGTCTCTCGACTGAGATCCGAAATCGATACCGCGCCGGACGGCATCGCCGACGTGCACGAGCATCCGCTCGAGCCCATCATGGCGCGGATCACGGTCTCAAAGCAGTTCGGCCGGTTCTGAGAAGCGGCAGTCGCCAAGGTGACAGAGAAATCGCTCAATCTTGAAACATTGCTCAGTCCACTTGGGGTTGAGGAGTTCTTCGACCGGTACTGGGAGCGGAACCATCTGCACATCCCGGGACGGTCGGCTGCCTATTACCGGCCGCTAATGAACGCTGAGGATCTCGAGCAGATCATCTCCAATCCTGATGCGCGCTATCCGGCCATTCAGCTGGCCAAGAGCGGGCGATATTTCCCGCCCGAGGCGTACACACGCAACGTCAAGTTCGGCAGCGAGGTCTTTGTCGGAGTGCCGGACCTGGAGCGCATCGGCATTGAATATCGCAATGGCGCCAGCATTGTGCTGCCCGCGCTGCACCGATCCTGGCTGCCACTCAGGAACCTGTGCGCCGCAATTGAAACCCAAATCGATCATGTACCGCACGGAAACGCTTACATTACCCCCGGCAACGCCGCCGGTTTTACGCCCCACTATGACGTGCATGAGGTCTTCGTCCTGCAAATCGCAGGCAAGAAGCGCTGGTCCCTATTTCCACCGACCATTCATCTGCCGCTTCGCAGTCAGCCCTTCACACCGGAAGGCTATGATGCGCCTACGCCAATGGTGCAGGTAGATCTGAGCCCGGGCGATCTTCTCTATTTGCCGCGCGGCTATATTCACTCGGCGGAAACATTGGATTGGTATTCGGCCCATGTCACGATTGGAATCTCCGTCTTTACTTGGTCGGACCTGATCCAGGATGCCGGCGAGCACGGTATTCATAACGAGGAGTTGCGCAAGGGACTGCCCGCTGGGTTCGCCAAGCGCACAGATCTACAGTGCACCTTAAGACAGCACTTGAGGGAGCTGCTGCCGCATCGCGACCATTCCGATTACGAGCAATTGGTCGAGACGTTCGTGCGTCGGGTGCGCTCCCGTCAATCGCTGCCCTCCCGGAGATTTCGGATCGACATCGTCGCCATTGACGAGCAATCCTGGTTGCAAACTCCCGCAAAGTCACAATACCGACTCATCCAGGAAGCAGACAACACAATCCTTGAGTTCAGGGGAAAGAGACACTGCTTTCCATCCGAGCTGGCTTCGACACTGCGGACGATCAGCGAGCGTTCGGACTTTCGAGTGGCAGAGCTGCCCGCGAATGTCTCTGCTGAGGCTCGACTGGGCCTGAGCCGTTATCTACTTGATCTTGGCTTTCTGACGCCTCCCGACGGCACGTCCTCGGCGAACAGCGAATCGCATTCCAGCGCCTCGTCGATCATCTGCGCCCGGTGAGCTCCGCGCGATCAACAATCCTCGCGCAAGCGATGTCCCATCTCAGAATAAACAGATAACTATATGATTAGTAAAAATAAAAGTTTATTATGATTTATCTTCTATTGACTTGGTTCGCTGAGGCCCGCATGACCAATGTTTAAAGCCAGCGGCAGCTCGAGCATCGAAGCCTGTCCGGGCGTGCTATGCACTCGAATCGAGACCTGATCGGCTCGTGGCGCGCTCTCGCGGTAATCGTAGCCCGTGATCGTAAGTGCCAAGCGGTGCCCGGCGCCGAACACATAGGCGGTGGGCATCAGATCGAATGACAACGGCACCGTCTCGTCCGCGTCGCTCCGCAGTTCGTCCTCGGCCCAGCCGCGATGCCACGGGATGTCGGGCAGCGCCCACGGCGCGGTGTGTTGCGCGCGCATCGAGACGCGCAGCCGCCCCTCGGTCACGACCTGAACCGATCCATCGGGCGCCACGTCCTCGAGATAGGCGAAGAGGTGTGCATCGGGGGTGCTGACTTGCACATAGAGCTGCAAGATCGGATGGCCGATCACCGTCAGCGGCGCCTCGAGGGGCGCGCCGCTGAAGCTCGCACCCTCATGATCGGGATGACACGGCTGCATGTAGGGACCGATGCCGCCGTACGGGCCGCTGCTGGGGCAGCGCGCCGAGGCGTTTACGTCAAAGCCGACGCTACTCGCCACGCTCGGCGCACTCACCTGCAGCTGCAGGTCCGCGAGGTACCAGCGCTTGCGTGCCTGGGTATCGAGCGGCCAGTGCTGCGCGGTGCGCCACTCCCCGCCGCCGCCAGGCTGTTGCAGGAAATAGTGAATCGGCGGCTCGGCCTGAAGACCGGTCGGCAGACCCTTCAGATAGGTGTCAAAGAAGCGGTGCATCTCTTGCAACAACTCGAAGCCCGGGTTGAGGCAGTGTGCCCAGGGCCCGATCAGCAGATGGGCGCGCGGATAGTTAAGCCAGGTGATAAGGCCCTGATCGCGCAGCTCGTCGTGCCAGCCGCCCTGGATGTAAAGTGCCGTGCCCGACTCACGCAGCTTCTGCGCAAAGCTGCTGATGCTGCTCTCGTACCAGAAGCGGCTAGCCACCAGGGGCGAGAAGCTGTCGCGATACGGCATGCCCTTCCACAGCTCGGGCAAATTGGTCGATGCCTGGTGCTCCTCGGCGGCCTGGCGCAGCAACGTGCGCGACTCATCGCCGTCCACCGGCGGCAGCACCATGTCCTGCTCGACGCTGCGCGCGATGCCCACGCCCCACTGCGCATAAATGCCACCGCGATGAAAGGCATCGAACTTGCTCCACGAAAAGCAGCCCGCGAACACCGCCTTGAGGTGTGGCGGGCGGGCATTCAGCGCGTGCATCGCCGCATCGCCGGTGTTGGAGCAGCCATAGATGCCCACGGTTCCGTTGGACCAGGGCTGACTCGCAAGCCACTCGGTCATCTCGTACGAATCGTCGTCCTCTGTTCGATCGTTGTAGCCGCGACGTATACCAAAGGACTGGCCGTTGCCGCGGCGCGCGACCTGCACCACGACATAGCCGTACTCGGTCAATGACGGCACGGCGCGATAACCCGCCTCGGCAGCGCTGCTCGGACCGCCCTCGTCGCTGGTGATGGCGTGCTGCCAGATCACCGGAAAGCGGCCCGGCGCGACCGCGCCATGCAGCGCCGGTTGACTGATACGCACGGCCAGGCGTACGCCGTCGCGCATAGGCACATAGAGCGAACGGCTGAGGCGCTCGCTGTACAGCGGCGTCGGTTGATATTGGCCGAAGGCGCTCGGCGTCGCCGCCTGCGCAGCGATGCTCATCACTGCCATCAGCAGCTGCCAGCCGTGCCGCCAGATGTCAGAGCCGAGACTGCTTATCCCCATTGGCGCCGCGTCTACGTGCGCGCGGGCACTGTGCGCCCGCGCGCCTCTCTTCGGATGAATGCGTCGGATGAATGCGGCGCAGGGATTCGAACGGCGTAATGAACCCAACATTGCGGCTAATGTACGGCTGCGTCGGCCGGGCTCGAATCGGACCATGTGCTAACCGGGACGAAAAATATGGTAACCGGCTCCGGATTACCCGCCTCGGCGAATATTGTCGAGCCATCGGCAAATACCTGCGAACCCCCTAGATTTGCACCCCAGGCAGCGGCTTCAATGTTCGCAAGATAGAACATCAGATGCGGATGCCAATGGCCCTCGGCGTCATGAAGGTGGGTTTGCTTCGACATCATATAGGACATCGCACCAGCCTCCGGTAGCGTAAATGTGCTTGCAGAAAGCGCAGCTCGGGTGCGAGTGATCATTTCGGTCTTGGAGACACCTGCCAGCACCCACCCAGGTCTTTCAATATAACGTGGAAGGACAGTTCGCGCGGCGGGGCGGTTGTAGCAAGTCGGTGCGCGGAATTTTGGATTCCAGAACTCGGGGTCGCCGAAGGCTGTCGCCCAGGAGCGTTCGACCAGGCAGACAAAACCGTTTGTCCCTCGTATCGTTGTCTTATATCCATCTGTGCTGAGCGTCAGCACATCGGCATTCGCAGAAATCGATGTTGGCGCCGCACTGCGCGCCAAATCAATCTCATCCGTCTGACTTGCCTCGAGATATTGTATGAGCGGGGCCATGAAAGGATACGGGATTGCTTCTGCTAGTGAGGCGCTCGATCCACTCGAGCCTAGCAGAGAGGTTAGTCCGAAGAGAATTCCGCCAACAGTGGATCTCAGTTTCATTGAATGCGCGCCGATCCCAACACTTTGCTCCCTACCGGGTGACGAGTAGCATGCAACTACTCGGAGTGCGAAGCCAGGTGTCCGTCATGCGGAATCGACTCCGCTGGACCTGTCCGTGATAATTGAGGTACTCATCTTCTTCGTGCGCGATTACAGCGGTGTCGCCGTGCTCCCCCAATGCAACAGCGCGTATGCTTAATCCTGCGCGTTGCGCCGCGGAATGGCGGATACGCATGGGTGCTCAGAACTTATAAGTGACGCGCAGATTGATCATGCGGCCCAAATCGTCATATGTCGTGGGGTCAAACGGACCTCCAGGCGAAGAGAGAAAAATCAATGCGCCACTATCATACGGCGGCTGCCGATTGAATAGGTTGACGACTCCCAGTACGAATCTCCAGTTCTTCAGGCCGCGATATTCGGCATTCAGGTCGACCGCGTTGTACGACGCAATATTCAATTGCGTGGTAGTGCCGGGGTAGAACAGTGTCGTCCCACTCTCATAGCCTGAGATATAGCGGAGGGTGGCTGCCCCTGCCCAGGCGTCATCTCCCCACCCGGCTGAGAACGAACCCTTCCAACGCGTCACCGGACCGCCGCCGGCGATTGGCGAAGCATAGTCCCAGCCGCTGTTACCCAGGTAACTCGTCCAGGTGCCTGCATCCTTCACCCCGAACGTACTGACGGATGTGCCGTTGAGGGCGAATCTGAGCTTGCCATCCGCCAGCGGTGCGGAGAAGGCGGCATTGAAATCAACGCCGGCGGTGTGGACCTCGAACTGGTTCGTGTACAGCGATTCGACATAGAGGACCGCGCCATTGGGGCCAGTTATGAGCTGCCCCGGATAGGCCGCCGGGTCGGCAAGGATTTGCTGCGCGGTCGCGTTCGGCGCGATCACCTTGTACAGCCAAATGTTGTAGTAGTCCGCAGAGATATCAAAATTGCTCGTTGGGGAGAACACGATACCCAGATCCACATTCTTCGAGGTCTCGGGCTTCACCAGCGGGTTGCCGCCGGTTACGTATCCAATGCTTTCCTGTTGCGAGGGACTTTGAGGGTTGGGCACGGTCTGATGCGCGACTGAAAAGCTGTTGCTGGCCTCGGCCAGGCTGGGGGCGCGGAAGCCGTCCGCGTAAACCGCTCGCATCGTCAATTCGCGCAGCGGCTGCCATCGCAGCGTAATCTGCGGCCGCAGATTGTTGCCAACATCGCTGTAGTGTTCCTCGCGCACCGCGAAATCGGTCTCAAGCGCAGGCAGGACCGGCAAATCGAACTCGCCGAACGCCGAATAGATCTCGCGACTGCCAACCACCCGGGTACTACCGGTGTTAAAAATCAGCCCGGCTGCCGCGGCCGCGCCAGGCTGATCGTCGACCGATTGATGGCGCGCTTCCACGCCCAGGGCCACCTTTGCCGGCCCGCCCGGCAGGTTGAACAGTGCCCCGCTCCCCTTCAGATCCAAGGTGTCGAGTTTGGCGACGGAGGCGAAGGTGTCGGCGATCCTCAGCGCATTATTGGCGGCCGGCGTCAGCGCTGGATCCAGAAAGTTGAATGACCCATTTGCGATCTCCGCCACCAAATTCGCGGCATTGATGGCGTTCTGCTCCTCGACTGAAACGTGGTTCTCCGAATGCGTGTAGCCGCCGTCAATATCCCATCCAGCCCATGTCCCTTTCACGCCAGCTGTGATCCGATAGGTGTCGGAAACAACCCGCTCGTTGCGAGGCCCGACACTCTGAAAGGCGTAGTTGATTGGCGTCGGCTGGCCATTGAGGCTTGCAGGGTTGCTGCCCGGCAGCACGTTGGAGATGCTACTCGCACCTCCGGTGACCGGGTTCACGACAAAGGAATACTGATCGAGAGTGGCTGGCGTGAAGTTGTTCCACGTCTCTTCGTTGGAGTAGAACAGGTCGCTGTAGCCGGTCCAGTTGTCGTTGAGGCGCAGGTTGCCGGTCGCCGTCACGTTGGCGCGCTCGGTTCCCGGCAGCAGGGCTAGCTCACTGGCATCGTTGTAATAGCACCCCGGTCCGTACCCATTTAAGCCATTCGGTTGAACCCTGCCCGGCAGCCCATTGCTGCCGCAGTTCGGAAACGGACCCGGGATGCTCGGGTACGTATTCGCGACGTGCCATTGGTTGACGCCGTCCGGCAGGCCGGTGTAGTCCTGCGACGCGGTGTTGTCCCGTTGCGAAAACAGCAACTGGTCGCGCTTGTAGACGCTGGCGGTCACAAAGACGTTGTAGCCCTGCGACGCGAATTCGCCAAATCCTAAGCGTAGGTTCGCATCGCGCTGGGCCGCTCCGCCTTCAGTGGTAAGGCCACCGCCGACTTCCACCGCCTTTTCGGTGGTATTTTCCTTGAGGATGATGTTGATCACGCCGGCGACAGCGTCCGAGCCGTAAATGGCCGAACCGCCGCTCTTGAGAATTTCGATCCGCTCGATGGCGGCTAGCGGGATCACGTTCAGGTCGACGAACGCGTCCGACAGGTTCTGGAACAAACCATAGTTGGTGATCCGTCGCCCGTTGAGCAGGACCAGTGTGTCCGCGCCGGTCAAGCCGCGCAATCCGACCATGGCTGCGCCCGGGGCGAAGCTGTTGGAAACGGCCTCATTCTGATTGTTGCCGAAGGTCGAGGAGATCGTGCGCAGGTAATCGGCAACTGTCTCCTGCCCGCTGTTCTTGATATCCTGGGCGGTAATCACCTGGACGTTTTCGACCGTCTCGGCCTCGGCTGCGCGCTTGATGTGCGAGCCAGTAACGATTACCTCGGTCAGGTTGCTGGACTGATCGTCGGTATCGCTGTCGGCTGCCTGCAGCAAGCCGGATAACAGGCCCGCCAGCACACTCGCCGTCACTGGATAGATGCATCGTCTAATACCCATGCGCATGTGTCGTCTGCCTGATCTTATTGTTTTCGTTGAGCACGGCCGCTAAGACGCGTATTGAAGCTTCGGCTTTGCGGATCCTTCCCCCGGGTCTACTCGGTACGAGATCTCTACGGTGCGAGTTCGGATCCGTCCCAGCCGGCCGCTTCCCCGAAGGTGTGGCGATCGCCAAAATACAATGCTATTCCGCCTGACGAGATGGCCACGCACGTGATGCAATCGTGGACTTAAGCGGATCGAGGCACCGCTCGGCGCCTGCGTTTGCCACGAGGGCTGGTCGATTGGTGCCGTAACCTCAATATGCTCCAGCAGCGGCGGCTTGCCGGTCTTGCCACGAGCTCGATTGAGCCGCGCGTGGTCGACGAATTGACGCGGTAGCAAATCACGCGCTCCAAGGAGCAGGGCGAAGGCCAGGATCAGTGGAGCGTCGAAAGCGCAATGTCCCAGGTTTGCCCGCAGCACCTGCTCCTTAAGCGCAGGATCGAGGCAGCGTTCTTGATAGTACTGCGCCCATTGTTCATCGAGCCGAAACTGGAGATGCCCGAGGATCTCATTGATTGCAGGTTCCTCTTGCATGTAAAGAAAGGCATTACCGAGCCCCGAGTAACATACCGGCTGGATAGGCGCCCGGAGCGAATCGTCCAGGTCGAACAATGTAATCATCGGCGATAACAGAACCCGCTCGGTCTGGGTGGACCAGAATGTACGCATGGTTCCCGACCTGCAGCCGGGCGCCGATCGCACCAGGACACCAGTCCGCTTTGCGCTGCGCTTGATGGTGACCGCCAATGATGGAATCTCCTGCAGAGCTTCCAGCCGAGGCGGTTCCGACCACTCGACCCAGAGTGTCCGCGCCGGCAGGTGGATCAGATCCAGGCAGCCGGACAATCGATCTCCTTCCGCGTAGGCCAATTGCGTCGCGCAACGCACCAGCTCATCCGACAACACATAGCGCAGGGGGCAGTCCCGAATCGTGCCCCGAAAATCCCCTGCCCCTGGCAATTCACAGCCGTCGTTCGAACGCACATCCGCGCAATGACCTTGGACAATGAGATCCAGGAGGCGCACTAGGACATCTCAGAACTTGTAGGCCGCGCCGACTACGAAGTAGCGACCCACGGCTCCGGCTTGCTCCAATGCCGCATCGTAGGCTGCGCCGCCACCGCCGCCGTAGGTCACCGCGTCGAGCGGCGGGGATCTGTTGAAGGCGTTTAATATGGATCCATGCACGGAGAACTTATCGGTGAAGTTATATCGACCGTAGAAATCGACATCCGTGAAGCTTGCGACGCTACATAGCGAGTTTGAAAACGGAGGGTTGGCAAAAGACCCGCCGCCATATTGGCTGATAAAGCGATCCTCGAGCGCCAGAACGCAAGTGCCCTGCCCGCTCGACGGATCCACTACGCTGAAGCTACCGATATAATTGACTGTGCCTGACACGGAGATGGCGCCGAGACTCCAGGTAAGCGTGACGACGGCGCGATCCTTAGGGTTGCCCGTGTCGCCAGAGATGCCGCTCGGTCCGTGCGTCCCGGCCAGCTGATAGCTGACCCCGTTGGCAGAAAGGCTGTAGGACATGATATGCGTGTAGTTCAACTCGGCCGCGAGATTCCCAATACCGCCAAGATCGAAGTGGCTTTTGAAATCCACATCGATGCCATTGGTATTTGTCTGGCTGGCATTGATGTAGGGATAGGCCTCGTAAACGGCCACCCCAACGGGCGTCTCAAGGTTGGTGATCGTACCGTTGGGATTTACAAACGGCAGTAGCGCAGGAGAGCCACGCACGATCGTGGTGGCGTCGATGCCGAGCCCGCCGGCCTCGAAGGCACTGATGATATCCCGATCGATCTTGATATCGTAATAATCAGCCGCGATGCTGAAATCATGAATAGGCTCAAAGATAAATCCGAAGGTATAGTCGGTGGTGATTTCGGGTTTCAGATTGGCGGTCGAGGTTTGAACTCCGGTTAATGTGACGGCGCATTGCGATGGGAAGTTTCCGGGCGCATTGGCTTTGCCCGGTGTTGGGCACAGCACTGGGTCCGAGGCCGTAGAGGCGTTGAAGGCCAAACCGGAATTCGTCTCCGGAATGCTGGGCGCTCTGAATCCACGGCCGAACGTTGCTCGCAGAGCCAGTTGCGTGATCGGGGTATATTTGATCCCAAATTTGGGAGTGAACTCGCCGCCCGCTGCCGTGTTGTAGTGATCGTACCGACCGGCTACGTCCAGTTCCAGATTGCGCAATAGGGGTGCATTGACTTCCAGGAACCCTGCCGTGTCGGTCTGGGATCCGATGGCCCAAGCATCAGTGGTGCCGTCAATGCCGGCAAGGCTCAGAGGCGAGGCGGTGTCGTTGAGTTTCTTCTCGTAGGCCTCCGCGCCTACCGCAATCGCAAAATCCCCGCCGGGAAGTGGAAAGAGTTTGTGCGAGCCATGCACATTGGCATAAAAGAGATAGCTCGAATCGGTCGCCTCAGTGGATGGTGTGAACGCAGCAGCGCCATTGCCCGGAGCGTTCAATGTGTAGCCGCTGTTGAGCGCCTGCTGCAATAAGCCCGGCGCGTCGTAGCCGGTGTACACCTGATCCATGATGGCGTACATGTAGCCGAGCGAGGCGCTGACATCCCAACCGGCAACGCTTCCATTCAGATCTTCCACCAACCGGTACGTGTTGGTCTTGGCGTTGTTTTCGGCGAGCTGAGGATAGACCCACACCAAGGGTGCCGCGGCACCATAGGGATTGCCCGGATAGTTTGCCGGCACGGTCACGTTGTAAAGAAACGGAGTGGGCACGCCGCCCGGTGGATAGGCAATGTTTATGAACGGGGTGGGATAGGGAAAACCAGGGGATACCGAGCCCTGATAGCCGTCGTTGATTACCTGATCTGCCTTGGACTGGAAAATCGAGGCCGTGGTGATCGACTGCCAATTAGCGCCGAGATTAAGGGTGAATTTCGACAACACATTGGCATTCGTGGTCTGCGGCGCCAGTTCATTGCCCTTGTAGGCGAAAGTGCACGAGTTCGCTGCCTGGGCACTCGCACTGCAGCCGGGCAGGAACGACTCCCCGGGCAGGCCGTTCGGGTAGATGCCCGCGGCATTTGGTGTGGTCGGATTAACCAGATACCCGGTGATACTCTCCGGGTATACCATGTTCGAATTGTTGCCGGCCCCCGGGGTCGTGTTTGTGCCCCCGTATCCCGTCCAGTTGAGGTTGGTCCAGTTGCCGCTTCGGTTCGCCACCAGGATGTCGCCCTGGTGGCGATATTCTACGGCCGTCCACCAGTTGAACCCGTCAGAGCCCAGATCCCCGGCGCCCCACAGCCCGCTCAGGTGTTCCATGCGCCCATCGTTGTACATGGAGTCACCCGCTTCGGCGTTGATCTCGGCTCCCGTATAGGTTTTGCGAAGAATGATATTCACCACGCCCGCGATGGCATCGGAACCGTATTCCGCGGAAGCGCCGTCCTTGAGCACTTCGACCCGTTCGACGGCATTGAACGGAATGGAACTTACATCGACAAAGTTGCGCTCGCCGTCATCGGTCAGCGGATAGCCGACCATGCGATGGCTATCAATCAATGTCAGCGTTCCCCCAACGGTAAGTCCACGTAAGGCTATTCCAGCGCCCCCTGTCGCAAACGCACCGTTGAATGATTGACTGAGCGTCCCTTGACCATTGGCGGAAATATTGCGCAGCACATCCGAGATGGTCGTATAGCCGGAGTCCTCAATATCCTTGGCCGTAACGATCTGCATCGGGCTTGGCGTCTCGGCCTCGGTGCGGCGGATCAGCGAGCCTGTGACGACCACTTCGCCCAACTGAGATTCGTCCGACGTGGCAGTGGTGACCTGAGGTGGTGCGGACTGCGCTCCGGCGGTGGCCATCCAGAGCGATGCCAGCGCTGCCGAAAAGATCCCTGAAAGCGTCGAAGTTCTTTTTACGTGGAACATATAGGTTGTCCTTACGATGTTGTAATCAGCACCACGTTCGAATTGCGAGAATCGAGGCGGCTCGACCTACTTGTGTCTTCCCTGTTAGTCCTCTTCGTCAACGGACCAACGTTGAGAGTCATTTGTGGCATCCCTAGTGCGCATGGAGTTTATGGAGCCACTCGACGGCTCGCAGAGCTTTGCGACGTACCGGACAAAATGAGCGACATAGCGGACTTTTCCGCCGTCCAATGGCCGGCCGGGTTCGGCGCGTCCCGCGGCCGGGCATCAACGCACGAAGTACGCTCTGCAAATCGGTAGGAGTTCTTCGGTTCGAACCGACGCGGTTGAGAGCCGCTAACTCACTCCCTACTCAGTCACTGCACTGTGGCTATTTAGGTACTTGGCTGCCGGGCCTCGACGCGGCGGATAAGGGCTTCGGCTATCGATGTAGCCTGGAGTGTGCTTCGGTTCCGTGGCATGGAGCTTGAATAGCAGGGAGGCGCCCGAATCCGCGTTGGCTAGTTGTACGCCGCCGGACTTAAATTTCCCGTCCAACCAGTCGCTCAACGGCCGCGCGATAGTTGCGGGTCATTTTAAGTTGCTTGCCGTCGAGGAGCACTACGCTAAATTCACCTTTCGAACGTGGGCGTAGTTCGCGCACGCGATCGACATTAACCAGGGCGGAGCGGTGAATACGCACAAAACCGGACAATGCCAATCGCATTTCTACGTTGGCAATGGTTTCTCGAAGGATCCAACTTTTATCACTTACGTGTAGCAAGACGTAGTCATGATCGGCCTCAATCCAGTCGATGTCGGCGACGCGCACTGCCATAACCTTGCCATTGGCCTTTACTGGCAGACGATCGACCGCAGCTACCGTGACATTACCAGCGCCGGGCTGGCGAGCATCCGCGGCCGCCTGCAAAAACCGGCGTACCAGCGAGTCATCGCGCGCGCTGGAAAGGACAGTCCGTGCCCTAGACAATGCGGCGTGAAAGCGTTCTTCATTAACTGGCTTAAGCAGGTAGTCAAGCGCGTGGACGTCAAAGGCCTGTAGCGCAAACTTATCGAAAGCGGTGACGAAAATCACATAGGGGCACTTCTCCTCGTCGATCTCAGCGATGACTTCGAAGCCTGTCTTACCAGGCATTTGTATGTCCAGAAATACCAGGTCGGGCTCGGAGTGCGCGATGGCTTCGACGGCCTCGCGCCCATTGCGACACTCCTTTAAAATCTCCACATCGTCCGCGTGACGTAGCAGCGTGCGAAGTCCACGCCGTGCCAGATCCTCATCGTCCACAATGAGTGTTCGTATAGTCATGCGGGCACCGCCTCCGACTGAACAGCCGACTGCGTGCTCGGAGCGCGCCGAAACGGCATGCGTATGACGACCGCAAAGCCGCCTCCTTCGCTCCGCGTACCGACGGTCAGCTGCGCCGTACTGCCGTACAACGCTGCCAGCCGGTCCCTGGAATTTACCAGGCCCATGCCAACGGTGTTTATGAGGCCGGCAGTCGCTCCAGGGCCATCGTCCTCGACCGAGACAACCAGCGTCTGCACGTCTCTGTGTATGGAGACCCAGAGAGACCCGCCGTCCTCCCGGGGTAAGACGCCGTGGCGTACTGCGTTCTCCACCAAGGGCTGCAGAATGAGCGTGGGAACGAGCGCGTTCAGAGCCTCCGGATCCGCCGCCACGACGGACTGCAGGCGATCGCCGAAGCGAAAGCGTTGAATTCGAAGATATTGCTCAATTAATTGCAGTTCCTCAGCCACCTGGATTTCCGGGGAATTCAACCTTTTAAGGGTCGATCGAAGAAGGTCGCTCAGCGCATCGACCATCGCGGAAGCTGCGGTAACATCCCGCTCACGTATTAGGGTCGCGATGCCGTTCAGAGCGTTAAAAAGAAAGTGTGGATTAAGATTCGATTGGAGTGCACGCAGGCGAGCGGTGTCAGCCAACTTGAGTGCTCGCGCGACATTTGCCCGCTCGGTCTCCAAATCGAGCATCGCGTTGATACAAAAGTACAACGAGGACCAGGTGAATAAAAAACTGGCAAAGAAGAACCAGTAACCGACCGGAATCCACCACGGGTAGAGAGCGTCCGCGCGGGCACCAGCTACAAACAAAGGCCACAGGCGGGGGAAATGACTCAGTGCGAGGTATCCCAGACGCAAGAGTGCCTCGGTGGCGGAGTACCAGAGAGCTCCCCCCGGAACGCTCAAAAGTAGACAGAGCAAGCCGTAGGCGATGTAGGACCGGGGGATTAAGCGCGCCCGCTGATAGACTGGCCGAAAGCCAAGCGTCAACGCCCAGCCGCACGCTGTCCACGATAGATCTTCCAGGACCGCGGGCCACAGTCCCTTTTTGGTAAAATCACTCGCAATCGATACCACACCAAAGGCGATCCAGCCCGCGGAGTGCAGGAGATAAAATAGCGTGGATTTCGACAGCTCACGGCCAGAGGCTAAGAGGAAGGGCATAGCCCTCTTAGCTGGCTTTCCATCGGCCTCAAGTGGCGGCATTAGCACGTTGGAATGTCCGGGAGGGTGTCCTTTGATAGTTTACACGACGAGCCATACGAAATATGCGACCGCATTGGATCGCTGCGATTCGTCGCCGATTAAGTTCACTTCGTCACAGAGATCGCGTCACGGCCAATGGAAATCAGGGACATCAGCACCCGTCGGTCGCTCGGATGACGCGAGCTTTCCAGCCGTTACGAAATAGATCGGTGCGCTGCCGCACTGACGAAGCGCTCTTTCACAACCATGATCCTGCTGTCGCGTATCGGCCGTTGACCCTCTGGGGTACTACACGAGATCACTTTTGTTATGAAGGGCATACCTCTCTACCCACTGCGATTCGAGCCGATCTACCAGTATCGATTGTGGGGTGGTCGGCGCTTGGGCGCCGTTTTGTCCGCGCCACTGTTGGGCGAGGGTCCCATTGGCGAAGCATGGGTTTTGAGTGACCGCGACGAACATCCCAGCACGGTTGCCGATGGACCTCTCAGAGGAAGCAGCATCCGTCAATTATTGCAGCATTCTCCGGAGCGGCTGCTCGGGAAACTATCCCGAAAGTTTACTCGCTTCCCCCTGCTGCTAAAGTTTCTGGACGTGAAGAAGAAGCTCTCGGTTCAGGTCCATCCTTCTGATGCCCACAGAGATCTCATTCCGCCGGGCGATACCGGGAAGGACGAGGCGTGGGTGGTGCTTTCAACAGGTCCCGCAGCCCGAATCTACGCCGGCTTGAAAGCCGACAGCAGCGCGCAGGGCCTGCGAGAGGCCATCGCTGACGGAACCGTGCCGAGCCAGCTAATGAGTTTCGTGCCGAAGGCCGGGGACAGTGTCTACATACCGGCCGGGACAGTCCATTCGCTGAACGACGTGGTGGTGTTTGAAGTCCAAGAGAATAGCGACGTCACATTTCGCCTCTACGACTGGAACCATATTGATCCCAGCACCGGCCAGCGGCGAGCTTTGCAAACGGACCAAGCCATAGCCTGTATTGACTTCGAGCAAGGCGCCATAGTGCCCGAATCGCCGGCGGTGGAAGCGACGGCGCCGGCTCTCCGGGAAACGCTCATTCGAAGCGCTCACTTCAGGGTGACGCGAATCGTTGCAGAGGTGCCGTTTGTTGTCGGCGAGGCGGCTGCGCCGAGGGTGCTGGTATGCCTCGCGGGCAATGGTCAGCTCGAACATGCCGGCGGCCAGTACCCATTTCGCAAAGGTGACGTGCTGCTCCTGGCTGCAGAGGTCGGTGCCTGTGCATGCCGGCCGCACGGTGCCGCGAGCGTATTAGAGCTTTCTCTGCCTGAAGCTGCATGATCGCTTGAGAACTCTTATTGTCTTTGACTTGGACGGCACGCTGGCAGAAAGCAAGTCGCCCATCGATGCCGAGATGGCAACGTTGCTCAATTCGCTTCTCGGGATCGTGCAAGTCGCCATCATTTCCGGGGGGGCGTGGCCACAATTTGAACAGCAGCTGCTCGCCCATCTCTTGCGCGGCGACGCCTTCAAGAATCTGTCGCTGCTTCCTACCTGCGGCACGAAGTTCTACCAATATGAATCCGGTTGGAGGCTACTTTACTCGGAGGATTTTTCCGAGCCTGAAAAGAAGAAAATCATCGATGCGTTGAAGCAGGCAACGGCATCATCCCAGAGCCGTGTGAAAAGAGTCTGGGGACAGGCAATCGAGGACCGGGGGAGTCAGATCACGTTTTCCGCCCTGGGACAACAGGCACCGCTTGAGGAAAAGACGGCATGGGATCCTGATTTTACCAAGCGGAAAGCCATTAAAGCCGTACTCGACACGCTGATACCGGAGTTTTCAGTGCGGCTCGGAGGCGCAACATCCATCGATGTCACCAAGCAAGGCATCGATAAAGCCTACGGTATTCGAAAACTACGGGATGTCCTGCACATCCCCATCGACCAGATGCTTTTCATTGGAGACGCGGTGTTCCCGGGCGGCAACGATTACCCGGCCAAAGAAGCGGGTGCGCTTACGATCGCAGTGACAAATCCACACGAGACCAAGCGTGTGATTGAAGCGATCATCGCCTGTCTACAGCCAGATTGATGAGTAGCTTTCAACTGCTCCGCCTGGGGCGGATCATGGAGCCGGAACCGGGCAATCCGCAGGAAGTCGAAGGGGTGTTGAATCCTGCCGCCGCCCGCGGGCCCGATGGCCATCTGTATCTTTTCCCAAGACTAGTGGCGCGCGGCAACTATTCGCGCATCGGAATCGCCCGTGTAAAGTTTGATCGGGCCGGGGATCCGTGCGGCGTTGAACGGCTCGGCATCGCACTCGAGCCGGAGGCGGACTACGAAGTGCGATCTGACGGCAGCGGTGGCTGTGAGGATCCGCGCATCACATTCGTAGAACCACTGCAGCGCTATGTAATGACCTATACCGCGCTGTCACCTATTGGCCCACGCATCGCGGTGGCCATTTCGGTCGACTTGTTCCACTGGAAGAGAATCGGGCTGGCGCGCTTTGCGGCTTACCAGGGGATCGATTTCGCCCATGCGGACAACAAGGATGCCAGCCTGTTCCCGCTCGCCATTGCCAATCACGCCGGGAAGATGCAGCTGGCCTTGCTGCATCGTCCGCTCTTCCCCGGTACTTGTCCTGAAGACACCGTCCGCCACGATGGCCCTCGTACCCTGGACGTTGATCGTGAAAGCATCTGGATTTCTTACTGTCCGCTGCCGGCTCCAGGGGTCGAGCTTCAGTGTCTGGGTCTATTCAATTCACATCATCGCCTGGCCGCTCCGATTGAGCCATGGGCGCGGCTGAAGATTGGCGCGGGCACGCCGCCCGTGCTGACCGAGCACGGATGGCTAGTGATCTACCATGGTGTGGGTGAAGTCAATGATTCTGACAAGGAATTACATCATTTGTGCTATTCGGCGGGGGTGATGGTGCTCTCGAGGGAGCATCCGCGCGAGATCCGTTATCGTTCGGCTCGACCGATATTGGTACCGGAACTGCCCGAGGAAAAAGGCGGAACGGTGGCCGATGTCGTATTTCCCACCGGGATTGACCGACGTACCGATCTCGGTTTGCCGGATCGATTCGACGTCTATTACGGCATGGCGGACTACCGTATCGGCGTTGCACGACTCGATTTGCCGAACGCGCTTCCGTCCGGCGGCGTTGGCGCTCGGCCCGAAGGAAAAGTGTAACGAGCCATTTTGGACCGAGCTCGGATCATTCACATCAGCTTGCCGGATCGTTTCCTGCATCGGGCGTTCCCGCGACATAGCGCCGCTCGCCCGTGCGTGGATCAAATAATACTTCGACGGGATCCCCGGTGGATGGATCGAGAAATCGCTCACCGGTGTCCTGCCATTGGCCTGTTGGTGGCTGCTCGATTTGACGATAGCGCCACTGCTCGAATACCGTGCCGATCAGGGTGATTGCGCCGATGACCAGCGCCTGCCATCCGGGCGCATGAATTCCGCAGGCTATGAGGCCGATCCCCGCGCAAATGAGGATCGCTGCTACCGCAATTACGAAAGTGCGCAACATGATCAGCCCGCCGCCTCCAACACCACTGCAGTTCCGTACGCGACGATCTCGCTCATCGTCTGACCGATCTCGGCCGAATCGAATCGCATCATGACAATGGCATTGGCATGCATGAGATTCGCGTTGCGGACCATCCGGTCCACGGCGTGGCGTCGCGCCTCCTCGAGCAACTGGGTGTACTCGGTGATTTCCCCGCCCACCAGCGAGCGAAGTCCTGCCATGATATTACCGCCAAGCCCGCGGCTTCTGACCACCACGCCGAACACCTGGCCCTTGACCTCACGTACTCGCTGTCCAGGCACATTTTCCGTCGTCACTACAAGCATGGTACCTCTCCAAATTGCAATCGATTAGGAGAGGCTAGCCGTCCGGGCCTGCTCTGGCCACAGCCCGGTTCACGAACCGGACACTGGAATCTGGGATGACGAACGAAGACCGTCGGCGAACTGTGATCCGCTTCCTCTATAAGGACGGCTTGGCCGTTGGTTTGGTATATGTGCTCCTGTTGCCGAGTCCGATTTGGCGCGGGAGCAAGTCGATGCGCTAGACGCGAGCGCACTTATACGGGAGTTCTTTTCGCGGCACCATTCCTAAATCGCTTGCGCCGCGATTAGTGAGCAGGGCCTGTCGCGCCCGTATTGCCAGTATTACCCGTATTGCCAGTATTGCCCGTGTTGCCGGTCGCGCCGGTCGCGCCCGTATTGCCGGTGGCGCCGGTGTCGCCGGTTGCGCCGGTAAAACCTGTCGCGCCAGCGTTACCGGTGTTGCCAGTGTTGCCGGTATTACCCGTATTGCCGGTTGCCCCCGTATCCCCAGTTGCGCCGGTGTTGCCGGTTGCCCCGGTATATCCTGTTGAGCCGGTGCTACCGGTGCTACCGGTGTTGCCGGTGTTGCCGGTACTGCCCGTGGCCCCGGTGCCACCTGCTGGACCCGCAGGCCCGGCTGGTCCCGTCCCGGTGCAGGCGCTCAAGGCGAGCGTCGCCAGTGAGGCTACAAAAACGCTGGTGTATTTCATGATGCTTACTTCCTTCCTTACACAATAGAGCGGCGCCCTGTTGATTGCGAGCAATCCCGCAGGTGCGATCAGCCTCTCCGACCGTCATGCCATGAGACCCAGACTCTACGCATGGGTGGGGGCACGGTCAGTGCGCTACCGCACCATCTGGAGACAGACCCCTGCATACGCCACTTACGCGCAGCTCAGATATGTCAGCGATAGCGAGGGAGTCTTGTACGCCATCTGTGTCCCTCAGGATTCGTTAATCAAATAGATTGTTCGCAGCATCTTCCGATGCTTCACGGTTACCTGGACGTTACTTTATGGCCTTATTTCTCGCTGAAATGAAATGGGTTACGGTAGGCTCATCCTGCGTGAGTTCGCGTATCGACTGCTGCAAAGCCTGGTCTGCCTTGGTAACCCTCTCATGCTGGCGCAAATGCTCGGCCCAGGACTCCAGGTAAAATGTCTCGAGCATCCGCCCGGGGTGTTCGGCGTCCTCGTAGATCGCCCAGGCATAAGCACCGTCGCGACGCCGAGCGTGGTTGAGCTGATCCAGAGCCAACAGAAAGGCGTGCCGGTCTACCTCTGCGATGTGGTACTCGACCGTCACCATCACGGGACCGTCGCTGGCGTCCTGCAGCCACAAGGCCTGGGGGACTGGCCAGTGCATCGACGGACTCAGATCGACCGCAACCGAGTGCTGCAGCTTCCAACGCCAGCTGAGCGCGATGGCGAGCAGCATGGTTGCCGCGGCAATCCAGTGGGTATTGATCAGGCCGACCCAGCCGGCAAGTTGACCCCACAGCGCGCTCCCCACACTCATGGCGCCAAAGAACACCATGATGTAGATCGCCAGCCCGCGACCGCGCACCCAATCTGGCAACGCCATTTGCGCCGACAGATTCAGCGTTGCGAGCGCAGTGACCCAGGAGGCACCTGCGATCAAGCTTGCCGCCAGCGCCATCACTGGGGTGCGGGCTAATCCGAACAATGCGATGGCCAGCGCCGTGCCGAGCGAGGCGAGCGCGACGGTACGATCATTTCCGAGCCTGGCGCGGATTCGGCGCATTGCCAGAGCGCCCATGATTGCGCCAAGACCGATCATTCCAAGCAAAAGGCCGTACAACTCCGCGCCGCCACTGATTCGCTCGCGCGTTACGAGCGGAAGCAGTGCCCAGTAAGCGCTGGCGAAGATGAAAAATGCCGTGGCCCGTACCATGGTTGCGCGCAATCGTGGGTTGTGCCGGGCGTGGCGAAAACCGGTTCGCATGGCCGCGCCCAGGCGTTCCGCGGGTAGATGATTTGAGGACCGCGGCGCAGAACGCCACCATAGCAACGCCCCAATCACGCCGGCGTTGCTGACGCCATTCGCCCAGAACGGGGCGGATATGCCCAAGGCAGCGATCAGCACTCCACCCAGGGCGGAGCCCACTGCCCGACTGACATTGACACCCAGACTGTTCAAAGCGACCGCCGGAGCGAGGTGCTCTTTCGGCACCAGGTCGGGCACAACCGCCTGCCAAGGTGCGGCGGTCAGCGCTCCCACCGCCCCAATGATGAATACAAACAATAGCAGCGTGTGCGGCCCGACCAAATCGCGCCACACCATGAATGCAAACAGCGTCGATAGCACGGCGGTAGCTGTCTCTGCGACAATCAGGAACTTGCGCTTGTCGACGACGTCGGCCAATGCGCCTGCGGGAAAAGCGAATATAAGCACGGGCAGACTATTGGCCACCTGTACCAACGACACCATCAGTGGATCGCTGGTCAGGGTCGTCATCAGCCAACCGGCCGCGGCGCTGTACATCCAGCCCCCGACGTTCGAGATTACGGTGGAGACCCAAACCAGCGTGAAGATCCGATGCTGAAACGGAGCCCAGGCGGACACCGTCGGTGGCGAGCGCGTTACTGCGGCAACCACTTGCGGACGCCCGGCATATCCCCCTCTTCCGCGACGTTAGCCGCTTGAGTGCCGATTTCCGGGGACGGAATGATCATTGGGGCCCATTTGTACCACAACGGACTTACGGATCGACGCGTACCTCGCAACGCAGCGTGGTAGGTTAACCGTTCATCGATACTTTTGAAGGCGCCGGCACAAATATGGAATCAATTGGCGAGGACTTACGCCAGATGCAGCGCACGCCGTTGGCCGCGCAACACGTTGAGTCACTGCACGCGGCCGGGAAAATCGTCACCTACCCGGCTGGGACGTTATTGGCACGGCCCGGTCAGTCGATCGATCGTTTTACCTACGTCGAAGAGGGCGAAATCGAGGTCGTCAATCCCTACACCGACCAGCGCCATTTGGCTTCGACGCTTGGTCCGACACAGTTCATGGGTGAAATAGCCTTTCTGAATGGCGGTGCCTGGACCATGGCGATGCGCGCGGCCAAGGACACACGGGTTATCGAAGTGCCCCGCGAGGCGATGCTGACGCTGATGTCCCGAATCCCTGAGATGTCCGATATCATCATCACGGTCTTCTCGGCGCGCCGCCGCCGCCAACTCGAAGCCCGCGACGGCACTCTGCGACTGATCGGCGAGGAGGTAGATCGCAGCGTACGCCGCATCGCCGAGTTCGCCAGCCGCAACCACATCCCCTTTTCCTCCTTTGCGCTTGAAAGCCCGGAGGCCGAGGCCACCGCCCTCAGTTGCGCGGTGGCGCCCCACCGACCCGCGGTCATCTTTGGCCGCGACACCGTCGTGACGGATCCGAGCCCGGACAAGGTGGCACGGCTGCTGGGCCTCCATCTTGAATTTCAGAATGATGAAACGTTCGACATCCTCATCGTCGGTGGAGGCCCTGCGGGAGTCGCCGCGGGGGTCTATGCGGGCGCTGAAGGCCTGAGCGCATTGGTGGTCGAGGACATTGCCATCGGCGGGCAGGCGGGCACCTCCAGCCGCATAGAGAATTACATGGGATTCCCTACCGGGATCTCCGGAGCCGATCTTGTCTGGCGAGGCGAGGTGCAGGCGATGAAATTCGGCACGCGGTTTGCGATGCCACGGCGCGTCGTGAGCCTTCACACGCTCGAGGATGAGAGTTTCTGTGCCACGTTTGATAACGGTGAGCGTGTCCGAGCCAAGGCGGTCGTTGTGGCGACCGGCGTACAGTACCGTCGCCTGCCGATTGATCGGTTCGAGAATTTTGAGGGTGCAGGCATCTATTACGCGGCTACCGAGATCGAGGCGCGGTACTGCAAAGGGATAGAGGCGGTGATCGTCGGTGGCGGCAATTCGGCTGGACAGGCTGCTATGTTTCTAAGTCGTTCGGCACGATGCGTTCGTGTGGTGGTACGCGGAGGTTCGCTAGCCGCATCGATGTCCAGCTATCTCTCGAGGCGGCTCCAGGCCAATCAGAAAATAGTGATCGAATATGGCGCTGAAGTTACCGCGCTTCAGGGATCTGATCACCTGGAGGGACTCACCATCCGTAACGCCAGGACCGGCGAGACCCGCGTGGTGGACACGCGTGCGCTCTTCATCATGGTGGGAGCGGCGCCGAATACCGAGTGGCTGTCGGGGCTGGTGAATCTCGACGACAAGGGGTTTGTGATCACAGGAACCGCCGCCGGCGCGGATTCCTCCTTTGGGGCTTCAAGGCCCGGCATCTTCGCCGTGGGGGACGTGCGCTCCGGATCAGTCAAGCGCGTTGCCTCCTCGGTAGGCGAAGGGTCAGTCGTAATCTCGAAAGTCTGGGATTTCGTAAACCGCAAAAGCTAGCGCCAGTTTCAAATCGGTTGCGGGCGGCCTCTTGCGGTCAGTATGCTTTTGACCCCGGTCAGCGAGATCAGCATTTGAGCAGCGAATCCGCGAGCGCGAAGCCGACTGTCTTTCTCAGTTATGCCTCAGAGGATCGCGAGGCCGCGCGCTTGATTGGCGAGGCCCTTCCGGTCCATGGGCTCGAGGTCTGGTTCGACGAGAGCGAACTGGGGGGTGGAGACGCGTGGGATCAAAAGATTCGCAGGCAGATTCGCGAGTGCGACTACTTCATGGCACTGGTGTCAGCTCAGACGGAGGCTCGACACGAGGGCTATTTTCGCCGGGAATGGCGGCTGGCCGTGGAGCGGTCCCTCGATATCGCCGACGATCACCTGTTTCTATTGCCGGTGGTCATCGACGACACGGTCGAATCACGCGCGCGCGTGCCGGAGAAATTCCTCGGTGTGCAATGGCTGAAACTGCCGGGTGGCCGCCCTACCCCCGCTCTGGAAGCCTTGTGCCAGCGACTGGTGTCAGGCGAAGCCGCCGCGTCGTCCGCAGCCAGGAAACCGACAATCCGGCCTACCGGCGGAGAGTCTCCTGCCGCGCAAACGCCTGCCGCGCAAACGCCTGCCGCGCAAACGCCTGCCGCTCATCCGCCCTTTCCCAAAGAAGAGGAAGGCCAGAAAGTACGGTTCTGGTTTGAGGTCGCTGGCTGGCTGTTTTCCTCGGCCTGGGCTGCTTTCAGGCGATGGCCCCGGTGGGTGCGTATTCTGATCATTGTATGGATCGGCCTCACGCTGACGCATCGAGGCTGCAGCGACTCGACTCAGCTTCGGCCAGCAGGTCTCGCATCCTCCAACGAAGAAAAGCTTAAGGCAATCACCCATCAATATCAGGGCGCAGCCGGCAAAGTAGACATGACGAAGCTCGCTGCACAGATTGCGCGGGAGTTCTCCGACGATGACAACGGCGGCGCGCCCGATCGAATCCCGGTGCTTGCCATTCCTTTCACGGCCGCCAAGGGTGACGCCGCTGCCCAGGCGATTGCGGACTCCACGTTCGCACAAGTCTACGGTCGCATCGCCATCGCTCGGCACGGGAAAGTGGCATTAGCCAACGAGCCGCTGCCTGCCTGTCTCCTGGAACCGATCCTCGCGCGAGCGCGAGAGACTCAGTCTGCCTATGCGGTCTGTGGCTCGGTCGATGCCCACGCCTCGGATCAGACGCTGAACGTCAAGATCGCGAACGTAGCGAATGGTGCAATGCTCTGGTCGAAGGCGTACCCCCTCGCGGGTGCCGACCCGGACACCATTGCCGCCGAGGTGAGCTCCAAGGTGCCCTCACCGGATGACGACTAACCGCGCGGCTTGTGCTGTTCGAAAAATTTCTCGACGCGTTGCCTGGCATCGGGTGCCAGGCCGTCGTTCTTGAATAATTCCAGCGCGTGGGCGTCCTGCAGGGTCAGGCCGTGACTGGCCATCAGCGCGCGCTTATTGACCCGATTCGCATACCAGGAATTGGCGAGGATATCGTCGCAAAGCGAGGTCAGTTCCGATTCGAAACGATCATTCGGGAAGCAGAAATTAGCCAGGTGCATGTCGTGCGCTTCGGCTCCCGAATAGGTCCGACAGGTGTACATCATCTCGCTCGCCTTTGAAGTGCCGACGCGGTGAGGCAATCGCAGGCTCAGGCCCCAGACCGGCGTCAAGCCCCAGCGCGCATAGACATCCGAGAATTTGGCTGATTGGGAGGCGACGATCAGATCGGCCGCCAGCGCTAACTCCAGGGCTCCCGTGGAGCAGTAACCCTCAACCGCGGAGATCACCGGCTGCGGCAGATTGGACAGCTTCTGAATGACCTCGGAGTGGTAATGCGGCTTGGCGCCAGCTATGACGTGCTCAAGCACCTCCTGCATGTCATAGCCGGAAGAGAAATTCCCGCCGGCACCTCGCACTACCACGAGACCAATGGTTCGCGTCTCGCGCGCGATGCCCTGGATATGCTCATCGAGCTCCTCGAACACCTCCTTGGAGAGTGCGTTCAGTCGCTCGGGAATATTCAACGTCAGCGTGGCTACGCCGCGTTCATTGTGTCGCAGAACCAGTGCGGTCATGGAGAAACTCCTGAATGGCGATTCCACCACCCGCCACCGAGGGCCTGGAACAGCCCCGCGGTGTCGGCATAGCGGCTGGCCTGTGCCTGAACCAAACTCAGCTCGGCCTGCTGATAGGCCTGCTCCGCAGTCAGCAATGCGACCAGGCTGATGGTCCCGAGCTCGCGTTGATGACGGGCCAGTTCGAACGTTTTGCTCGCTGCTGCCTCCGCCTCGGCGCTGGCCTTGAGGGCGTTGGCGTCGGACTGCAGGGCGCGCAACGTGTCCGCGACATTCTGGCAAGCCAGGATCACCGCGGACCGGTATTGAGCGCCCGCCTGGTCGAGGGCGGCTTCGGCGGCCCGATGCCGATGCACCAGCGCGCCGGCATCGAACAACGTCTGGGTCAGCGAAGCGCCCAGATCCCAGAATCCGGTGTACGGCGAGAACAGCTGAGCCAGTTTCAGCGCGCTCGAGCCGAGATTTGCATCAATTGAGAATTGCGGCAGCATGTTGCCCAGCGCCACGCCGACCTGGGCCGAGGCGGCGTGCAGATTCTCCTCCGCCTGGCGCACGTCGGGACGTTGCTCGACCAGTTTCGATGGCAGGCTGACCGGAAGGTCGGCCGGAAGCGTGAGGTCCTCCAGGCGGAAGGTTTCCTGCGGCTCATCGGCGGGCAACTGTCCGAGCAGTGCAGTCAGCGCGTCGCGCGTTTGGCCCAGTTGCTTTTGCAGCGGCGGCAAGGTTTGCGCTGTCTGGGCCTGCAGGGATTCCTGCCCGAACAGGTCCAGATCGCTCGCCGTGCCCAGCGTCCGCTGGTGTCGTACGGTCTCCGTCAATTGCTGCTGTATCTGCAGCAGTCGTTCCGTGGCCGCGATTTGACCGCGCAGAGAAGCCTCCTGCACGGCGGTCACCACCACATTGCTGGTCAGCGTCACGTAGGTGGCCTCGTATTGAAAGCGCGTGCCGGCAACGCCCGCCCTGGCTGCCTCCAGCGAGCGGCGCGTCACGCCGAAGACATCGGGGGAGTAGGTCAGCGTCAGTTGGGCGGTGTAGAGGCTGTAGTAGGGATCTGATTGCGGCAGATTGGTCGGATTAGAGATGGTGCCGAGCGCGTTCTTGGCGCGGGTGCCGCTAAAGCCGCCCTGAACGACCGGAAAGTAGGCGGTGCGCTGCGCCGCATAGAGTTCGTGCGCCTGGCGCAGCGCGGCCTCGGCGGCGCCGAGGTCGGGGTTGGCTTTAAGGGCCCGGTCAATCAGTCCACTGAGTTGCGGCGATCGGTACAGCGTCCACCACTCGGCCGGAATATCCATGCCGACCACGAGGTGCTGTGCCGGACCGCCGGGTGCGTCGCCCTTTGGCGCTGCCTCCAGTTGCGCGGAGGCGGCGCCATAATCCGCTGTCGGCGGTGGCGGCGGCGGCTTTTTGAAATCCGGTCCCACGGCGCAGGCCACCAGTCCAGCCGACATCGCACCGATCAGCAGTCGCACAGTGATCACGAGCCCCACCTGGGTTGCCCGTGTCGCTGTTCCGCCCAGTGCTCGATGACATGGTACATCGAGGGAATGACGAACAGGGTCAGCAGTGTTGAGATGGCAAGTCCTCCGACTACGACCGTTGCGATTCCGCGCTGCACGTCACTGCCGACACCAGTATGGATGGCCGCCGGCAGCATGCCCAACGTGGCGACCGTCGCGGTCATCAGTACCGGGCGCAATCGCTCCGTCGCGCCTCTCATGATCGCTTCGTGCAGCTCCAGGCCGGATTTGCACATGCGGTTGAGATTGGACACCATGATGATGCCGTTCTGCACCGCAACGCCAAACAGCGCGATGAAACCGACGCCGCTGGCAACATTGAGGTTCTGACCCGTGACATGAAGGGAAATCAGCCCTCCCAGGGTCGCTAACGGCACCACGCCCAGGATCAACGCGGCCTGCCGGAGCGATTTGAGTCCCACGGTCAGGAAGATCAGCATCATTCCCATCACCAGCGCCAGGATGATCAGCAGCCGCGCTTCCGCGCGCCGCTGATTTTCAAACTGGCCACCCCACTCGAGGCGGATCCTGTTGGCGTCGAAGTGAACCTGCCGTGCGATCTTCGCCTGGGCGTCGATGAGGTATGAGGTCAGGTCGCGGTCTCGATTGTCGATCCGGATGGTCAGATTGCGCTGCCCATTTTCGCGCGTGACGGTGCTCTCGCCCGAGCGCACACGGATCTCAGCCAACTGCGACAGCGGCACCTGTACACCGCTGGGGCTGTTGACGAACAGATTGCCGAGCGCCTGCGGGCCGTCACGGGCATCTTCTATGAACCGGACCGTCAGCGGATAGGTGCGCTCGCCGACATACACCGTCGAGACCGGTGCCTGGCCAACGCCGGTCTGAATGACGTTCTGCAGATCCGCCATATTGATGCCATAGCGCGCAGCCTTGTCGTGATCCAGCTTGATCTCCATCTGCGGAATTGGCGGCTCCTGGAACAGCGAGGCACTGGATGTCCCTTCGATACCATAGAGGACTTTGACGATCTGGCCGCCAATGTCCCGAAGTTCATTCAGATCATCGCCGTAGATCTTGATCACGAGGGGGCTATGCGCGCCGCCGATCATGTCGTTGACACCGTCGATGATAGGCTGGCTGATGCCGATGTCATAACCCGGCAAGTCCTTGTTCAGTCCCGCGGCCAGGCGATCCACAAATTGCTTTTTTGACTCTCCGGCGGGCCAGGTGTCATAGGGTTTGAGACCCACGGGCGCCTCTATGTGAGACATGGTCCAGGGATCGGTGCCGTCATCATTACGACCGGTTTGCGTCACCACGTATGACACTTCGGGATACTTGAGGATCGCGCGCCTGAGATCGCTGGCCATGTCGCTGGCTTTATTCAGGGATATGCCGGTCGGCATCTGCACCTGGAGCCACAGCGCCCCTTCGTCCAGATCGGGCAGAAAATCGCGACCCACGGTCAGTGCCAGACCCACCACCGCCAGCAGGGCAAAGGCAACGACGCCATAGATGATGCGCGGCTGTTCCAGACAATGGGCCAACAGGCGATCGTAGAAGCCCGTCAGTCGTTCCAGCCAGCGATTGTGATAGACGCGGCCTGGCTTGCGGAACGCCAGGTAGGCGAGCCCGGGAACCAGCGCCAAGGCCGTCAGCAACGCGCCGAACAGCGCATAGCCCATGGTATAGGCCATGGGCGTAAAGAGCTTCGCCTCGGCTCGCTCGAAGGAGAACAGGGGCAGATAGGCCGTGATGATAATGAGACTCGCAAAGAAGATCGGCCGCGTTACCTGCAACGTGGCAGCCTTGGCCTCGCTTTCGCTCAACTCCTCGTTCGGCAGGGCCTCACGCCGTCGCAACACCGCCTCGGTGACGACGATTGCGCCATCCACCAGGATGCCGAAGTCGATCGCTCCCAGGGACAACAGATTGGCCGAGACGTGCGTCAGATTGAGCAGCGAGAACACCGACACCAGCGCCATCGGGATGCTCACCGCGACTACAAAAGCGCTGCGCGGACTGCCAAGGAACAGGATCAGGATCAGAAACACCAACGTGATGCCTTCGATGATCGTCTGGCCAACCTTGTGGATCGTGGCATGCACCAGATCGTCCCGGTCAATGTAGGGAACGATCCGCACACCGTCGCCGGCCAGCTTGTGGTTGAGCTCGGACACCTTGTCGTGGATGCCGTGCAGAGTTTTGGACGGGTTCTGGTATTTGAGCATCAGCACGATGCCTTCGATCGTGTCCGGGTTATTGTCCTTGCCCAGAATGCCTTCGCGCTCCTGGTGACTGAGCGTCGTGCGGCCAAGATCGCGCACCAGCACCGGCGTGCCGTTGACCTGCGTGACGACAATCGATCCGAGGCCCGCCAGATCGTGAATCAGGCCGACGCCCCAATGACATAGCTCTGATCGCCGCGCGATACCCGGCCGCCACCGGCATTGGCGTTGTTGTTGTTGATCGCATTGATGACATCGGTGATGCCAAGGCCATAGTGCTGGAGCTGCCGGGGATCCAGGTCGAGCTGATACTCGGTGGTGAAGCCGCCAAAGTTGGTGTCATCGACGACCCCGGGAACCGACTTCAGCGCCGGTATGACGATCCAGCGCTGAATTTCCGAAAGCTCCTGCAGATTCCTGGTGTCCGACTCGAGCGTGTAGCGGTAGATTTCACCGCCCGGGCCGGCGACCGGATCCAGCGATGGCGTAGCGCCGGCGGGCAGCACCGCCTGGTTGATGCGCTCGGTCAGGCGCTGTCGCGCCCAATAGTCTTCATAGCCATCGCGGAACAGCACCGTGATCAGCGACAGTCCGAAGGTGCTCGAGGAGCGCATCAGCAGCAACCCGGGCGTGCCATTGATCTGGCGCTCCAGCGGCACCGTGATCAGCTGCTCGACCTCCTCCGCCGCAAGCCCCGGAAGCTGCGTTGTGACCTGTGCGGCAACATCGCCAAGTTCCGGGTATGCCTCGACCGACAGCGTTTCCCATGCGTACACCCCGAACCCGACCAGCAGCACCGCCAGCACCATCACGGCGATGCGCCGGTGCAGGCAAAACCCGACGAATTGATCAATCATTGAGCAGGATCCCGCCCTTGACCACCACCGGCTCACCCTCCGCCACCCCGGAACGGACGACGACGGTGCTCCCCTCCTCCATCTGCAACTCGACCGTGCGACGTTCGAAGGTCCAGGGTGCCGTGGCCACGAAGACACTGGTTCGATCGTTATTCATCAGGAGCGCCGAACTCGGTACTACGACCTGGGTTTGCGGCACGCCCGATAGGGTGACGGTCGCGAACATATTGGGCTTGAGCTTGTTGTCCTTGTTGGCAAAGGCGATCCGGATCTTGTTGCGCCGAGAATCCGGCTCGATCACGTCCGAGACAAATAGCACCTTGCCGTGCAGCACATGATCGGGGTAGGCGGCCAGGCTGACCTCCGCCTCCTGGTTCGCCGAGACCGCCGCGATGTCCTTCTCCGCCACCAGCGCCGTCACCCACACCGTGCTTAAGTCGGCGATCGTCATCATGGGCTGCGTGGGGTCATTGATCATATTGCCCGGCGACACCGACAGCGTGGTGATGCTGCCGCCGACCGGCGCTGTGATGGTCAGCAGATGCGAGGCCGAGCGGGGATCACCCGGCACCCCTAGCATCCTCAGGCGCGCCTGTGTTCGCCCGAATTCCGCGACCGCCTGGGTATGATCGCTCCGGGCCTGATCCAGATCGCGGTCGGAGGCCGCGCCCAGCTGGTTCTGCTGCACCTGCCGCTCGAGGTTCTTGGCCGTCAATTTGAGGGTATCGGCCGCCTTGTCATCGTCGTCATAGGCCTGCCCCAGATCGGGCGAATCGATCACCCCAAGCACCTGGCCGCGTACCACGCGCTCCCCCAGCGACACCTTCAGAGTGAGCAGTCGCCCGCTGAGCGGCGTCAGCACCGCGGCGGTTCTGGCCGGATCCGACTCCACGATCCCCGGCAGAATCAGCCGGGACTTGACGGGCTCTGAGGATGCCGGCACGACACTCAACCGCGTGCGGAGCGCAGATCCTTCCGGAACGATGATCTTGTCCCCCTGACGGAGCATCAAGGCTGGGGCCTCATCGGACCTATTCGAGCCGCTCAGCAATCCGAATCCGTGCGTCAGAAGTGCGGCGGCCACCAGCAATCCAAGAGCGATGCCGCCCCACAGAAATGCCCGGCCCTGGAGATTCGGCTCGTGGTCATGAATCGGCATGGTGTGTCCTCGGAGATTCCTGCGCGCAACTCAAGGCGGCGGCGCCGAATCGAGAAAGGCGATAGTTGCTGGAGTACTTCAACTCTATGGCGCCTATGTGACCGATATTTGACGGCCGCCGGATGAGTCGGGCGCGATCGTAGGCGCTTTGCTTTATCCTGTCTAGGGGGATAGGATAGTCACCCTGAACATGAGGTGCCGCTGATGCATACGTTCCCGCAGATTGCAGCCCGCCTGAAACGCGCCCACGGCCACCTGGCCGGAGTGGTCGAGATGTTGGAGCAAGGCCGCGAATGCATGGACATTGCGCAGCAGTTGCAGGCCGTGGAGAGGGCAATCGTCAATGCCAAGAAGGAGCTGATCAAGGATCACCTGCACCACTGCCTGGAGCAGACCGCGGAGACGATGCCGCGCGAGGTCAGGAACCTGATCAAAGAATTTCAGGGCGTGACCAAGTACCTCTGATCAGCGCGGATGCTTCTGGGAGGCATAGGCCGCCATGACGCCGGTGGCCGAGTGATCGATCGCCGTGGCGCAGCCGCCAGCTCCTGAGCCGGCAGCCGCGTGCGCCGCCGCCCTGAGCCGCTTGCGCTCGTACATCATCGCGTCGGCGCGGACCACAAGATTAACGAAGGATTCCTTGCTACCCGGCTCATGGGTTGCCTCCCCCATGCTGTAGCTGATTCTGTACGGGACCCCAGGCACTGCATTTGCCGCCGCGGTGGCGGCATCCAGGCGCATGAGGGCAGCCACCAGATCATTGCGACCATTGCGCGCCACAACGGCAAACTCGTCGCCGCCCACCCTGGCGACGATATCGCTGCTCCGAAAGTTTGCGCGCAGCAGATTAGCGGCATCGACCAATAGCCGTGACCCCATCTCATGGCCCAGGCTGTCATTGATTCTCTTCAAACCGTTCAAATCGAAGTACAGCAACGTAAGTTGCTGATGCGTGCGGCGCGCTTCATGCAGCGAAAATTCCCCGAGGACGTAGAATGCCCTGCGATTGTGGATTTTGGTCAGCTCGTCGGTGAACGATATGTCGCGCAATTTACGCTCGAGATCATTGACCCTGCGCGCCATCAGCACCACAAATCCAAAGATCAAGATGGAGCAGAGCGATGCGGCAAGCGCCGCCGCATAAGGCGTCGAGATCCAATGAGCCCGGGTGGCGTAGGCGCTGCCTCCAACGACCAGGAATGGCATGAAGGCTAAAGGCAGTGTGACTCTCGCCGTTTGACTGCCGATGGCAAGCCCCACGAGCACCGCAAAGAATCCGCCACGTGTTCGGCGGCAGATCAGCGCTATAGCCAGCAGGCTCATGCAGGCCAAGGTTTGAGGCGAGACACGCGTGTATTCGGATTGGCCAAAAAAATCCGCCGCGTCGAATGTATAGCCGGCCGCCACGGTCAAGACGAGCAGCACCAGCAAGATCGTGAGAATGTCGACGAGGTGACTGTAGAACCTCCCCCGCGCGCCCTCAAGCATCAGTGTGAAGCCGACGAATTCCAGGTACACCGCCGTTTGAACCGACATCCTCCCCGGAATCGTCGCACCACGATCCGCTCCAAGTATGGTTTCAAGACCGATGGGATGGCCGGTCGAATAGGCGAACAACGCGGAACCGGCAATAATCATGATAGCGGCGGAACTGAGCCACGCGGCGATGCGCCGAGGGCCGTCGGCCCTCGATTGCGTCACGCCAGCCCCTGCGGCACCGATCAGCAGTGCGACTGCCGTGTTTGCCTTCATCAGCGACCAGCCTTGAGGCAGGACGTGTGCGACGCCGGGCAGCAACCAGCCGCACAGCACGCCAGCCGCGATTAGGCCTACACCGACCAGACAGACGCTCTGAATGGTGTGAACTAACCCCAGTATGCGAAGATCGGGTTGACTCGAAGGCGGGTTAAGTGTTTTCAAATCAGCGACGGTTGTGTGCAGAGGGCGGACAGATGAACCCACCGGTACCACCACTATACGAGTCGCAAAGACGACTTTCTGTGATCCCTCGACCAGGTCCTGTTCTGGAAACCGACGCGCGTACCGTGAAAACATCGTCCCCGAGGCGGCCCGCCGTGCCTGCCATGGAGAAATCTTCGGCCTGTCCGCTCGATTAAGTGATGGTTTCTTCGAATCGCACACTCAACTTTCGATACAGGGCCTTGGCAAGCGGGCCATAGCCGAAGAACGCAGTCGCCGCGTCCATCCATGTCAGTGGCCGCGAGCGCGCAATCTCGCGTGCACTCCGGAGCAGCTGCGAAGGCACCGAGGATGGAGAGGGGTCAAACACCTCCGCCGTGTGAGTGTCCTCCTGTTCCTCGAGCACACTGCGCGTCACCTTTAAAAACACCTGCTTGCCGCCGGTGGTCTGGTACACGCGATATTCCTGCCACTGCCCTTTAGGCGCGGCGGCTGGGGCTGCGGATGCCAACAGCACGCCGGTGAATCGCAAGTCCGCCTCGCCATCTCTGATGACGATGTGTTCCTTCTGCACGCCCACCTGGGCATCATCCTCGAGCGCGGGCAGACGATCCCGCATTCCAGACTTTATCTTGGACACAGCACGCGAAGTCGAGTCGCGCTCCTTGTCAGGCTCTTTACCCGGCGCGGCTTCATTGCGCTTAGGCTCATTGCGAGGGGCCTTGTCCCCCGGAGCGTCCTTGGACGCCGCACCGTGGCGCGCGACATCGGCACTTGGCGCAGCCTCGGATGCCGCGGGGGCTCGGGTTACCCGCAGCTCGTAGAGTTTCTCGGTGGGTTCTTCGGGCATGAGATTGGCCTCGCTGTCGGGCGGTGGTAAAGATCCACTATCGGCCCAAGCGCGGCTCTTCTCAGCCAGCGATTGGCGCTGGCGGCCGTCAGCGAGCGCTCACACCGCATTGACGAGGGAAAGCGGCTCGGGCTACCCAAGAGGTCCTCGCCGGGATGTCACCGGCCAGCCGTTGCGGCTGGATAGGGGTCCTGCAGGACACTCGAGCCGGTCTCCAGCAGGGACTTCAGGTTGGAGAGGATCTTGGGCCAACCGCCGGACACCGCCGCGATGAATTTCGAGGGGTCGCACTCAATTGTATGGGTAATCGAGAGCTTGACCGCCGCGTCCGTGGGTTCCAGTTCCATGGTGCATAGCGACGCGCCTTCCGCCCTTAGCTCGGGCTTGTTCTGGTGTTGCCAGCGGATCACCAGGCGTCGCGGCGGCTCGGCCTCGACGATCTCCCCGGAGTCGAATATCTGGCCGTCACGGGCGAGCAGCTGCCAGGAAGATCCCGCGGTCCATTGGCTCTCACAGCGCATGCCGAACCAGTACTGCTTCATGTACTCCGCGTCGGTCAGTGCTGCCCACAACTTTTCCGGCGTGGTACGGATATAAGTCACATAGACAAACGTCGATCTAGCCATCGGCTTTCTCCAGTCTTTGTTTTAGTTCCGAGAGCGCCTTGAGGCGCGGCTTTTCAAACTTGGCAATCCAGCGCTCGTAGATCTCCTGCAGCGGTACGGGATTCAGAAAGTGCAGCTTTTCGCGGCCCCGCCGCAGGGTAGCGACCAGGTTGGCCGCCTCCAGCAGATCCAGGTGCTGAGTCACCCCCTGCCGCGTCATGTCCAGGTGCTCGCAGAGTTCGGTGAGTGTGCGGCCGTCGTGCGCATGCAGCAGGTCCAGGAGCTTACGGCGGCCAGGATCGGCCAGTGCCTTGAACAGCAGGTCGGTGTTGCGGCGTTCCGCCATGGGACTATATGCAAGTTTTGACTTGCCTAAATGATAGGCAAGTTGGTACTTGCATGTCAACCGCCATTCAGCGGGGATCTGTTACGCAACGCCCGACTTAGTGGGTAAAGTAGCGGCGGTTCAACAGCGCCCCGACTGTTGCGTAGCGTGCATCCAACTGCTCTTTGGTCGTTTCCAGGAACTTCTTCAGACCCGGGTCCGGCTCGAGCCCCACCATCACACCCACCAGATGACGCTGCTCGTTGAGCGCGTCGTAGAACATCAGCAGCGCTTCGCGCTCGAATTCCATGCCGGTCTTGCCGGCAAGCGGCGCAAAGTCCTTGGCTGAGTCCGCGCCTATGGCTTTGCGCTCCTCGGCTTCGATCTCGGACATCGGCGTCACATCGATACGCATGGCTGGATATTGCTTGGAAAGTTTCCGCATGGTGTCGGCCAGCTGCTGGTAATAGCTGATCAGATCATGGGTGACCTGCCCCATTTCTTCGGGCTTGTCCTTGAACAGCAGAATCCATTTCAGCTTGGGGATCCCATCGGCCTCCTGGTAAAGCAGGCTGTAGCCGATGGACAGCTGCGTGCGCGGCGCGTTCTTATCGGGCGGGGGCTTTGTGGCATCACTGAGGTGATTACATGCCGTCAAACTCATGATTAGCGCTGCCAAAGCGATCCGCACTGGTCTCGCCCGCCAGAGCCCATCCTGAGAATCAAATTGCATCATCATCCCTCCGCAGTCGCACTACCAGACATAAGGCCTCAATTCACGCGTCGACAGAAGGTCCCATCGCCGTAGCCTCGTGTAAGCCAACTCCGGCATTCGATAGATCAGGCAGCTTGCAGATGGAGCCTGCGCGGACGCGTCTCGCGCGTCAGCAGGCTCAGCAGCAAGCCAGTAGCCATCATGATGCATGCCAGCCAAAGGATGTGCCCGATGCCGAAGCGCTGTGCCACCTGGCCGACCAGTACCGGCGCAATGCCGCCTCCGAATAGCTCTCCCACCGCGATCACGACGCCAGAGGCAGTGGCCATCAGGCCCGCCGGCACCGATTCCGAACACAAAGGTCCTACAGTCAATGTGATGAGCGCGTTGTTGAAGAAATGAACCATGAACAGCAGCCAGAACAGCAACGGCACATTGGCGCCGGTCCGGGCCAGCACTAGCAGCGACAACAGTGCACCCGCCGTGGAAAGGACCATGACCGGCTTGCGTCCGATCAGGTCAGACAACCACGGCAGTGCCAGGGTTCCGACCGTCGCCCCGAGCCCAATCGCCGACATGATCCCGCTCATCTGTGCGAATGACAGTTTGAGGTAGTCGATCAAATAATTGGGCAAAAACGCGCTGGTCGTGATCAGGCAGGTAAGCCAGCACAGCATCAGGGCGCCACCGAGCAGGACGTTGCGGTAGCCAAGGACCGTACGCCAGTCATCGAGGCTCCTCCTTCCAGCAGTCACTGGTGATCGCTCCGAAACACCCGCGGGGATCACCCGGCAGACCGCATAGGCAAGCAACAGGCCCGGCAGTACGAATATCAGAAAAATCCAGCGCCAGGAGATCAGGTGCAGCAGCCCGGCCACCAGCAGCGGCGCGAGCCCCAGTCCGCATAATGGCAGCATCATCTGCTGGATGCCGATGTTGAGGCCATGGCGCTGCGGAGAAGACGCCTCGATGGTTGCCGCAATACTGGTTGGGGTATAGGCACCGTCCGCGAAGCCCATGGCAACGCGCACGATGACCAGAGCGCCGAGCCCCGCCGCGAGGCCGCTCGCACCTATCAGCAGGGCAAACACCACCAGAGAGCCGACCAGCACCGTGCGCCGGCCAATTCGATCCGATGCATTACCGGTGAGCAAGGCTGACATGCCCCAGGCCAGCGCCAGCGCACCTGTGATTACTCCAATGTCGCCGTAGCTCAGATGCAGATCCCGCGCTATGACCGGGAATAACGTCACGATCAGGAACCGGTCAATGCCGACCAGGCCAAACCCAAGGGCCATGAGCGCCACGGATTGGAACTCACGCATCACCGGCCTGGTACTGCTGGTCATGAATCCCCTGTTACTTTACTGCACCGATGTACGGGTATATCGTACCGCTCCTCGATACACAAAGCAGGTCTTCACACGGTACGCGCAGGATGCCCCAGCAGGGCCGCCGCGGTGCCACCGGTTTTTCAACGGAGCCCCGTAAGCATGATCACGATCCGCGGCATTGCCTTCGAAGAGAACCTCAAGAACAGCATGGGACTGCAGTTCTATGATCTGAGCCACCCATGGGGTCTTGGGCAGCCCTGTTGGCCATACTTCGAGGACGTCAAAATCGAGCGTCTGCACTCGATGGCCAAGTCGGGTGTGCTGACTCAGCGCATCACCACGGTGATGCACTCAGGCACACACGTCGATGCCCCGGGGCACGTCGTCGAAGGCACACCTTTTATGGATGAGGTGCCTCTGCCGCACTTCTTCGGTACAGGGGTGGTGGTGTCGATTCCAAAGGACGAGTGGGGCGTAATCACCGCCGCTGACCTGGAGAAGGCGACGCCCAAGATCCAACCGGGTGATATCGTCATCGTCAACACTGGCTGGCACAAGTACTACGGCGACAACCAGAAGTATTACGGCTATTCGCCCGGCTTTTATAAGGAAGCGGGCGAGTGGTTCGCTGCCAAGAAGGTCAAGATGATCGGCACCGACACCCAGGCGCTCGATCACCCGTTGGGCACGGCGATCGGTCCTCATGGTCCGGGCTGGCCCAATGGGCTGCTGCCGTTCGTCTGCCAGGATTACAAAAAGCGCACCGGGCATGATGTGCTGCAGGACTTCCCGGAATGGGAGCCCTGCCATCGCGCCATCCTGTCGGCCGGCATCTGTGGTTTCGAGAACGTCGGCGGTGAGATCGACGCCGTTACCGGAAAGCGGGTCACTTTCGCGGGCTTTCCGTGGCGTTGGACCAAGGGCGACGGCTGCATCGTAAGGCTGGTCGCGATCGTCGATCCGACCGGCCAATATCGCATCGAGACCGGACGCGGCTGACATGCACGTCAAACGCTTCGCCGATGCGCAGCGCTACGACGCGCCGAATCACTACGATATGCGCTCGCTGAGACTGCAGGGCTTTGAACCGGCGGGCCCCAAGACCTCGTGGGTTGGCCTGTCGCACTTCTTGCCCGGCGGCGGCGCGGGGCCGGATTCCTCGCCGCTCGAGAAGGTCTATGTGGTGCTGACCGGCTCGCTTACGATCCGCGCCGGCGGCAACGAGGTGACGCTCGGACCTTTCGACAGCTGCTGCATACCGGGCGGCGAAACCCGCGAGGTCCAGAACCTCGGCAACGCCGTGGCCACAATGCTGGTTGTCATGCCCTACCCGACGGCAGCGCCATGAATGCACAGATGAAGGACCCGCAGCTGCTCTTCAGCGTACGGCAGAAGGTCGCCGTGGTGACGGGTGCTTCGGGCGCATTCGGTGCGCTGGCCGCGCAGGTGCTCGCAGCCGCCGGCGCGCGGTTAGTGCTGGCAGCCGGCAAGACCAACGAACTTGAGACAACCGCAGCTGAGTGCCGCGCGCTGGGCGCTGAAGTCGTCACGGTGGCGCGGCGGCCCAACAGCGAGCAGGACTGCGAATTGATCATGCAGGCCGGCACCGATCGTTTCAGCGCCCTCCACATCCTGGTCGTCGGTTCGGGCCTGAACGATGTCTCTCCCATCGTCGATATGTCGCCGGAGCGTTTTGAGAATGTCATGCGCGGCAATGTGACCGGCGCCTGGCTGCTGTGTCGCGCCTTTGGCCGGCGCGTGATCGAACAGGGCCGAGGAGGCAAGGTCGTGCTCGTGTCCTCTGCGCGGGGCAAGCTCGGACATCCGGCCGGTTACAGCGCCTACTGTGCTTCCAAGGCCGCGACCGATGGACTGACGCGGGCGCTGGGCTGCGAGTGGGGCAAGTACGGCATTACGGTCAATGCGATTGCCCCCACGGTATTTCGTTCTCCGCTCACAGCGTGGATGTTCGAGGATAACGAGAAGGCACGCACGACCCGTGCGGGCATGCTCGCGCGCATTCCGCTCGGGCGCCTCGGCGAACCCGCGGACCTGGCCGGGCCGCTGCTGTTTCTTGCCTCACCTGCCTCTGATTTCTACACCGGCCACATCCTGTACGCGGATGGCGGCTACACCGCAGGCTGATCCATGGCCTCACAGGCACGCATCGCGGTCATCGGTGCCGGTCTCATGGGCCACGGTATCGCTCAGGTCTTCGCTCGTGCCGGACACGAGGTGCACGTCTTTGACACCTCCGCGGCCATGCTGGCCACGCTGCACGAGCGCATCCGCCGCAATCTGATCGATCTGGGCCAGGATCCCGCAGTCACAGAACGGGTCAGCGGGCATGCAGATCTCGCGGAGACAGTCCTCGATGCCGCCTTCGTGTTCGAGGCCGGCCCCGAGAACCTCGCGCTGAAACAGCAGATTTTCGTCGATATCGAGGCTGCCGCCCCGCACGAGGCGATTCTCGCCAGCAACACCTCGGTAATTCCGATCACTCAAATCATGCATCGCCTGCGTATCCCCGAACGCGCGCTCGGCACCCACTGGTGGAACCCACCCTACCTCGTGCCCCTGGTTGAAGTGATTCGGACGCCCGCTAGTGACACGGCCAGTGTGGACTCGATGACCGCATTGCTCAGCGCCGCCGGTAAAACGCCGGTTACAGTTGAGAAGGATGTGCCGGGCTTCGTGGGCAATCGCCTGCAGCACGCACTCTGGCGTGAAGCCATCGCGCTGGTGCAGAACGGCGTCTGCGACGCCAAGACCGTCGATACGGTGGTGAAGGCGAGCTTCGGGCGCCGACTTGCCGTTCTCGGTCCGCTGGAAAACGCCGACCTGGTAGGCACGGATCTCACTCTGGCGATCCACGAAACTGTGCTACCTGACCTCGACCGTACCGCTGGCGCCCTGCCCGTGCTGCGACAACTGGTCATGGCCGGGAAACTCGGCATGAAGTCAGGGGAGGGATTTCAGCGCTGGACCGCCGAGCAGCAGGCCGCACTTCGCGCGCGAGTGTTGAGGCACCTGCAGGCACTCGAACAGCAGGGCATTTGACTAACCGGTGAGCAGATATGGCCAAGCCAATGAATAAGGTCATCATTACCTGTGCCGTCACCGGCGCAATTCATACCCCCACGCTGTCGGCGGGCCTGCCGTACACGCCAGCTGACATCGCACGTCAGGCCATCGATGCCGCACAGGCCGGTGCGGCAATCCTTCATCTGCACGCGCGCAATCCGCAGGATGGTTCCCCATCGGGAGATCCAGACGTGTTCGCGCAGTTTCTGCCTCAGATTCATGGCAGCTGCGATGCGGTCATCAATCTGACCACCGGCGGAAGCCCCGACATGACGCCCGATCAACGGCTGGCCGCTGCGCTGCGCTTCCAACCCGAGATGTGTTCACTGAATATGGGATCGATGAATTTCGCCTTCCACGGCATGGCCGCCAAAGTCGGCGCATGGAAGTTCCCGTGGGAAAAGAAATACATCGAGGACAGTGAAGCCTTCATCTTCCGCAATACGTTTCGCGACATCGCCCGTGTCTATCACCTGATGGCCGATTTCGGCACCCGCTACGAGCACGAATGCTATGATATCGGCCATCTCTATAACCTGGCGCACTTCCTCGACAAAGGAGTGGCCAAGCCGCCGCTCTGGATCCAGAGCGTGTTCGGCATTCTCGGTGGCATCGGTGCCGAGGCAGACAATGTCACCTTCATGCGCCGTACCGCCGATCGCCTGTTTGGCAACGACTATGTCTGGTCGGTGCTCGCCGCCGGCCGGCAACAGATGCCACTGATCACCCAGGCGGCCATGATGGGCGGGCACGTGCGCGTGGGTCTCGAAGACTCGCTCTATATCGGACGCGGCAAGCTCGCGGCGAATAATGCCGAGCAGGTCGCGAAAATCCGCCGCATTCTCGAAGAGCTCGGCTTTGAGATCGCGAGCGCGGACGAGGCGCGGCGGATACTCTCGCTCAAGGGCCGCGATCACGTCAGAATCTAGCCTGATGCCAAAAGCAGCGATCCCTGTTCCCAAGCAGAGCGTCCAGGTCATCTCCCGTGCGATCAGCGTGCTGCGTGCGCTCGAAGGGGAACCCGCTGGCCTGAGCCTGGGTCAGATTAGCGAGCGTGTTGGATTGGCCCGCTCCACCGTGCAACGCATCGTGGAGGCGCTGCGGGGCGAGCAGTTCGTCATCTCAGCCTCCCCTACCTCGGGCGTCCGGTTGGGTCCGGCACTGATTCGGCTGGCGGCGTCGGCAAGCGTGGAGTTCGACCACATCACGCGGCCCATAATCGCCACGCTGTCACAAACTCTGGGCGAAACCGTCGATGTGTCTGTCCTCAAGGGAAGCATGGCTGTCTTCACCGACCAGATTCAGGGTTCCCATCGCCTGCGCACAGTATCAGCCGTCGGCGAGAGCTTTCCGCTTCACTGCACCGCCAACGGCAAAGCGCTGCTGAGCGTCTTGCCCTTGACCAAGGCAGAACAATTGCTGCGAGGCCCCCTGCCGCGGCTGACGGCCAGCACCATCACCAGTCGATCCGTGCTGCTCAAGATGATCGACAGGTGCCGTCGCACCGGCGTCGCCTTCGATGATGAGGAGCATACGGAAGGCATCTCCGCCATCGGCACCGGCTTCGTGGATCCCATGGGCCGTGCGATTGCGCTGTCGGTTCCCGTACCGACGACGCGTTTCAAGCGGATTCGAACCAGACTCGGCGATCCTCTGCTCGCGGCGCGTTCACGGATTGTCGAAGCACTGGGGACAGGCAGGTCCTGACGCGCTGCGCCGCTAGGCTTCAAAGTCGGCGCACTGTTCGCGCCAGCTCAGACCCATGGCAGCCGCTCCCGCAATCGCTACGAATGGCACGATGCCGAGCAAGACGGTTGCACTAGTGCCACCTCCAGCGAGCAGTACCGCTGCGAGCAGAGGGCCGACTACCGATCCCAGTCGGCCCACGGCAACGGCGGTCCCCACGCCGGTGCCACGCCTGGCCCGGCCGTAATACAACGGGGCAAATGCGAACAGTATCAACTGCGCGCCGATAATGAAGCAGCCTGCAACACCGCAGGCAAGTGCCGCCCAGGTAAAGCTGTGACGCACACCCGCCATGGCCACCAAGGCAAACGCAATCCCCGCATACGTGATGAGCACCCAGTGTCGACGCCGCTGACCCGCGTGCAGGGGCCCGAGCAGCGTCGCGCCCAGACTGCCACTCAAGTTGAATATCACTGCGCACCAGCTCGCCTGCGCGCGAGTGAGCCCCAATCCCACTACCAGACTCGGCAGCCAGTTGAGCATCAATAGCAGCACGAGCTGCGTGAAGAAGAACCCTGACCATAACAGCAACGTCGTCCCTGCCCGTCCCGCGGAGAACAGTGCCGATGCCATACTCTCAACCCGCGCAGTTACGGCGCCACTCATGGCGGGCCGCGCCGGCAGCAAAAATCCCATGATGAGTGCCAATGCGATTGGCGCCGCGCCGCCCACGTAGAAGATCGTGCGCCATCCCCATCCGTGTGATCCGGATATCGCAATCAGGCTTGCCAGTGCGCCGCCCATGGGCATCCCCGCCATGACAATGGTACCGGCACTCAATCGACGACCGGCACGCGCACTCTCGGAGGTCAGAGCGATAATGTTCGGCATCGCCCCGCCCAGCCCAAGGCCCGTCAGGAGCCGCGCTACCGCCAGCGGAGGCGCATCGGTCGCGATCGCAGTTAGCAGCGAGCACAAACCGAGGAGCAACAAGGAAGTGGTCAGCACTCGCTTGCGGCCGAGATAGTCTGCCGCGCGGCCACCGACCATGGCGCCTATGAACAAGCCAACAGGGGCGGCGCTGAAAATCAGGCCTTTCTGCGATGGCGATAGCGCAAACTCGAGCGCGAGCTGGGGTGCGGCGACTCCTATGGATTGGTTGTCGAAACCCTCAAACAATGCTGCCGCGGCGCACAGCAGCAACGTGCGCTGCGAGATTCCGCTGGGTTCCACGCTCATCACCGCACAAGCCCCCAATTCGTCGCCCAGGTCATAGCGTACGCCATCGAAGGGTACCCGGATCTTAACCATTGAATGGCGCGTACCTCAAAAAACTTATAACATCAATTCCCACCCACCGCGGTTTCTCGGCATGCCTCGAGTTTCCAGATCAGGAATAGACCCCCGACATCTCGCCAATCTCCTGGCCGTCTCTGACTATGGATCGTTCAATCGCGCAGCCGCTGCGCGCGGGCTGTCGCAACCAGCGCTGTCCAACAGCATTGCGCAGCTCGAGCGCCGCTTGGGTTTTCCGGTGCTCACACGCAGCCGGCGCGGCTCCGAGGTAAACGAATACGGTAAGTCATTACTACAGGGCGCTCGCACACTCGAGGCGCTGCTGTCGCAGATAGCGGAGCAGGTGCGCTTGCAGCGTGTTGGTGTATCGGGGCCGCTGCGGATCGGAGCCACCCCATCAATGACGCTGAAGTTCATGCCTGATCTGATGGGCCGCGTCCTCCAAGGTGTCGAGGCCGTGCAAATTCACATCACGGAGGGATTAGACGACCAGTTAATTCCGGCGCTGCAGCTCGGCGAGCTTGATCTGGTGCTCGGCGCTGCTTCGAACACCTCACTCCCGGGCGATCTGGTCGAGGAAGGTTTATTCGATGATTCATTCGGGATTGGAGTCGGTTCCAAGAGCAATTGGGCCAGACGCCGCTCGGTAACTTTGGCCGAGCTGAAGGATGCGGCGTGGGTGCTGCCCGGACCAGGTAGCGCCTATCGACGGCATCTTGAGGCTTTGTTCCTGACCGCCGGTGTCTCCTGGCCCCAAAACAGCGTCGTATGTAACTCGCTGGCTCTGGTGGAGTCGATCGTGACCCTCACGGACCGGGTGACCGTCGTGACTAGATTGCAGACAAGCATGAATAATTTCTGGCGGATGCGGGTGGTCCCGCTACGCGGTGGCGGTCGACGCACCTTGAGCATTAAATGGCGTCGTGCCGATCAACTCAGTGAATTGGCTATTCGCGTATTGGGCGCCGCTCACGAACTTGCGTCCGGCTACCAGGATGCGCAACGCCGCCTGGCCCGCCGCGAGAGCCATAACTCCAGTGTATAAGCTGAGCTTGTTTTCAAATTTGACGTTGAAGCGCGCGAAGCCGATGCTGGGCAGATGCCATTGCAACTTGCCGTAAGCTGCGCGCGCAATGCGGCGGCACTGTCATGAGCCGTGTCGTCATTATCGGGGCGCCGGAAGCAGATGCCATACCCTTTGGCGCACGGCTTCGGGCTGATCTGCCGGAAATCAATCTGCTGGCCACCAATGACCGGAGCCAGGCCATGACGCAGGTCGGTCAGGCTGAAGTCCTCGTAGGACACCATTTTCAATTTGATGATGCGATGTTGTCCCAGGCTCCGAGGCTGCGCTGGATCCAGTCTCTGACTTCGGGTACCGATACCCTGCTTAAGCTCAACGCGCTACGGCCGGAGATAATTGTGACCAACACCCGCGGCATGCACGGGCCGCAAATGTCGGAACTGGTGTTCCTGGACATGCTGTCACTGGCCCGCAATTACCCCCGCATACTTGAGAACCAGCGCGCCAGGCGATGGGAACGCTGGCCGCAGCCCCTGCTCGCGGGCAAGACGGTAGTCATAGTGGGTGTCGGGGCGATCGCCCAAAGCCTCGCGCCTCGATGCAAGGCATTCGGCATGACCGTGTACGGGGTAACGACCGCCACGCGCGAGGTAGCTGGCTTCGATCGCACTTTTGCGCGCCACCAACTGCACCACGCAGCTGCGATGGCCGACTTCCTCGTACTGCTGGTGCCCTACAGCGCCGAGACCGACAATCTGATCGACGCAGCCGTGTTGAGGGTAATGAAGCCTACCGCATTTCTGATTAATGTAGCGCGGGGTGGTGTGCTTGAAGAACAATCCTTGCGAACAGCTGTGAGAGAACGTCGGATCGCCGGCGCCGCGCTGGATGTTTTTCGACAGAATCCCCTGCCACCGGACAGTCCACTGTGGAGCGAGGAGCGGATCCTGATTACACCCCACCTGGGTGGCATGAGCGATGTGTACCTGGAGCAATGTTATCCCATCGTGCTGGCCAACCTGAGACATTTCCTTGCAGGCCAGACAGACCAGATGATCAATGTCATATCGCACTGAGAAATCGCATGTCTGGCGCTGCAGTTAGACGGGTCAATACGGTATCGACCGGCGAGCTCGAACGACGCTGGCGCGCGCTTCGGGAACGCATGCGCGAACAGGATATCGATGCTCTGGTGCTCCAGAATTCCAGTGATTGGGTGGGCGGGTACATTCGCTGGTTCTGCGATGAGCCCGCCACCAACGGCTACCCGAGCACGCTGGTGTTTCCGTGCACCGGCGGTATGTCTCTGATCGAACAAGGGCCTTTCGGCAATGTGCGCGAATTCAGCGGCGCCGAACTGCGGGCCGGCGGCATCGCCAGGCGGCTTACCACTCCGAGTTATCCCTCGGTGCACTACACGGGTACCTACGATGCCGCGCTGGCGAACAGCGAGTTGCGGTATATGGGGGCAAGGCGAATCGGCTTCGTGGCTCCGGCGGCGATGTATCACAGCTTCGGCGCTCACCTTCGGGAGCTGCTGCAAGACCTCGAAGTGGTCGACGTGACCGATATGGTTGATCGTCTCAAAGCGATCAAGAGCGCCGAGGAGCGCGCATTGATCCGGCAAGTGGCTGCCATGCAGGATGAAGTGATGGCGCGGGTACGTGATTTCATCCGTCCAGGGCTCAGGGACTTTGAAATCGCTGCGTACGCCCAATACGTCGGCCAGCAGCTCGGTAGCGAACAGGGCATCTTTCTATGCTCGTCGGCTCCTCAGGGTCAGGCGGCGCGGTTCCGGCCTCGTTTCGATCAGGGCCGGACGCTCCAGGCAGGCGATGTCTTTTCCCTCCTGGTCGAGAACAATGGCGCCGGCGGCTATTACACCGAGCTATCCAGAATCGTCGTGCTTGGCCGTGCCTCGGAACAGCTGCGCACGGCCCATCAGGCCGTCATCGAGGCGCAGCAATTTGCGCTGTCGCTGCTCAAGCCCGGAGCATCCTGCCGCGAGATTTACCAGCATCACAATAGCTACCTGCGCCAACGGCAGTTGCCCGAGGAGCGGCGTTTGAGCATTCACGGCATGGGCTACGACATGGTCGAGCGGCCATTGGTGCGCGATGACGAGGATATGTCCATCGAGGAGAACATGGCCATCATCTGCCATCCTGGATTGCTCAATGCACAGCTGTTCGTGCACAACACCGACATTTACCTGATCGAATCCCAGGGGCCGTCCGAGTGCCTGCATCGCACCCCCAAACAACTATTCGAGATCGATCCATGAGCGCGACCTTGTTCTCCGACGTACGTGTATTCGATGGCAGCGGTGCCCCGAGCTTCGCGGGCCGCGGCGATCCGCTGGTCATCGACGGTCTGCGCAACTATCTGCTGTCCGCCGCGGGTGGAACCGCCTGGTACCTGCAGTTCTTCTTCTACACCATGGGCGAGAGCCAGGTGGGCGCCTAAGCCTGCGCCATATCGCATCGACCGGCCGCAACCGCACGGTGATCAGTCTCAGCCACGGCGCCATGGCCAACGCGATGCCCCAGGCCTTGGGCGCACAGGCGGCATTTCCGCAGCGGCAGGTCATCTCGATGTCCGCTGATGGCGGCTTGGCCATGCTGATGGGGACCTGCTCACCACCGTGCAGGAAAAGCTGCCGATCAAGGTTGCGGTGTTCAACAACTCCTCGCTGAGCATCGTTGAGCTGGAACGGAAGGTGGAGGGACTGCTGGATGCCTACACCAACCTGGTCAATCCGGACTTCAGCCGCGTGGCCGAGGCAATCGGCATGTGGGGGCGCCGTGTCCAGAAGCCGGAGGATCTGGAGACCGCTGTTCAGGCGTGGCTGGCGACGCCCGGTCCAGCATGGTTGGATGTGGTGACGGACCGCTATGAGCTGGTGATGCCGCCGAAGATCGCCGTTAGCCAGGTGATGGGCATGGCGATGTACTCCGCGAAGGGGATACTATCCGGCCGCGGCCGCGGCCGCGAGCTGGCGGAGCTGATCAAAGGCGCGATCAGCACCTGAGATACAGGGAGCTGAATCACGAGGACAAGGCTCGCGTCGGGCGGTTCGCGCGCTCCATCAAATACAGTGCCAGGGTCGTCTCCAACTTGGCCGAGTCCACCGGCTTGGTCATATGGACGTCGAACCCCGCCTCCGACGCCCTGTCCTTGTCGTGCTCCTGACCCCAACCCGTCACCGCGATCAGCACCGCACTACGGCCCCAGGGTTCCCGGCGTATAAGGCGCGCCGCCTCGTAACCTGTCAGGCCGGGCATGCCGATATCCAGAATTAAAGCGTCGGGACGCAGTACCACACCCAGCTCGAGTGCCGCCGTGCCTGAGTGCGCCAGATGCACCTCGTACCCGGCGAACTCCAGCACCACGGCGAGCGTTTGAGCGGCATCCACGTTGTCATCCGCGACCAGCACTTTAGCGCGAGCTTTTGGAGCATCGCGCAGTTCGGTTGCGGGCAGAACGGAGCTCGCTGCTCTGGACTTGATCGTAGCGGCAGGCAATCTGATGGTGAACTGGCTGCCGAATCCGATTCCGCCGCTCACAGCCTCCACCCGGCCGCCATGCAACTCGGCCAGGCCCTTGACAAGCGCAAGGCCGATACCCAATCCGCCTTCCGAACGATCGATGGCCGAATCGACCTGCGAGAACATCTCGAACACTTCCTTGATGGCCTCCGGACTGAGTCCGATGCCGCTATCCCTGACACTCATCCAGATCTCATCAGGGTGCCTGGACACGATGAGTTCGATATCGCCCGCGGCATCCGTGTATTTGGCGGCATTGGTCAGTAAGTTCGACAGGGCTTGAGACATCCGCAGCGGATCGACTTCCAGCTCCAGATCCTCCTCCGGCATTTTCACATTCAATCGGTGATGCTTCTTCTCGATCAGCGGCCTCGCAGTCTCGATGGCAGTCGCCACGATCGACTCCAGTGCCACGATCTCCTTTCTGATATTGAGTCGCCCTGAATCAATTCGTGACACGTCGAGCAGGTCATCGAGCAATAGAGCCATCCGCTGGGTTTGACGGGCGATCACCTGCCCTGCCCATTGCCTTTGCTGCGCGTTGCTGGCGGTGATTTGAAGGATCCGCACTGCCTGCTGGATCGGCGCCAAAGGGTTGCGCAATTCGTGGGCCAGCGTGGCGATGAACTCGTCCTTGCGCATATGGGCTTCGCGCAGGGCCGCTTCGGCCGCCTTACGGGTGGCCACCTCATCCTTCATGACGCTGTTGGTCTGCTGAATTTCATCCAGCATCCTATTGAAGGCCTCTGTCAGCAGCCCGATCTCATCCGCCGAGGTCTTCCGGGCTCGCAGTGAATAATCGCGCCGCTCAACAATAAGACGCGCCACGCGCGCCATGGTCTCCATGGGCGCTGTGATGACGCGTTGCAAAGTACTGGTCAGCGCGATCGCGACACCCATGCTCAATGCGATCACGCCGGCGAAAATCCCGAGATATGCCTCGATCCGGCCGGCGAGATCGTACTGCGCGCGGAGGTACAATGTTCCCAGGAATTCGTGGTTTTGCGCCAGCGGCACCGTGATGTCGACGCGCTCGCCCGAGACGGACAAACCGTTGAGTGGTGGCGCACGCATAGGCACCGATTGATTGCTTGTAGCGCTGTACTGCGCGTACAGCTGTCCGTCGGCGGCGTAGAGCGCGGCTAGCAGCACCTCGGAACGCGCCTTGAGCGTTTGCAGCGCGCGTTCAGCGGCAGCATGATCGTCGAAGGCGAGCGCCGGAGTGCTCGATGTCGCGATGATTCCCGCTTCCGTGGCCAGGTCCGATGCCCAATAGTGTCGATAAACACCCAGGTCATGGCTCAGCATGGCGCCGCCTGCAACAAGCAGCGCGATTGCCGTGCTCAGGAGAACCACGCCCATGACTTTGCCGCGTACCGAGTGACGAGCCAGCCCCAGCGGGGACACGCGATTCCACCACCGCGCCAGGTGTCCCGACTTTCCGCTGCCTCGTGAACTATCAGAAGGATAGGACATAAGAGTACGCACCTGGATCACGTGCGAGTCGAGTGCCGGTTGGCTGATCGATTGCGGTGGCTCCGCCGCCCAATACGCGCGTCGCCACCGACAGCATGTCCGAGCTGATTCTCAATCCTGTCCGGCTGGCGGCCGCGAGCGAGACCTCGAAGCGCACATGCTGATTCACCAGCAGAAAATTGACCGCACTACCGTGCTCCAGGCCACCGCCTTGGCTGCTGACAATCAGGATCGGGCGGTCTGCCACCAGGAGGGAGACCGCGGCCAGGTCATCGGCCCGCTCGGAACCCACATAGACCATGTCCGCAGCCCCGAGATCCTGTGCGCGTCTGATCTTGTAGACATGCGCCGGCTTCTCCTTGATCGAACGGCCGGCCAGTAGCCGATCCAGCGCGTCGGCAACTCCATCGGAGCCGAGAATCGCGATTCCAAATTCGCTGGCAGGACGCGTGGCAGGCGGCCACTCGATGAAGCCGGTAAACCGGTAGAGGAACACCGCCTTCACCGCATCTTCCGAGTAACGGTCGGCGTTCTGGGTCTTTGCCTGGGCGGGCAGAATCGCGATAGCGCTCATGAGCAGTGTGGCCAGTAGGCGGCGCTGCTGACACCACGGCGCGCGAAGGCGACGCATCATGATCCTCAAATGCCCCAGGCTATCTTGCCAAAGACGCTGCGCTCGATTCCTTCGCGAGTCGGCGCGGGATAGCCATACTCGACATGGTGATCATGCAGCAGATTCTGGCCGACGACAGAGAGCTCGAGCCGGTTCGTGGGATGCCAGGAGAGCTTGCTGTCGCATTCCCAGTAGCTCGGGACCAGCCCGACAACTGGACCACCGGTGGGTCCATTATCCAGGTGCAGCGCGTCGACCCACCGAATCGAAGTCTCCCACGCCATATGGCGCGGCAGATCCACGCTGGAGCGGAACGTGAACTGACCTCTCGGGTCGGCGGTCTCGTTCAATGCGCCGGTGGCGTCAACTGCGCCCGGCTTGACTCGCAGATCCTCGATCAGCAGGTTGTAGCTGGCATGCAGCCGCCACCAGTCGAGCATCTGATAGGTGGCAACAAGCTCAAATCCGTGCGTTTCACCTTCGAGATTGTTTTGGAAAAATACGGGAAAAGGGAAGGGATAGAGGGCGCTGGTCGGCGTCGCCGTGGTACTGCGCAGGTGGTCGTAGTCGTTGTAAAAGAAGGACAACGAGGTCGATAGCTTTGATCCCAGTTCTGCGCGATACCCGACTTCATAAGCGATCAGTGTCTCCGAAACGAATTTGCTGTTCCCGGCCAGAAATTCTGCGGGAAACTGGAATGGCGGCGGCGCATTGATCAAGCCGGTGGGAACCTGGAGATCATGATCGTAACGTGACGGCGTGCGAACCGCGCGCGACACGGCGGCCCACAGCAACTCGCGCGTATTGAGATTCCATTGCAGCCGGACACTCGGCTCAAACTCGAACCCGGTGTAGTAGTTGTGTTCGAGCTTCGAACCGAGCGTCAGATACACATCCGGTCGCAGCAGGATCTCATCCTGCACGAATCCGCTGTACAGACTCTGATTCAGTTCAGGCGGCAGAAAGCGTACGATCGAGGCGTCTTCATCGAGCTCGCGCGTTCCGCGATAGCCGAGACCCCACACGATCCCTTGTCGCACGCCCCATCGAAACTGGTGCTGAAAATCCAGATCGTAGGTGTCCAGGTCATCGGTCAAAGCGGAAGCTGGAAAGCCACTGTAGAAAGGTGGGTTAGGCGCGCTCGCGGCATACGGCTGCGACAGGTAGGTATGATCGTAGTAAAGCTGCAGGCTCATCGAGCTGTCGCTGGACAGCGAACGGGTCCAGCGTCCCAGGACATTGCCCCCGGATAGATCATAGGAACCGATGCCGCCGAAGTCCTCGCTACCACTGTAGAAGTCGCCCTGCAGTGTGAATTTGTCCCGTTGTTCAGCTCCAATGTCGATACGAAAGCCACCACGGCCAACCTGCCAGGCATCCAGCGCGTTGGCACCGCCTGCGGTCAGCTCATCTCCACGGCCGGTGTATTTGCCATAGGCGCGCACATAGGCGTCGTGCCCCAGCTGTCCCCCATAACGAATGCCACCCTGATCCTCGAGCTGATTCCCTGCTGCACCCTCCACATAGAGACCTTGGGTATCGCTGGCGGTTTTGGTAATGATATTAATGACGCCGTTGACGGCATTGGCGCCCCACAGCGTTCCGCCCGGACCACTGATCACCTCGATGCGATCGATATCCTCCAGCAGATAGTCCTGCTCATCCCAGAGCACTCCACCATAGAGTGGCGTATAGACGGCTCGCCCATCAATCAAGACCAGCAGCTTGTTGGCGAGATTCGCATTGAAACCACGGGCGCTGATGGCCCAGTCGTGGGAGTTGATCTGCGCCACCTGCAGATTCTCGGCCAGGCGCAACGCCTCGGGAATGCTGGTGGCGCCCGAACGCCGAATATCATCAGCGGTGATAACCACGATGGCGGCCGGGGCCTGCAACCACTTCTGCGGCTGCTTGGCAACCGATGTGACCTCGAGATTGGTCAGATCCTGCAGGCTCATCTGCCCGAGGGCGTTCAACGCGGAATCGTCGGATTCGGCGGCGATCAGGCGGCCACCGCAGCACGCCAGCACCAGGCCATAGCGCCAACCATGGTGAGATGCGAATGAACCCAACGCGAAATGCTCCCCAAGCGCCGATTAGAAATTTCTCTTCGGAATTACCGACCGCAGACCGGTTCGCCGCTTCGCGCGCGGCGTCCGCTGTATTGTATTGCGTTATAACACGGCGGTGAATGCTCAGTGCGCCGCGGGCTGCGGCTGCGTAGCGAGGTCTGAACGCGCCTTCTGGCGCAGATAATGGCGCAGCGAGTCGAGTTGATCGTCGCTCATCTCTTCGAATCGGGGCATGCCACGCGCCTGCAGGGCACCATCACGGACCACGTGTGTAAATTCTTCCATCGACAGGGGTACCGGTGAGGCGCGCAGATCCGGCGCGATACCGCCCGCCACTGCCCCCATGCCATGGCACAGCGTGCAGCGTACGTACTCATACTCGCCGCGCTTGGCGCTGGCGCTGTCCACGTGAAATTCCGGCGCATCGAGCGGAACCGCCTGCACGCGCGGCGCGGTGGGCGGCAACCTGGCATCCGCATCCAGCGCAAAGGTCAGCAGTCGTCGCGGGTGCACGCGCGAATCCCAGCCCCAGCGCGCGGAAATGGCGCCGTACGCTCCGGTGGTGCCGCCCAGGGGGCCTGCGGTGATGGTCACATACTCGCGGCCATCGACGCTATAGACGATGGGCACGCCGGTCACGGCGACGCCGGCAAAGAAGGACCAGAGATCCTTGCCGTCCCGGGCCGAATACGCATGCAGGTAACCGTCGGCGAGACCCTGGAATACCAGGCCGCCTGCGGTTGCCAGCGTCCCGCCATTCGATACGCCGGCGGTCTCCACCTGCCACACGATGCGTTTGGCGACCGGATCCCAGGCCTTCAGCACGCTGTGACCGGCATCCGCGGGGATGTCGCCACTGCCCACGGCGAATCCCGTGAACTCGGGCGTCCCGCTCCGCGGGTTCCAATGCCTGATGTCGACGCCAGCGTTGCTGAACTCGCCCGGCATTTCGAGCGTGGGCACGTAAACGTAGCCCGTCAGCGGACTGTAGGACTGTGGCGGCCAGTGATGCAGGGACAGGAAGCTGGGCCATAGCAGGATGCCCTTGTCTTCGTATTTGGCGCCGGGCATCAGTACCGGCCTGCCGGTCGCAAGATCCACATGATCCGCCCAGGTCACGGTGCCCAGCTTCTCCGCCGAAATCAGTTTGCCGTTTCGCCGATCGATGACATAGAAGAAGCCGTTCTTCGCCGCGTGCAGCAGAACCTTGCGCGGCCGGCCGTCGATGCTCAGCGTCGCCAACGTCATATCGGTCGCTGAATCGTAGTCCCAGGCATCGCCCGGCGTGGTCTGGTAATGCCAGACGTAGCGACCGGTATCGGCATCGAGAGCCACCACAGAGGCGACGAACAGATTGTCGCCGCCTTGCGGACTGCGGATGTTCCAATTCATCGGCGACCCATTGCCGGTGCCGATATACAGCCGGTTGAACTCGGGGTCGTAGGTCATGGCATTCCAGACCGTGCCGCCGCCTCCGTATCGCCACCACTGGCCGGTCCAGGTCCTGCGGGCCATGCCCATGACCTCATCAGAGGAGGCGTTGTCGGTCGTCTCCGGAGCCCCCGGCACCGTATAGAAGCGCCAGATCTGTCGGCCTGTGTCCGCGTCATAAGCGGTCACGTATCCGCGCAGCGGCGAGAAATCTGCGCCGCCGAAGCCAATCACGATCTTGCCGTTGAAGGCGCGCGGCGCGCCGCTGATCACGGCTCCGTCCTTTGGATTGACGGTCTGCGTGCTCCAGGCAAGCGTGCCGTCGGCCGCGTTCAATGCAATCAGGCGCCCATCCGTGGTGCCGGCATAAACGCGATTCTTCCAGAACGCAAGTCCACGAATGCCCCAGGCCACGCGCAGCTTCTCGCCGGCCGCTTCCGGTGCGCGCGCGTCATATTGCCAAAGCAGCCTCCCGCTCCTGGCATCAACGGCGTGGACGACACCGTGACCCGCGCCCAGATAAATGACGCCATTGACGGCCAGCGGTGCGGTGACGGAGTTGCTCACGTCCAGATCAAGCGCCCACGCCAGTCCCAGTCGACTCACGTTCTGGTCGGTGATCTGCGTGAGCGGGCTGTAGTGGCCTTCGCTGAAGGTGCGGCCGTAGGCTGCCCAGTTGACACCATCCCGTTCGCTCGCGAGCGCCGTGTTGTCGATGATCTGCGGCGTGCTAACGCAAGCGGCCAGCAGCGCCGCCACGGCCGCGACCCACCACCCGCAATGATGCCCCATGCCCCTCCTCTCCCCGTCTAATGCGTCTAATGCCAGCCGGCGTCACGTGCGCGCATTTCAGCCTGCGCGTCCAGCGGCTCGCCGTTGATATTCTCGCTGACCGATTGCAGCAGTAGCGGCGGAATATCCGAACCTGCCATGCGGTAAGCGGGGTCAGTGCCCTGCTTCGCAGGCTTTCCAATCAAGGTCAGGACTCCCCAGTGCTGCTGATCGTAGCAGGCCAGACCGGCCGCCCCTTCGGTTCCGGCGATATCGAAGGTGCGACAGTACCGGCCGCTCTTGGCTTTGAAACTCAGACCGACGTGCACACTTGCATTGGGCGGAATCGCGCTGGCGAGTTGCTGATCAAGTGCAGCCGCCAGGGCGCCATGCGCGACCAGCTTGCCATCCTTGAACATCGTGAGGTCAGCACCAGTGTTCCATTGCGCTGTCAGAAGACCCGCTATCAAACCCACCAGGATGCTGGCAGCGATGGCAAACCAACCAGGCAAACGCCTTCGCTTGTCGCGAGCCGCGGAAAGCTTCGCAACGGGTGTAGCCGTCTCGAGTTTGGCCCTCTGCACCAACGCCAGCAACCGATCGGGTACCGGCTCCTGCAGCACAGCGTCGAACGTCCCGCGCAGCCGCTCTCGCAACGCCTGCTGCCTGGCGACGCGCTGCGCCAGGTTGACATCCTGGGCGATGGCTTGAGCGATCAAGGCGTGCTGGGCTTCCGAGAGCTCGCCATCCACATACGCATCCAGCTGCTCGTCCGAAATATTCACGGCGTTTCCTCCGGCTGCAGCAACTGTTGCAGCGCCTCGCGACCTCGCGCGAGACGACTGGTCAGTGTTCCTATCGGTACGCCCATGACATGCGCAGCCTCCTTGTAGGGCAGACCTTCTATCAGCACCAGCGCCACGGCCAGACGCTGGTCTTCGGGTAATTGCGCCAGGGCCTGTTGAATCAAGAGCGTGCCGCTCGCATCAGCGCTCTGATCGGCCACGCTCTCGGCCTCAGCGGGATCGGAGAAGAGTTGCTCGCGGCGCCCGCGCGAGCGCAATTCATCAATCCAGGCGTTCCTGAGAATGCCGTACAGCCAACTGTCCAGGCGCGTGCCTGATTGCCACTGCTGCAGATGCGTGAGCGCGCGCTCGAGCACCAATTGCAGCAGGTCATCGGCATCGTGCGCATTTCGGGTCAAGGTCCGGGCAAATCGACGAAGTCTCGGCAGCAACTCGATGATCCTGCCTCGCAGCAGTTCATTCGAATCGCTCATGTCCTACTGGTTAAACGTTTGAAGCGAGGCGTTTCTTCCACAAAAAAACTCTATTGTGAGGCGTGAAACGGTACCGGCCGTTCGTTTAATCGAATGCTAGCATCGTTGATGAAGTCAATGCCCGATGAAACCCGCGATCCTCATTGCCCTGGCGGCGCTTGGCGCCC
>Ga0181522_10000117_pt1 | contig 64526 bp, 77 predicted proteins | sample PEATcosm2014_Bin_27_FD_121103 | JGI IMG/M metagenome (GOLD analysis project Ga0181522, IMG submission 121103) | Peatland microbial communities from MTU Mesocosm Facility, Houghton, MI, USA - PEATcosm2014_Bin05_10_metaG | ecosystem: Environmental > Terrestrial > Soil > Wetlands > Peat | place...
ATGGCTGCTAGAAATAAAATTCATAACGAAAGTCACTTGTATTCGTGACTCATTTGCGTTATCTATCATCCAACGGTAGTGCAGAATCCGCGCCGCCCGCGGGTTTTGATTGGAGCTCGGAGGTGAGCCCAAGTGATTCCGGAATCCCATGCCTTGCAGCAGTTCTTCACGGAACTCGTAGGAAAGCACTACGCCGAAGAAATCGGGTTGCGCGATCCTGAGATTACCGCGTACGTGGCGCACGTGCTCGTCGAATTCTGTGAGACCGAGCAACTGTACAAAATGCGCACCGTGGCCGGCAAACCCCTTACGGATGTCGGCGAAATGCTGCTTGAATCTGACCCGGTTTACGGGCCGGCGGCGTCCTTCGATCGCGAGCGGCAATTGCGCAAACATATTGGAGATTACACGTTGTTCTTTACCGGCATGTTTCCGGAGAGCATCAACCGCTTCCGTTTGCGACGCAACCGGCTTGAGAATTTCGTGGACTGGATGAAAGCCGGAAAAGAGAGCTATTACATCGTGAGCAAATTTGAGCACTTTGAATATGAGAAAGTCGCGCCGCTGTTCGGGAAGCTCTCCAGTCATTTCGAACAGTGCGTATACGGGCTGAACCGGGTGAAAAACGACTTGCAGGAAATGCAGCATCCCATCACACAACGAGAGAGCGATCTGATTATGTGAGGGGCGGCCACCGCCGGTAGAGGCTGACGACCGTATCACCCTGGGCCAAGGTGCGGTAGCGGCGCAGGTCCCCAAATTCATCTCCCGGATCGAATTTCTTAAAGTGCTCCGCGAAAACCAGGCTTCCCGACGTTAGCAGCGAGGATTCAGCCAAGGCAGACAAAGTAATTTTGTACTCAGCTTCCATACGGTAGGGCGGATCAAGGAAAACAAAATCCGGGTGTAGCCGCTCAGCCTCCAAGGCTTTCAACGCGCGCGCGGTATCCTGCTTCAGAAGCCGAAACCCATCTTTAATTCCCAACGAATCCAGGTTCTTCTTGATGAGTTCTACCGCATCGGCCGATGACTCGACAAAATAGACGTGCGCCGCGCCCCGGCTGAGGGCTTCGATGCCAACCGCTCCGGTGCCGGCATAGAGATCGAACCACACCGTACCAGCCAGGGCCTCCGGATTGCCGGGGGTCAGGATGTTGAAGAGAGCTTGCCGCAACTTGTCCGCCGTGGGACGCAAATCCATTCCGGGGAGTGAATGTAAGGGACGGCTGCGGTATTTTCCAGCGATTACGCGCATGGCGAGTTATTCGCGTTCAGCACTTTCGTGTTTTTCGAAATGTACTTGCAAGCATCAGTCATGTTGGAAAGATAATAGAATAGAACTAATGAGAAATTGGTCCATTCCGGCCGGCCGCATATTGGGCGTAGATTTACGTATCCACTTTACTTTTGTTGGCCTGCTTGCGTTCGTCTGGCTGACGGAGACAGCAAATCATGCGGCCGTGAACCCGGCGCGAGGACTCGCGTTGGTGGGGATCATTCTGGCGTCGGTTATAGTGCACGAGATCGCGCATGCGCTGGCGGCGCTCTTTTCGGGGTCGGCGCCCAAGTCCATTGTGTTGTTGCCGCTGGGAGGCATTCCGCAGTTTGATGAAACGCAGCAAATCGCGAAGCCCGGCGGGGCGCCGTGGAAACGCGAGATTCGTATTGCGGCCGCCGGCCCGATAGCCAGCTTCCTCATAGCCTTTGTGGCAGGCAGCATTCTCCTAACGGTGGCGCCGGAAATTCAGCTATGGGCGAGGCCGTGGGTAATTTCCAGCAACCTGCCGCGGAGTTTGGTTTGGGTAAACGTGTGGCTCGGCCTCTTCAATCTACTCCCCGCCTACCCGCTGGATGGAGGCCGGGTTCTGCGAGCCATTTTCAGCCGCACGCTGGATTCCGTGCAGGCGACGCGGCGCGCGGTATCCATTGGGCAAACGATCGCGACCCTGCTCATGGTGCTGGGGATGTTCGTGAACGTCTGGCTTATCATGATCGGCATTTTCCTGTTCATTGCGGCGCAACTCGAAGAACGCTCGATAGTCTTTCAATCCGTGCTCGACACGGTGCGGCTGGAAGACATCATGCTTACGGACTTCGCGACCCTTTCACCCGCGGACACACTGGAAGATGCACTCGACAAAGCGGTACATTCACTGCAAGACGATTTTCCGGTAATCCGGGGCAGCGATATGGTGGGAGTGGTGTCGAAACAGAAGATTTTGCAGGCACTTCGCGCCGAGGGCAACGGCTACGTGCAGGCGGAGATGAACCGTATTTTTGAAGTTGCGCAGAAAAGCGAATCTCTGGCTTCAGCGTTTCGCAAGCTTAATGCGCGCAACTTGAGCATTATTCCGGTGGTGGAGGAACAACGGCTGGTGGGAATCATCACGCTGCAAAACTTGATGCACTCGATGGCTTTGCTGGCCGAGAGCCGCAAATTGCGCAAAGCCGCGCTGAATTCCTAGCTGAAGGGCGGGCGTGCGGCGCCTCTCAAGAAACTCCTTCAATCATCCGCACATCGCGTTCAACCGCACCTACCAATAGCCGGCGCGCGGCCTGATAGGCAGGACTTTCATAGGTGGCGATCGCTTTCGCGACGCTCTCAAATTCAATAACGACAGTCCTCTGATTGAGGGCCTCCTCGTAGACTTTTGAGGGCATGCCGCGAGCCACAAAGCGCCCACCTCCGGCCTCAATCGCAGGCCCTGCCAGTTTTGCATATTCGGCCAGCGCGGCCGGATTGGAAATGGAATGGTAGAGTGTGACCCAGTATCCCTTCGCCATCGTGGCCTCCACGCGCATTGTGCGCAACTAAAACTTGTAAACCAATCCCAATGACGGCTCGGCAATATGGCCATGCGCGGACGTATCAATACCGGGAACGTCAAATGACGGCGCCCGATAAAAGAACCCGCGGTATTGTAGCCGTATGGCGAAGCGCGAAGAAGAGGGGACGCGAGAAATGATCGGGATCCTGGTGAAGATTTTATAATCGAAGCCGCCGCCATAAAGCACGGCCAATTGCGTGTTCGTGGACCCGCCCACTGGTTGTTGCTGCATTTCGATAAATTCGTTGTAGGGATGAAACTTCAGGCCGCCGATTCCGCCCATAAAAAATAGCTCAAAATTCCGGGTTTCAATAGGGCTAAAAACATAGGCTCCGCTGAACTCGCTGATATTCGACTGAATACGATAATCAAACGCTGCGTTATAGATCTGTGAATTGCCAGCGCGGCCATAAGTAAACTCGGCGGAGCTTTTCGCGGAAAAGCGATACCGGGCCGTGAGGAAAATCTCGGTCCCATTGGTCGCCGTCTGGACGATACTATTGCCCTCCACCTGCTTACTGAACAAACCACCACCATTGATGGCTACGTCAATGCGGTTGTACTGGCTGAATCCAAGCGGCGCCAACAGCAACAGCGACGCACAAAGTAACGCGGCTTTTTTCAACATCCAATATCCTCGTATGAAATGAATGGGATGCATCCATCATAGACTGGGATGGAGGGAATTGGCGATTCGCAACGCGGCCGAGGCTCAATAAAGCCGCATGGCTTGGGCTTGTTCCACGGCCGAAATCTTGCGCAGTTCCGCCAGAACAGCATCGGGAACTACTTCATCCACGTGAATGACGGCGATGGCTTCCCGCGCTCCCGGATTGGCATCGCTGGCACGCCGGCCCAATGAAAAATCCGCAATATTGATTTTGTGGTTGCCTAAAATCGTACCCACTTGCCCAATCACACCGGGAACGTCACGGTTGCGCAAATAGATAAGGTTCTGGGCGAGAGGCGCTTCGATATCAATGCCGTCCACGTGCAACAAGCGGGGCGCACGTCCATGCAGCACTGCGCCCTTGGCGGTATGCTCTTCTCCGCCCCGCGACTTGACCGTAAGGCCCAGCACGGTGCCTGCGCCGCCGGTCGCGGTCTCGGCTTTGCGCTCTTCATGCACACGCAATCCGCGCGCAGAGGCAATCGCGGCCGCATTTACCAGGTTGGCTTTCTCCTCGAGCGATTCGTTCAGAATTCCCTGAATGGCGGCGTTGCGAATTAATTCGGTTTTCCACCCGGCGATGCGTCCACTGTAGCTCAGCCAGATTTCCTCAAGGGGGCCGTCTGCCGCCTGGGCGAGGAAGGTGCCCAGCCGCTCCGCCAGCACGGTATAGGGCTGCAACTCAAGATATTCTTCGTGCGAAACGGAGGGAACGTTCACGGCGTTCTGAATCACGCCGTGCTTGAGATACTCCTTCACCTGCATCGCGATCTGGACGCCAACCGCCTCTTGCGCCTCGGCCGTCGAACCGCCCAAGTGCGGCGTGAGGATGATGTTTTCCAATGCCGTGAGCGGAGAATTTTTCAGCGGCTCTTCGACGAAGACATCGAGCGCCGCGGAAGCCACGTGCCCGGCGCGGATTGCGTCCGCCAGCGCAGACTCGTTCACTAATTCGCCGCGGGCGCAATTCACCAGACGTACGCCCTTTTTCATCTTCTTGAGCGATTCAGCATTGATCATGCCCGTGGTTTGTGGCGTCAATCCGACATGCAGAGTCAAATAGTCTGCATTCGCGCAGATCTCATCGAGAGTGGCGATCTTGACGCCGTTCTCTTTAGCCACCGAAGGCGACACAAAGGGATCGTGCCCGAGGATCTCCATGCCGAAGGCCCTGGCGCGCTTGGCCACCTCCATGCCGATTTTGCCCAGCCCGACGATGCCGAGCGTTTTGCCGCGGAGTTCGGTGCCCTGCAATGATTTCTTTTCCCATTTGCCGGCGTGCATCAGCGCATCGGCTTTGGGGATAAAGCGGGCCATCGCGAGCATGAGGCCCAAGGTATGCTCGGCGACGGCTACGGCGTTCGCGCCCGGAGTATTCATTACGACCAGGCCTTTGCGCGTGGCTGGATCGAGTTCTATGTTGTCCACGCCTACTCCGGCACGGCCAATCACGCGTAACCGGTCGGCATGGGTCAACAGTTCGGCATTCACCTGCACGGCGGAGCGGACAATCAAGGCGTGCGCGGATTTCAGATGTTCGGCCAATTTACCGTCAAGTTGTTCGGGAGTCACGATGGTCCAGCCGGGCTCGCGCAGCAAGTCCACGGCGGAAGGCGACATTTTTTCCGCAATCACTATCTTCATGAGAACGAATCCCCCAAAGAATTCCCTTATATCGGGTAGAAAACCGTGCAAACGTCGCAAAAACCGCTACACAATTGTTAACAACCAAGTGACAGCGGGATGACACTTCCACTTCCTTGTTTTTCTAACCTTGCTTCACCACCTGCTTCACGCGGTGAAGGAGAACACAAAATGAAAATCAACGTCATCTGCTTACTTCTTTTGACCGGCCTGGCTGTGGGATGCGGTTACGGCACCCACTCCACCACTCCAGCCCAAGCTGGGACGATGCCAGCCATTGCGCAACTGCTCCCAAATACGGCGATCTCCGGGGGCTCGAGCTTCACCTTAACGGTCAACGGCAGCAATTTTGCCGGGAACGCTGTGGTGAATTGGAACGGCCAGGCGCAGACCACAACGTTTGTAAGCGCGACGCAAGTCACCGCTGCCATCCCGGCGTCCGCCATTGCTGCTGCTGCCACTGTTCCTGTCACGGTGACCAATCCCGCAGTCGCCGGCGGCCTGTATGGCGGTGGCACGCTGGCAGAAACATCCGCGGTGGTGAATTTCGTCGTGAACTAATGCTTACGTCGTAAATTATCAGTGTTCCCTAGCGGGGGAGGCTGCGGGCAAAGACTTGCTGGGCTGCACGCACGCCTTTCCCGAATTCGGCCGTCTTTCCGGTTGCAGCCGCCAGCACGTGATCCAGCGCCGCCAGCAAACCTACGGTATCGAGATAGTCGTAATATCCGAGATGAGCAATCCGGAAAAGCTGGCCTTTCATCTCGCCTTGTCCGTTAGCAACCACGGCGGAAAATTTCTCGCGAAAGGCTTTTACAATTGCGCTTGAATCAACGCCCTCCGGCGCACGCACGGCGGTTACCGCCGATGCCGGAGCGGTTGGGGCAAACAGCTTCAGGCCGACTGCCTGAACGCCGGCGCGGGTCATTTCAGCCGCGAGTTCGGCATTGTCGATTAACGCCTCACGTCCAGCGACGAGATCGCCCGAGCCCATCTGGCGGATGAAATCGAGCGCGGCGCCCAGAGCGGCAAATAAAGATGTCGCAGGAGTGTAAGCCGATTCGCCTTTGGCTGCCGCTTTGCGCTCACGGCGGAAATCGAAATAATAACGGGGAGTTTTCGCCGTCTCCATGCGCTGCCAGGCGCGTTCACTGACTGCACAATAGGCGAGGCCGGGAGGAATCATCAACGCTTTCTGGGAGCCACCTATGATGACGTCGATACCCCATCCGTCAACGTCGAGGTGCGTGGTGCCGAGACCGGTGATGGCGTCAACTACCAGCAGCGTCTCGTTGCCCGCTTCGCGTACTATTTTGGCGATACCTTGCACGTCATGCCGGGCGCCCGTCGAAGTTTCCGTTGCCTGCACATAAACCGCGCGGACTTCCGGCGTAAGTTTGGCGCGAACGTCTTCCAATGAAAAAGTTTGCCCATAGGGGGCGCTAACTAATTCGACGGCGCAGCCGAAGGTTTTCGCTAAATCGCGCCAGCGCTCGCCAAATTTTCCTGCGGTAAGAACCAGAACTTTGTCGCCAGGAGACGTCAGATTGGTGACTGCGCCTTCCATGACGCCGGTGCCCGAAGCCGCCAATATCAGCACGTCGTTTTTGGTGCCGATAAACTCTTTCATGTCGGCGACGACGCGCGAGAACAAGGCGCGAAACTCGGCAGTGCGATGGTGCATGGTGAAAGACGCCATTGCGGTCTGCGCAGAAGGGAGTAAAGGCGTCGGTCCAGGAGTAAAAAGGCGGTTCTTCAGCAACATGATGAATAATTCCTTGGTTTGAATGAATATTCAGTGTAAGCCCCGCAATCTAAGAACATCCTGTGGATTGCCGAAATGTTTGGCATCAATAAAATTTCTAGACCCGATTGGAAATCTTTATGCCGCCGGATTGGGGCGGTGCGCGCGCTTATAATGCCCAGATATGAGTCTCATGGAACAGATTCAAAAGGACATCGTCGCCGCCATGAAGGCGCGCGAGGAGCATAAGCTCTCGACTTTGCGGATGGTCAAGACGGCGCTGAAGAATCGCGAGATCGAAAAAATGGGCGCGCTGGACGACAAAGAAGCGCAGCAAGTGTTGAGTACGCTGATCAAACAGCGCAAAGAATCGGTCGAGCAGTTCACCAAGGGTGGCCGGCAGGAAATGGCCGACAAGGAGTCCGCCGAGATCGGGTTGATTGAGGCCTACCTTCCCAAGGCGGCGGGAGAAGCTGAGATTGCCGCCGGCGTCAAAGCGAGTATTGCCGAGATGGGCACGCCCACGATGAAGGATATGGGACTCGTCATGAAGAATGCCATGGCTCGCTTCGCTGCGGCCGGCCTCCGCGTGGACGGGAAAACGGTGAGCGAAGCGGTGAAGGCGGCACTGGCGGGGAAATAGCCGCCCGCACGCTCCCGCGCAACGCCGCTTAATTGCTTGGCCCAGCCGTGACGTCGTACGTACCGCTATAAAGAATGCCCTTATAGAGCACAGGGACATACACGGTGAGAGCGCCATCGATTGGCGAGGCCAGGCCACAGACCTGTTCGGTTGTTGGGCCGATCGTCCAGGGCGGCAGACATTGGAACTTGATGTGTTGCCCCGTGGACGCATTGAAGTATTCAGGCAATCCGCAGGATTGAATGTATTCGCCGGTGTTGCACTGGATTCGGTATTCCATCCAGTCGCCGATGTTGACCTGGAGCGTGTTGCTAAACGCCTCCTCGCCGCCAATCCACGACATCTCGCCGAAAGTTTTGAGACGCGCACTCTGCGCATCGCTTGCACATGCGGCCATCACGACCGCGGCCGCTAGTAGGAGAAGTTGTTTCATGGTGCCTCCGTGAGTTCCACTTCACGAAGTTCCATCGGCACGAGAGAGGCAGCAGTCAGACACGGAGGAGCGTATCCGAAAATGTACGTCCTAATTGATTTGATCGCCTGCGATAACAAATTGGCTTAGGGCCGCTTCGTCTGCTGCATCTCCCGGTACGCTTCACTTTTTGAGATGCCTCGTTCCTTGGCGACGCGCTTAAGCGCGCTCTTTTCATCGATTTGCTCTTGCGCCATGAGTTGCCGCACGCGCTCGCTGACGGAGACGACAGGTACCGGCATTTGGCCGTCGGCTTTGCCGATCAACAACACGAATTCGCCCTTGATTGCATCGCGTTGGCTTAGGGTCAATAACACTTGCGATGCCGTGCCGCGCAAGAACTCTTCATGCACTTTGGTCAATTCGCGGGCCAATACAATTTTTCGATCTCCACCCAAAATCCCGACAAGATCCTGCAAGGCCTCAATCATCCGGTGCGGGGTTTCGTAAAAAATTTGGGTCGCTTTGGCACAACGTATACTCTCGAGCATTTTCTTCCGCTGCCCCGCCTTGGAAGGCAGAAATCCACGAAACTCAAAGGAGTCCGCGGGTAGTCCGCTCGCAGCCAGTGCGGATAATCCCGCCGACGGGCCGGGAACAGGGATGACGGAAATGCCGCTGGCGATGGCCTGCGTAACGACGACGTATCCAGGGTCGGAGATACCGGGCATTCCGGCATCTGTAATCAATGCGATACGAGCTCCCCCCTCGAGCTCGGCCACGAGTTCCTTCGCTTTTACGGCCTCGTTGTGCTCATGATAGCTGGTGGTGCGCGTCGTAATGGCGAAATGATTCAACAACTTCTGGGACTGGCGCGTGTCCTCGCAGGCGATCAGATCGGCTTCTCGCAAAACGCGGAGGGCGCGGAGAGTGATGTCCTCCAGATTGCCAATGGGGGTAGCCACCAGGTAGAGCCCCGGGGCTAGATTACCGGCTGCGTGGCCATTGGAAGACATGGGGTGAGTCTAGCATTCCAGATCGTTCGACCTGTCGAACTGGGCCCAACAGTGCTTGTGAGGACACCGGCCTCGGCTCGCCGTTGCCCCCGCAAGATTTTTGCTAGAATCGAAATGCGATCTTCCGCTATGCCAATCTACGAATACCAGTGCAAGAAGTGCCATCACCGGTTTGAAAAAATCCAGAAATTCTCGGATCCTCACGTCAAAAAGTGCCCGGAGTGTGGCGGTCCAATTGAGCAGGTGGTCACAGCCCCGGCAGTACAGTTCAAAGGCTCAGGGTGGTATGTGACCGATTACGCCAAGAAGTCCGGCGGAATCGGCTCTTCGGCCTCGAGCGAAGGCGCGAACGGGGACGCGGGAAAAGCGGATGCGAAGTCGACCGCGGATGCTAGCGCTTCCGGGAAAGAATCGAAGGACGCGCAAAGTAAGAAGGAAAAGGCCAAGCCCGAAACTTCCAGCAAGAAAAAATAACTTCCTCCCTCGCAGACGAGCCTGCTTCGCACTATCTTGCGATAAGCTTTTAGCCATGAATACGCTCGACGATGGCTACACGGATCTACCTCCGGGTAAGATCGCGTCCGTCGTGACGTTTCTTGAAATGCGTACGCGGCCAAACTTACCTGCGACTTCTGTTCCGTCAGGATTGTCGCTGCGCCGGGTGGAACGGCCGGCGCTCGATTGGTATCGCAATCTCTTTCGCCGCGTCGGCCAGGAGTGGCTGTGGTTCGGGCGCTTGCAGATGAACGATGACGAATTGCGCGGCGTCTTATGGGATGACCATGTCGATGTGTTCGCGCTATCGGCCAACGAAAAAGATTTGGGCATGCTCGAACTCGACCGGCGCGTACCAGGTGAAGTCGAGATCGCGTATTTTGGGGTCTGCTCGGAATTACTGGGAAAAGGGGCAGGACGCTTCCTGTTGCATAAGGCACTGGACGAAGCGTGGTCGCATGCCCCGCAGCGCGTCTGGCTGCACACCTGCAATCTTGACCATCCGCGAGCGTTGGAGTTTTACCAGAAGGCAGGGTTCGTTCCTTACAAATTTTCCATCGAGGTCTCTGCCGACCCGCGCTTGACCGGTCTACTGCCGATGGACGCAGCCCCACAAGTGCCCATCATAAAGGGATAGGATCGAAGATGACCCGCGCGAGAAGGATGACGGCGGCTGATTTCCGCCGAATCGCACTTGGCTTTGAAGGCGCTGAAGAAGGCTCACACATGGGGAGCGCTGACTTCCGTGTTGGCGGGAGGATTTTTGCGACACTCGCCTCGATCAACGAAGGCTATGGCAATCTCAAACTGACGCCAGAACAGCAAGCCATATTCCTTCAAGAATTGCCCGAAGTTTTCCTGCCCATTCACGGGGGCTGGGGGCGATCCGGGATGACGCACGTTCGTCTGTCGGCTGTGAGCGAAGATGTACTCGAAGGAGCCCTGCGAACGGCTTGGAAAAATCGTATCGAATTGAACGCGAAGACCGGAACGTCCCGCGGTGCCGGAAAAAAGAAACGGCAGCCAGGCTCTCGCTAGCCTAAATCGAGCCTGACTTCACGCCCACATCGCGTCTATCTCTGAGTGTTACTGGTGTATTTTCAGTCATTTAACGGTTAAGCTCGGATTCACTCGAAATTCATTCCCAAAAGATTGTCAACACGCTTCCAATGTCAGAAATTAGCCGAAACAGGAGGGCTCATGGGGAGCACATTGACCGATTTTTGCGAACAGGTAGACCCGAAAGTTCTCAGCGAGGCACGCAAAGAGAAGTTCCTGGGAGGAAGCCGACTGCAGGAAAGTTTTCTGGCATCGCTCGAAAAACGAACGCTTTTGGCATTGGCTAAACGGATGCCGCGATGGGTCAATTCCGACCATCTAACGGTGCTTGGGCTTCTTGCTCAGATTATGGCAGGAGCGAGCTACGCGTTTTCTGCCGGGGACCGACGCTGGCTGCTGGCCGTGATTGGATGCCTGGCGTTGAACTGGTTTGGCGATTCCTTGGATGGTACGCTCGCCCGCGTTCGCAACCGCCAGCGCCCACGTTACGGATTCTATGTGGACCACATGGTGGATAGCTTTGGAGCGGTCGCGCTCATGGGTGGTCTGGCGCTATCCGGATATATGCACCCGTACATTGCGATGGGCTTACTCATTGCGTTTCTCATTTTGTCGATTCAGTCCTATCTCGCGACTTATACGCTGGGGGAGTTTCAGCTTTCCTTCTGGAAATTTGGCCCGACAGAACTGCGGATTCTGCTTGCCCTGGGTAATGTCGCGCTGCTCCGTTGGCCTTATGTCCTGAAAGGGCACTACCGCTTATTTGATATTGGGGGAAGCATAGGGCTTATCGGCATGGCCGCGATGATCCTCTTTTTCACGGCCCGCAACACGCACCGGCTTTATGTGCAGGAGCGCGTTTGATGCCAAGTACGCTATGGATACGGTGGGCAAAATTCAACATGGTCGGTGCCATTGGAATTGCGGTTCAATTGATTACGCTGGCAATTTTAAAAACCATTTTGCATATGCCATATCTCATCGCCACCGCACTGGCGGTTGAGGCCGCAGTCATACATAACTTTCTATGGCATGAGCGCTTTACATGGGCTGATCGTGCCAGCAGGGGCAGCGTGGCGCGCTTTCTCAAGTTCAACCTGACAACGGGCATGTTCTCGATCGCGGGAAATGTGTTACTGATGAAATGGTTTGTTGGTTATCTTGGCTTCCCCTACCTCACCGCCAACGGCGCAGCAATAGCGCTGTGCTCGGTTGCGAATTTCACCGTGAGCGATCGCGCCGTGTTCAAAGCGTCCCGACTCAGCGGTGAGCGGGAAGTTCTGTGAGCCTAATCAGTATGCGTCGGAGCCAAAGCTTCCGAGGACCAGATGGCGGCGGGATTTTTCTCAAAGGGATAGACGTGCACCATCCAGCCGAAAACCTGCGGGATGAAGTGTCCGCCCGCCGTTTCGCAAGCTTCTTTCGTGGCAAGGGAACCGCGCATCCCGAATTGTGAACTCGCGGATAGCATCTTCCCACTTCCAAAGGGTGGCAGGCAGAAATTGACGTGTGCGTGCCATTGGGCGACGCTGAGCGGGATGCGCTGATTTAGTTCATCTTCTGTCGCTTGTTTTCGGTCCGTATACATCACGCCCACGATTTTGTAGCCATCGCCCTCTTTCTCATACAACAGGGACGTTGGATGGTCGAGATTAAATCGATACGTCGCCTCGATAGCGTAACTTCTATTCGTGAAGTGATATTGTTTTTGCGGCACATTCGGCAAGAAAATGCGGTAGCCGTCGGCCAATGCATCACGATAGTCGGCATAGCGAGTCGCCACCTTACGAGCAGCCTCGACGACTTCCGCGGCTCTTTGAGCATCACCCGGTTGGGGTGGTCGCAATGACGTCATTTTCATATGCGGCCCCATGTCCATATGGTGGCCTTCCATGGATTCCATCGCGTCGGTGCTGCCTTCGCCATTATCCGGCGATTCCTGCATAGAAACTTGATTAGCGTCGCTCATGCGCATGTCCATGCCCGGCATCGCCTGCGACGGCGGCGCTCCTTGTTGGACTTGCGAATCTGTCTGCTGCGAAATTGCCTGCGAGGTGGCCTGCGACTGTGACTGGGATTGCGCTTGAGATTGAGATTGAGAAATGCCCTGCGATTGCGCCTGTGAGTTCGCCTGCGGCCGACCCTCACCCTGGGATTGGGCCTCCGATCGATCCTGGCTGCGCGCGTCTGTGGAAATAAACAGCGCCGAGAGTAGAGCAATCGCGAATGCGAAGAAGAAAGATTGGCTGCGCATAGTGGACCTCACTCGTATGTTAACCCCTCAGTGCGACGAGTGTTTCTACCTTTTAGGAAAGAGCCTACTCGGAAGTAATCGGAGCAAGACCCAAGGCCGCCGACACTCGTGCTACAGCTTGCTGACCAGAGCGCACGCAATCGGGTATTCCGATGCCACGGTAACCATTCCCCGCGAGCGCCAACGTGGGGAAGTTTTTCATCAACCGGTCGATCCGCACGAGACGCTCCAAATGCCCGACACTGTATTGTGCCATCGCGTTTTTCCAGCGGAAGATTCGGACTGCCCGGGGATCCGCGGTAATATCAAGCGTCTGCCGCAATTCAGCGTGGATAATCGCGAGGATGTGCTCATCGGACAACTCCAGCAAATCATCTTCTTCTGTGCCGCTAAGAAAACACCGGAGTAGGGCACGATCCGGGGGTGCCCGATGGGGGAACTTGTTGTGCACGAAGGTCACAGCCAGCATTCTGAGGCCTTCGCTACGCGGCACTAGAAAACCGAATCCCGGCGGCAACGACGCGCGCACGTCCTGGGAATAAACCATGGCGACGGTCACCGATGAACTGTAGGGAATTCCGCGCAATTCGCCAGCCAGGTCGTCGCTCATGGTGCCGAGTAACTGGGCCGCAGCATGGGCCGGCACGGCAAAAATGATTCCGTCAAATTCGTCAGAACCGAAACCAGCGGAAACCACCCATCCACCACCTTCGCGTTGAACACCCTGCACGGGAGCCCCCGTGCGCACTGATTCGTCTGGCAACCGTGCGGCGATCGCGTCCGACATGCTCTGCATCCCGTCGCGCAGTGAGGTAAAGATCGACGGAATAGAGACAGCAGAGCTGTTTGCCGCGACTTGATTCGACTTCTTGCGCGTGGCCAGCATTCCCTTGCCCAGGCTGCCGTATTGCGCTTCCATTTCGGCAAAACGCGGTAACACGGCGCGTACGCTCAGATTTTTTGCCTGGCCGCCATAAATCCCGGAGAGCAATGGATCGGCCAACCGTTCCACCATCTCGCTGCCATAATGGCGTTCCACGAAGGCGGCGACCGATTCGTCCGATTCGTGGCGCTGCGGGGGCAGAAACCGTTCACGTAGAATGCGAAGCTTGGTTCGATTGGAAAATAGCGGCGATGCGGCCGCCGCCGCGAAATTCGTCGGCACCATGAACATCAAACCATCCGGCAAGGGCACCAGACGACGGTTCAGCAGAATGTAAGTTTTCCGCTCAGCGTCGTTGGATCCAATCAGCTGATCTCCAATACCGACGCGGCGGCAGAGGTCGGAGGCCCATGGTTTTTCCGTGAGAAACGAATCGGGTCCCGCTTCTACTAAGCAGTCGTCCACGTTCTCTGTGCGCAAAACACCGCCCAGGCGCGAAGTGGCTTCGAGGAGCGAATATTCGACTTTGGCTCCTTTTTGCCGCAGCTCTTCCAGAGAAAAGGCTGCGGATAGTCCAGACACGCCTCCACCGATGATTGCGATCCGTTTCATGCGCCGTGTCAGGAATTCCCCACGTTTGACTCAATTACGCTTGATTTGATCAGGATGCGACGGCGCGTGTCGAATATTGCTTCACGAATTCGACCAACGCTTTCACATTTTCGACCGGAGTCTCCGGCAAGATTCCATGGCCCAAGTTAAAGATGTGTCCGAGCCGACCGGATGCCCGGCGTAGAATGTCTTCCGCGCGCGGCTGAATCTCCTTCCACTCCGCGAACAAGACAACCGGATCAAGGTTTCCCTGAACTCCGGCGGCGCTCCCCACACTCCGCCAGCCTTCGTCGAGGGGAATGCGCCAATCGAGCCCGATAATTTCAGCGCCGGTTTCGCGCATGGACGGCAGCAACGTCGCGCTATCCGTACCGAAATAAATGATTGGCGCTCCTGTCTCTTGCAAGCGCTTAACCAGCTCCGTGGTGCGTGGCAAAACGTAGCGCCGGTAATCTTCCACACTTAGGCAGCCAACCCAGCTGTCGAAAACTTGAATGACATCTGCGCCAGCCTTTACCTGTTGTATTGCATATTCTCCCGCGACTGTCACCAGCTTGCCCAGCAAATCGTCCCACGCGGCGGGCGACGTGTACATCATCTTTTTCGCATGAATGTAATTCCGCGAGCCTCCGCCTTCGATCATGTAGCTCGCCAGCGTAAAAGGCGCACCGCAGAATCCGATCACCGGCAAGCGCTCACCAAAATGCTCGACAACAAGAGAAACGGCCTCGGCCACGTAGCCTAAATCGGAAGCGCGGTCGGTGCGAAGGGCGACGATTTCCGCGTGACTGCGCAAAGGTTTCTCAATCACCGGCCCTTCACCGGGTGAAAAATGGAACGGCAGGCCCATCACTTCCAGCGGCAACAAGAGATCGGCAAAAATAATGGCGGCATCCACGCCCAAGGCTTCCGCCGCCGTAATCGTAACCTCAGCGGCAATGGACGGACGTTTGCAGATTTCGATCAGCGAGTACTGCTTGCGTACGGCGCGATATTCCGCCATGTAGCGGCCCGCCTGCCGCATCAACCATACTGGCGTGCGCTCAACAGGTTGCAGATGGCAAGCTTTGACGAAAAGGGAATCAGGGGCAGACATGAAATTACAACTGTAGCATTTTGGGAGGCAACTTACGCCGGCTGCTATTTCGGCGCGTCGAAGCGGTAGCCAATACCACGCAGGGTCTTCAGGTAGGTCGGGCTCTCTGGATCGGGCTCGATCTTTTCGCGCAACCGCCGCACGTAAACATCTACGGAGCGTGGCGTCACGAACGAACCCTCCGCCCAGACGGCATCGAGCAACTGGTCGCGCGTGAAAACCCTCGAACTATGCCGCGCGAGGTAATCAAGCAGACGGAACTCGCGGGTGGTTGTGGGCACGACTTGGCCATTCACGCGCAAGATCATGGACGAAGTATCCACTTCGAGTGTTCCGACCCGCAGGACATCTTTTTGCGTCGCTTCCGACGATCGACGCAATACGGCGCGCACCCGAGCCACGAGTTCTCGCGGGCTGAATGGTTTAGTGACATAGTCGTCCCCACCCAGTTCTAGACCTCGCACTCGGTCGGCTTCGCCCGTTTTGGCCGTCAGAAAAATGATGTGGGCTCCAGCCAGCTGGCGGTTCAGCCTGATTTGCCGGCACAAGTCCAGCCCGTCACTTCCGGGAATCATGATGTCCAAGAGAAAGAGCGCTGGGTGATCTTTGACTGCCTGTTCAATGACGTCGGTGGAACCAGGGAACCATCGGGCGGAATATCCGTTATTGTCGAGATGAAAGCAAATTAAGCGGGCTATATCGTCTTCATCCTCGACGACAAACACCAAAGGCTTAGCTGCCCAGGTATCTCCCGGGGAGGTGCCAACACTAAGTCCAGCATGGCTGCTTGCAGTCAAAGACGCAGGATCCTTGGGTAGGTGCCTCTTGAGTCTCTCCAGAACACGTTGCAGAAGTATTGCAGCGAGATTAAACGTTGGTAAATTCTGGCCGGCAAAGAAGTTTTGGGCTGGATGGAGAAGTCAACTTAGCGGCAAGCCTGTCGCGGAGTTGAGAACGGGGGCATTTTGGGGCTTGCACGATCGTTGATCTTGCGATATTTTAACTAACTAGTTAATTAGAAAATCCATGCACGCCATTCCAAAACCTCGTCTGGGCACGCGCGGCCGCCCTCACGAAAGCCGCGCCGCAATTTTGCGTGCCGCGGTGCGGGAATTCTCCGAACAGGGACTCTCCGGCGCGCGGACCGACGCTATCGCCCGCTCGGCCAAAGTGAACAAAGCCCTGCTTTACTACTATTTTCAGGACAAAGACGCGCTTTACGGCGCGGTTCTTGATGAGGTCTTCCGTGGCCTACTGGAGACCATCCAGGCGGCCCTGGGGCAAAGGCTGCCTCCGGGAGAAAGACTACTCGGCTACGTCGGCGCGCATTTTGATTACATTGCCGGGCATCCGCTCTACCCTCGCATCGTCCAAAACGAATTGATGCAAGCGCGTCGCGGCAAATCTCCCCACTTCGAGCGGATCGTGCGCAATTACTTTCAGCCGCTTTTTATGAAGGTATCGGAAGTCCTTCGTGAAGGGATGGCATCCGGCGAATTTCGCCGCGTCGATCCCCAGCAATTCTTCCCTTCGATGGTCGCGGTGATCACTTTCTATTTCAACAGTACGCATGTCGCGCGGGTCATCACCGGCGATGACCCGCTTTCCCCCGATCGCCTTGCGGCCCGTCGCACTGCGGTACTCGATTTCATTTCCGCGGCCTTGTTTCAACCGGATCATCTTCCTCACAAAGGCCCCAAAGGAGTGCGCGCATGAAAGCGCGAAATAAATTTGCCATCTTGCTCGGAATCGTCGGTCTTATCGCACTGACTTATTTTCTTTTTTCCACTCCTCTTTCCCGTGATCTCGTCCTCATCGGCACAGTCGATGCCAATCAGGTCATCGTCAGCCCGCAGGTGGACGGCCGAATCGTCAAACTGCTTGTGGATGAAGGCACGCCTGTCAAAGCCGGCCAAACCATCGCGATCCTGGATCCCTCGGAATTGCAAGCGGAGGACAATGCCGCCCTCGCCACCGTGGACAGCATGAAATACAAAGTGGCCGAGACCCAGGCGACTATGCAGGCCATGGAGGGTTCCACGACCAGTGCGGTCGCAAATGCGAGAGCGAAACTCTCTTCGACCCGGGCGCAATTGGCGGAAGCCGAAGCTACGCTCCAGCGCACGGAGAGCGATAGCCGCCGAACGATTGGTCTCGCGCAGCAGGGAGTCGCCTCTGACCAGGACCGCGTACAGGCAGAGAGTAATCTGGCGGCACAGCAGGCTGTAGTCCAGTCTTTAAAGGAACAGGTATCCGCTGCCGAAGCAGACTTGAAAACGGCCATTGCCAACCGCAACCAGGCGGAAGCTTCGCAGCGCACCGTGGAATCCACCCGCGGCCAACTCGGCAATGCTGTCGCGCTGCGCCAGCAAGCGGCTGTCCGCCTTGGCTATACCAACATCCTCGCGCCTGTCACCGGAACCGTTTCCGTACGCGCAGCTCGCGAGGGCGAAGTTCTCAAGACTGGATCTCCTATCGTCACGGTCGTGGATTACGGCGACACCTGGGTACGCGTTGCCATTCCCGAAACTCAGTCGGATCACATTGCCCTAGGCGACACGCTCCGCATCAGCTTGCCCGGTGGAACGCAGACGAGTGGCAAGGTGTTCTTCAAGTCTCCTGAGGCGGACTTCGCAACCCAGCGCGATGTAAGTCGCCGCAAGCGCGACATCCGCACAATCGTACTGAAGGTTCGCCTCGACAATCCCAGCGGAGCTTACGTTCCCGGCATGACCGCCGAGGTTTTGATTTCTCCCGATCAGCTCAAAGGCAAGCCCGCTCCGCAAAACTCTGCGGAAAAATGAGAAATGGATGAATGAAGCATGAGCGCCGCTCCACAATCCGCAGGGATAAACGCGATTGACGTTGAGAACATCGTCAAGCGATATGGCGAATTTACCGCCGTTGATGGCGTGACTTTTCACGTGAAAGAGCAGGAAGTCTTCGGACTGTTGGGTCCAAACGGCGCTGGCAAATCCACGCTCATTCGCATGATGACGACGCTTATCCCCATCACCTCAGGCATTGCCCGCATCGCGGGGCATGATGTTGCGCGTGATCCCGATTCCGTCCGGCGCACCATTGGCGTCATTCCACAAGCCCTCACCAGCGACCTCGATCTCACCGTCGTCGAAAATCTCAGCATTTACGCCAAGCTCTACGATGTTCCCGCCAAGAAACGCAAGGCCAACATCGACGAACTACTTGAGCTGGTGGATTTAACTAAGTGGCGCGACGCCCAAACCAAAACTCTTTCAGGCGGCATGCGGCGCAGGCTTGAAATCGCCCGAGGCCTCGTCCATAGCCCAAGCATTTTCTTCCTTGATGAGCCGACCACGGGTCTTGATCCGGTTTCGCGCGTCGCCGTGTGGGAGATGCTTACGAACATCAAAAACGGCCGAAAGCTCACCATCCTGATTACGACGCACTATATGGACGAAGCCGACCATCTCTGCGACCGGATTGCCATCGTGGACCACGGCAAACTTGTTGCCCTGGACACGCCGCCCGCGCTCAAAGCCAGCGTGCCCGGCTCCAATGTGATTGAAGCTCAATTCGAGAACGCGCCCGCCGACTGGGAACAACGCCTGAATCACTTGAGTGCTGTCACATCGGTTCAGCATGAAGGTGCAGGCATGTACCGGGTACTCACCGGCGACGGCTCGAAGACCACCACAGAAATGGTCGAAGCCGCCGTCAACGCAGGCGCCAGTGTGAAGTCGCTTTCCGTGCAAAATACAACACTGGACGACGTCTTTGTCCATTACACCGGACGCCAATTGCGTGACGAACTCGTGAAGGCCCACGGATTCGTCATGCCCCCACGCCCAGGATTGCAGCCATGAACCATATCATCGCCATCATCGAGCGCGAGATGCGCAAGTTCTTCCGCTCTCCTGCGCTGATGATGGCCTCCATGATTTTCCCCCTTGTTCAGCTCATCGTGCTGGGCAATGCCTTTGGAGGTAAAATCCGCGATACAAAACTCGGCCTTGTGGATGAAGACGGCGGGCCGCAGGCCGTCCGCATTCATGAAGCCTTCGATTCCGTCCGCTCCAACATGCGCACCTTCGAGCCCGTCTATTATGACGATGAAAAAACGGCGATGGAGGACGTGCGTAACGGAAAGATTCAGGGTGCCGTCATCATACCCGCGCAGTATTCGCGCCGCTTTTACGAGCAAGACCAGCCCCGTATCGCCCTCGTCGTGGACAATACCGACAACTTCGTCAGCTCCGCCCTCGAGGATTCGCTCACCCAGATTACCAATGCGCTGAACGATCCCATTGTCGAGCCCCGCATCCTTCAGCAGACCGTGCTGGAAATCGTCGAACTCTATCCCTATATCGAGTACATGAAGTTTCTCCTGCCGGGTTCGATCTCGCTGGCCATGTTCGTCTCTGTGATGATCGGGGGCGGCATGTTGTACATCGACGATAAAGCCCGAGGTGTAGTCGAAGGGTACCTGGTCACGCCCATCACGAAGACCGAGCTTGTGCTCGGCCTCAACGCCGCCGGCGCCATTAAGGCCATCATGACTGGCATCATCATTACGTTCATAGGTTGCCTGCTATCCGGAGTAACAACTTTGTTCAACCCCGGCACCATGCTCGGGCTGCTGGTCATGATTTTCCTCACTTCCATCGCCTTTAACACCATGATGTTTCTGATGATGGTGCGAATCGAAGACCCGCTCGTCCCCCGCGCAATGTTCGGTATTTTGAACACCCTGCTCTTCTTCCCCAGTGGCGCGGTTTACCCAATCCAGGCTTTCCCGTGGTGGCTGCGGGCCATCGCCAAGGCCGACCCCTTCGCTTACGCCGTTTCCGGTTTTAAGGCATTGCTGCTTAAAGAAGCCGGATTCACCGCTATCCTGCCCGACATCATGTATTTAACAATTTTTGCCTCCATCACCCTCAGCCTTGCCACGCTGCTTTTCAAACGCACGCTATAGCGACGTACCCACGAGACCTTTTCCCGCCGCGCCGCATCCATTATGCTTAGAGCGCCATGACACTCATGGATGCGAAACAATACGACCCGACCCGTGATCGCAAGCGCCGCAATATCGTCATCGCGGCCATACTCATCGTTCTAATCTTTGCGTGGGTGGCTTACCACTTGCGCCATTATTCCGAGCGCCATGCAGTGGATAAGTTTTTTGCTGCCGTGAAAGCTCAAAAATACGAAGACGCCTACGCCATCTGGTTCAACGACTCGGCTTGGCAGCAGCATCAGAATAAATACTCGCGTTACGCTTTCAACGATTTCTATCGCGATTGGGGCCCGGGCGGCGAGTGGGGACTGGTTAAGGACTATTCCATCGACTGCTCAGTCAGCCCGAGCGGAGGCAGTGGCGTAATCGTTCAAGTCACAGTCAATCACCGCGCCGAACACGCCTACGTCTGGGTAGAAAAATCCGACCATACCCTCTCCTTCTCTCCCAACGAAGTCGAGTGCGGTAATTGGTTTGGCTGGCTGCTGGAGTAGGAAAACCGTCTACTTGCGCATTCCATCTCATCGTTTCGGGCTGTTCTTTTTATTCGTAATGCCCTTCTTAGCGGCCGCCTCAGCCCAATCTCCTGATGCAGCCCAAGTTCTCATTTGGAAGGGACATGAATGGGTAATTACGAACGGCGCTATGGCCGGGTTGGCTCCTGGCAGTTCCCACAATGTCCTGATCGACCCGGATGGAAGTCTGCACTTAAAAATTACGAAGCTGCACGGTGTGGTAACTGCCGGAGAAGTATTTTCCAAGAATGACTTCGGCTTCGGCACCTATCAGTGGCAACTTCAAGGCCGCATTGACCACATGGATCCCGCCGCGGTTCTTGGCTTATTCCTCTACGGCCCGGCGCACAAAATTGGCGCCGATGGACAAAACGAACTCGACATCGAGTTCTCCAAGTGGCGCAAGAGGTTATGCCGTGGGAAATGCAATGCAGACGTCGCCATCTACCCTGCGTCTGATAATCTTGGCCGGACCGAAGACGATTTCGAGCTCAAATTGCCTCGCAAGGCTTTTACCACCGCACGTTTGGAATGGCTCCCTACAAAGGTAACTGCAACCATCATGCGGGGAATGCAGCCGATCGGAAAAAAGAAAGACGTGCTCTATACCTGGACTTTTGCCCCTCGCGACTACCGCGCACGAATTCCGCAGCAAGCCATGCCTATTGGCATGAACCTGTGGTGTTTTAGAAAGAAGGCGGCCCACGATCAGGAGGTTATCATCCGGGACTTCCAATTTATTCCTGGAGATGTCAAAGAAGATGGCAAATGAACCTCTGGAGCGTTGGCCCTATCGTTTCCCTGAAAACGATGGGCAGAATCAACTTAAACTGTCTGTGCTGCGAAATACTCCGTCGTTTTCTGCAATGACGCGTCATCGCTCACACTGAGGCACTTCTGTGCGCGATCAATCTGTCGCATCAAGCCGAACAACACTTTGCCCGGCCCAACCTCGACGAAGGCCTGCGCTCCTTGTGCGATCAGTAACCGCATAGAGTCGTCCCAGCGGACTGCGCCCGTGACCTGGCGAATTAGCGCATCTCGGCTGGCAACCGCGTTCTTCGCTATTGTCGCGTCCACGTTGCAAACCACGGACCTCGCAGGATCTGAAAACGTCAGCCCTTGCAAATCTCTCGCCAATCGCTCCTGCGCCGGCCTCATTAGCGAACAATGGAAGGGTGCGCTCACCTGCAGCATGACAGCTTTCTTCGCGCCGCGCTCAGTGGCTAATTGCACTGCTCTCTCAATTGCCTTGGCGTGCCCGGAGATCACAATCTGTTCCGGCGAATTCAAATTCGCCGCCTCGCAGACTTCGCCTTGAGCCGCATCGCGGCAAACAGCCGCAACAGCATCGGTGCTCATGCCAAGAATCGCTGCCATTGCTCCGACGCCCAACGGAACCGCTTCCTGCATGTACTTGCCGCGATTGCGCACCGTGCGGACCGCATCTCTAAAATTGATCGTGCCCGCTGCAACATGGGCTGAGTATTCGCCCAGGCTATGCCCGGCTACAAAATCCGGCTTGATGCCTTTTTCCTCAAGCACTCGACACGCCGCAACCGATACCGTCAAGATTGCGGGCTGAGTAATCTCGGTCAGCTTGAGCTGATCTTCCGGTCCTTCGAAACAAAGCTGCGACAACTTATATCCCAGCGCTTCGTCGGCTTCGGCAAAGGTTTGCGCGGCCACCGGATATTTCTCCGCCAGCTCTTTACCCATGCCGACAGCCTGCGAGCCCTGCCCGGGAAACAAAAATGCAATGTTGGATGTCATAGAATTTTGTGTAGGGCGGACGTCTCACCCGCCAAAGTCAGGATTCTAAACTGCGCTCACTGCTTCCTTGCTCTTGATCTCCGCCAGGGCCCGCTCGATCTCACCCTCGATCGGATGTTGCACGAACTCGGCCGCCACGCGAATCGCATTCTTAATGGCATTCCCATTCGACGACCCGTGAGTGATGAAGCACACACCCTTGATTCCCAACAGTGGCGCGCCCCCATATTCGGTATGATCCAGGCGCTTCTTGAAATCCGAAAAGGCGCTTCGTGATAAGAGCGCTCCCACCTGCCGTGTAATCGTGGCCTTCAAACTCTCTTTCAGCGTATTGCGCACCAGGTGCGCCACACCCTCAGAAATCTTCAGCGCCACGTTCCCCACGAATCCATCGGCGACTATCACATCCACTTCGCCGTTATACAGATCGCGTCCTTCCACGTTGCCCACAAAGTTGATCGGCAATTGCTTCAACAGCTGAAATGACTCCCGCGTGAGTTCGTTACCCTTAGTCTCTTCCTCGCCAATCGAAAGCAACCCCACCCGCGGACGCTTCGTGCCAAACATGCTGCGAAAATAGATTTCACCCATCACAGCAAATTGCTCAAGGTTGTGTGCACGGCAATCGACATTTGCGCCAACGTCGAGCAGCGAAGCCGCCGTCCCAATCGCTGTCGGAAAAACCGCCGCCAACGCTGGCCGGTCTACTCCGGGAATCGCTCCCAACACCATCTTCGCGGTGGTCATGGCGGCGCCCGTGTTGCCCGCGGTCACAAATCCCGCGGCGCGTCCGTCCCGCACCAATCTTGCCCCGACTCGCATGGAGGAGTCACGCTTCGCCCGCACCGCGGCGACCGCCTTATCTTCCATGGAGATGACTTCGCTGGCATGCACAATTTCTATCGGCAGGAGCGCCGCAGCAGGATGCCGCTCGAGTTCGGCACGAAGAACGCTCTCGGGCCCCACCAGGAGCACACGTACATCGTAGTGCCGGGCCGCCTGAATCGCGCCGTCAATTTCTGGCTTGGGCGCACGGTCCGAACCCATCGCGTCGAGGGCGATGACGCTTGGCATGCAGGTACTCTAGCGGGCTTCTTTCAGTTCCAGCACTTCGCGTCCCTTGTACTGGCCGCATTTCGGGCAGGCGCGATGAGGCATTTTGCGCTCGTGGCAATTTGGGCATTCTGATAGCGAAGCGCTGGTCAGAAAATCATGCGCCCGCCGGGTGCTGGTGCGTTTCTTGGAGTGTCGCCGTTTCGGATTAGGCATCGAAAATTCCTCTCGTCGTACCGCCCGCTCAATCGGCGAGCTGAATAAATTTAGTGTTCCAACTTGCTGCGTAGTCCCTCTAATGCAGCCCATCGCGGATCCTTCACTGGTTCCGCGCACGAGCACTGCTGCTGGTTCAGGTTCGCCCCGCAATGCGCGCACAATCCATTGCAATTCTCGCGGCAAATCACCTTCAGCGGCACACTTAACAGCACCTGCTCTCGCAGGGCATCTTCCAGTTGCAGGCCTTCTCCCTGATAATACCCAACTTCCGCTTCCACTGCTGTGACCGAGAGCTCCTCCCGGCCCGCATCTGTCCCTAGCGGACGATACAACAAATCGAAATGATGCGCGATCTCCCGCGTCACTGATTCCAGGCATCGGGCACACGGCAACTCCAAAGTCGTGGCTAAATCGCCAGCTAACCGTATGTCCTGTATTTTCTCGTGCTTGCCCTGATGCTCCTCGACCAGTTGCGCCCGTCCGCTCGTCAGCAGCGGTTTGACTTGCGCGATATCCTGCCCCAGATCAAACGCACCCGCAGGAAACTCCTCTTTAAAATCAATAGGATGGAGTTCTAATTCCTTGATTGCGATGAACATTCCGCTCTCCGCGCCCCTCCTGAAACTGCAACTGCTTACATAACCGCGCGGACGCTAGATTTGACAGGCGTCAGTTCTCAGGCAGCAGACTTCAAGAATAAAGGCCATTCAAGAGGCATGTCAAGGATGGGATTCGGAGGCAGCAGCCTGGAGAGAAGGAATCATAACCGGCAGTATCTGTTCCCTAATCTGCTATCTTCTAATTCATTCTCCCCCTCATGCCCGACGCACGCCCATCGCGTTTCGCGGTTTTCCTCGCCTTCGGTCTAGTTTATTTCTTTTGGGGATCCACTTATCTCGCGATCGACATTGCGGTCGAACACATCCCACCCGCGCTTATGTGCGCTCTGCGCTTCTTTGTAGCAGGCGTGGTAATGCTCGCATTCTGCGCTTTTCGCGGCCGCAAGGTCCAATACAGCGCCTTACGTCTGGCACGTATGGCCGTCATCGGAACTTTGCTCCTCATGGGTGGCAATCTCACGCTCTCGTATGCGGAAACCCACATACCCTCAGGTCTTGCGGCGCTTATCGTCGCCAGTACACCGCTCTGGTTCCTGGTTCTGGACCAGTGGTTGCTCGGATCGCACCACATCGCGCCGCGTGGCAAAGTGGGCCTTGCCCTTGGCCTGGGAGGACTCTTCGTTCTTCTCTGGCCACAACTCACCGCGACCACTTCTTTCGGGCATATCCAACTCTGGGCCTCCCTCAGCCTGCAGTTCGGCTGTTTTTCCTGGGCCCTCGGCAGTGTGCTCTCCAAGCGGTGGAAGTCTGCCGAAGTGGATCAATTTTCGGGCACAGCATGGCAAATGATCTTCGCCGGAATCGCGAATTTTCTCTGGGCCTTGCCGAACGGCGATCTCACACACGTCATCTGGGCCCCGCGTAGCCTGGTCGCAACCGCCTACTTGGTAGTATGCGGCTCCTGGATTGGTTACACCGCATATATCTGGCTGCTGGCACATGTTCCAACGTCAAAAGTCTCGACCTATGCCTACGTTAATCCAGTAGTCGCCGTGTTCCTGGGATGGATCGTCCTTCACGAACGCGTGGACGGGTTCATCCTCGCTGGCAGCGCCATTGTCATCGCGTCAGTAATTCTCGTCACCAGCGCGGAAGTGAAAACTAAGACTCCGGCCGAAGTCACTTAGCCGAAAGTGCGAATGCGATTGCTATTTAAGAAATTTTGCAAAATCGCTTACCCCAGCGCTCCTTTAATTCGCTCCCACGTCATGTCGAGCGTCTCGGGCAGAACACGCGTTTCACCTACCACTGTCATAAAATTTCCATCCGCCACCCAGCGCGGCAAAATGTGCATGTGGATATGCCCGGCCACCCCGGCTCCCGCGGCCTTCCCAATATTCATGCCTAAGTTCACACCATCAGGCTTATAGAGCTTCCGCTGTACATCTTCCATCCTCTGCGAAAGCGTCATCATCTCCTGGGCCGCGTCAGCCGGCAGCAAGCGCAGCTCATCCAAGTGCGCATAGGGCACGATCATGGAATGTCCCGGGGTATAGGGGAAGGTGTTCAGAATTATGAAACAGTGCTGCCCTCGATAAACGATCCGTGCCTTCTTATCGTCCCCTTTCTTGGGCAAGTCGCAGAAGATGCAGCCTTTCGCGCCTTCCGCCGTCGTCACATAGGCATAGCGCCATGGCGTCCATAAATAGTCCATGGCGGGAGACTAGCAGAATCGTATGAATCGAGGAAAGCAACCGCGGCGCGGAAACTCGCTCTAGCTGCCGGCGGCAAAACCGCCTGCGCCTGCGATGGTAAAGCGAAGATATTTGTGAGGATTCACCGGCGTGTCGTTGATGCGTACTTCGTAGTGGAGATGGGGGCCTGTGCTGCGTCCGCTGTCACCGACATAGCCTATCGTGTCGCCACGCCGCACCTGCTGCCCTTGAGTGACCGCAAAACTTGAAAGATGCCCGTACCGGGTGCTAATGCCGTGGCCGTGGTCAATCACGATCGCCCGTCCGTAGCCGCCCATGAAATCCGCGAACTCAACAATGCCGTCCGCTGGAGCAACCACCGGCTGGCCCACAGAGGCCGAAATATCCACACCCGCGTGGAATGCGCCCTCGCCGTTGAATGGGTCGATGCGCTCGCCAAACGACCCTGTAATCGGGCCTTCCACTGGCCAGAGGTTCGGCGCAGCATTTGCCCGCAGCCAATCCGACGGTGTCGCATTGTGCGTCAACCCGAGTGAAATGCCGTTGGCCGTCGCTCCGGTCAGGGCCGAAAGCTTCAGCGTATACAGCCGATCCAGCGAAGAACTTACATCCGCGTCTTGAATATGGTCAGCCGACGCGTTCACCATGCTCGGCTCGCTCTTCAAACCATAGAGCGTCGAAACTTCGCCCGCCAACGCGCCTAGCGAAGCTACCTGCACATCGCGCTCTTTGGCGACCTGTTCCAGTTGTGAATAATTCTTGGTGAGCTGCTCTTTCTGGGTACGGAGTTCGTTGAAGTGCGAGACCTTCACCAGCATGCGCACATAGGAACTGGCAATGCCGGTCAGGCTCAGGGCGCCGATTACCGTTCCGACCAGGAAAACATACAGATAATGCGCGGGAATAGGGATCTTGCGCAGTTGGCCGTCTTCACCGCGCGCCACAAATAATATGTAAGATCTTTTCGGCAATTCTCGTTTTCCGGTTTTTAGTAACTATTACCAGGGCTGTTTTGCCCTTGGTTTGACGCCGTTTCCCCGCTACGCGTTCCCACTTGGGAATGAGACTACTTCGTAGCCTGCCTTTCAAACCAGGAAACCGGCTTGATTCTCGCCGCAATTCAAACTAATTACAGCACTTAGTTCGGCCAGAGATGTATGAATTAGCTCCCCCAAGGTACCAAACCAGCTACCCCCTGTCAACGAATGGGGAGATCAAAATGCATTACACAAGTGTGGGTAACAGCGATCGTCCAATGGGGGTATTCCTGTATTGGGGCTCAGGCAATCACCGTACCGATTTGACGAAGTGCTCGTTGCGTCGTGAGCAGCCTGAACGATGCAGAATCGTTCTCATTTCCCAATAACGCAATGGAGGATAGGCATTACCCACCTATCTGCTCCTATATCATCCTTCCATGCCCTTGCCGGAAAGAACCCTCCTATCCCGAATCCGGCGTACTACCCGTTACAAGCCAGGAAACATCGCCGGCATCGGCGACGACTGCGCGATTCTCCGAATTCCCCCCGGCCATGACGCGCTGGTCACGACCGACTTCAGCCTGGAGGGTATTCATTTCCGACGCGACTGGCACCCGCCAGATGCCATTGGGCATCGCTGCCTGACCCGAGGGCTGAGTGACGTCGCCGCCATGGGCGGAATTCCACTGGCCGTGTTTCTCTCGCTGGCGCTTCCCGAGACCCTACCCCAAAAATGGGTGGATGAATTCATGCGTGGCTTGCTTCGCCTGGCAAAACAGCATGACGTAAGCCTCGCCGGGGGCGACACCGCACAATCGCCTTCCGGAGTGATCGCGGACATTATCGTCCTGGGTTCAGCCCCCAGGGGCAAAGCCATTCGCCGCTCTGGAGCGCGCCCGGGAGACAAAATCTACGTTACAGGAACACTCGGAGGGTCGGCCGCCGCGTTGCAAATGCTCCGCGCCGGGGAAAAATTGCGCCCGCGCAATTTTCTTCGTCATTTTTATCCGGAGCCCCGCATCGCTCTCGGCAAATATCTCCGTGAACATTCGCTAGCTTCGGCCATGATTGATTCGAGCGATGGCCTTTCCACCGACCTCGCGCACATCTGCGAAGAAAGTGGCGTCGGAGCAGAGATCGACGCAAAACTGATTCCTCGGGCCACCATAGGGAAATCTTCCCGTCGAGTTGACATGAACTTCGCCCTCCACGGCGGGGAAGACTACGAATTAATCTTCACTGCACCTCCTAAAAAGAAAGTCCCTGCGAAAATCGCTGGCGTGCCAGTCACAGAGATTGGCCACATTATGAAGGGCAAAAAGATCATACTGATTGGCGCTAGGAGAGAAAGAAAAAAACTGAACTCGCTCGGCTGGGAACACTTTTCGATTAAAAACTAGCCGTTACCTTCGTTCCCCCGAACCTCGCCAATCTCTATTTTCCTGCTGTAAATCGGACTAGATTTAAATCATGCGATCCCCACGTAACAGCATCTTCACGCTCGCATTGCTGGCGTGTGCAACATTTTCTTTAGCACAGGCAGCTCCTTCAGCCATTGATAACGCCTTCGTGCAAAAGCAATTTGGCTCAAGTTGCGCTGTTATCCCCGGACTCAATTCCATGGTCGCCGACATGAACGGCGATGGCGTGGACGACATTGTGATTCCGGCGCATTGCAAGAACCCCATGATGGACCAGTCAGAGTATGACTTTCTGGCGATTGATCCCTACGACACATTTTTTGGCTATGGAAACACGAAAATCACGTCGGGCTTTGGCTCCGACGATCCTGATCGCAAAGGCATCGTACTTCTCGTGATTCACGGTCAGGGCAAGGACGCTTGGCGCGCGGAAAAGCCGAAAGCGAAATTTCTAATCATCAACTTTCCCTACAAGGAAGTTAGCGTCAAGAAGCTGAAGATTAAGAAAAAGACCGTGCAGGCGATCTATGCTGTAGAAACCAGCGCGGATGGGATGAACTCCGCCGTTTTCTGGGATGGTAAAAAATACCGCTACACGCCGCTCGGCTCCAGCATGGAGTAGCGCCTCGCCGGCACTCATAAAGCTTTACCAAACTTTACTCCTGAGCAAGAAGTTGTTACAACCTTTCCACCTCGCCAGGGTTCTGAACTGTCAGGTTCATCCCTCAGGAGGACTAATTCCATGCGCCAATCGTCTTCACTCCTTCACATTGCAGTAATGACTGCCATGTTGTCATTCGCCATGGGTGCTATTGCTCAGACGCAGGCCGATGCCCCGGCAGCTCCGGTACCACCGCAGATTCTAAATGCAAAGAAGATTTTCATCGCGAATATGGGGCCCGAAAGTGTTTACCTCAAAGACGGCCTCAATCATTATGTTGGCGATCCGAATCGAACTTATAACGAGTTTTATGCCGCGATGAAAGCTTGGCCACAAGTCGAGCTTGTCTCCTCTCCGGCGGAAGCCGACGTAGTCTACGAGATTCATTTTGAGGACAGGACCGCGCCTGGCATAGGCACGCTTTCAATCCTTACGCAGATTCGACTACTGATAGTCGACCCCAAGTCGCATACCACGCTCTGGGCATTGACCGAATACGTAGGACCGGGGGGAAGGGCCAAGAATCGCGAGAAGAACTTCGACACTGCAATGAACGAACTAGTCGCAAATGTGAAAAACCTGGTTTCGCCGGCAACGCCCAATCCGAAATAAACGCGTTGCCCACCCGCTATAATTCTTGGGCGATGAACCTCGAACAAAAACTGGAAGAACTCAAGAAGCGCGACCGTCTGGCCGAAGAGGGCGGAGGCGCGCAACGCCGCGAACGCCAGCACAAAGAAGGCAAAATGTCGGCACGCGAGCGCATCGAATTTCTGCTCGACGAAGGTACCTTCGAAGAAACCGACAAGTTGGTCACCCACCGCTCCAACGATTTTGGCATGGCCGAGCAAAAATATTATGGCGATGGATTCATCACTGGCTACGGCCGTATTGAAGGCCGCTTAGTTTTCGTCTTCGCCCAAGATTTTACCGTCTTTGGTGGATCGCTCTCTGAAGCTAACGCCGCGAAAATCGTCAAAATCATGGACATGGCCGCCAAGATGGGCGCGCCCGTCATCGGCCTCAACGACTCGGGCGGCGCGAGAATTCAAGAAGGCGTGATGTCGCTCGCCGGCTACGCCGACATTTTTCTCCGCAACACAATTTATAGCGGTGTTGTGCCGCAGATTTCCGCCATCATGGGCCCATGCGCGGGCGGCGCGGTCTATTCGCCCGCCATCACCGATTTCATCCTCATGGTGGACAAGACTTCTTACATGTTCATCACCGGGCCCGACGTCATCAAGACCGTCACGCATGAAGAAGTTAGCAAAGACGAACTCGGTGGCGCTGAAACCCACAACGAAACCTCGGGTGTGGCGCACTTCATGGCGCACGATGACGCTGAGTGTCTCTCTATGGTTCGCGAGCTGCTCAGCTTTATACCGTCGAACAATCTCGATGACCCGCCGCGCAAGGTTTGCACCGATCCCATCGACCGCGCCGACGAATCGCTCGACCGCGTCATCCCCGACCAATCGAACCAGCCTTACGACATTAAAGATGTCATTCACTCGGTCGTGGACGATGGCTATTTCTTCGAAGTCCACGAATACTACGCCAAGAACATCGTCGTCGGTTTCGCACGGCTGAACGGCAAGCCCGTCGGCATCGTCGCCAATCAGCCGGCGTTTCTCGCGGGGACACTCGACATCAACGCCTCCGTCAAGGGAGCGCGCTTCGTGCGCTTCTGCGATTGCTTCAACATTCCGCTCGTCACCTTCGAAGACGTTCCCGGATTTCTCCCCGGCACCGCCCAGGAATACGGCGGCATCATCAAGCACGGCGCCAAGCTGCTCTTCGCCTTCGCCGAAGCCACCGTACCCAAAGTCACCGTCATCACCCGCAAAGCTTACGGCGGCGCCTATTGCGTCATGGCGTCGAAGCACATTCGCACTGACGTGAATTATGCGTGGCCCACCGCCGAAATAGCCGTGATGGGCCCCGAAGGCGCAGTGGATATTGTCTATAAACGCGAGCTGGAGAAGGCTGCTTCGTCGGGAGAAGACCGCGCCGCGGTTCGCAATAAGAAAATCGAAGAATTCCGCGACCGCTTCGCCAATCCCTATGTCGCCGCCGACCGCGGCTTCGTGGACGCCGTCATCCGTCCCCGCGATACCCGCAAGAAGCTGATTCAAGCCTTAGAGATGCTGGAAACCAAGCGGGACAAGAATCCGCCGAAGAAGCATGGGAACATACCGCTGTGAAGTCCTGGCGCGGACGCCTTGCTCGCTTTTTAGTCGTTCTCCGGCTCCAAGGGCATCATCGAGCTGTGACGGACATGCAGGACATAAACAGTCTTCTCAATCACCGTAAACAAGATTCGGTAAGTCCCGCGATTGCCGGCGCCGAAAAATAATTCGCGAATACGCTCGTCAAATGAAGCGCTCTCCGGCGCCAGCGAACAACGCTCCGGCTGATGCGCTAGGCTGTTCGCAGTTTGGATTGCACGTTTGCGCCAGTCACTCGCCGCGCATGGTGCCTGGTTGCGAATGTAGTTATAAGCCATTCTCAGATCGGGCTTGGCCTCGGCCGTAACAACAACGCGATAGGTCATTTATGGGATACGTCGCGATCGAACTCGTCGAAGACTTCTTCGATGGATTGCCCCATGCCTTTCTTGGCCTGAAGAAGGCCTCGGCGGATGCTCGCAATCGCGTCGAGCTGCTCGGCCACGTGCTGGTAGGCCTTGGCATCGAGCAACACGGCTTCGGCCTTGCCATTCACGGTCAGCACCAGCGGTCGTCCTGTCTTTTTCATGCGCTTCATTAGGTTGGAAGAATCACGCTTGAAAGTGGTAAGTGAGTGGATGTCTTGGGTAACATCGATCATAGTGCTATTATAGCATCTTATTAAATGCTTGCAGGAAAGGTTCCATGCTGAGCATTTTAGGCACTTCGCGGAGGGCAAAATGATATCCGGCACTCACCTTTTGATGTATTCCAAAAACGCAGAAGCGGATCGTGCGTTCTTTCGGGACGTCCTTGAATTCAAATCCATTGATGCCGGGCATGGCTGGCTGATTTTTGCCCTTCCACCGGCCGAAGCCGCGTTCCATCCCGCGGATAACGATGCTTGCGAACTCTATTTCATGTGCGACGATCTCAAAACTGAAATGGCATTCCTTGCCCAAAAGGGTGTCGGATGCTCCAAAGTGGAGGAAGCACGATGGGGTTCCATCACAAAGATGCAGCTCCCTGGCGGCGCCAAGGTTGGCCTATACCAGCCTAAGCATCCCACCGCCTTAAGCCTGAAGTGATGTCCCCATCAATATGCCCTGCCCCTTTGACGCTCCCATTTTGCCCCTGTTAGACTTATAGATTGTCAGCCTACCTGTCGTGATTCAGAAGGGACATTTGTGCGCGCAGAAACCCGGCATCAACTGAAAGAAGACCGCTTTAGCACAGCGACCATCCACGCCGCGGAAGCTACCGCGCATTGGTCGGTCGAGCACAAATCTACCCTGACTTATGGGGCAATTATTGTCGCCGTCCTCGCTGTCGCCATTGGCGGCTCCTGGTACTACTTCAATCAGCAGGACCTGAAAGCCAGTCTGCTGTTTAGCCAGGCCATCCGCACCATGGATGCGCCCGTCCGCCCAGCCAATATGCCGGCACAGCCTGATCAGCCCAGCTTCGCTTCTTCAAAAGAGCGTGCTATTGAGGCGCACAAGCAATTTGAGAGCATCGTCAATCAATATCCTCACACCCGCTCCGCCGAATTTTCCCGTTACTTCCTCGGACTCACTTCTTCGGATATGGGCGACAATGCAGCTGCCGAAAAAGATTTAAACGCCGTCGCCTCGTCGCACAATAGCGACCTCGCCGCCCTTGCCAGGTTTGCTTTGGCCGCAGTCTATCGCAATACCAATCGCAATCAGGACGCCATCAACATCTACAAAGACCTCATTGCCAAACCGACCGCAACCGTCGGCAAATCCACGGCACAAGTGGAACTCGCCGCGACTTATGAGGCTTCGAACCGGCCCAGCGAGGCGAAAGCTCTCTACCAGCAGATCCAGAAGGACAACCCGAATACTGAACTGGCGCAACTCGCCGCATCCAAGCTCGCCGCATTGAAATAGCGCGGAGAGATTCCAGCTCCAACCATCTTGTCATTCCGAGCCATCTGCAGCCGCGAAGTGGCAAAGATGCGCGTAGGAATCTGCTTATTTCTGCCGCCCACCCTAAAGTACCCTCTGGCCCATTTTGGGGGGTTACGCCCACTTGCTTTCATGCGTATAATGAATATAGAAATGCCCGAAAATGCTAGTCAGATCCTCCAATTCGCACCGTCCGCGCCGTCATATGGCCGTGCTTCCTTCCCAAGTTCGCCCCAGTCTCTTCGGTAGCGATTAGTTTCTCTTCATCCTCTTGCAAGCTCTTAGCTGGAATTTATCCCCATTGTGGGCAAATTTCCAGAGAACGTCCAAGGATCAACTACCGAACTTAGGAGAACTCCATGCCCACCATGACGCCCGTCGAGACGAAGACGAAAGCGGCCTTCGGCCCAAAAATTACGATCGCCCTGCCCGGTCCTAACGCCAAGCGCATCCTCGCCGGAGACGAAAAGTACATTTCGCCCTCCTACACCCGTTCTTACCCGCTGGTCGCCAAATCCGGCCGCGGCATCGTCATCACCGACGTGGACGGCAACGAGTTCTTCGATTTCTCCGCCGGCATTGCTGTGACTTCCACCGGCCATTGCCATCCTGACGTCGTCGCCGCCATTCAGAAGCAGGCCAGCGAACTCATCCACATGTCGGGCACCGATTTCTATTACGAGAGCATGGTCACACTTTCCGAGCGCCTGACGAAAATCGCTCCCATGCCCGGACCGCATCGTTTTTACTTCGGCAACTCCGGCACCGAAGCCGTCGAAGCTGCTCTCAAGCTTGCGCGTTACCACACCAAGCGCCAGCAGGTCATCGCTTTCTTCGGCGCCTTCCACGGACGCACCATGGGTTCGCTCTCGCTGACCGCCTCCAAGCCGCAGCAGAAGCGCCGTTTCTCTCCCATGGTTCCCGGCGTGACTCACGTCCGCTATCCCGATGTCTATCGCGGCTGCTCCGGCGGTTCGCAGGATGCTGAAGCCTTCGCCCTCGGATGCGCCCGCTTCATCGAAGAAAAATTATTCAAGACCATCCTCGCCCCCGAAGAAGTCGCTGCCATCTTCGTCGAACCGATTCAGGGCGAAGGCGGATACGTCGTCGCTCCCACCAACTTCATGCAGGAGCTTCGCCGCATCTGCGACAAGCACGGCATCCTTCTTGTCGCCGATGAAGTCCAAAGCGGCGTCGCCCGCACCGGCAAGTGGTGGGCCATCGAGCACACGGGTGTTCACCCCGACATCGTTTGCATGGCGAAAGGCATCGCCTCCGGCATGCCTCTCGGCATCATGATGAGCCGCGCCGAAATCATGGACTGGGTGCCCGGCTCTCATGCCTCCACCTTTGGCGGCAATCCTCTCTGCATCGCGTCCGCGCTCGCCACACTCGACGTCATCGAGCGCGAAGGCCTCATGCAGAACTCCACTGAAGTCGGCAATCACATGATGCAACGCATGGCGGAGTGGACGAAGAAGTACAAAATCGTCGGCGATGTGCGCGGCCGCGGCCTCATGATCGGCGTGGAAATCGTGAAAGATCAAAAAACGAAAGAGCAATCGCCCGAACTCCGCGACCGCATCGTCGAGAAAGCTTTCGATAAAGGCGTGCTCTTCCTTGGCTGTGGGCCGAGCACCGTCCGCATTGCACCGCCGCTTGTCGTGAGCAAAGACGAAGCTGACGTCGCCGTGGATGTGCTCGAAGAGTCCATCGCCGCAGTGGCCTAGCGTTTGATTTTGTTTTTCCTGGGGAGCCCCGCTCCTGATCCCGATCGCGCTTGCGATCTGCTCCGAGCGAAGCAAAGGAGCGGGGCATTTTTTTGAATTAGGAGCACTGACCATGTGGAACGGCACTGGCACACTCGAAGCCATCTATGTTACTAACAAAGCCAGCGCACCCACTCACTCCGTCGAACGCATCGCTGCCATCCCCGGCGCGGGCCTCGAAGGCGACCGCTACGCCATCAAGCTCGGCACATTCTACAAGCCCATGCCCGACTACGAGCTCACCCTCATTGAAGCCGAAGCTCTCGAGGCCATGAAAAACGAATACAAGATCCACCTCGCTCCTGGTGACGCCCGCCGTAACCTCGTCACTCGCGGCGTTCCCCTCAATCATCTCGTCGGCTGCGAATTTCACATTGGCGATGTGAAAATCCGCGGCATCCGCCTCTGCGAGCCCTGCGGGCATCTCCAGAAACTCACCGACAAAGACGTCCTCAAGGGCCTCCGCCATCGTGGCGGCCTTCGCGCCCAAATCCTAACCGCTGGAACCCTTCATGCCGGCGACCCGATTCACGCCTAGTCCTCTCCTATGCCCAACCTCACCCTCCGCGAACTCATCTTCGGCCAGGGCGCGCACGTCAATCCCATCGCCTGTATCGAAGACCTTCCTCTCCACCTTGCCAACCAGACGGTTGCAGCTTACCCGCACTCCATCTGGCAAATCGTCGAGCACATGAATTACTGGATGGAATATGAACTCCGCCGCATCGCGTGCGCTCCCCCGGCCTATCCTGCTCACGCCATCGAAAGCTGGCCCTCAGCGCCCACTGCCTCAAGCGCGCAATGGCAGAGCGCGAAAGAACGCTTCACTGCTCACCTCGACCATCTTGCCCGCCTCGCCGGCGCCGACTCTGAAACTCTCTCGCAATCTGTCTCGCCCGACGATAATAAAGATAAAGACAAAGCCGCGCGTCCGCTGACCGTCGAGGACATCGTGACCCAAATCGCCGCCCACAACAGCTATCACGTTGGTCAAATCGCGCTTCTGCGCCGCCAACTGAGCGCTTGGCCGCCAAAAGCCGGCGGCGACACCTGGTAAATTTTGATTGAATTCAAATCTGGAAAATTATCCGAACTCTAATTTCTTGTCATCTTGCGCGAAGCGGAGCGAACGCTTGCGATCGCTCCACGCAGTCGAAAGACCCCGTGCTACCCTCCACCGGGAGTGGCCTGACAAGGAATTCTCTGCTAACTCACTTCCTCACCCACTTCACCACTATCATCGCCACCACAATCAACGTCGCCGCAATCAAAACCTTCTTCACCACCGCCAGCCTCGCCAATTTCTCAGGCGGCACCGAACCCTTCATCAAATCCACCGCAATCACGCCGACATATAAATCGATCGCCGTGAATATAAGCCAGAACATGCTCATCCTAATTTCACTGCGTTTTCCGCCTACGCCACTTTGTCATTCCGAAGCCCCGCGCTCTCTCCAGCGGGGCGAGGAACCTTGCGCGTGCTATAACGGATCCGACACTCACTTCACCAAACTTTCCCCACAACCCTCCTCCGGACACGCATACCGCAGCACATTCCTCTGCCGGTCCAATCCCGAAATCATCATCGGGCGCCCATGCCACTCGCACTTCGGCTGGTTCGGCGTCAAAATCGGCTCCTCGTCCCGAACCGGCGTCACATATCCTAGCGACTCGCTAAAGCACCGCGGACAAAACTTTTCCGTACACCGGAAATATTCCACGGAGTGGCTTGCCGTCAACGGCGCCAGGCAAAACTCCATGGTCCGGTAATGCTTGTCGCACAATGGCAAGATATCTTTCCGCATCACGGAGAGTCTAGCATCCGCATCCTCTCCCATTTGCATTGCCCGCTAACATTATTTAGGGTATTTTCCGATGCCCGGTTCACCCCATTCTCCTGCCCAGCGCATTCTCGCCCTCGCCCCTGTGGTCACCGTCGTCGCTTGCGTTCAATTTTCTGTTTCTGCCATCTGCGGCGACTTCGACGGCTACTACCACATCAAATGGAGCCGCCTGCTGTGGGAAAATCTCCGCCACGGACACCTGCCTGCATTCACTTGGCTGCCGCTGACCACCCTCAACCCGGCTCGCTATGCCGACCAACACTTTCTCTATCACCTGCTCCTCATTCCCTTCACCTGGTTCGGAGACCTGCGCCTCGGCGCAAAGCTCGGCACCTCTCTCTTCGCCACGCTCGCCATTTATTCTCTTTACTGGCTGGTTCTTCGCTATCGCCTTCGTTATCCCTGGCTCTGGCTTCTCGCTCTACTCTCCTGCTCCTCTCTCTTCCTGGTTCGGATGAACCTCACTCGCGCCTCCAGCCTCTCCATCATTTTCATCGTCGCCGGAATCTATCTCCTCTTCGAGAAAAAATTCGTTTGGCTCGCCCCCGCCGCATTTCTCTATGTCTGGACCTACAACCTCTTCGTAATGCTCATCGTCCTCGCGGCAATCTGGGCGCTCACCACCCTTTTGCTCGAACGCCGCCTCGAACTTCGCCCATTTCTGTGGACATGCCTCGGCACCGTCGCCGGCTTCATCGTTCACCCCTATTTCCCGCGCAACGCCAGGCTCTTCTTCGAGCACATCGCATCCAAGTCCGGCGTCGCCAACGCCGGCGGCATCACCGGCCTTGAGTGGTATTCCATGACCTCGTGGCAATTTCTCACCGGAGCGTCTGTTGCCGCTCTCGCCATGGTCATCGGCTACGTGGCGTACGGGCGCCTTCTCGCTCCCCGCCATCATCCAGACCTTCAGCGCCCGCTTCTGTTTCTTCTTTTTTCCACCTTCTTGATGCTCATCTCCCTTCGCTTCGCCCGCTTCATGGAATACTGGCCGCCCTTCGCCATCCTCTTCGCCGCCTTCACCCTCGACGTAGTATGGAATTCACAAGAACTCCCGAGTGATGCGTCGCCTGACCCGACCGGCGGAGAAGGCAACGCCACAGGATCGTCGCCGGCTGTGTCCAAATCCGCAGTGTCAACGCCGACTTTGGGTTTCGCCGCGCTTTTCCTCGTCGGCGCGCTCTTCTACAACCTGTACGCTGCCCGTACCAGCCTTCGCGCCGCCACCAACGATGCTGACCATTACCGTGACGCCATGCAGTGGGCTGTCGCCAACATTCCTCCTAATGCCCTTATCTATGACGTCAACTGGTCCGATTTTCCCAAGCTCTTTTTCTACGACACCACCCATCGCTACGTTTCCGGGCTCGATCCCATCTATCTCGCTGATAGTCATCCCGAGCTCGCCCAACTCACCGACCGCCTCTCCAATCACGCCGAGCCCGATCCCGCCGAGGCCATCGCCAAACTCTTCAATGCCGCCATTCCCGGGGGCGTAAACTATCTTTTCGTGGGCGACTACCCCGCCGCTCCGCCGCGCGAGTGGTTCGCCTACATGATGCGCTCCAACAGCTTTGCCGTCGTCTATCACGACCCCCACGCCGTCATTCTCGAGCTGCTCAGCCAGCAGAATGCCACCGCAACTGACAACGTCCGCCATCTCGACAATCCTGCTCAGCGCCAGGGATTGCTTGCCCAGGTCCAGCGCCGCTTCGGCCGGGATGTCTACGCCACCGACGAAGAAAATTATCCCGGCGGGCCCGCCCTCATCATTCACAACCCCAAGGCCGATGCCACATGGGCCAATCGCCTCTTCCAGTACGACTCCAACTCCATCAGCGGAGAAGTCCTCTGGCAAGTCGGCTACCAGCTCTACATCGTCACCAACGGCAAAGACAAATGGGTCACCGACGTTAAGGGCACGGCTAAATTCCGCGGCGCCTTCTCAAGCGCTGTCCCCACTCCCTCGCCACGGTAGAGCCTGGCGCGTGACGCTCCGAAATTAACCCAGCTTTAACAATCCAAGTCGCTCCCAGTTTTAAAATCATCGTTTATGCCGAACGAGCCTCTTACCATCAGCGAACGCACCGATCCCGCCACTGGCCGCCTCATTCTTACCCTGACCGGCCCGCTCGTCATCTCCAATCTCTTCGATTTTCAGGCTCGCGTGCGCTCCAATACCTTGCCTCACCTCATCCTCGATCTTTCCGCTGTCCCCTACGTGGACTCCGCCGGCATCGGCGCCCTCGTCGGCGCTTACGTGACTCACAACAAAGACGGTCGCAGCCTCGCCCTCGTCGGGGTCAGCGATCGCGTTCGCACCACACTCGCCGTCACTCACGTCGAGCAATTCTTCCGCTCCTACCCGACCATCGAATCCGCCCTCGCCGCGTAGCGTTGCTCATCACGAAGGCGGGCGCTTCGACAGCGCTACCCACTAACCACCTTGTCTTTCCGAGCCATCCGCAGTCGCGCCAGCGACGAGGATGTGCGTAGGAATCTGCTTTCTGATGAGACTCAAAAATGGTTTGCCACCCTGAACGCGCTTTAGCGGTGAGGAACCTGCTTTTGCTCGTGTGGCGGACACTCCCGTCCGCCGCTACCATCCAGAGGCCGCGCTTTCATCGCGGGCAAGGGATCGCGCGGAGCACCGCTTTACCCGCCTTGTCATTCAGAGCCATCCACAGTCGCGCCAGCGACGAGGATGTGCGTAGGAATCTGCTGTCTGAAGAGACTCAAAAATGATTTGTCATTCCGAACCCGCTTTAGGATGGCAGCGGTGGACAGGAATGTGCATGCCACGCGAGCAAAAGCAGGCCCCTCACCGCTAAGAGTGCAGCGAAGGACCTATGCACTTCTTTTTCTCTGCGTTCTCCGCGCCCTCGGCGGTGAAAACATCTAATACCCCGCCACCTTCTTCTTCCCGCCCATCAACACCTCCACCACGCGGTCGAAATCATCAATGGACGCGTACTCAATCACAATTTTTCCCCTACCCTTGCGGTCGCTGATCTTCACTCTCGTTCCCAGCGTCCGCTGCAACTGCCCTTGCACCGCCCGCACATTCGGATCCACCCAGCGCGCGCCTCTCCCCGTCGGTTTTTTCTCCGGTTCCAGCATGCCCTGTTTGATCCTGATGTCATCCACCAAGTCATCCAGTTGCACTGACGACATTTTCTCGTTCCACGCTTTGTGCGCAACTTTCACCATCAATTCCGGATCGTCATCCAGCCTCAACAGCGATTTCGCATCGGTGAAGCTCATCACGCCATCCATCAGGTACTTCATCACTTCGCCCGGCAGCTTCATCAGCCGCATGTAGTTCGCGACCGTCTCCCGCGACAGTCCCACGCGCTTGCCAATCTCATCCTGCGTCATGTCGAAGTTCTGGCTCAGCTTCATGAACGCCGCCGCCTGCTCCATGCAATTCAGGTCTTGCCGTTGCAGGTTTTCGATGACCGTCAGTTCCGCCGCTTGCTGTTCATTCACTCGCCGGACGATCGCCGTGATCGTCTCTTTCTTGATCATCTTCGACGCCCGGCATCGCCGCTCGCCCAGCACCAGAACATAACGCCCGTTCTCGCCGGGCCGCACCACAATCGGCTGCGCCAGTCCCGACTCTTTGATTGACGCCGCCAGCTCGCGCAGCGAATCTTCCTCAAAGAACCGCCGTGTCTGATGGGGATTGTCGTCAATCAAATCAAGCGGGATCTCGCGCACCACGCCACGCGGGGCCGCGGCAGCTTGCAAGTCGCCGACAAAATCTCCCGCTGGCCCCTCCTCAACCGCACCGGTTAAATGGGGAATCACAATCGGCTCCGGTGTGGAACCGGTTTGTGCCGCCACTGGCGCAACCACCCTCGGCCCGCTCGGGAACAACGAATCCAACCCGCGCCCCAATGCCCTTCTCGGTTGTTGCGCTTTCTCGGTCGGCTTCTCCGCACTCTTCTCAGCAATCTCCATCACTACCTCCATTAAAAATGCTTGTCATTCCGAAGCCCCGCGCTTTCTCCAGCGGGGCGACGAACCTTGCGCGTAGTGGCACCGCCGCAACAACTTGTCATTCTAAGAACAGCCGAATGATCCCCTGCATCTCAACGGTGCCCCAAACACTTTGTCATTTCCGAGCCGTTCGTAGCCGCGCTCGGCTGCGAAAGAATCTGCCTTTTCAAAACATATCGATGCCCATCAATCTATTTGCCTCCCGATATATTGATGGTAGTCAATGTATTCCGCTCCTTCCACCGCTTCCACCGCCCGCCTTCGTTCACCGCCTGCTTCTCTTCTTCTTGCGCCGGCAGCAACTCCGGGAGGCTTCGCTGCAAAACTTCCCGCGCCAATTGCATGTAGCTCTCGGCTCCCCGCGAGCGCTCGTCGTATAAGAGCGCCGGCTTGCCATGGCTCGGCGCCTCCGCCAGCCGGACATTCCGCGGGATCGTCGTCTCGCACAACTTTTCCCCAAAATATTTCTTCAACTCCGCCGTCACTTGCTGCGCCAGGTTGGTCCGATCGTCGAACATAGTCAGGACGACGCCCTCGATCGCCAACTGAGAATTAAGGCTTGCCTTTACCCGTTCAATCGAATCCAGCAACTCCGAAATGCCTTCAAGCGCAAAGTATTCCGCCTGCATCGGCACCAACACTCCATCCGACGCAACCAAAGCATTCAGCGTGAGTAGGTCCAGCGCGGGCGGGCAATCGATCACAATGACCTGGAAGCGCTCGCGCAAGGGTGCGAGCGCATCTTTCAGGCGGAAGGGACGGTCAGTCTCATCGACGAGCTCGATGTTGGCTCCAATAAGGTTCTTATGCGATGGAATGATGGAGAGCTTTGCGATCTCGGTTTTCTGAATCGCCTCTTCGCCAGACGCCTCGCGCATCAGGAGATGGTATGTGCTCCTGCGCTCCGGATCTTTGGCGAGGCCGAGGCCGCTGCTGGCATTAGCCTGCGGGTCGCAATCCACGAGGAGCGTTTCGACGCCAAGCACGGCAATGGACGCGGCAAGATTAATCGCGGTCGTGGTCTTTCCCACGCCGCCCTTCTGGTTGGCAACTGCGATGATGCGGGCCATATTCAGTTTTGGAAAATCCCCGAGAGTAATTGCAGAATATGCCTGCGCGATTGCCATTGGCAATGACATTATTATGTGCAATCGAGTAGTTAGCGCATGTGGCCAACTGGCGTGCGCTTGGCTCGCAATCGGGATGCGATTTGCACAAATGTTCCGAAAGGAACGTTAGCGCGAGTCCGGATAGAATTGGCGCTAGTGTTCCGTAAGGAACATTAGGAGCGAAAATGGCGCTCGAATCAATCGCCCTAGTACGGGATCTCCAGAAGAGCAAAGTACTAGCAGGGAGTTTTCATCCTAATGTTCCGTAAGGAACATTAGCATTAATCGTTGGAATCGCTCGGGTGGCGTCATATAGTGCAAAGTGTTCCTTGCGGAACACTTGTGGATAAAATTTCACACTTTACCACTTTATAATTATAAATAGGGTATATATTGGCTTAATTTGCTACTTTTGCCTATATTTTCCCACTTAATTGCGCTCAGCGGCTCCTGCCAGCATAACTCTATTCTGTGATAGCGGTATTGGGGCAGGTTCATCCCATTGAATATCAGGCGCGAGTTCGTGGGCGGATTTGACTTGATCCTGGCCGATGAGGAGGGCCAGCGAGCCGCTGGGGGCCGCCAAGCGTACCGCAATGGGCAGAATCCCGGTGAAGTGCTCGACGGCGCGGAGGGTGACAACACTGATTGGCGAACTAGAAGTGAAGGCTTCCACCCGACCGGCGAAGGCCGTGGCGTCTTCGAGCGAGAGCGAGCGGATGACCTCGCGGAGGAAGGCCACTTTTTTGTGGTTCGATTCGATAAGGGTGAGAGAAATATCCGGGGAGAAGATTTTGAAGGGCAGGCCGGGAAAGCCAGCGCCGGAGCCGATGTCAACGACATGTGGGATGGCCGTGCGGGCCGCGAGCTCTTCTGCGCGAAGATGTTGCGCGCACAGCTTTTCAGCGCAAAATAGGGACTCGCCGAAGTGGCGGGTGACGATCTCTTCAGGATTGCGAATCGCAGTGAGGTTGATGCGCGAGTTCCAGCGAATTAGTATATCGATGTACGTCGATATACGTGTGAGCTGCGCGGAGGACAATGGATTGGTGAGAAAAGGTTCGAGGAGTTCGGCGATGCGGGAGTGGTCCATGGCGCGGTGCCATTGTATTATGCAAGGCGCTCGATGGAACTCCGGACACGGGTATCAAATTCAATAAGACTCAACGAAGTTACATGTGGGCAACGACGTGAGGGATTTGCGATTTACTGTCCTAATCAGTGATACATCGGGCGGGAAGTGGAAAAACCGGGTTCCTAGGAAGCGGCGGAGCCGGCTTCGCATTGGAGATCATGCGTGCGCTAAAAGCCCCACCCTTTCGCAAAGTGGGCGAAATGGTGGGGCAGCAGTGGTTTTAACCTAAACATACAACTTAACCCAACCGTACTTTATTGCGGCTGAGGTTACAGGCAGCAGCTACATGTTGCTGTTGCTCTTCATGCTGTCTTTCGCCATCTTGAGTGAGTTCACGTGAACCGAGCCGGCGTCAGCGTTGACGTCAGCGCGCAGAACCACATGATGGCCTTCGTGGCCTTTTACAGCGTCGGGATTGTCGATGGTCCAGCTTTTGCCATCTTTATCCGAGGTGAAGGTTTTGCCGTCGTCGCTGATTTTGCCGACGATATGCGTTGATTTTGCGTTGTTGGCGCTCATGGTGCTTTGCGTGCCCGAGTTGCCCATATTGTCCTGAGCAATGAGCGTTCCAGATGCGCAAACAAGCGCAGCTGCAAATGTAAGAGCCAGAATAGCTTTCATGCCGTCCTCCTAAACCCTGTGAGATTTTGGCCAGAAAGGGTCGCAGGCGTTAGATGCAAGATAGCGAGATAGCGTCCAATGGAGTGACCATCCACAGGCCGCCAGTTATTTCTTGATGGCCTGGCCGAAGGCGATCAGGTTGCCGTCTGGCGCGAGAACCAGAAGTTCGCGCTGACCGTAAGGCTGATCCACGGGGCCGTAGACATCATGCGGGGGCAAGGTATCGAGCTTGGGCTTGAGTTCGGCGTACAGGGTATCCACGTCGCGAACGTCGATGTAATAGGCGAAGCGGCGGTTGCCGGGAGGCGCGCCATCTTCGGGATTGGTCTGCTGGAGGAGACGAATGCCCACAGTTTCGCGATGAAGGTAAGCATAGTCGTCCAGGTGATAAGGAACTTTGAATCCCAGGATGTCAGTGAAGAAGGCGATGGCCTTCTCAAGATCGTTGACATGGATGAAGGGTGTGATTTGAATGAAGTTGGACATGCGGGGTTTTCGTCATCAGCTCTTGAGAATTGCCCAAGCGAATAACCGGAGCAGTGGTGCGTACGCCAGTCACTTGTTCTCGTTGAAATCGACGAAGGCGCCGACTTTGCCGTAATAGATGCGAAGACTGCAAACCTTGGCGCTGGAATGAGAAAGCGCGACCTGGACTTCGGTCTCAGCTTCACCGATTTCGCCGACTTCCATGGGGGCGCGGACGAGGTCCTGAGACTCGTCGTAGGCGGAGCCGGGCTTGACGTTCTTGTTCACGATGAGCGTCCAGTCTTTTTTGTTGGGAATCACGTACATGTTGAAGGCGCCGATGGGAATGGCGACGTTGTTGAGCGTGAGGGGAACCTGGGTGTAGAGGACGATGGGCGCACCGCCGGGGGTCCAGACCTTGCCGTTCTTCGGTTCATCTTTTCCGGTGTGGTATTGGACGGACATCTCCAGGCCGTCGTCGAAATCGCAGGGCGAGGTGAGGGGTTCCTGCTGTGCGAGGGCGAGGGTCGCGGATAATAGCAAGAAAATAATGGCAAACGGGCGCATGGTTCACCTCTTTTGTATGATGCGTTTTCCGCCGGAAAGCGGGGGAAGGCGTAATTGTACAACTGAACAGCCCCGTTGGGTCTAGTTCTTCGGTGACGTTCTCTTCGGGGCGGGGGGTTGCTAAGGTTCGGGCAGCAGACCAGAAAGGCTGCAAGCGAACTTATGGCACATTCGGGGAAGTTGAACATTCTTTATGGCGAGGGCGATGCCGAGGTATTGAAAACACAGGCTGATGCGATGCAGAAGGCTGGGCATCAAGTGCAGGCGGCGGAAGGACGCAAGGCGGTCGAGGCGGCGCTGAAGCAGGGTAATTTTGATCTGGTGGTGCTGGGCTCGACGATGACGCGGGATGACCGGCACCATCTGCCTTATATGGTGAAGAAAGCGCATGAAGGATTGCGAGTGCTGGTACTGCATGCGGATGGGGGACGGCATCCTTATGTGGATGGGAATGTGGATACCGGCAGCAACATCGCGACCATGCTCGACAAGATTGCGGAGATGATGGGTAAGAAGGCGATGGCAAAGGGCGCGGGCCGGTAGCAATGCAAGATTAGTGCTCGCCCGGAACAGCAGGTCCTTCGACTGCGCTAAACGATTCGCAAGCGAAGGGGTTTACTTCGCTCAGGATGACAATTATTTGGGGAGTTTATCGGCGGCGGACTCTAGTCCGCCGCTTTTTAGTTACGAATCAGGTTAGTAACAAGTGGGAAGCAAGGGTCAACTTCCCATCCTTTTAATCTTTGCCGAGTAAGATTCCGGCCAATTTTCAGGCACACTTAGCTTCCGTCGGGGTAACCGCCGCGGTGAAGTACGGCGGGGAAATGCGGCAGAGTTGCGGGCGGAGTGATGGAGGCGCGCCATCCGTCGGGGTAGGGTATCAATCCCCCGAACAGAGGTGAGCTGGGCGTGCCATCTCCGACGACCGATTGAAGGGATTGCCGGAGCTGAATGGCGGCCGGACCGAATAACGACGGTATGCGCTCTTCGATATCTCCGAGGATGCGGCGGTAGGCGGCCTCGGCCTTTCGGCCTTTGGGAGTGAGGAAGAGAACTTTCGCACGACTACTGGATGAATCGGTTTCCACGATGGCATAGTCCTGATTGGTCAGGAAAGTCATGGCCATGGCGATGGTCTCTTTGGATACGCCACTCAGTCCCGGAAGATCGCGTACGCGCAGGTCATCTTTTCCGACCAGACGAAGGACGTTGGCACAGATGGCGAGCGAGACTTCGGACTGGGCCTCGAACTCGATGGCAAGCGTGAGCAAGACCTTTGCGAGCAGAGCCGGGAGCGACAAATCGCCGGGAACGATTGAAGTATCAATGGATGGCGCCTTCTTAAGCGAGCTGATTTTCTGCTGCGAAACGGTTCTAAGTCCGTAGCCGAGTATGGGCATGCAATCGGGAAGGCGTGGATCGAGCTGGCTGACGATATTTTCCAACGAGTCGCGGAGAAGGCGGATTTGGTCGCTACCGAAGCGTTCACGCCAGCGATCTTCGATGAGGGGGAATAATGGCCGCCAAATTTCCTGTGCTTTCTCGCCACCCGGCTTGGCGCGTACGATCCAATCGGCATCCGGTTTGGTCGATTTCGGAACGGCAGGATTGGGCCGGATGCTGATGTATCCCCAACGACTCATGCCCCGGAAGTTGGTTTTTGTTCTGGCTTTACGAACGAGTTCACGAATCGTAAGGCCTTCCGGGCCGATGTACTGCATGCAGTTCAGGTACATTGCCATGGAGACGAGCCAGGGGGCAGCCGAGAAGGTGTCGCCGGTTGAGCCGTAGCGTGTGGTGCTATGCGGCAAATGCTGCTCGGCTTCATTGTCGAATTCGATGGTGAAGGCGACTAGGGCCTGCGAAAGCAATGCCGATAATGGGAGCGCGCCAGCCGGCTGCGTGCGAGATTTGGCCCGGGACAGCATAAGAAAATAGTAATACTGATTTATTTCAGTCCGTTAAAAATGACGATGGCACCTTTCGGGCCGACGGCGATGGCGTTGCCATGGCTGTCAACGCTGATTGCATTCAGATTGAAATCCCAGAGATTTTTCCATTTTGCGGAAGCGGCGTCCGCGTAGGCGGCGTGGGCGGTGCCGACGGCGAGAAGCCTGTTTTTCCCGGTGAAGGCGATGGCGGAAATGTAGAACTGCGGCGAAAGATGAGAACCCTGCCAGGTACGGCCGCCGTCGTTGGTGAAGGCGATATTCGCGGAGCCGTGCGCGGGTTGCTTGTAGTCACCACCGGAGATGACGCCGTGGCGTGCGTCGCGGAAAGCGATGGAAAAGATTCCGGCTGAATCGGGGCCATGGGCGATGGGGGTTTCGGAGACGGTCCAGGTTTGTCCGCGATCGGAGGAGTGGAAGACGCGGGCGGCTGCACCTCCGGTGACGAACCAGACTTCATTTTTGCCCTGCGTGGCAATGCAGGTGCCGCTGGCGGCAAAAGCGCCTTCGTTTGCTTGAGCTACCGGAAGATGAGCCGAAGGCAGAGGATTCCAATGAGTGCCGTCATCGGTTGCGATCAATTCGAATTTCAGTTGGCCTTCTGTATCGGGGACAGGGTCGCCGACGGCGATGCCGTGAGTCGCGTCCCAGAAAGCCATGCAATCGAAAAAGCCTTTGGGATTGGAGTTGGTGAATTGGAGGGTCCAGTGCTGGCCGGCGTCAGTGGTTTTGTAGATGCGGGAAGAATCACCGGGACCGGCGGCGAGAAGATAAGCGACGTTGGCGCTGAAAGCTTGGACATCGCGAAAGTCTAGGGATTCAGCGCCGGGAACCTGGGCGGAGAGCCAGGTGCGGCCGCTATCGGTGGAGCGAAGATATGTTCCGTGAGTGCCGCTGGCCCAAGCGATACTGTGATTAAGAAAACTAATGCCACGGAGGCTTTCGGTCGTATGCGAATCAGCGGGGATGGCTTGCTGAGCGAATAGGTTGGCGGTAAGAGCGAGCACTGCCCAGAGATGATGGAGGCGCATGGGAGTTTCTTTATTTGTATAGGTAAATCGAAGGCGAGCCAAGCACGCGATTAGTGGGCGCGAGTACTCCCATCCTTTCGCAAAGAGCGCGAAAGGGTGGGGCAGCCGTGTTGTGCCGGAGGGTAAGGCTGTCCCGACCTTAGTTGTGGTGCTGTACTCTGAGAGAATCTTGCGCACTCTGTTTTATACCGATCAATACGTGATTACTCTTCCGGAGGGACACAAGTTCCCGATGGGAAAGTACCGCATGGCGCGGGAGATGTTGGAGCGCGATGCCGTGTTCCTTTTTGAGGCCGCGCAGTTGGCTGAGATTGCAGACATCGGACGCATACATGATCGCGAATATGTGCGGCAGTTTATCAATGGCGAGTTGCCAGCGGCGGCGATGCGCAAGATCGGCTTCCCGTGGTCGGAATCCTTGGTGAAGCGGACGCTTGCATCTGTGGGTGGAACACTGGCCGCGACGGAGGAAGCTTTGTCGCGTCGTTGGGGTGGAACCCTAGCCGGCGGCACGCATCATGCATTCGCAGGGGAGGGATCGGGGTTTTGCGTGTTCAACGACATTGCGATTGCCATCGCGAAATTGCGCGCAGAGGGCCGATTACGGCGCGCGGCAGTGATTGATCTTGATGTGCATCAAGGTGACGGTACGGCTGCGATTTTTCAGAACGAGCCGGAGGTGATGACATTGTCAGTCCACTGCAAGAACAATTTTCCGTTGCGAAAACAGAAAAGCATGATTGACGTTGAGCTGGAAGCGGGAGTGGGCGATGACGAATATTTGAAAACGCTCGCGGAAATTTTGCCTCGCGTTTGGCAGTTTCGGCCAGAAATTGTCTTTTACCAGTCGGGCGTGGACGGCCTGAAGTCAGATCGCTTGGGACATTTGAAATTGACTCATGAAGGACTAAAAGAACGCGATCGCATAGTGATGAGCGCGTGCAGGGAGCGAGGCGTGCCGGTGGTCGTTACGATGGGTGGAGGGTATTCCGATCCGGTGGCGCTCGCGGCGGAAGCCCATGCGAATACTTTTCGCATTGCGGCGGAAGTTTGGGGGACTCTGCAGAGTAAACAGGTGGGATGAATGGGTGGAAGCGGCGTTTCGGCACGGGCTAAAGTCCCAGAATAACGGCAGAAGTGGGAGTGTTATTCGAAAGAGACGCTAATCGTCGTCGTGGTGGTTTGCGGAGCGGCGTCGAACTCCCAGGCTTTTACGGCGTATATAGCGGAGTTGATAAGCAGGGGGTGTCCACCGACCGGTTTGATGGAGGTGACTTTGCCGGAGGGTGAGATTTCGACTTCAAGCTTCACGGTGCCTTTGAGGTTCATGCGACGGGCGGTCTCGGGAAGGCTGGGGCGGATGTAGCGGTGCACGTGGCGGGCGTTGAACTCAAGGTCGTCCCCGGCGCGAAGTCGTGGAGAGGCCGCGAGGCACAGGGCGAGCAAAGCGAAATTGAGTCGAGCGTGGTTCATCTTCCAGTGACGAAGGAGCCAGTTCAGCGCTCCTCAGTGCTACGTCAGTATCAGGGGAATATCGATATTCTGGAAAGTTACCGTGGGATGTAACTTTCGTGCGGGACGAATTCATCGCGGATGGACATCCGCTGGAGCGAGTTTTAGATCTGAATTTGGCGGCACGGATGCGCGGCGATTTGACTCGGCTGGACGGACGAGGCGTCCCTCCCTACGTGAGGCGTGAAGTCTCCGCTATAAAATAATGAAACACCTAATTAGGAGATTGCCTTCATGGCGGAAAAGAAAATTTATGTAAGCCTGAGCGGTTTGCCGCTGTCGTTTGAATTGAAGTGGCCGTTTCATAAGTCCACGTCGGGGGCGGATTTTCATGTGTTGCATACCGACATTCGCCTCGAGAGTGCGGAGGGATTGCACGCGCCGGTCGCGGTGAATTTGTCGGAGACTTTGCGTGAAGTGATGCTGTCGCTCGAGCCGAAAGATGCGGAAGCACCGGTGATCAATGCGCTGCGCAAGGATGTGGACAAGCGGCAGATTGAGTTTGTGAAATCGGGCAAGCTGGTTCCGGTGCATTTTTCCAGCCGGCATTATGACTTCAAGCGCAACGCGTGGGTGTTTGGCAAAGCCACAGATGAAGACATGTCGCGCCTGATTGCACGCAAAGTTTATTGGCAGACGAAATTGACCGGTGGGCCAGTTTGGGTGGGCGATCCGACGGAAGCATTGTATGTACAGACGACGGTCGAGCATCTGCTGCAAGAAGCCGGAAAGCTGGCGGCGCAGGGATTGATCAAGCTGGAAAAAGATTGGGCGACCGCGACTCCGGCATTGATGAATCAATCGGCGAAGTTTGAGGTGGATGCGCAAGCGGCGCTCGAAGAGTTGGAGAAGAAGCACGCGTATGAGAGAGGCGTGGTAGCGAAGACGTAGTGGGAACTCCTCGCAACGCCGGTGCGCTTGGCGAGGAACACGGGATCCTTCGACTGCGAGAATTCATTCGCAAGCGAACGAATTCTCTTCGCTCAGATGACAGACATTAAAAGATTCAGGGTGTTAGCAAAAATGGGATGACTTTTTCGGTCATCCCATTAATTTTCGTACAGAAGTTACGTGGCGGAAGTCAGGGGGCCAGCGCTTGCGTGCGCCGAGCTTCGATTCCGTCGAGCGCATTCCATAAGGATTTTGCGGCGGCTTCGGCGGCGTTGAGGGCTTTCTCAGCGATCTCGGGATTTGCTTCTACCTGCCTGCCGAGCTGATTTTTCCAGACGTTCGAGTGATAGACATCGGCGGTGGTGTGCAGGGTGAAGTAGCCGCAGGTCTTTTCGTCGGCGCCATACATTTCTTTCAGGCCGCGGGCTTTTTCCCGGGCGACGCGTGGGACCTGCGATTCGTAGGCGTAGAAAGCGGCCAAGGCTTCAGCGGGCGCGGCTTCCGTGGCGACGTGATCGAAGTGGGCGATGAGCTGCGCCACTTCAGCGATGGGCTGACGCAGGGCTTGGCCGGCTCCCATCCCTTCAGCGAAATCGAGCCAAAGATCAGAGTGTGGCCTTCCGCCTTTATCCCCGTTTTCTTCCGCCATGTTCGCGAGAACAGCGCGACGGACGGGGCCATCTTCCTGGCGGCAGGCAAAAGCGGCGAGGTAGCCGGGAAAGGCCGCGACGTGGTGAAAATAATCCTGCGCATACTCGCCGAGATCTTCGCGAGTGAGATTGCCGGCGGACCAGGCTTTATAGAAGGGATGGCAGAGAAGATCGTATTTCGCGATGCGGGCGTCAAGCTGCTGGAAAAAGTCGTTGCTCTGGGAATTCTGCGTGGTCATGTTGTCTCTTTTCTATTCTTCCGGGATTGAAAACACTATACGAGGGAGGGTGGGGTGGTGACAACTGGTGCCAAAACGGGAAGGCGGGGCAAGAATATTTTTGTAGCTGCTGTCTACAAAGCTCATTGTCGAGCTAGGCTCGACTGGACGGCCGAGGGGGGCCGTCCCCACGCGAGTCCGTGGGGGAAATACGTAGGTCCTTCGCTGCGCTCAGGATGACAAGGGGGTGGGGGTGTGAAGCCAATAAATGCAGTTGCGTTCTGTCTATTGAGTTGCGTGTTTCTTTTCGCGCAGGAGTTAGGCGCACCTCCCGAAGTCAAATACAAATCCGGATATGTGAATCCGCAGGGCAGGCCTGAGGGATTTAGTTCGGCGATGCTTTGGGGGATTGCGGTTGCCGATACGCGAGTGCCGGGGTATGAATCGGCGACGGTAGAAATAGCGGAGACAAAGCTGACTTGCCGCGTGGATGGCAAAGATGTGGTCCTCAACGAGGACGATGCGAAGATTCGCGGTGGATTGTACCGGCGGCATCCGTGGTTTGGAACGGATGTGCATGAGGCCATGCCGATGGAGATGGAAAAAGACGCGGTGCTGATGCGCGTGGGAACGAGGCCGGACAAAGTGTGGCATTTCTGGGCGGCGTCGCCGCGGGCGCAGATTCCAGCGGAAAAATTCGAAGGATGCACTGTGCAGGTGAGGGCGAAGATCTCTCCGGGTGCACTACTGCAAATTGGGATGGATTATTGGCGAGACGCCACGATCAGTTACGGACCAGGAGGCAACAATCATGAAGCAGGGGCGAGCGATTGGTATTTTGCCTCGCCGGAATGGCAGGAGGCAGTGTTTACGGACATCAAGCCTTAATCACAAAGAACGTCGAGGAACGCAGAGATTCCGTCAGCCTAGCTGTCTTTCCGGTAGAGCAGGTTCTTCATAGCGTCACGGCGGGCGGCGTTAAGCTCGCGATTGGCCTCGTTGCCGCCCTTCCCGCCTTCGGTCGCTGATTCTTCTTCACTGCAATCGGGACAGCGATTGGCGAAACCGGGCTTGCCGGGTTTGAGTTCGAATTCCTCTCCGCATTTCACGCAGGTTTTGATGGGGAAAGTCATAAATCACCAATGGATTCATGATATCAACCAGGATTTCGTCAGAAAAGCGCACACGTTCGTAATCTGCCTTTATATAAATGCCGTGCTTAGAATCGTAGCCACACATGCTGGAATGGCTACAGGCGTTCATTGATGAACCGGGCATTCCCGAGATTGATATCGGCGGGCTCGGTATCGGCAAACCGTGGAAGCCGGTCTCGCGTCCGGCGCTGGCGGCGTGGCTGATTTTTTACGGATGGTTTCTGATTTATGCCTTTCGCGCTGACGGCGGATTTCTTTTTATTGACAGCGCCAACCTCGTCGTCCACGAAGGCGGTCACAATCTTTTCGGATGGTTTGGCCCCACAATCGGCCTGTGGGGCGGGACACTGTTGCAATGGCTGGTCCCGTTTCTGCTGGCAGTGTATTTCTTTACCCAGCGCGAGACCGCCGGGTTCGCTTTCTGTCTGTTTTTCTTTTTTGAGAACTGGCTTTACACCGCGACCTACATGGCTGACGCCCGCGCACAGGTGCTGCCGCTGGTGACGACTGGCGACCCCGATTTCGTGGAGCATGACTTCTTCGCCATCTTCTCTAGTATTGACGTTCTGAACTACGACACCAAGATTGCCGCTGTCGTGCGCATACTCGGTTGGTGCGGGATGATGGGAGTCGTGGTGTGGCTGGGACGGAGAATAAAAGCGACTCGTAGCGCGTAGAACTCATGAAGAAAATCCCCGCGGAGCGCAGCTTGGACGGGGCACCCGGTCGGCGCAGCGATCAAAATCCCCACCCTGTCACAAAGAACGTGACAAGAGTGGGGCAACCTAGCAATCGAGCTCTAGCTTGCTTTCGCCTCATCATCGCGCCTTCGAGCCGCTCCTTCAGGGTCGGTGATGATATCCACCCACTTCGCATTAGGAGTGACCTCGGCGTTGTAGTTGTCGTGCCAGTTCCACCATTTATAAGGCTCAGTCTGGGGATAGCCCTCGGGTGAATCTTCCCACAGTTCCTGGCGTCCGAGCGGCGTCATGTCGAGGTAACTCCAAGTGCTGCCCATGGCCTCGTCGCCGCGGTTGTTAATGAAGTAAGTGCGGAATACTTTGTCGCCGTCGCGGTAGAAGACGTTGTGGCCGTGCCACTCGTCCACGCCAAAGTCCTTGTCGAAGCTGTCGGTGATGGTGTACCACGGCATCTGCCAGCCCATGCGAGTTTTCAACCGCTGAATGTCGGCCTGCGGCGCTCGCGAAGCGAACACGAGCGTAGTGTCGCGGGCGTTGAGGTGTGAGAGATGTGCGATCTGATCGGCACCCAAAGAGCAGCCGCGGCAGGCATGGTCTGGCCATCCGAAGACACCGGGCTCGAAGAAGGCGCGGTACAAAATCAACTGCGGGCGACCGGCGAACAAATCGACGAGACTCACTTTGCCTTCAGGGCCCACGAATTCGTACTTCTTTTCGACCGCCATCCACGGCATGCGACGGCGCTGCGCGGCGATCGCATCACGGGCACGGGTCAGTTCTTTTTCTTTAACGAGCAGTTGCTGTCGCGCGGCTTCCCACTCCTGCGCGGATACGATCGGCGGCGTTATCATTTTTTTCTTGTTGTCTGGCTTTTCGTTCTGAGTCATGGCTGTCTCCTTGTTCGTGGTTCTGGTTGTTCTTACTGCGGAACTTTCGGAATCTATGAACGATTAGCGCAGAAATTCCGCCTGTCGAAGTCGTGCCCGCCGCGATCCAGGTCGCTGCGGTTGCGATGCATACCGGACACATGGCTTGTCCTCCTTTTGCGCTTCCGTTCAGGAAGCGTTCAACACTTGCTGGCGCGATTCAAAGCCGCCGAGTGAATACGGGTCATCAAATCCGTCCAACCCGCTTGGACCCCGCGATCGCCGTCTCCGATCCATCCCATGGCTCGATGCACAAAACGCAGCTTGGTGACACCGTTCTCTTCGCTCAGCCGATACTGAAGATTGTTAGTGGCCGCCGATGACATAAACAGCGGCCCGCAGACCTCCAGCAACGATGGCGGCTTGATGGCCTGCACTGTGCCCCAGAAGTGGCCGGTGTTATTTCCCAGATCGCGAAACCATCGTCCGCCCGGCCAGGCTTCCAGCTTCATCGGCATCGGCTTCTCTGGCGTCGAGTTCAATGGCCCCATCTGCTCGAGAATCGTCTCGAAAACAATGTCGATTGGCGCGGCGATTTCTTCTAGTTTGACAATCTCGAAGGTTGAAACTTGTGCTGTTTCCTGAATATTTGTTGGCATTACTCCTCCTTTTCGGATCCCGGGTTCGCGATTATTCGCTCCAACGCCTTGCGCTCAGCGCGCTCTTTGATCTGGCCGAGCTGGTGTGTCCAATAATGCTCGAACGTCTTCACCCAGTCGTGGACGGGCTTCAGCTCGGCGGCGTTGAGCTTGTACATGCGGTGCTGTCCCCGCTTGATCACCGATACCACGCCGACCTTGCGTAACACGCCCAAGTGTTTCGAAACAGCCGGTTGCGACATCCGCAAGCGCGCGACCACGTCGCCGACCGGATACTCGCGGCCATCGGCGAGAACCCCAATCACCTGGCGCCGGCGGGGCTCAGCGATGGCGTTGAAGACATCGGTTGTGGTCGCAGCGCGTGCCATAAGTTTAATTATATTCCTATATGGGAATATATGTCAAGAGAGCAAATTGGCCTTCAGAAAGTTTCCTCCTGTCACCCAATACGAAGGTATCGCCGATACTATCGTCCAATTGCTTTGCGCTGTCACGTCTGGCCTAATCAAACGGTCGAGATAGGGATTGGTAGAACACAAAAACTTTTCCCGTGAGGAGAACAAATCATGTCTGAACCGGCGAACAAATCAGTAGCGCAGCAACAAGTAGCAAAGAAAGAAGAGCGCACCGCTACGCAGCGTATCGGAGGCTATGCCACGGTTATATTGGCTGCAGCCGCGCTCGCCGTCCTCTGCGCTGCCGCCCTTCATGCCCAAGATCAAAACAAAAACAACAACAACGATAAGTACTCGCTGATCTCGCCGGGCGGAATAGCTTTCTCCGACTTCAGGGGATATGAAGACTGGGCTGACATTTCTTCCGCCCGCACTGACGAAGTACTGAAGGTGATCGTCGGCAATCCGAAGATGATTAATGCCTACAAAGCCGGGGTTCCCGGAAACGGCCAGCCTTTTCCGGAAGGCTCAATGGTCGTGAAACTTCAGTGGTCGCAAAAGAAGAGCACGGAGGCCCAATTCCCCGTGGATGTGCCTGACGTCTTCAAACAAGCTTTCGTGATGGAAAAAGACAGCAAGCGGTTTCCGAAAACCGGTGGCTGGGGATACGCGGTGTTCAACTACGACGCCGCGACGGGCACGTTCTCGGCCGATCCCAAATCCCTTCAAGATTGCGGAAACGCGTGCCACACGGACGTGAAGGCGAAAGACTACATCTTTCATCCGTATCAGAAGCGGTAAAGTTCTGCTCGCCACTACCAACCCATTTGACGCATCCGTTCGAGAATGATCGTGCTGTAGCTGTTCATGCGCTCAGGCTTTCGTTTTAGCGGGGCCGGCAGAATCGCTGCCAGCCGCGCCGCCTGCTCCCGGCCAACATTTCGGGCCGCAGTTCCGTAGTAGTAATGGCAAGCCTCATCCGCGCCATAAATGCCGGGACCCCATTCGACCACGTTGAGATAGATATCCAGAATGCGCCGCTTACCCAGGACCAATTCGGCCGCCGGTACCAGCGAGGCTTCGGCGCCTTTACGAAGAAACGACCGGCCCGTTCCGAAAAACAGGTTCTTTACCAGTTGCTGCGTAATAGTGGAAGCGCCGCGCGTGCGTTCGCCTTCCAAATCGTCTTCGGCGGCGATTTGCATCTGGTGCCAATCGAAGCCGTGGTGTTGATAGAAGCGCGCGTCTTCCGCGGCGACGACGGCGTGTTGGAGCTCGGGCGAGATTTGGCTGAGCGGAATAAATTTGTAGCGTGCGTGATAGGGCGTGTGGTGAATCCAGGCCTGCACGTGGCGCTGGATATGCACTGCTGTCGTCGGTGGATCCATCCACCGAAGAGTCAGAAGCAGCAGCGCCGCCAGCAACCAAACCAGCACCACGCCGATGGCAAGCCATCGCCCAAAAGACCAGAGATAACTCTTTCGACGCGGCGTCTTCGGATGTGTGATTCGCTTTGCAGGCACATTGCAGAATATAACCCGAGAAATCCATCTTGAACGAAGTACGGCTTTTTGCCATTTCCCAATTTGGCATTCGGAGGAAATATTTTTGCTTTTGGGTGGCGCAGTCGCTTCAGCGCTGCGATAAAGTTGCTTTTTATCGTGGCTTTAGCCGCCGAGGTGCACTATGGCCGCTCCCAAGCGTGGAAACACGGGATACAGCTGCTACTTCATTACCGCCTCCACATTTGAGAAGCGCAGGTTGCTGCAGTCCGAAAGAATGGCAAGGCTCTTGATTGATGTCTTATTTCACTATCGCCAACAGGGCAAATTCCAACTTCACGAATTTGTTGTGATGCCCGATCATTTTCACTTACTGATCACGCCCGTCGAGACATTGGAAAGAGCCATGCAACCGATCAAAGGCGGCTTCTCTTTCCGCGTGAAGAAGGAACTCGGATTCTGTGGAGAGGTCTGGCAGAAGAGCTATCATGATCGGCGCGTAAGAGACTTCCATGAGTATGCAGCCTTTCGTGAATATATGCGCGAGAACCCGATCAGGAAGGGGCTTGCTTCGGAAGCGAGTGAGTATTTGTATAGCTCGGCACATCCGAGTTTCAATCTGGATGGAATCCCTCAGCGGCTAAAGCCGATCGGTTTGAGTGCCTGAATCGCAGCGGTAAACCGCTGCGCCACCCAAAAGCGATTCGTGATGAGGCAACTACATATCAGGCGGCAAAAAAAGGGCTCGTCATGGCTGCATATAATATTCGTAGTTCGGCACATCTTCCCCGAGCAACTTTAGTAGCACGACCCCGTGAATGGACAACCTAAACACATAATTTGTAAGGGGAAGTTCTCGCGTCTGCTCTAGTTCATGGGCCAATCCAAAACCCTGAAGGCGGTTGCATATTGTGTACCCTTCCTCACGATTGTATAGATTCCGCTCTGTAGCCTGTCCGCGTGCCAGCCCGACTTGATTCGCCAATTCCTGCGCTCTCCCGATCAGAGTAGATGGATGCAATTTGGTCCCTCGACCTATCACGGGATTTTGTTGATTCCAATCGCCCTGCTTATTCATAACCTTGTTGATCACTTTCAAGACAATAATGTCTCGCTCGTTGAGTCGCTCGAAGGTTTGAATAAATGACGCGACATCTCGAATCTGCGCCTCGCTCTTAAGCGCGCTGCCGATGACCTTAACGTAGCGTTCGCGCTTGGCATTGTCCCTCTCGTGCCTGTCATACCAGATAACAAGTTGAATCGCTTTTTGCACATCCTCGTGGTTAGCCTTCGTTCGATCCACATGTGCGAACTCGCCTTTAAGCAACTCCAGCAGTTCCCTGACGCGCTCAATCCCTAAGTCTCGGTCAAAGAGGCTGTCCAGCGCTTTAATAAAAATCTCCGCTGCGAGTCCGCCGCCTGGGAACGCCAGTTTTATCCCGAAGTCGCTTGCATATTTCGCAAGCTTGTTGGGCAAAGCTGCCTCGTCTTTCAAATATTGCGTCTCGTATGCGTCAAGAGGGTCATCGATCGCCATACGTCATCCAATCACGTTTCCCGTACAATATACCCAGTAATGCCTGCCTTTACCGAACAATTCGATGTAGTCGTGGTCGGCGCGGGACATGCCGGATGCGAGGCGGCAATTGCGTCCGCGCGCATGGGATTGAAGACCGCGCTGTTCACGCTGAACGTGGACCTGATCGCGCAGATGTCGTGCAATCCAGCGATTGGCGGCATTGCCAAGGGGCACCTGGTGCGGGAAGTGGACGCGCTGGGCGGCATTATGGGCGAAATCACCGATGTGGTGGGCATTCAGTTTCGCCTGCTGAATACTTCGCGGGGGCCGGCGGTGTGGTCTCCGCGGGCGCAGTGCGACAAGCAGGCTTACCGGCTGAAGATGCGGGAAGTGCTGGAGTCGCAGCCGAATTTGAAGATCAAGCAAGCGGAAGTGGCGGAGTTGATTATCGAAGGGTCGATGGCCGATAGTCGTTCGCCGTTAGGAGAATCTGCTTTTGCTGACGTCCAACGACCAGCGACCAACGGCCGAGTCGTTCGCGGCATTCGCCTGCGCGATGGCCGGACGGTTGGCGCGGATGCCGTCATCATCACGACTGGAACTTTTCTTAATGGCCTGATTCACTGCGGCGAACAGCAGTATCCGGCGGGACGAAGCGGCGAACCCAATGCCGTCCTGCTCGGCGAGTCGCTCAAGAAGCTGGGCCTGCGCGGATGCCGCTTGAAGACGGGCACGCCTCCACGGCTCGACGGCCGCAGCATTGATTGGACAAAATTTCAGATTCAGCCCGGCGACGAAGACCCGACGCCGTTCAGTTTTCGCACCAAGCGCGTGGCGCACCATGATTCGCAAATCCCCTGTTACATCGCGTGGACGACGGCAGAGACGCAGCGGATTATCCGCGAAAACGTGCACCGCTCGCCGATGTACAGCGGTCAGATTCAGTCCATTGGGCCGCGCTATTGCCCTTCGATTGAAGACAAAATCGTCAAGTTTCCCGACAAGACGACGCACCAGCTTTTTCTTGAGCCTGAGGGGCTGAACACGCACGAAATTTATGTGAACGGCATGAGCACCTCCTTGCCGGTGGAAGTTCAGCTGGAGATTTTGAAGTCGGTGCCGGGGCTGGAGAACGCAGAAATGCTGCGGCCGGGTTATGCCATTGAGTATGACTCGATTGATCCGACCGAGCTGGACCGCACGCTGCAAACCAAGCAGATTGTGGGATTGTTTTTGGCTGGGCAGATTAACGGCACGAGTGGGTACGAAGAAGCCGCGTGCCAGGGATTGATGGCGGGAATTAACGCGGGTTTGCAAGTAAAGAATGAAGCGCCTCTGATTCTCGACCGCACGGAAGCTTACACCGCGATCCTGATTGATGACTTGATTTCCAAGGGCACGAACGAACCCTACCGCATGTTTACTTCGCGCGCCGAATTTCGGCTGCATTTGAGAATTGATAACGCCGATCGCCGGCTGACTCCGCATGGTCGCCGCGTGGGATTGATTTCCGATTCGGCGTGGACAGATTTTGAGGCCAAGCAGGAGCGCATGGAGAAGATGAAGCAGTTGCTGGAGAAAACGCGGCTGACGGGCGAGATGGCGGAAAAGATTGAGTTTGCCAACAACGATGCGGAGCTGCGCTCCGCCGGGCAGACGGGGACGTCTGCCCCTACACAAGCAATGCTGGGTTCTACGCTAGCCCAACTGCTCAAGCGTCCGGAAATTGTCATTGAATCTCTCGCTCCGGCGCTTTGCGAAATCAATCCAGCATTTTTTGATCGCGACTCGGCGAACTCTGCGGTAAAACTTTCCTCCGAAGTTCGCAACGAACTCAAATCCGTCGAAACGGAAATCAAGTACGAAGGCTATCTTTTGCAACAGCAACGGGCGATTGATCGCCTCAAGAAAGCCGAGCATCGAACGATTCCCGAATGGTTTGATTATCGAGATGTCAGCGGGCTTTCGATGGAGATGCAGGAGAAGTTATTGAAAATTCGTCCCAACACGCTGGCGCATGCTTCGCGCATTCCGGGGGTAACGCCGGCGGCGTTGTCGCTGGTGAATGTGTTTATTGAAATCCAGGCCAAACGGCGGGAGCAAGCTGCGGCCATTTAATTCCGTGTGGTAACCTTTCTCCGCAGAGGAGGCAAGGTTGAACATGCGAGTCATTATTCAAGTAGTAGCATTGCTCTGCTGCGGGCTTTTTGCCGGGATTTTGCTCGGCGACCGCATGGGCGCGAGCTTTGCGCGGCCGGAACTGAGCGATTCAAGCTTTCTGCAATTTCAACAGATTCAACATGTCCATTTTGTGCGGCTAATGCCCCCACTTATGCTGGGTGCGTTTATTGGCGGGCTGGCGTGGCTGATCATGGCGCGGGGAAGTTATCCGCAGGTCTGGATTTTGGCGCTGGCGGTCATTGCGATGATGGTCGGCGCGGCGCTTACCCTTCGGATCAATATTCCCATTAACAATCAGATGATGACGTGGAGTGTGACTGCACCACCTCCGGACATGCGCGAGATATGGGCACGCTGGGAGAAATTTCACACCATCCGTACAAGCCTCTGGGTCGTAGCCTTTCTGCTCGAAACGCTCGCGGCCGCAATCTAGCGATTGCATCCATGTCCGAAAACGGCTAGTCATTCTCGGGCGCTGCGTCTATCTTGGCTGTAGACGCCATGCTTGCTGACTCCATTTGTTCGCGTGCCCGCCGAACCCGCGATCCGCGCTTTGATGGACGGTTCTTTATTGGTGTGTTGACTACGCGCATTTACTGCCGGTCTATTTGTCCGGCACGCACCGCCAAAGAAAAGAACGTCCGGTATTTCCCCACCGCGGCGGCGGCAGCCGAAGCCGGGTTGCGGCCCTGTTTGCGGTGCCGTCCGGAGTGTTCCCCGGGAACGCCGGCTTGGCTCGGGACTTCGGCGACCGTGTCACGCGCGCTGCGGTTGATTAGCGAAAGCGCATTGGAGGATGGAGGCATCGAATCGCTCGCGGAGCGGCTTGGGATTGGTGGCCGTCATCTGCGCCGGCTTTTTCTCCAGCATCTGGGTGCGAGTCCGGTTGCGGTGGCGCAGACTCGACGCCTGCATTTCGCGAAGAAGCTGATTGACGACAGCCGTCTACCCATGGGGGAAGTCGCGTTGGCATCAGGGTTTCGAAGCATCCGGCGATTCAACGCGGCCTTTCGCAAGACTTACAACCGCACGCCAACGCAGCTTCGGAAGCTTCGTCAACCGCTCACCGATTTGTCGAGTGACGAGTACCGGTTTCTGCTGCGTTTTCGTCCGCCTTTGGATTGGGACGCACTCATGTCTTTTCTTAGTCGCAGGGCCACGCCAGGAGTTGAACTGGTTGAAGGATCGCGGTATGCGCGAATTTTTTCTTTGGGTGATGGCGTTCAATCCGAATCTAGCAGCGTTGGTTGGTTGGAAGCTACGCTCGACGAATCGGGTTCGGCGATTGTTCTTCGCATTCGGTATCCACAGCCGCGTTCTCTGTTTCTGATTGTGGAGCGTGCGCGGCGAATTTTTGACTTGGGAGCCGATCCGAATGAAATTATGGCCCACTTGCGTTCAGACCCGTGGTTGGCCGAGCGAATAGGAAAGCGCATCGGTGCGCGCGTACCCGGCGCTTGGAACGGATTTGAACTGTCGGTGCGCGCAATTCTGGGGCAACAAGTGACCGTCCCGGGAGCAACAACATTGGCTGGTCGGCTTGCGAGTGAATTCGGCACAGCAGTGAAAACTTACCCTGGGTTTACTCATCTTTTCCCAACACCAAAACAGCTTGCCAATGCGAGGCTGGAACGGGTCGGCCTGACTCGCGCTCGCGCTCAAACTCTACGTTCCCTCGCGCAAGCTGTCGTAAATGGGCAGATTTCATTTTCCAACAACGATACCGAAGAATTTGTGGTGCGATTCTGTTCTTTGCCCGGGATCGGCGATTGGACCGCACAATATGTCGCAATGCGCGCGCTCAATGAGCCGGATGCATTTCCCGCCAGCGATCTGGGCTTGCTGCGAGCGTCTGGATTCAAGAATCCACGTGAGCTTGCAGCGAAAGCAGAAGCTTGGCGTCCGTGGCGGGCCTATGCGGCGATGTATTTGTGGCAATCGCAGAAATCTGCACAGAAAGGAATGAATGATGACAACTTGCGATATCCAAATCAGCTGCACTCAGATCGAGAGCCCGGTGGGGCCGCTGCTTATGGTGGCGGACGACTCCGGTCTGCGTGAAATTCATTTCATCCATGGAAGGCATGCGGTCGCGGCTAATTCTTCATGGAAGCAGGATTCCGCACCTTTGCGAGAAACGATTCGTCAATTGAAGGCTTATTTCGCGGGTGAATTGGAAGAGTTTGATCTCCCGCTTGCGCCTGAGGGCACGGCATTTCAGTTGAAGGTCTGGGAGAACCTTTGCGACATCCCCTTTGGCGAGACCATCTCCTATGGCGAACTTGCCCGCCGGATCGGCAATCCTAACGCGTCGCGGGCGGTCGGTCTGGCCAATGGCTCAAATCCGATTCCCATCATCATTCCGTGCCATCGGGTGATTGGCAGCAACGGCAAGCTGACAGGCTACGGCGGCGGATTGCCCATCAAGGAAAAGCTCCTGGCGCTCGAGCGGAAGCAGCTAACGCTACTCTAGAATCAGCGAGTTACCAGCTTACTCGCAAAGAACTGTGCCTTCCGTTACCATAGAAGACGCCGCGACACGAGCGGCAAATTCAGAGGATTTCAGCATCTAAAATTGTTATGACCAGAAAATACGCGGCGATTTTCTTTGCGCTTTTAGGAATACTGTACGCGGGCTCGATGGTGAGTGTCTCGGCAACCAATACCAATGATCCGGCTTTGCGCCCGCCCAAGGGTTCGACGCTGGCACTGGTGGTGTTTGAAGATTTGCAGTGCCCCCAGTGCCGGCTTTCGGCGCCGATTATCAAGCTGGCGGGGCAGTCTTATAAGATTCCCGTCATCCGCCACGACTTCCCGCTGCCCATGCACAACTGGTCTTACCAGGCGGCCATTATTGCGCACTACTTTGACGCGCAATCGAAGGATCTGGGCATGGAGTATCGCGACTACATTTTCCAGCACCAGCCCGAGATATATCCCGCGAACCTGCAAGCCTTCTCGGAGAAGTTTGCCCAAGAGCACAAAATGGATTTGCCGTTTGTCGTCGATCCGCAGGGCAAGTACGCTGCAGAAGTCAACGCCGAGCGGGATTTGGGCAATCGCGTGGGCATCAATCACACGCCGACGATTTACGTGGTCAGCAGCAAGCCGGGCAAGCAGGTTCTGGAAGTCACCGACCGGAGCCAGCTCTACCAGTCGATTGACGCGATGAAGTGAGCATTCGATCTCCGTTTTCTGGCACTGCCGCTGACATTAAGTCGGCGGCTTTTATTTTTGGAGACTACTCATGGCCAAACCCATCCCCATCGGCGCGCGCGGCGAGGCATCGGAGACGGTCGAGTTCAAACACACGTTGACGGCGCACCATCCGGAATTGCCGCCCGTGTATTCCACGCCGGACATGATTCGCCTGATGGAAATTGCGGCCTTTCATGCGTTACAGCCTTACTGCGAAGCCGGCGAAATCACGGTGGGAACGGCCATCAATATTGAGCACCGGGCCGCATGCGGAATTGGCGCGCGGGTGCGGGCCGAAGCGTTTTTGGAGGCGTTTGATGGGCGGTTTTATACGTTCCGGGTGACGGCGCGAGATGAGACCCGGGAAATAGGGCGGGGAACGGTGGGTAGGGCGGTGGTTAGGTTGGATAAGTTTGGGGCCTAAGAGTAGCCATCAAAAGCAGGTTCCTCGGGCATCCTCGTCGCTGCGCGACTATGATGGCTCGGAATGACTAATTTGGGGGATTGGGGAGTTCGCGCAAGATCCCTCGGTCCGCTGGTGAAAACGCGGCCCTTCGGGATGACAAGGGTAATGGGGATGGTTGTAGGGGGAAGGTTCCTTTTTTAACCATTCGTTGACAATAAGGGGCTGATTCCGCTATCTTTAAAGCTTCGGAAGTCGTGCGGTTGCCCTCCTGATCGTCGTGCGCCTTCAGCGCTTGTTTCAGGGAACTCAGCGGCCTTCATAAATTAAGTACTAGATATTTTAGATTTTCATTCGGTTTCTGGGAGAGTTTTGCATGTCAACCTATTTCCCCAAAGCGGGGGAAATTGTGCGCAAGTGGTACGTCGTGGATGCGTCGGAGCAGACGCTGGGACGGCTGGCGTCGCAAGTAGCCCGCATACTGATGGGTAAGGAAAGTCCGAAGTACACGCCGTTTCTTGATGCCGGTGATCACGTTATCGTGATCAACGCGGAGAAGATCCGGACGACCGGCGAAAAAGCCGCGGCAAAAAAGTACCAGCATTACACCGGTTATCCGGGCGGCTTGCGGACGGAAGAGTACACCAAGCGTTTGGTCCGCAAACCGGAGACGATTATTGAAGCTGCCGTGCAGCGCATGCTGCCCAAGAACAAGCTGGGCAAACAGATGTTTACCAAGCTGAACGTGTACCGCGGCGACAAGCATCCGCATGAGGCCCAGAAGCCGCAATCGTGGACGCTGGAAGTCCGCGAGGCGAAAACGGCAAAAGAAGC
>Ga0181522_10000119_pt1 | contig 63294 bp, 44 predicted proteins | sample PEATcosm2014_Bin_27_FD_121103 | JGI IMG/M metagenome (GOLD analysis project Ga0181522, IMG submission 121103) | Peatland microbial communities from MTU Mesocosm Facility, Houghton, MI, USA - PEATcosm2014_Bin05_10_metaG | ecosystem: Environmental > Terrestrial > Soil > Wetlands > Peat | place...
CAGCGCCTAGCAGCTGCGCGCGAGAAAAGTATGCAGGCAGATTTCCGACGCCGAACAGGGCCAGCGGACCTCGGCGTAGCGCCACGATGTGCGGGTTTTCGGGATCTACGGATTGTAGGCGCAGTGGCATTCCAATCTCAAAATCCACACGATCGCCATTTTTCCACGTGCGCGAGGCCTCAAAGAATCTTCCCGGGACGACTTCTCCTTCGACACGTTTGCCGTTTACCAAGACTCGAGTGTCGGCGTCCGCCCAAGCCGGTACTCGCAGATACACCGTAAATTGTTCAGGCCGCGCCATGTCTAGCTGCAGCTGAGTGCTATGGGCAGAGGGATACTCGGTGTGTTGCGTCAGCACGATTTGCGTGCCGCCTTGCATCCAGCTTACTCGCGAAGGAAGGAACAGGTTGACGTAGATACCTTGTTTCGCCGGATAGTACGCACTGATGCCGTAGTCGGCGGTCAACTGCGGGAAGGTGCCGGAGCAGCAAGGCCATTTGTCCCTGTAATAAACTTTTTTTGCGCCGTCCTGGTTGTAATCTGAATAGTAGAAACTCGTGCCGTCCGGAAGAATCGGCTTGGCGCCCGCCACCGTGTTGTACAGCACCTGTTCCATGCTGTCCCCGTAACGAGAATCCCGCGTGACCCGCAACAAATACCGCGTGATTTTGAATTGCCCATAGGCGCCGCAAGGGGTCTCGAAACTCGAGCGGGTCGTTCCCAGGCTCGCGGCGAGCAGCCCTTTCCCCGGTACAACGAACGCTTCGTCAGGTCCCCATCCGCCAGTGGCGTAGCTTTGTTCCTGAACCATACGCAATCCGTTGGTCGCAGCGCGCAGATATTTTTCTTCGCCCAGCACCAGGTAAGCCTGCATCGCCGAGCTTAAGGTATTGACGTGGCTGTACGCATGCTTGCCAGGAAGGGCGTTTTGATTTTCCGCTAGCGCGTCGTAATACTCGTGATAGATAAATCTTTCGCCCAACTCGCGATATCGGCGGTCTCCACTGCGCTGGTACGCCAGGAAAAAATTCTCCGGCAGCGTGTAGGTTTCATCCCACGTATAGGCGATCGTTTTGTGCGGCCGGGCTTCCTGTTCGGCGCGGCTCAACGCCTTTTCCGGCAAATGCGGTACAACCGCGTCGGTGGCCCGCTTCAGCACCGCGAGGGCATTCGGGTCTCCAGCAAACTCATGGGCATCAATCAGGCCACAGCACGTCTTGTCAAACGTATAACCCGGCAAACGGTAGTCCACGTAAAACTTCCCCGCAGGTTCGACCGTCGCCCCAAATTCCTTTACAAGTCGCTGCACCTTTGCCTGTGTCGGCTTCGATCCCGTGACCGCATATGCGCGTGCTAAACCGGAAAGATATTGGCCGAAGGAATGGCCGGCAATGAAAGCGTGGAAATTGCCCGGGTTGTTATGGTCCGGAGGGACAAAATCGTCCGCGTCGTCGTACCAGCCGCCCATTTCTGGCCCGGGAGCGGGCAGGCCTTCGCGCTGCCGGAATGGCTTCAACAAGCCGTCTTCGTTGAGATTGAGAAACAACTCGTGGTTTTGATCAAACTGGCGCTTGAAAGGTCCGTCCAAAAGCTGAACTTTGGAGTAATCAAACACCGACAGTGGCGACTGGTCCTGTGTTGCCGTGGGTTTCTTTGCCCAAACAGGAAGCGATCGCAGGACAAGTGATCCGGCGGTGGAAACTGCCGCCGTCGCCAGGAATTGCCTTCTGGACCTACGCCTCATGCGAAATCTCCTTAGCCCGCCGGTTGGTGTGCACCGTCTTGAAGACTTGTACTCGAAACCACGAACATCGATTTGTTAGCAAGCGTTTTCCCAAACGAAGAGCTATGTATAGCGCGACTCCTGTCGCACGTCAAACCCAAGCTGTAATCGATTTCCTGAATGAAGTATCCTGTTTCGCCAGGGACTCTTGATGTGTCTCTACCCGTGATGATTCGACTCAGGACACTTTGCTTCTGGGTGGTGCTGTTGGCTTGCCATTCTTTGGCCTTTTCCCAGACCTCGGCTAGCACCGACTCGGTTAGCGCTGCGTTGCGTGAACGAGATTTCGACAAAGCGGTGGAGTTGAGCCGCTCCGCTCTGCAACAAACGCCGAACAACCCGCAGCTATGGACGCTGGAGGGGATCGCCTTCGCCAGCAAAGGGGATGGAACGCAGGCGCTGGCGGCGTTTCATCAGGCGCTCAAGATTTCTCCAAATAATATTGCCGCGCTGGCGGGTGCTGCTCAGCTTTACTACCAGGCGGGCAGCCGAAATGCGGTGCCGCTGTTAAATCGTTTACTGCAATTTCGTCCGGACGACCCCACCGCCAACGCCATGTTGGCTGTATTGGAATACCGGCGGGGAAATTGCTCGGCCGCCACTCCGCATTTCGCGAAAGCCGAGGAGTTGGTCGATTCTCAGATCGAAGCCTTGCATGCCTTCGCTACTTGTCTGGTTAAACTCAAACGCCTCGATGATGCGGTCACCACGATTCAAAAGGCGGTGATTCTTCGTCCAGGCGATCCACGAGAAATTAGTGTTCTGGCATCCGTTCAACTGATGGCTCATAAGCCCCAGGATGCGCTGGCAACGTTACGTCCATTGCTGGACGCCAAAGACGTGGGAGCCAATACGCTGCAGCTCGCCTCCAGAGCATATGAGGATTCTGGCGACACGCCGCTGGCGGTAAGCACACTCCGCCAAGCCCTCTTGCTTCAGCCAAAAGACACCAGTCTTTATCTGGATTTCGCGAATATTTGTTTTGCGCATCAATCATTTCAAGTGGGCATCGATGTGATCACAGAGGGGCTGTCCCTGCAGCCCGATGCCGACGAATTGTACGTGGCTCGGGGTGTCCTGTACGTGCAGGTGGCGCAATACGACAAGGCCGAGACGGACTTCGAGAAAGCTTACGAACTGAATCCGAATCAGTCCTTAAGCACAGCTGCTCAAGGCTTGGCGGCCGTGCAGGCCAACGATCTCGATCACGCCTTGACCTCCATACAGGCAAAGCTGGCGCGGAAGCCTGGCGATCCTCTCTTGCTCTACTTGCAGGCCGACGTGCTCTCGCAGAAAGGAGCCGATCCAGGTACGCCGGAGTTTCAGTTGGCGATGCGGTCCGCGAAGAGAGCCGTGGCGTTACAGCCTACACTGGGCGCCGCGCGAGCCGTGCTCGCCAAACTCTACATGCAGACCGGACAGTATCAGGATGCCATCGAGCAGTGCAGGAAAGCCCTGGTAAGCGACCCAAAAGATCAAACCGCGGTGTACCGGCTGATTCAGGCATTGCGAAAGACCGGGCAGAACAAGGATATTCCAGAATTACTCCAACGATTGGCGCAGCTTCGCGAACAGGCCACCAGTGAGGAGAGAGAACGCTACCGCTATAAGATACTGGAAGAGGACAAACCTACGGACCAGTCGGCAGAGCCGTAAAGCACTAGGAACCGATTAGGCCTGAACCCGATTTGCAAAGCATTTTAGGGCTCCGGCATGAATGTTCAATGGCTCCTGATAAATTATCCGCAAGAAAGGGATACCTATTCGAATGACCTGGACGCGTCGTGCGTTTATGCGAGCCACCGCGGCTTCGGCGATCTCTTTGACGGCCGAACGAATTCTTGGGCAAGGGGTGGCTACGCACAAAGCGAAACCCATGGCGCGCCAAGCCCCCTCCGGGCGTCCGTTCAACGCTCACTTTGTCGATGTAGCTGCCAACGCGGGTCTTCACGAACCCACAATATACGGGGGCATTGATTCCAAGAAATACATTCTGGAATCCACCGGCTGTGGCTGCGCTTTTCTGGATTACGACAATGACGGATGGATGGATATTTTTCTGCTGTGCGGCACTCGACTGGAGGGCCATCCCGAGAATGCGACAAACCGTCTTTACAAAAACAACCGGGATGGCACGTTCACCGACGTTACCGAGAAGGCCGGGCTGCACGCCGTTGGTTGGGCCTGCGGCGTTTGCATTGGAGACTACAACAACGACGGTTTTGACGACATTTTTTGCACCTGTTTTGGGCAAAACATTCTGTACCGCAACAATGGTGACGGCACGTTCACGGATGTAACGAAGGCCTCCGGACTATGGAACGAGCAGCTTCGTTGGGGCGCGGGATGCAGCTTTCTGGATTACGACCGTGACGGGTACCTCGACCTTTTTGTCTCGAACTACATCCGCTTCTCGATTGAACGCGCTCCGGTCCCGGGAGAAAACACCAATTGCAACTGGAAAGGGATTCCTGTCGAATGCGGTCCCCGCGGGTTGCCCACGGGTCGCCATTCGCTCTACAGAAACAACGGCGACGGAACATTCTCAGACGTCAGCGAGCGAGCCGGCATCGCGAAGGCCACGCAGACCTACGGAATGACGGTGGTAACGGCCGATCTTGACGAAGACGGCTGGCCGGATATTTATGTCGCTTGCGATTCCACTCCCAGTTTGCTCTTGATGAACAATCGTGATGGAACCTTCCGCGAAGAGGGGGTCGTGCGTGGAGTTGCGCTAAGCGATGACGGAGAAGAGCAGGCTGGCATGGGGATCGGTGTCGGCGACTATGACCTGGATGGACACCTGGATCTGTTTAAGACCCACTTCGCGGACGATGCCAACGCCCTTTACCACAACGATGGCAAGGGCAATTTCGACGACGTGACCCGGCAGTCCCGCGTTGGCGTGGAGACCCGCTACATCTGCTGGGGCGCGGGCATCGTGGATCTAGACAATGACGGCTGGCCCGACTTGTTTATGGTTACAGGAAACGTGTACCCGGAAGTGGAGCGAAAGCTTCCGCAGTACCAGAACAAGACTCCGCGAGCGGTTTTTCGCAATCTTGGCAATAGGACCTTTGAAGAACTGATCGAAGCCGCAGGGCCCGGTGTCGCCGATCCGCACTCGAGTCGCGGCTGCGCTTTCGGGGACTTCGACAACGATGGCGACCTCGACATACTGATCATAAATCTGAACGAACCGCCGTCCCTGTTACGGAACGATCTTCGAGGACACCAGAACTGGATAAAAGTCAGGCTCGAGGGGGTTAAGTCCAACCGCAGCGCCATCGGAGCCCGGGTTATGGCTCATTATGGTGGGAAAACACAAGCTCAAACCGTCTTGAGTCAGTCCAGCTTTTATTCTTGCAACGACCCCCGCTTGCACTTCGGCTTGGCCAATTACACCGCGGTAGACGTCGAAGTTCACTGGCCCAGCGGGCTGGTAGAATCGTTCCAGCATGTCCCCGTCAACCAATTGATCACCTTCAAGGAGGGCGTCGGGCACGTGCCGAATCGGGGCTGGTCTAAAACTTGAGCGATCCGCCCGCTCCCCTAACCTCTAGTCTAAAACCATTAGAAAGTGCTTGACAGATGCTCGCGATCGGAATATATGATGGGACATTCGAGAAAACGTTTACGCGGCAACACTCCCGTAGACGTTTAGGCTTGCCAACTAGGGGGTGGAACTCATGCACTCAAGGTCTTTCGCAGGTTTTCTTCTTCGCTTATTCGTCGCTCTCTTCTTAACCGCGGGCGCCGCCTGGGGGCAGTACACCGCAAGTATCCAAGGATCGGTCACGGACCCGAGCGGCGCGGGTGTCGGTCACGCGACCGTTACCCTGGAAAACGTTTCAAACCACGTCACGCTCGCCACCGCTTCCGATGCCGACGGCTCGTATCGGTTCGTGAGCCTGGCGCCCGGACCTTACAAGATTTCCGTCGAGGCCCAGGGTTTTGCCAGAGCGGAAGAAAATTTCACCCTGGAGACCAATCAAAACTTGAGTGTCCCGCTTGCTCTGAGGGTGGGCTCCGCAACGGAATCCGTGTTGGTGACTTCGGAAAATCCGCTGGTGAACACGGCCGAGACCCGAAATCAACAGACCCTGCAAACCCAGGAGCTCTCGAGTCTCCCGCTTGCAGGACGCAACATGCTTTCGCTGACCACCATCGCCCCCGGCGTCAGCGGCCTGGGATTGTCTGGCGGCCCCGGCGTCTCTTCGGGCACACCGGGATCTAGCGTAAACAATTTCTCCACCGAGACGGCTGTGGACGTCAGCGCCAACGGTCAGGGAACCGTTGCGAATATGTGGATCATTGACGGGCTGGACGTCACCAGCAGCGTTAGACAGGGGGTCTTAAATCTTGTACCCAACCCCGACGTCATTCAAGAAACCAACATTCAGGTCAACACCTATTCGAGCGAATACGGCCATGGCAGCGGCCTCCAGGTTGCCATGACGACAAAGTCTGGTTCTGACCAATTTCACGGTTTGGCCAGCGACTACTTTAACTACCAGTCCATGTTCTCGAAATATTCCCTGCCCGGCGCCTCACAGACGTACAGCCCCTTCCATAGCAACAACCTATCCGGAACGGTGGGCGGCCCGATTATCCCCAATCACCAATTTTTCTTCTTTTTCGGCATCGAAGCACTGCGCTCTTCCGCGTCTACAGGCAACCAGACCGAGACGTTTGCCGACCCTGCGTTTGCCTCCTGGGCTCTGGCCAATTATCCAACCACTTTCGGCACCATGATTCTAAACAAGTATGTGCCTAAGAATGTGACCGTTAGCGGAGTAACCGCGACTGCCGCGCAGATTTTCCCCGGTACTTGTGGAACTGCCGCCACCGACTTCTTGCCGTGTGCGACTCCCATGGTGGACAGCGGTACTTTTAATTCCGCCAACATTATCAACGGCACGCAGTATTACGTCCGCGTGGACAAATATTTCAAGCGCGACCGCATCTACGGTAGCTTCTTCCGCACCCTGCAAGCTAACCCCACTGCGAATGTCATCCCGCAGTTCTCCACCACCAATAACTATTGGGAGCGCGCCCTGCAAGTGGACTGGACACACGATTTCAGCCCCACCACCCTCAATGAGGCCATCTTTGCCCAGAATCGTATCGAAGGCAAAAATGACGAAACTGGTGACTTCACCATTCCCGGTATCAGCGTTACCGGCCAGAACGTCGGATACGGCGTTGGCTTCGCGCAGGGCGATTTCATCCAGCACAACTATCACTGGCGTGACGTTCTGACTCATGTCCATGGTGCTCACGTTCTCAAGGTCGGATACGAAGGCTTGTACGGCGATGACGTCGAGCCTTTCCAGGGTCCTTGGTCTCACCCCGCCTTCAGCTTCAACAACTTGTTATCGTTGGCTCAGGATGCGCCTCTTACCGAGTCCGGCGTCATGTACAGCCCCTTAACCGGCGAGCAGACACTTTGGAGCTGGGACGCCGCTTCCAAAACCTGGGGCATTTTTGCCGAGGACACTTGGAAAGCGCGGCGCAATCTGACCATCACCATGGGTTTCCGATTCGACGATCAAGGCAACCCGTATTCCAAAACGCCCACCACCGTTTTCGGCAACTTCTACCTCGGCTCGGGATCCACTTTCGACGATCAAGTTGCCGCTGGATACGCCAAACCGACTCATAATGCGCTGGCTAGTGCACCCAAAGCCTACAGTCCGCGCATCGGTGCGGCCTGGGATCTGAGCGGAAACGGAAATTGGGTCTTGCGCGGCGGATTCGGAATGTTCTCCAATTGGCTCACGCCCGCCAACATCCAGGAAGAATTTCGCGGCAATCCGCCAGGTCTCATCAATCCCACCTTTTTCGCAACAAATGCCCCCGGCAACCAACCCGTTTTCGTCCAGGGCACCAGTAGCACGCCTCCGTTCGGTTTCACCTTCCCGCAACTGGCAGGCACGACTCTATGTCCTACGGCTCCTTGTCTCGATGCCGCCGGCGGAATCGTGGGAGCAGGCTTAGGGATCGGCGGAATCAATCCCAACATCGTCTCGCCTACCGCCTACATTTGGTCAGGTACGCTGGAGCATAGGCTGGGCAGCCGTCTTGCCGCTTCTATCTTGTACAGCGGTTCGCATACCTCCAACGTCGTTGGAAACGGGAACGCGGGAGGGATCGTCTCCTACGGCGTTGACATCAACGAGCTTCCAGGCGCCTTGATCGGGGAACCCCTCGGCTCGGCTCCGGACCGGCCCAATCCGAGTTTCGGCCAAATCGCCTACACCCAGAACAATCGCCACGCGAACTATGAAGGCGTCACCTTTGACCTCCGAGCCAGGGCTAGCCGCGGTTTCTTCGACGTTTCCTACACGCGCTCCTCTTCCCAGGACGACGCCAACAGATATCCCACACCCGAGAATCCTTCCGCGTTCTACGGGCCCTCGCCGTGGGACGTTCCCAACCGGTTCTCCGCTAGCTTCAACTATGAGCAACCTGGTTTGAATGGCGGTGCAGGTTTCATCGGGCACGCCACTAGCGGCTGGGGTGTGAGCGGCACCAGCATTTACCAGACCGGTTATCCTTTTACGGTCTTTACGTCCGCCGCGTACAACGGTGCAAACTATGTAGTCGGCGCCGACGCGCAAACCACCCAGACCGGCGATTACCTCGCGAACGGGGACAACTTCAGCTATCCGAACGCCACAAATTATCAGGAGTTGTCTTCGCGCAGCGCCTACACCACCACCGGCGTCTTCTCGGCCGGGCAATTCACCGTGCCTACCGCAGGCACCAACGGTGACGAGAAGACCGGTCAATTCCGCTTGCCCAACTTTATCGATACGGATGTGACCCTTTACAAAAACACTCACATAAGCGAAAGGGTCGTTTTCCAAGTCCGCTTCGAATTCTATAACCTGTTCAATCACCCCAATTTCACCGGGATGCAGGGTGATCTTTCTCAGGGCAACTTTGGCTTCGTTACCCAGCAAGCCTTGCCCAGATGGTGGCAAATCGGCGGGAAACTCTACTTTTGACAAAATCCTCACCTGCAATGTGCGCGGGACCACCTCTCACACCCCGGAGGTGGTCCCGGAGGGCGAGTGGGATTTCTATGGAGAGTGTGGGCCGCTGGCAGCCCTCGCCCCAGGGAGTGATGGGCGAATCAAGGAATGATTAAGGGACGGATCCGACCATGAATCCGGTAGACAGCGAAGTCTCTCTTGTCTACCGTGAATATTTTGCGAATACCTTCCCGCTCGGCAATCCGGATAAGCGCTGCGTCAGCAAGATCCATCAGACAGTCGGCGTATTTCCGCCGAAGTTCACGGATGCGAGGCAAATCGACCACGCCAAGCGGAAGTAGCTGCAGAGCCTTCCTCACCAACATCTCCCATAAAGCTTCCTGGGCCGCCGGCAGATCGTTTAACAGGTACATCGCTTCTGTCAGCGGCGGCCACACCGTTGCCAAAGGTTCTTGCAAACTCTTCAGAGTCGAAACGCAGCGCTCATGGTATTGGTCATCTGCGTCCACCAGGGCCACGAGGGGTCCCGCATCGACCAAGATCACCTGGAGTCCCTTCGGCGCTTTAGCAGGGCGGCGAACTGACGGCCCGCTCCCACCGAGCGTTTTCGATTTCCGCCGTGCACAATTCCAATCAAATCCGAAACCATTTCATAAGGCGATCCTGCTGGTTCTTGCTCTTCGATCCATGTCTCGATCGCCTGGCGAATCACCTCCGACGCGGACACTTGCTTGCGGCGCGCAATGCGGGCGATACGTTCCCTGGTTTCCTTATCCAGCCTCAATGTCACTGGAGATGGCATAACATTAGCTCGATGTTAGTTTAACGTATTACGAGTTGTAATACAACAGGCTTCGCCTATGGCCTGACTTGACGCTTCTCCCATAAATATGGGAATATGAAGACATGAAGACAACCTTGGAGATTCCAGACACCATATTTCGCCGGGCGAAATCAGCAGCGGCGGAGCGAGGAATTCCGTTCCGGGAGTACGTCACGGAGGCGGTTAAGGACAAACTGGTCGCTGATACAAAGACAACGGAAAAACCTTGGATGAAGGCTTTCGGTAAGCTTCGGCATCTGCGCAAGGATGCCCCCAAAATCAAACGGATCATTGAAGAGGAATTCGAACAGATCGAAGCCGAGGACCGGATTTGATTTTGGACACCAATGCTCTATCAGCCGTCGTCGAAGGAGATCCGGTGCTCGGGCCTTTACTTCAAAAGGCAGCTCAAATCGCTATCCCCGTAATCGTATTGGGTGAATACCGATACGGAATTTCGCATTCTCGCAATCGCCGGCTGTACGAGGAATGGCTGACCGAATATTTGCGGGACTTTCGAATCCTCGAGGTAGAGGAGCGAACGACCATTCCGTATGGCGCGGTTCGTAGCGAACTGAAGAACGCCGGCACACCGATTCCATCAAATGACGTTTGGATCGCGGCGCTCTGCAGGCAGCATGCACTTCCCCTCTTGAGCCGCGACCGGCATTTCGACCTCGTACCGGGAATTCAAAGAGTCAATTGGTGATTTCTTGAATCTGGCCTGACGCCAAATGCGTGAAGCCGCATTTCACGACGAGGGGCAACGGCCCAGCTAGTGAGAAGAGATGGGCCGTTGCCCCTCGTCGGATACAATTCTTGGTCCTGCTAGCGACGAAAACTCCGTTTTCGCGGCGCAAAGAGTCCTCAAATCGGAGGGCGTCAACCTCAAGGCTAGACGATTTTGGGCAAGCCAGGATGAGACTTCTGGCCGTAGATGGCTCTCTGGACTGTCCCTTTCGTCCAGCCCGTCTATTTGGCGATTTCGCTCCATGACCGGCCGGCGCGCCGAAGCTTCGCAATCCGGGCAGAATCGACGCCGATCTTAGGGCGTCCGAGCACTTTGCCCTTAGCCTTGGCGTTGCGCAGACCTGCCTTGATTCGCTCGTCCGCAACCAAATGCAACCCCGGCGCAACCTGAAGAGGAAACGGCCTCACTGGAATTGGCGCAAGTTATTGAAAATGTTGGTGAGCCGGGCAGGACTCGAACCTGCAACCCGCTGATTAAGAGTCAGCTGCTCTACCATTGAGCTACCGGCCCGCCGAGGTGCTACGTGCTGCTTGAATCTCCTGTTTACTGCCCTCTGCCTCTGGAGTGTTGACGGCAAAAGTGGCACTATCACAAGATTCTTCACAGGTTCACACTGCACCGCGTCGCTGTCTGGCACCTGAGACACGCTTTCGAACCGCGCGGCGGATGCACGTAATGTTGCGATTTCGTGACTGAGTGACGGCCTGCGACGCGTTGGATGGTAAAGGCGTCTGCACGCGACTCGCCGAACCTGCTCAACATCGTGTGACGCATCGAATGTAGCACGAACTCGCCCGGCAGACCAAGAGTGGGCGAGGCCCGAATGCAGACGGAAAAACGGTATGTCAGTTCCTCCGAACGGCGAGCTCCGGATGCTGAGTGGACCAACGTTGGGTCATCGCCCTTGTTGAAGACTTATCAAGGCAAGCAGAAGGACTGCGGTGACAGCCTTCAGCTGGAGAGCACCGCACTACCGGGGCTAGCCAGAATGGCATGCGCGAAGTCGTCAGATCGCGTCAGGTTCGACGGGTTCGCTTTAAAAGTGGATGAGGCTCAGAATTCGAGAGCGGTTCGCTAATCTGCCTCTCTGCTACAACGTAACTGTCGTAGATTTCCGTTGCATTGAGGTTGAGTGTTTCCAGTTCTTCGCGGTACATAGTCCTGAGGTAATGTTCAAGCATAGTGCGGCCAAGTCTGGGGTTCTCCCGCTTTAGTCTCCGCAGTTCTTCATAATACTTGCTAAGATCGGTCGCCATCTTCTCTTCTGTATACATCCCAAGCCAATCAAGCCACAGTACTACGATCTGCGACTAACCGCGATATTAACGCAGGACTGAGGGAATTCTTGCTCTTCCTTCCTATTGAGCACTCCCCCTTGTCTAAATCGATGCGTTATCCCGCCTTGAACAGACAGGGCTAGCCAAATGTGTTATGGTGCGCCGTGATTTTTGGGGTATGCCATGCAAGGTCCGGACCAGGAACGGTGGAAAGTGCTATGCGAGCAGGCAGCCGTCGAGCAAGACCCGGTGAAGCTGCACAAACTCATCAAAGAGATAAACGATCTGTTGGAAGCGAAGGAAACCCGTTTGAAGGGCAATCAGCCTAAGACCTAAAGTGCTATCAAATTAAACTACCCGAGGAGTGTTGAGGAGTTGTAGCGGCACTGACTCACTACCAGCTCTTACCGTCGCGATACCGGCCCGCGTCGCAGCCCTAAAATTGCACGTGCCGCGCAACTTTGACGTGCGCGCGAAATAACTTGATCCCGCCAAGAAAGCCGCACAATCGGCGTGTCGGACGTCTCGCAGCCGACCGACCTCATGCGCGAAGAACAGCTACCAGTTCGCGCGCCACTTCGCGCGCGCGAGGTAGATCGTTCGGCTCGAAAGAGATGGCGGCTACGCGCGGGTGTCCGCCCCCCCCGAATTTCTCGGCAAGCGAGGCTAGATTCTTGTCCGCGCTCGCTTGATTCCATGGATTGGTACCGAGCGAAACTTTTGCCCGGATCTTTGAGGCGCTAAGGCTGATTGAATAAACGCACTCGGGGTGCAGCAAATACGGAATAAACTTGTTGTAGCCTTCGAGGTCCAGGTCGCTGACATCGAAGAAAATTACGTTTTCGCGAGCTTCAATGCGCTCGCGAAGAATTTCAATGGAGCGGCGATGACGCTCCAGCAGCGGCTGCAGATGCTTGGCAATCAGAGGCAGCTTGATCACTTCGGCCAGAGGTTTGTAAGCCAAGTCGGGAATAATGCGGGCTGGCACGTGGTCTTCGGGAGCAGCTTCAATCACCAGGGCCAGTTGTGTCGCGGGTTCGGCGATTTCGACGGCCGATTCCGGTGTGGGATATTGGGCCCCGTCGATGATATCGCCCCAGTAAATGAGATCTTCAAGCGGCTTGGTATCGAAGCCGAAGTTGTCCCGTGCCACCGTGGCGATCAGCTTCGTGCACGATTTGTAGTCCGGCTCGTAGAACATATGGGGGCCGGGATGTTTGCGGAAATGCTCGGCATCCTGGGGAGTGAGGAACGCGCTCTGATGATGATCGAACCACCATGTAACTTTCGGTGAGTTAGAATATTTGAAGTCCACAATGGCGTTTTCGTCTCCGTCAAACAGGCCGTCTTCCCACGGTGGAACGGCACGATGGGTCATACCGCTAAATGCGAATTGCGCGTCCTTATCGAAGCGCTCGCGGTAAAAGCGATAAAAAAGCGCAGCCGAAGCGGTGCCATCGAAACATCGATCGTGGAAGCAGAGCCGTACGCGGGTCATGACGGAACCGAGAGCGCCTTCCTGTCCCAGACGAGCGGCAAAATGCCAAGGACAAAGCCCTTAACGATGCGTTGCTGCTCTCGGAAAGTCAAGTCGAAACAACGGTACGAATCGAACGAAAAACGCAAACAAAGCCGCGCCTTACATAGCGGGCGCGGCTCTTTCTTCTTAGTGGCGAGTGTACTACTTCCCGGCCATGTTCGACGCGATGGGGCCGATGATGGGAAGCATGAATTTTTCGTGCTGGTATGCCTTGTACATCATGAAAATCCACACTATGAATACCAGCAAGCCCAGGAGGGGATAGATTGCCAGCGCAAGAAATCCCATGGACATGAAGTGGAGCATGGTAAACAGAACTCCAATGATCAAATACACAGCGAACAGAGCGATCGATAGTCCGATGGACTGTGCGGCATGAAATCGCACGAATGGACGCTTGTCAATGAGAAAAAAGATAAGTCCCGTAACCCAACCCAAAACGTAACAGAGCAATCCTGCCACGTTCTCGTCCATTCCTGCGGTCGGCGACGCTGCCACGGTCCCGCTCGACACTGGCGCTGCCACACTTTGGCTGGTGCCGCACTTCGGGCAAAAGGCTGCTCCGCTCACTTCTGCACCGCACGCGCTACAAAAGGCCATCAGACCACCTCCTTGAGGGTTCGAATGCAGCGGAGCGTAACAAAGCGGCTATACAACTGCAATCGTTTTCATTTCTTCTCAAGGGCACTCCAGCGCCGTACAAGCTTTCGCGCGAGTTGGTCGGCCACCCGCGGAAGGCAATGCCCTCAGCGGTTCTTGCAGGTTAGAATCTGCTCTCCATGGGCCACACACAGGCTGTCGTAAACGATTCTTCCAAGCCGCTCAGGCGGTTTGGCTGGCCGCGGGAAGTCACCGCGGCCGAGGGCAGGTCTCTGTTCGCAGGCGGGCTCGGGTGGATGCTCGACGCGATGGACGTGATGCTCTACTCGCTCGTCCTCACGTATTTGATCCGCGAATTTTCAATGGATACGCGTACCGCCGGGTTTCTGAATTCGCTCACCCTGGTGGCCTCCGCGATCGGTGGATTTTTGTTCGGCGTGCTGGCCGATCGCTTCGGTCGGACTCGCGCACTCATGGCGTCGATCCTCATTTACTCCGTGGCGAGTGCTGCCTGCGGATTCTCGCACTCGGTACTGCAGCTTGCGGTATTCCGTTTCGTGCTTGGACTCGGCATGGGTGGCGAATGGACCGCGGGCGCGGCACTGATTGCCGAAACCTGGCGCGCCGAGCATCGCGGCAAAGCTTTGGGACTGATGCAATCGTCTTATGCGATTGGCGAAGCGATCGCCGCGCTCGTTGTTTTCGTGGTGCTGCCACGTTGGGGATGGCGGGCCGTGTTTTTTGTCGGCGTGCTGCCGGCCCTGCTCGTAATGTGGATTCGCACCAGCGTGCCAGAGCCCGCGATTTGGAAGGCGCGCTCAGCTTCTCCCGATCGCAAATCCAAGACCTGGCCCCTCCCCAAAGCCGTGTTGAGAGCGGGCTCGCTCGCCACGGCGATGAACGCCTCCAGCCTGTTCGGATATTGGGGTCTGTTCACGTGGATTCCAGCTTATTTATCGCTGCCTGTATCGCAAGGCGGGCGTGGTATTGGACTTGTGCAGACGACCAGCTTTTTCCTGGCGCTTTGCGCAGGAAAATGGCTGGGGTATGTGGCGTTTGGCTTTTTCGCAGACGCCTTCGGGCGAAGGAAACCCTATTTTGCGTACTTACTCACCGCTGCCGTCTTGGTGCCCATATACGGAATGACGCGCGGCGAGCTTTGGCTTTTAGCGCTTGGACCAATGGTGGGATTCTTTGGAACAGGATCTTTTTCCGGATACGCTGCGATCACCAGCGAAATTTTCCCCAGCGAGATTCGTGCGGCTGCGATGGGGCTCAGCTACAACGTGGGGCGCGTGTTTTCAGCAATCGCGCCCCTCGCGGTGGGCGTTCTGGCGATCAAATATGGAATCGGTCCAGCCTTCCTCCTGCAGGCGGCGGCGTTTTTCTTGGCAGCAATGCTTTCGCTGGCATTGCCCGAGACCGTTGGGCAGAAACTCACTTAGCTACGCAACCGCAGTGCGAGTCGTTTGGTCTGCAGCACCCAATGTAAAATTCACCGCGAAATATGGCGCTAAAGCAAGCGTCCTCTGAAAATCCATCTCGTCGCCATACAAGCGCTTCGGCACGCGCCGCGCAAGGATGCTGACGGACAGTGGGCTTTTGCGGAAAGGATAAGGCGCTAGGGAAACGCTGTTGTCGCCGAGGGGGCGCAATTCCCAATCCACACTTTCGTGTTCGACGTGCAAAGGAACGTTGTCGATGCTGGACTCTTCGACCGAATTTAGGCAGAAATAGAGCGAAAGGCGATCCAAAGCCTCCAATACGCTCACGTTCTTTTCCAGCGATTTGTCTTCAGCCAGGCTTTTGGTGGCGGGATTCGCACGCAAATCCACCTTAAGGCGTAGCTGCTGAAGTTTCAACCGTTGGAGGAACTCGTTCACCAGTTGCCACTCCGTCGACTTTACATATTTGGCCGAATAACCTGGTAACGTGGCCCTCGCGCGGTCGTAAAGCCCGCTACAATGCAGGCTCACAAGCAGAGCGGCGTAGCGATCCACTTTGGCCAACCGCTCGAGGCCACACTGATAAAGCGCAACGTGCTCGTATGTGGGGATCGACATGAACGTGTAAGGAAAGTGCGTCTTCGGATCGATTCCTGGCGCGAGTTCCCATTCACTCCAACCGTTGTCATGCTCGCGCGCCGCCAAGCAGAAAGATTCAAATAAGTCTGGGCGTTTGAAGAGCTCATTCCCCCACTCGCGTGCAAAGAAACCGGAAAGCACAGCGTGATCCGTCTGGCGTATCACCACTAGATGATCGCCGTGATCCTGAACGATCATCGGACTGCCATTCCTCGACGCGAGCCGCAAGCCCACGTGCTCGAAGCATTCATGCGTTCATTCCCTGATTTCAACGATGCGCGGGAGCTCTATTATGCCCTCGACGCTCACTGCATGCCAGCCAACAGCAAACAAACAGACTGGAGATTGCCCCTCGAAAGTCGGTATATTGTTACCACCGCTGCGGGCGTGGCGGAACTGGCAGACGCGCAAGACTTAGGATCTTGTGGCCGAAAGGTTGTGGGGGTTCAAATCCCTCCGCCCGCACCATAGAGTTTCTTTTCTCCCTGCGCTTTCTTCTTGTTTTCGTCGAAATTCCGAACTCGAGTGACAGTTCGCGACATCGCACCCGACACCAATTGTCATAGTCTTGCGGTACCTCGTCGGTTAGCCCGCGCGCGTCGTTCGGTGATTTCCACAACCATATTAGAATCAGCAACTTAAGGATAAGCTGAAGTTTGGAACATTCCGGATTCCAAGCAGATCTTTGGCCCCATTCGTGCGCATCCTATGTTCTCTAGTGCACTTTAAACCAGACGGAGAACTCCAATGAAAAAGGAGAAAGGCTTCTCACTCATTGAGCTGCTGATAGTTGTAGCCATCATTCTGATCATCGCGGCTATCGCCATCCCGAACCTCATCAAGTCGAAAATGGCCGCCAATGAAGCATCGGCGGTTGGTTCGGTTCGCACCATCAACACGGGTGAAGTGAACTATGCCGCGTCTTGCCCAGCGACCGGGTTCTCTGCGTCGCTTCTGGAATTAAACACCGGCGCAATTTGCGCAGGCGGCAAGGGCATCATTGACAACGTCCTGGCAGCTGGCGCCAAGAGCGGCTATACGTTCACCTACGCTCCAGTTAAGGGGGCCGACGGCCTGAACGATACCTATACCTCCGCGGGAACGCCCTCCACGGTGGGCACGACAGGTCAGCGTCAGTTCTGCTCCAGCCAAACCGGCGTCATTCAGTACAACCTTGCCGGCGCGGGATGCGTCACTGGCGCGGGAGGCAGCCCCTCACTGCAATAGGTCCAACACACTGGTAGGTAGCACAGTCTGCTGAAACGGGGCCAAAAATGAGCCGCTTCTCTGCTCCGACGGGAGAAGCGACTCAGTTCTGCCTCCGCGATGTCGATCATCATCTCGGGGGAAGGCGCCGCGTCTTGGATGCACGGAAAAATTGGATTCCTTGCGGCCCTGAAGCGAACTTCTCCCAATCCCCTCGCCCGCACGATATTGCATCTCGCCAAAAGCGATGTAAGCTTGTTTGGAAGGCCTTAAACATCCAGCTCTGATCGTGGCTTCAAGGTAATTTTTGGCAGTGGCGACGGGGAGGACATTGTGGACGCGGTCGCATCGCAAGACACTCAACAAAGAACCGATCCCGTCAACTATCAAGTCGACCCGGCGCACTATAAACATTGGCGCCTAACCTTCGACCCCCCGGTAGCGACGCTGACTATGGATGTAGCGGAAGACGGCGGGCTGCGTCCCGGTTATAAACTAAAGCTGAATTCCTACGACCTTGGCGTGGATATCGAGTTGCACGATGCCTTGCAGCGGATCCGTTTCGAGCACCCGGAAATACGCTCGGTCGTCATAACCAGCGCAAAGAACCGCGTTTTCTGCTCCGGCGCCAATATCTACATGCTCAGACTCTCGTCTCACGCGTGGAAGGTGAATTTCTGCAAATTCACCAACGAAACACGAAATGGCATCGAGGATTCCAGTGTTCATTCCGGCCTCAAATTTATCGCCGCCCTTAATGGAACGACTGCCGGAGGCGGGTACGAACTGGCGCTGGCTTGCGACGAGGTGATTTTGGTCGACGATCGCTCCTCCGCGGTAAGTCTGCCGGAGCTACCGCTACTGGGCGTCTTGCCTGGTACCGGCGGGCTCACACGCGTTACCGACAAGCGCAAAGTTCGTCGAGACCACGCCGACATTTTTTGCACCAATCCCGACGGCGTTCGAGGGCAGCGCGCCAAAGACTGGCGGCTCGTCGATGAAATCGTGAAGCCGCAGCAGTTTGCTGAGCACATCAAGCTACGAGCCAAAAAGCTCGCCGAGCAAAGCGACCGTCCTTCCGGCGCGAATGGAGTGGCTCTGGCTTCCCTCAAACGCAGGGTCAACGACACTGGCCTCCATTATGAGTACCTCGATGCGCAAGTGAACCGCGGTGCGCGCACGGTTGCACTCACGGTCCGCGGCCCGGAATCCTTTCCGCAAAATACCGTCGAAGGAGCCCTGGCGGCAGGGGCGAACTGGTGGCCATTGCAGATGGCCCGCGAGTTAGACGATGCGATCCTGACTTTGCGCACCAACGAACTCGATCTCGGCCTTTGGCTAATTAGAACCACCGGAAATCCGGAAGCAGTTCTCGCGATCGACGACTTTCTCTTGAATAATCAGGACAATTGGTTTGTCCGTGAAGTTCTCGGCATGATCCGCCGCACTTTCGCGCGCCTCGATGTCACTTCACGCTCGATGTACGCGATTGTCGAGCCGGGCTCGTGTTTTGCAGGCACTTTGCTGGAGCTGGCTCTGGCCGCAGACAGAATTTTCATGCGTGACGTGCAGGACGGCGCAACGACAGCGATCGTATCGATCTCGAAGATGAACTTTGGCGCACTGCCCATGCCGAATCATCTTTCGCGCCTGGCGGCGCGTTTCTACGAGGATGAAACGCAGATCGAATCCTTACGAGCGAAGATCGGGTCGAAACTCTCTGCTCAAGAAGCAATCGAATCCGGGCTCGTCACGATCGCCCCAGATGACCTCGACTGGGAAGACGAACTTCGCCAAGCCATCGAATCCCGCGCCGCGCTCTCCCCAGATGGACTGACCGGCTTGGAGGCAAATCTCCGTTTCGGCGGCTGCGAAACCGTTGAAACTCGCATCTTCGGGCGCCTCTCCGCCTGGCAAAACTGGATCTTCATTCGCCCCAATGCCGTCGGTGCAAATGGCGCGTTGAAAGTCTACGGCACCGGCGCGCCCGTAAAATTCGACTGGGAAAGAGTTTGAGATGGGCTCCCGGCCCGCGAAGGTAAGCTAGGAGACTGGCAATGATCGATTATACAGAGAAAATTCCCAACAACGTCGATTTGGGCCGTGATCGCGTTCTGCAACGCGCCCTCGAACACTGGCAGCCCGCGTTTCTCGGCTGGTGGTCAGATATGGGACCCAATGAATCCAGCAAGTATGAAGTCTATCTGCGCACCGCAACCAGCGTCGAACCCGATGGCTGGGCGCAATTCGGCTACGTTCGCATGCCGGAATACCGCTGGGGCATTTTCCTGCAACCTCGCGACGAAACCCGCCAGGTCAGTTTTGGCCGGCACAAAGGGCAGCCGGCTTGGCAAGAGGTTCCCGGCGAATATCGCTCGATTCTACGCCGCGTGATCGTCACGCAGGGCGATACGGAACCCGCGTCCGTCGAACAGCAGAAAGCGCTTGGCTTGTCTTGCCCTTCGCTCTATGACCTGCGGAATATTTTTCAGGTCAATGTCGAAGAAGGACGCCATCTCTGGGCGATGGTGTACCTGCTTCATCGTTATTTTGGCCGCGACGGTCGCGAGGAAGCCGAATCGCTCCTGGCACGCCGCTCCGGCGACACCGACAACCCCCGCATCCTCGGCGCCTTCAACGAACCCACGCCCGACTGGCTCGCGTTCTACATGTTCACCTTCTTCACCGACCGCGACGGCAAATTCCAGCTCTGCGCCTTGGCCGAATCGGGTTTCGATCCCCTCTCGCGCACCTGTCGTTTCATGCTGACTGAGGAAGCGCACCACATGTTCGTCGGCGAAACCGGCGTCAGCCGTATCATCCAGCGCACCTGTGAGGTGATGAGCGAAAACAAAATCGACGACCCCTCCGACGTACGGGCTATGGGCGTGATCGATCTGCAAACGATTCAGCGTTACCTTAATTTTCACTACAGCGTAACCCTCGACCTGTACGGCTCTGACATTTCCTCCAACGCCGCAAACTATTACACCAGCGGCCTGAAAGGCCGCTTCCGCGAAACCAAGCTGCCCGACGATCATATTTTGAGCGAAGCCGACTATCCGGTCTGGGAAGTGGTGGAAAACAAAATCATCGCCAAGCGCGTCCCGGCACTCACCGCGCTGAACGAGCGCCTCCGCGACGACTACATCGGCGAGATCGAAGATGGGGTCGCCCGCTGGCAAAAAGTAATCGATACCGCCGGCATCCCCTTCCGGCTGACCCTGCCGCACAAAGGCTTCCATCGCGAGATCGGCAATTTCGCAGGCCGCCACATCAGCCCCACCGGCGAGGTGCTAACCGAACAAGCCTGGAAGCAACACGAATTCGAATGGCTGCCCAGCCCTTCCGACTACAAATACGTGCAATCGCTAATGAGTGGCCGCGTAACCGAACTGGGCAAGTTCGCCAACTGGATCGCCCCGCCGATCCGCGGCATCAACGGCCAGCCGTTAAATTTCGAGTACGTTCGCTTCAACTGACCCGGCGTAAATCATCATGTAGGGCATGTAGGGCGAGGTCGAACCCGAAGCTGGTAGAACCGGCATCCTGACCGGCTCTTGGTATCGCGACCACCCCGGCGATTTAAAATCCGCGGCCCATCCTGCGTTACAATCCGTGGGACAAATCCACCGCTGTGCAAGGATGCCCGTTGCCACAACCGATCATCGACATTCATGTCCACATCATCCCGCACCACATGATGAAGCCCGACGCTCTCGAGCTCATCATCCGCGGTCGCACCGACTTCAACGAAGTGGAACGCTACTGCGAGCATCCCGAAGACTTCCTTCACTATCTCGACTCCATCAACGTCGAACGCGCCGGCCTGATCAATTACGTCGCGCCCGAAATCATCGGCTTCACGCCCGTGGTCAACGACTGGATTGCCAACTACTGCAAGGCCGACCCCTATCGCCTCATCGCTTTCGGAGGCGTTCACCCCGGCAGCGTCCGCGACACCGGCGCCGAAGTCGATCGCCTGAACAAGCTTGGCATCCGCGCCATAAAAATTCACCCCTCGCACCAGGCGCTTTCGCCCAATGCCTATGTGTCCGGCAATCGCGAACTCGCAGCCATCTACGACCGCGCGCAATCCCATGGCATTCCCGTCATGATACACACTGGTACATCCATCTTCCCCGGCGCCCGCAACATTCACGCCCAGCCGATCTTGTGCGACGAGGTTGGCGTCGACTATCCCGACCTGGTCGTCATTCTCGCTCATGGCGGCCGTCCATTGTGGATGAACGAAGCCTTCTTCCTCGTCCGCCGTCACAAAAATATGTACATGGACGTCTCTAGCATCCCGCCGCAAAAACTGCTCGAATATTTCCCACGCATTGAGGACATCGCCGACAAAGTCCTCTGGGGCACGGACTGGCCCAGCCCCGGCGTCCACGAAATGAAAATCAATATCGAAAGGTTCCAGGGCCTACCGATCCGGGAAGAAGTAAAACGCAAAATCCTTTACGACAATGCCGCTCGCCTTTTCCCGCGTTGAATTGCCCCGGTATCTGTAGCGGCTGACCCGTTTACTATGAGGCTGAAGGGTTGCTGGCGCTTTCTGACGACCGCGCCCGGCTTCACAGCACGCGACATTTCCCTTCCCTCACCTTGTCGTTTCGAGGTATGAATCCCTGTGCCGCTTTCGCCAAGATATTCCGGATCGCACAGGGAGCTTCGATGCAACACCAAACCGTCCAAGACATCCTCAATCTGTATAACCCCGCCAATCCTCTCGAGCGAGCCTCGACCATCCCGGCCCCGTGGTATTGCGATCCGCGCATCGCAGAGCTCGAGCGCGCCAGCGTATTCAGCGCCACCTGGCAGGTAGTAGGCCGACTCGATCAAGTCCGTGAAAAAGGTCAATTCTTCACCGCCGACATGGCCGGAGAGCCCGTCGTGGTTGTGCGGGCTGACGATGAAAAACTCCGCGCCTTCTACAATGTCTGCCGCCACCACGCCGCCGCGGTCGTCCCGGAAGCGCAGGGCTGCGCCAAACAATTTCGCTGCCCTTACCACGGCTGGACCTACGGAATCGATGGCGTTCTAAAAGGCATGGTGGAGTTCGACGGCGTCTGCGACTTCGACCGCGCCGATAACGGCCTGGTGCCCATCCGCCTGGATGTTTGGGAAAATTTCGTCTTCGTCAATCTTGATGGGCAAGCGGCCCCGCTGCAAAAATTTCTCGGCGCGGTCCCTGATCTCGTAGCACCGCTTGAGCTAACGAAAAAACTCCAATACTTTGACCGCCGCATCTATCCGCTTGACTGCAACTGGAAGGTCTATGTGGACAACTATCTCGACGGCGGCTATCACGTCCCGCACGCCCACAAAGGTCTGAGCAGGGTCATCGAATACACCAAATACACCATCGAAAATTTCGAGCGCGCCTGCTTGCAGTCCAGCCCGCTCTCGTCCGACGGCGACGCCCCCGCGGGCGTAGCCGCCACCCGCCAGGGCCGAGCCTTCTACCTCTGGATCTACCCCAATTTCATGATCAACGCATACGAAGGCGTGATGGACACCAACCTCGTCGTGCCGCTAGGTACGGACAAGTGCGCCGTCGTTTTCGACTATTATTTCGCCGACACGAGCCCCGCCGCCGGAGCCCACAATCGTGAAAGCATCGCCGTCAGTGAAAAAGTTCAGGACGAAGATATGGCCATCTGCGACGCCGTGCAGCGCGGCCTGCATTCCCGCGCCTACGGCGCCGGCCGCCTTTCGGTCCGTCGCGAAGCCGGTGAACATCTCTTCCATCGCCTCCTGCACGCAGGTTTGACCTCCGCCTTGGCGCACCCAGCCGCCTCGGCCGCCTACGCGTATAAATGATGCAGCCCGCAATGGCGCCGTGATTGTCGAATCACTCCGTATGAATCATCCCCCGTCCTGGCATCTGATGCGAGCAAGTCAAGGAGCGTGCAATGGCCGAGGCAGGATCATCAAAGCAAGAGCTTTGGGCGATACCAGCGGACGACCTGCGTCGTAAACTCGCCGCGGTGCGGGCGGATGACGATCAGAAGATTCGCCATATCGGCGTGGTTGGCGGGCCGCCCCCGCACCGTCACGATTTCGAGGAGACGTTCACGTTGCTGGAAAGCGAAATCGATTTCATATTTCGCGGCGAGAAACACGCCGTGCTGGAGCGGCGAAACCGTCCACGTTCCGGCCAATGCCCCGCATCAATTTCGCAACTCCTCGCCGTATGCAGCAAGAATGCTTTGCATCTGTTACCGGCTGGTCCGGAGAAATTCTTCCTGGAACTTGGAGTGCCGGTCGCAACCCGCACGGCCTCCCCGCCCAAGCCGGACGAAGTGGGGCGAGCGGCGTGCGTCGCCAAGGCGATCGCACTTGCCCCGAAATATCGAACAGAGCTACTAGAACACGCGTGATAAGTTGGCCTGCGCGAATTCGTTCGCACTCTAGTCATCTTGGTTCGCGCGGTTCGCGCGTGCCCGCTTGCGCTCCCGGCCGAATCGGTTAAATTGGAGGGCTATGACAGCCCAGCACGATGCCGAAAAGCGAACCGTCGCGGAGGCCGCCCTCCGTTGGGTACGGAGCGGGATGCGCCTGGGCTTGGGAAGTGGCTCCACATCTCATTGCTTCATTGAGGTCCTAGGTGAGCTGGTGCGCCGCGGAGAGTTGAGCGTAGAAGGTATCGCAACGTCCCGGGACAGTGAGGAACTCGCTCGCCAGTCGGGCATCCCTCTGATAACTCCGCGGCGGGGATTGGTCCTGGACTTGGATGTGGATGGGGCGGACGAAATTGCTCCCGACCTGAGTCTGATTAAAGGAGGAGGCGGCGCTCTACTTCGTGAAAAAGTGGTAGCGCGGGCCTCGCGGTATTTCCTGGTTCTTGCCGACTATTCCAAAAAAGTCCAGCGCTTGGGAGCTTTTCCCTTGCCGGTTGAGATTGTTCCCTTCACTTTGCCTTGGGTGATGGATGAGATCGCCAAAATGGGCGGCAATCCAGTTCTCCGGATGAAGCCGCACTCGGGCACAACAGAAGAGATTTATTTGACCGACCAGCAGAATTACATCTTGGATTGCAAGTTCGGAGTCATTGAAAATCCCGCAGATCTGGCGAGCCGGTTGGAAAAGGTCCCAGGCATCGCGGAGCACGGGCTCTTCCTCGGCTACGCGAAATCCGCCCTCATCGCTCATGATTCAGAAGTATTGGTCTTGCGGCCCAATGTTGCCGCGGAGCCGATCGAAAAATTTCAAGCGCTTCCCTAACCGCGACGCTCTTGGTTGCCTCGAAACGTGGGGCGTGGCGGCAGCCAGCGCGCTTCGCGAAGCAATCCGAAGGTGGCAGTTTGCGTCGATCGTACTTCAGGCAAGAATCGCCAGGATCTTGCGACAGCAAGATCGCGAAAGCCCTTCGCGATTCCATCGGGCTATTGCAAACTCGCGAAAATGGCCTGCCTGAACGGCCCAGTACTTCTAGGCAAAAAATCCATTGTGCGGTGCGCTGGCGCTGCTTCATAATCGGCATATTATGAAACAAGCGCCGGACGCAGCGCTGAAGCGGCTCGACGATTGGGACGATTTTGTCGCCAGGCGCTATCGCCAGGGCAAGTCTGAAGAAGAATTCCGGAATTACCAGGCCGACGCCAACCCCACGGTCACGGAGTTTTACCGCCAGAACCACGCATACCAGACGTTTGATTTTGTGATCCGGAAGAAGGCCGAATATTGCGGCTTGACTCGGGGCAAGAACAGCATTTGGGAGATGGCGGAGTTCTTGAACACGCTGGTGGACGACAGCGATCCCGATACCGACCTGACGCAGACTGAGCACCTGCTGCAGACGTCAGAAGCGATTCGCAAGGACGGACATCCGCGGTGGTTCGTTCTCGCGGGTTTCTTGCACGATCTAGGGAAAGTGTTGTGTTTGTATGGGGAGCCTCAGTGGGCCGTGGTCGGCGACACGTTTCCGGTGGGTTGCGCGTACTCCGACGAGATCGTGTTCCCGGAGTTCTTCGCGGCGAATCCGGACAGCAAGAGTGCGAAATACCAGTCGGAACTTGGGATTTACGAGCGCCACGGCGGGCTCGACAAAGTGCACCTTTCGTTCGGACATGACGAATACATCTTCCAGGTCACGCGCAAGTACGTGCCGGAGGAGGCGCAGTACATGCTGCGGTACCATTCATTCTATCCGGCGCACCGGCACGGGGCGTATCGTCACCTGATGAGCGCGCACGACGAGCAAATGTTCGAGTGGGTGCGGAAATTCAACGAATACGATCTTTATTCTAAGGGCCGCGAACGGCCGAAGCAGCGAGAGATTCTTCCTTATTATCAGGAGTTGGTGGCGGAGTTTTTCCCCGAGCAGATCGATTGGTAGCTGTCCACGGACGGGCGTTTGCACGATAGCCCGCCAGAAGTCGGCATTTTCCGCCGATCATCCCGGCTTTCGGATTTACCCCTCGCGAATCTCCTGCACGAGGCCGGGGATGTGGCCCTTGCGATACGAGAAACCTAGCCGTTGCATGCGAAGTCGGAGGTGATCGTCTGCCGAACGATCCCGAAGGCGAAAGCTATCCATGCGCCGAGGTGTCCGAGCCGCTTCCTTTCGCGCTTCAAGATCGCGGAGATGCGATGAGCTTGTCATTGAGGACAACTCGCCCCGCCAGCCGAATCGCACTGGTGCCCCTCTGTCTCTGTTTCGGGTTGTCCCTACCGGCCCTGAATGCGCAGACCGTGAAGGTACACGTGTCGTCCAAGTCGGGAGACCGGATGGCGGCCAAGGGCGATATGGAGTTCGCGGATGCCGAGCCCGATAGGGGCACGACGTTTCAAATCATTGACTCGGTGAAATATCAAAAGATGGACGGATTTGGTGCGTCCCTGATGGAAGCCGGCCTCATCACGCTCAATACGCTTCCTGCGGAGAAGCAGGAGGACGTGCTGCGCTCGCTGTTTGATCCGCAGCAGGGCGCAGGTTTTACGGCGATGAAAACGCCGATCGCGGGCACCGACTTCCAGTCCGCGGGGCCGTGGTACACGTATGATGACTCGCCAGGCGACACGGAATTGAAAGATTTCTCGGTCCAGCGTGATTTTGGGCCCAACGGCGTCGGCACATACATTCTGCGCGCACGAAGGTACGGCAACTTCGCGTTGCGGGCTCCGATGGACTATCCGCCCGACTGGATGCTTTACAACGTGAAGAAGCACCAGGATATCGAGCCGAAATATTATCCGGTGCTTGCAAAATACTTCGTGCGGTACCTCGAGGAGTACAACAAGCGTGGCATCGCAATTGATTATCTGAGCTTGTTCAATGAACCGGAAAAGGTCTACACGAAGATCACCTATCCCGAGATTCGTACGTTGCTTCGGGATTTCGTCGGCCCGGCCGTCGTGCAATCCGGGTTGCCTACCAAGATGATGCTCAGCGAGGCCCCGGAACGGGGCGATGCCTACAAACGCTACCCTGTGGTGCTCGATGATCCTGGCGCACGCAAATTTGTTTCGGTGGCCGGCTATCACGGATACGACTACAAGCACTTTGACAAAATTGCCCGGCTGGAGGCCAGGTATCCCCATCTTCGGTTTTGGATGGACGAATTCTGTTACGCGTACGAAGCGGGCATTCCACGTAGCAAGAAACTTCCGGTCTATGACTTCGACGACGGCGATTACTGGGGTAATACGATCTTTAGCGATCTGGAATCCGGAACTTCCGCATGGCTCTACTGGAACGCCATTCTGGACGAAACTGGCGGGCCGTGGGCGGTCTCCGTTGTCCACGGCAACCCGGATCCGAACGAGCAGCATCCGGTGATCATCATCAACAAGACGACGCACGAAGTGACGTACACCGGCACCTACTACTACCTGGCGCATTTCAGCAAATTCGTGCGCCCTGGCGCGATGCGCATACAGGTGAACGGGAAACGGCAGGGCGTGCGCGTCATGGCTTTTCAAACGCCGGAAGGAGGCGTTGTAGCCCAGCTCCTAAATAGTCAGAACTCGGATTCATCGGTGAACATTGTTTATCGAGGACGGACCCTTCCCATGTCTTTGCCCGCGCGGTCGATCACAACAGCTGCCTGGTGATTTGCATGCCTGGGTTCGCGCGCATCCCCTTGTCCCCCTTGTCCCGATCGCATTTGACCCGGTTCGCCACGTCACTTATACTTATCCTTCGAGTTTGCAGGGTGATTTCTCACCTGTCTGGCCTCTCTAAAGCTTACGTTCTCTGGATTGCACTCAGGGGCGCACACTGTCGTGACCAGCGGACCTTCCCTGCGCGACATTTCTTTTTGAGCGCCTGCAAAGACGCCGCATCGAAAGGATTCCCATGGCTGATGCATCTGGAGCAACAACCTGCCGCCGCGAGCTCGATCTCGAGATTCCCGCAGATGAAGTCACTAAAAAATTGGAGAGCGTCGCAAAGGAATTTGCGCGTGTCGCCCGCGTCCCGGGCTTCCGCCCCGGCAAGGCGCCAGTCTCTCTGATTCGCCGGCGCTACGCCGACGACATCAAGGGCGAAGTCGTGCAATCGCTCGTGCCGGAGCGCGTGGAAAAGGCGGTCAGCGAGCAGAAACTCACGCCCGTCTCGCAGCCGCAGGTCGAAAAGCTCGACTTCACCGAAGGCCAGCCACTCAAGTTCCGGGCAGTCTTCGAGGTTCTTCCCGAATTTGATCTGGCGAACTATAAAGACCTTGATCTCGAAATGCCGGCCATGGACGTCACCGACGACGATGTGACCAAGGAAATCGAATCCCTTCGTGAACGCGCAGCCGCTTTCGCACCGGTCGAAGGCCGGCCGGCTGAGAACGGCGATTACGTTCAACTGAAAATCATGGGCACGCCCGAAGGTGGCGGCGACCCGATCCAGGCTGACAGCGTCTTGTGTCACATCGGCGCCGAAGAAACCATGGAGCCGTTTAATGACAACTTGCGCGGCGCAAACACCGGCGACCACAAGAATTTCGACGTCGCCTATCCCGCCGACTACCCCGACGCCAAGCTCGCGGGCAAGATGTACCACTATGCCGTCGAGGTTCTTGGCATCAAGAACAAGAAGCTGCCGGAATTGAACGATGAATTCGCCAAGGACGTCAGCGATGCGGCCACCCTCGACGAGCTGAAGACAAAAATCCGCGAAGGCCTCGAACACCAGCGTGACCACAAGCACAAAGAACTCCTCCGCGAAAAGGTCCTTGCCGCCGTCGTCAAGCTCCACGACTTTCCTGTACCGGAATCTCTAGTTCAGCATCAAATGGACGTGCGTCTGGAACACGTTGTCCGCTCCCTCGCCGCCCAGGGCGTGGATCCCCGAGCCGTAAATGTCGATTGGGTAACCCTGCGCAGCCGCCAGCAAGAACGCGCTTCCAACGACGTAAAGGCAGAATTGATCGTGGATCGTATTGCCACCGCTGAAAATATCGACGTCACCGACGAAGAGGTCAATCATGAGTTGGAACACGCCGCCAGTCATAGTGGCGAATCCGCAGCAGCAATTCATGCCCGTTTGACAAAGCAAGGTACGCTCGATAGGATGAAAGCGAAGCTGCGGAGTGACAAAACTCTCGACTGGCTCGCGCAGAATTCCCGAATTCGCACCGTCGCCGCGGCGGAAACGAAGTGACACGGTTCGGGCTCCCAGAGGTTACGACCTTTACTCAAATGAAAACTTTCGACGAACCAGAATATCGCGGGACGACGCTCGTACCCATGGTGGTCGAGCAAACCAGCCGTGGCGAACGCGCCTACGACATCTATTCCAGGCTGCTTAAAGAGCACATCATCTTTATTGGCACGCCGATTGACGACCACGTCGCCAATCTGGCTACCGCCCAGATGCTGTTTCTCCAGGCCGAAGATCCCGAGCGCGACATTCAGCTGTACATCAATTCGCCGGGCGGCTCGATCACCGCGGGTTTCGCGATCTACGACACCATGCAGTTTGTGAAGCCCGACGTCGTCACCACCTGCGTCGGCCAGGCCGCGTCTATCGCAGCGGTATTGCTTGCCGGCGGCGCGCCCAAAAAGCGCTTCGCTCTGCCCAACGCCCGCATTCTGATCCACCAACCGTGGATGTCCGGCCTCGGCGGTCAAGCCACCGACATTGATCTGCACGCAAAAGAGATCTTGCGCATGCGTACCATGATCAACAAATTGCTCGCGCAGCATAGCGGACAGACTGTCGACCGCATCGAAAAGGATGTGGAGCGCGACTTCATCATGAATCCCGAACAAGCCAAAGAGTACGGCATGATCGACGAGATCATCTATAAGCATCGCTGATTAGGCGGCGCCGTTGTGTCGCGCAACGAGCGGCGCTTGTTCCTAAAAGTTAGCAGCTGTCGCTCAGGTTTTTCTTTCACTCAGGGGAAGGTTCAGCCTAGAATGGGAACTGACGTCGCTCCGTTGAATTCCGGCGGAGAAGAGGGCCTGCATACCAGTGAAAAAATTCAATCCAGATGAGCCGTTGCGCTGCTCGTTCTGCCATAAGACTCAGGAGCAGGTTGAGAAACTCATCAGTTCGCCCTCGGACTACCCGCGCGCGTACATCTGCAACGAATGTGTCAGTGTCTGCCAGACCATTCTTGAGGACGAAAAGCGCGAGCAGGCGGCTGCTCCCGCGCGCCGTCTTCCGCGCCCTCCGGAGATCAAGCAGTTCCTCGACGGCTACGTCATCGGCCAGGATCGCACCAAGAAGAAGCTTGCCGTCGCTGTTTACAACCATTACAAGCGCATCTTCCTGAACAAGCAGCCCGGCGACGTGGAGCTGAGCAAGTCCAATATTCTTCTGATCGGGCCGACCGGCACCGGCAAGACGCTCCTCGCGCAAACGCTTTCCCGCATGCTCGACGTGCCTTTCGCCATCGTTGACGCCACCACCCTCACCGAGGCGGGTTACGTCGGCGAAGACGTCGAAAACATCATCTTGAAGCTGCTGCAGGCCGCTGACGGCGACGTCCAGAAAGCGCAGCAAGGTATCATTTATATAGACGAAATCGACAAGATCGCCAAGAAGGACGAGAACCCTTCGATCACCCGCGATGTTTCCGGCGAAGGCGTTCAACAAGCGTTACTCAAGATACTGGAAGGCACGGTAGCAAACGTGCCGCCACAGGGCGGCCGCAAGCACCCGCATCAGGAATTTACTCCGGTGGATACCACCAACATTCTATTCCTCTGCGGCGGCGCTTTCGTAGGCCTTGAAAAGCTCATCGAAAAGCGCGTTGGCCGGCGTGCCCTCGGTTTCCATACCGACACCACTCCGTCCACCGCGCAAAAGCGCAACACCGAACTTCTGGAACAGGTTCAGCCCGGCGACCTCATCCGCTACGGCCTCATCCCGGAATTCGTCGGCCGCTTACCGGTCGCGGGCGTTATGAACGATCTCGACAAGCCCGCGCTCGTGCGCATTTTGACCGAGCCGAAAAACGCTTTGCTCAAGCAATATCAACGTTTGTTTGAATTCGAAAACGTCCGCCTCCGCTTCACCGATGATGCTCTCGCCACGGTTGCCGAGTTAGCTCTTCAGCGCAAAGTCGGTGCTCGAGGCTTGCGCATGATCCTCGAAGACCTCATGCTGGAAGTCATGTATCACTTGCCGATGCAGCGCAAAGTGCGCGACTTCGTGGTCACCGAAGACATGGTCCGCACCCGCGAAATCAACTGGAGTTTACTTGAAAAAGCTGGCTAACCTGCTTCGCGCTTCCGGAAATCGGCCCGCTTTTGGCCGCTTGAGGTAAAATTCAGGGACCAATGTTCAATCGAGAAAAACAGGAAATGAAGCGCGTACCCATGATGCCGGTGCGCGACATGGTTATTTTTCCTCAGCAGATGACCCCCTTCATCGTCGGGCGCGAAGCCAGCGTCCGCGCTCTCGAAGAGGCTCTCACCGGAGACAAGAAGATCTTTCTGTCCACCCAGCACGATGCCTCGGTGGACGACCCCAAGCCGGAAGAGATTTACGCCGTAGGAACGCTCGCCAATATCGTGCAAAGCGTCAAGCTTCCGGACGGCAACATCAAGGTTCTCGTTGAAGGCGTCGAACGCGCCCGCGCTCTGTCCATCGCCACCGAAGAAGGCTTTTTCCGCGCCACTGTCCGCCTCCTGAACGCGCGCGTGGAGCCGTCCCCGGCCGTGGAGCAGACCGTCCAGAAAATTACCGGCCTCTACGAACAGTTCATCAAGCTGTCGCAATCATTGAACTACGACACGATGATCGCCGCCGCCCGCGTCGATGATCCGGCCCGTCTCTCTGACACCATCGCGGCTAATCTCCAGCTTCCAGTCGACGAAAAGCAGGACCTCCTAGAAACCGTTGATCCCATCGAGCGCCTCAATCGCATCGGCGACATCCTCGAAATCGAGCTTGAGAAGCTCAACGTCGATCGCAACATCAACACCCGCGTGAAGCGTCAGATGGAGCGCGCGCAAAAAGAGTACTACCTCAACGAAAAACTCAAGGCCATTCAGAAAGAACTGGGCCGCGGCGAAAAAAACGAAATCGATGAGCTCAAGAAGAAAATTGACGCCGCAGGCATGTCTAAGGAAGTCCACGAAAAGGCCGTCCAGGAGCTCAAGCGCCTGGAGCTGATGCCTCCGATGTCGGCGGAATCCACGGTCAGCCGCAACTATCTCGACTGGCTCCTGGCCGTGCCCTGGAAGAAAAAATCCAAGGAAATCCGTGACATTCTCGCCGCCGAAAAAATTCTCAACGAAGAACATTATGGCCTCGAGAAAATAAAAGACCGCATCCTCGAATTTCTGGCGGTCCGCCAGCTGGTGAAGAATCCCAAGGGCTCGATCCTTTGCTTCGTCGGCCCTCCAGGTGTAGGCAAAACCTCCCTGGCTATGTCTATCGGCCACGCCACCGGCCGCAAATTCGTCCGCGTTTCCCTCGGCGGCGTTCGCGATGAAGCTGAAATCCGCGGCCACCGCCGCACCTACATCGGCGCCCTGCCCGGCCAGATCATCCAGATGATGAAGAAAGCCGGCACGGTAAACCCGATCTTCGTTCTCGACGAAGTCGACAAGATGTCCATGGATTTCCGCGGCGATCCATCCGCCGCGCTGATGGAAGTTCTCGATCCCGAGCTGAACCACGCATTTACCGACCATTACCTCGACGTCGAGTATGACCTGTCGAAAGTAATGTTCGTCTGCACCGCCAACGTCCTGCATACCATTCCGCAGCCCTTGCAGGACCGCATGGAAGTCCTGCGCATTCCCGGCTACACCGAACAGGAAAAGTTGCAGATCGCCAAGCGCTTCCTGGTCAAACGTCAGCGCGAAGCCACCGGTCTCACTGACAAGAATCTCGGCTTCACCGACGAAGGCCTGTTGCACATCATCCGGCACTACACCCATGAAGCTGGCGTCCGCAGCCTCGAACGCGAAATCCAGAACGTTAGCCGCAAGATGGCCCGCAAGGTAGTCACCGAAGGCGCCGCCGTAAACGCCGAAATCACGCCAGCCAATGCCAGCGACTACCTGGGTATCCTGAAGTATCGCGAGCTTTGGCTCGAGAAGCACAACGAAATCGGCCTGACCACTGGGCTCGCCTGGACCGAAGTCGGCGGCTCCGTCCTTTCCACCGAAGCGACCTTCATGGAAGGCAAGGGCCGTCTCAACCTCACCGGCAAGCTAGGCGACGTCATGCAGGAATCCGCGCAAGCTGCCATGGCTTACATTCGTTCGCGCTCCCACGTCTTTGGTCTGCCCAAGGACTTCTACCGCAACATCGACATTCACGTGCACGTCCCCGAGGGCGCCATCCCCAAGGATGGCCCTTCCGCCGGCATCACCATCTGCAACTCCATCGTCAGCGCGCTCACCCGCATTCCGGTCCGCCGTGACGTCACCATGACCGGCGAGATCACCCTGCGCGGTAAGGTGCTACCAATCGGCGGCGTAAAGGAAAAACTTCTCGCTGCCCACCGAATGGGCTTGCGCACAGTGCTGCTTCCGAAGGATAATGAGAAGGACCTGGCGGACATCCCGCAGGAAATCCTCGCGAGCCTTACGGTACACTTCGTAGAAAATATGGATGAAGTGCTGCAGATCGCGCTTGAGCGCCTGATCGTGCCCCTGGAACATGCCGCAGTTGCGCCCGTGGCGGAACCTTTCGTCGGTAGCACCGAGAAAGACAAGAGTTTGACCAACTAACAGCGTTGTTCGGCCAAGGTTCGTCCCGCCGTCTGATCTCGACCCCGTCGGGCTCACGCGGCGCGGCACGCGGCCTACAGTTCGCTCGGTCCGGCAACGCCACCGGTTGTCACAAAGTCTGGTTCGCCCTTCTTGGCAGATGATCGTTCATTTGCCAGGGCGGAGCGCCACCCCGTATGCAATCCGGAGTTTCAGGTCGATTTCACCAAGTTAAAGTTCACCAATAAAAGTTAAGGACATATGAAGGAAACAAGCGTTGAAGGAAACAATCAGATGAGTATCAGCCTTGCCGAGCTGAAGGAAAAAAACATCACCGACTTGGCTAAGATCGCCAAGGAGTTGAATATCCCCGGCGCATCCGGCATGCGCAAGCAGGAGCTGATCTTCCAGATCCTCCGTGCCCAAACCGAAAAAAACGGCTTGATCTTCTCCGAAGGCGTCCTCGAATGTCTCCCCGATGGTTTCGGATTTCTCCGCGCCCCCGAATACAACTACCTCCCCGGCCCGGATGACATTTACGTCTCTCCCTCGCAAATCCGCAAGTTCGATCTCCGCACCGGCGACACCGTCTCCGGCCAGGTCCGACCGCCGAAAGATGGCGAGCGCTACTTTGCCTTGATCAAGGTCGAAGCCGTCAATTTCGAGGACCCCGAAGTCGCCCGTAACAAAATATTTTTCGACAACCTGACGCCGCTCTATCCGCAGGGCCGGCTGAAGATGGAAACGACCAAGGAAAACATGACTGGTCGCGTCCTCGACCTTCTCTGCCCGGTCGGTAAAGGCCAGCGCGGATTGATCGTCGCTCCGCCGCGCACCGGCAAAACGATGATGCTGCAATCCATCGCCAACTCCATCACCGTCAATCACCCGGAGGTCGCCCTCATCGTTCTTCTCATCGACGAGCGCCCGGAAGAAGTCACTGACATGCAGCGCACCGTCAAAGGCGAAGTCATCAGCTCCACTTTTGACGAACCGCCCCAGCGCCACATCCAAGTCGCAGAAATGGTGCTCGAGAAGGCCAAGCGCTTAGTGGAGCACAAACGCGACGTCGTCGTTCTGCTCGACTCCGTCACCCGTCTGGCTCGCGCCTACAACGCCGTCACGCCGCCGTCCGGAAAAGTGCTCTCTGGCGGCATCGACGCCAACGCCCTGCAGCGCCCGCGCCGTTTCTTCGCCGCCGCCCGCCACGTGGAAGAAGGCGGCTCGCTCACGATCATCGCAACCGCGTTGATCGACACCGGCAGCCGCATGGACGACGTCATCTTCGAAGAGTTCAAGGGCACCGGAAACATGGAAATCAATCTCGACCGCCGCCTCTCCGACAAGCGCGTCTTCCCCGCCATCGACATCCAGCGCTCCGGCACCCGAAAAGACGAACTGCTTCTTCCACCGGACGAGCTAAGCCGAGTCTGGGTTCTGCGGAAGGTCCTGAGTCCTCTCTCGACGGTCGAAGCAATGGAACTCCTGCTGAGCCGCCTTACCAAGACCAAGTCCAACACCGAATTCCTGGGATCAATGTCCGCCCCAACCTGAGTCATCTGCGTACTTCGCCAGCTGGTAGGCGTCGCCGCCTTTCTCGTAAAACGCATCTTCCCACAGCAAGCACGTCAGCGCGCAGCGCCGAAGCTCCCGCTTCGCATCGACGCGCTGCGCCGCCGCCCCTTCGTGTGTCCATACTGCGGCTTGCTCGGGAAACATCCGCTTCCACACATTCATCTTCCCCATCTCACCCTCCTCCTTTCTGCGTCTTCCCCCGCGATCGCTCCCGCCCGGTGGCACGGCCATTCCCGGTGTGTCCTGCTCACTCAATTCACCAGCCGCGCCTCCCGCGGCTGAATGTTGAGTTTCCCGTTTGACTTCTGAACGCGCACCAGATCTCCTTCTTCAATCCGCAGCACGTCCGCAAGCCATTCCGGAATGATGACCTTCAAGAACTCTCCCTGTACTTCCGAAATGCCCCGCGAAAACTCCACCAACTCAGCACCTCCAGGTTCGAGAGGAATCAAGAGCATCAGTTCTCCATTGACCTTCAACACCGGTCCTTCGAGTTCCATTTCTTCCTTCATGCGTGATCCTCCTTTCGGTCCAGATGTGAACTCTTGCCAACATCCTGTAGCACAGCGCGAAGCCAGCAAAGCCCTGCCGCTTCTGGCGATCCGCCAAACAGAAACCAAGCCGGGAGGAAATTCGAGCAGAGTTGCGGAGCAACCGCCCCGCGGTCGTGTCATAGACGAAGTGACTCCACTCCCCACCATCCCGGCATCCCGGCATCCCGGCATCCCGGCATCCCGGGTAGCGCAGACGCTCCTGCTTGTGCACCGTCGTCGACCACGCACACAAGGCCTCACGCTTCAGGAGCACAGCATCGCTGCGTCCCAAACGCCCGGCCAAGAAACAATGACTACATCTTCCGCAAAATTCTCCGGGAGGAACCAACGCTCACAGTGTTATGGGATTCGAACCTCTGACTTTCGGCCTTTACCGGAAGTAACTGTGAACCTCGCCATCCCGGGAAAATGAACCACGCATTCCCGCAACGTATTTGTCTGAATCGAAAACGACTGGATCGAAACGACTTAGGCCGATTTATCTTAGGGTCGCGCGGTCAAGCAATCGACGAGACCCTGCAGCCGTGTCATCCATCCAGCCACGCTAAGTTGTTTATCTCTCATCATTTGCTTTCCGCGCTCAGTGAGGACCCGCCGTAAGGCGGGCGTACATCTGAGGTAACCGCAAAGTAACGCCAATCCACATTCCTGTCAAGCACATTTTTTGAAAAGACGCAAATTGCTGGGCTTTTCGACCTTACTTGTTAATTCGAAAGTACTTAAAGCTCGCACTATAGCTTAGGGCGTGCTGTGCGCCGTTTGGCCGAACTAACGATCGGCGGCTACAGATACTTCGGTTATGATGCACCCTGCCAAAAGGAGCCAACCCGTGCGCGTCGTCAAATCAGAAATTTATCGCACCCTCATTCGCGAAGTCGCAACTCAATTCTGCGTCGCCGCTGTTCTCTATCTTTCCTTCTCGACTCCAGTCCGCTCCGCCGACAAATCCACCGCGCCACAACTCATCGCGCTCGCCAAGTCCGACAGTCCCTCCCTCCAGGACGCCGTCACCACCACCTTCGACGCGAAAGACCTGAAAGCGGGAACTGCCTGGGTCGGCCGCGGCCCGGATTTCTTCTTCGCACTCCAGGTATCGTCAAAGCCCGTGCTCTTCATCGACGACGCTGCCGGCCCCGAGACACACCAGCTCGGCAAGTCCGATCTTTGGTACGCAGCAGCCCACGTCGAGGCGCTTGGCAAACTCCATTCCTTTCACTACGTCGTCGACGGTGCGAAATTTGGCGGGCGCCTCGACCTCCCGGCCTTCACTCCCGATTCCTATCAGCAAGCCGGCGTTCCGTCCGGTAAACTTTCGGACAAAATCATCCATACCAGCAAACTCTACGACGGCATGAAAAGCGAATATTGGATTTACGTGCCTGCCGAGTACGACCCCGGTATCGCCGCCGCGCTCATGGTCTTTCAGGATGGTGAGTGGTATCTCGATCGCAACGGGAACAATCCAGCGCTCAACGTCATCGACAACCTGATCGCCCGGAAGAAGATCCCCGTGATGGTCGCGGTCTTCATCAATCCGGGCGACGTCAGCGGTTCGCCCGGCACGCCTACCTTCAATTTCGTGAAAGCCTATTCCGACAAGTGGCAGCGCACCCTGAAAGACTCCATGCGCAGCACCCTGTACGACACTGTAAGCGACCGTTACCCCCGATTCCTCCACGATGAAGTCCTCGCCGAAGTCGCCGCCAAATACAACATTCGTAAGGACGCGTACAGCCACGCGATCACCGGACTTTCGTCGGGCGGCATCTGTTCGTTTAACGCTGCGTGGCAGATGCCCGACCAGTTCAGCCGCGTTATTTCGTGGATCGGCAGCTTCGAGGGGATTCAATGGAAGGAAGATCCTGCCAACCCTGACGGCGGACAGGATTACCCCGACAAGATCCTGCGCGAGCCTCACCGGAACATCCGTGTCTGGCTACAGGACGGTTCAGAGGACCTCGATCTGCGCTACGGCAACTGGCCGTTCGCGAACCTGCGTATGGCCAATGCCCTAAAAGCTGGGGGATACGACTTTCATTTCAGCTTCGGCAAGGGTACCCACAATTCCGGGCACGGCGCCGCCGAATTCCCCGCGGAGATGACCTGGCTGTGGCGCGACTACGATCCCGCCAAAACCAACCAGAGTTACGACCCCGACCCCGCCGAAAAATCCAAGCCCCCTTTCCGCGTGTCCATCACTAACCGACCCGCCGAGTAGCGGGCCGCAATGCGTAGCACGCATTCGGATTCTCGCGGAGGCGACGGGAACCGTTGAAACTCATCGAAGCATGGGACGCGTCCGTCCAAGCTTGCGGTCCCCGCTGCAAGGCAAGTACTGGCACACACTTACAAACGAAACTAAAATCTGGGCCCGCCCATGGCGGCTCAGCGGGTGGAATGGCCTCTACTGGGCTTGAATCCAGGAATCAACACGTTGTTGGAGCACGTCGAGCGGCACTGACCCGTTCTGAAGGACGTGGTCATGGAAGGTACGCACATCGAACCTGGGACCCAGCTTTTTCTCTGCCGCCGTGCGCAACTCTCGTATCTTCAATTGCCCCAGCTTGTAAGCCAGCGCCTGACCTGGCCAGACGATGTAGCGGTCCACCTCGACGGTGATGTCCTGATCCGTCTTCCCGGTATTGTCTTTGAAGAACTGAATGGCCTGATCGCGCGACCACCCCATCGAATGCATCCCGGTATCGACCACCAGGCGAACCGCGCGCCACATCTCGTAGGTGAGCTGGCCGAACTTCGAATACGGATCCTTCAACAAGCCGACCTCTTCTCCAAGGCTCTCGGAATACAGCGCCCAGCCTTCAACGAACGCCGAATAGCCGACATGCTTGCGGAACTCCGGCACGTTCTCCATCTCCTGCCCCAGGGAGAGCTGCAAGTGGTGTCCCGGAACGGCTTCGTGCAACGAAAGCGATTCCATTTCCCACTTTGGCCGGGCGTGCAGGTTGTAAGTATTCACGAAATAGCAGCCTGGCCGTCCCACCGCCGGCGATCCTGCCTGGTAATATGCGGTGGTTTGCGAAGGCGCTTTGAAAGCGGGTATCTCGCAAACGCCGTAGGGCAGCCGCGGGAGCTTGCCAAATTCGTGGGCCAGTTCCGGATCGATCTTTTTCACAATGATCCGGTAGCCGTTCACCAGGTCTTCCGGCCTGTCGTAATAAAAGCGCGGATCGGTGCGCAGAAATTCCGTGAAATCGTGAAAACTGCCTTTGAAACTGGTCGACGCGATGACTTTGTCCATCTCCCCGCGAATCCGCTTCACTTCCGACAGACCGACTGCGTGAATCTGCTGCGGCGTCAAATCCGTTGTGGTCTGCCATTTCACATGGAACGCGTATGCTGGATCTCCGTTCGGCAGAGAGCTAGCCGCAATGTTTTCGCGGCAGGCAGGCAGATACGTCGCAGCGACGTAGTCATGCAATTTCTGAAATGCAGGCGCCAGCGAGCTCGCGTAAATCTTTTTCGCCTGCTCGGTCAGACGCGCCCGCTGTGCGTCGGAAAACCTGCTGGGAAATTCCGCGAAAGGCTGAAGGAGCGCGCTGCCCGCCGGATCGGCGGGAATCAAATCCGCAATCTGCTTGGGCACGTCGCGCATGGTGATCTTCGGCGGCGTGTAGCCGCGCTTCAGGCCCTCCTGCAACAGCGCAATTTGCTGTTCGACCGATACCGGCAACGCCTTCATCCGTTCCAGGATGATTTCGTACTCCGCCACGCTGTGGTGCGGCGTGCTTTCCAGCGTGTCCGCAGCTCCCTGCTGAATTCCCTCCATCTGATTCAGCGGCATCCACAGACTGCGCGGCACGACAAAGCGGAATGGCATGGGATCGTCGCCATACTGTAGTCCCTCGTCCGCGGTTTGCAGTAATTGCGAATACAGGTCGAAGTTCAGTTTTTCCGGTTCCGGCAAAGCATCGCGATGAATCGCCTGGAGTTCCGCGATGCTCTTGGCGAGATGCTTGTTCCGACGCTCGATGCCCGCGGTTGAATCGTCGGTCCAACGCGTGTCTTGTCCCGGATATCCGACCTGCGTGGCGATTTCTGGATATTCCTCCATCCACTGCTTCCAATCGCCGTCGAGATACGCCCGGAACTTCCGCGCCTCGTCACTCTGCGCGTCCGCCGATGCGGCCACACTCGTGTGATCAAACATCACCATCGGAAAAATCAGCAACGCGCTGCTTAGCCCCATGGCTGCCATTGCGAGCACGCCCATCACGCATTCCTCCTTGCCGCCACAAAATCTTTATCGCGTTCCCGCGCCAGCATCACGATCAACCGCGCCGTCTGTTCCACATCCATGGCCGTGTTATCCACCATCACCGCGTCCGCGGCGCGCACCAGCGGCGAGACCTTGCGCTCGCGATCGCGTTGATCACGCTGGCGCACTTCCTCGAGCACCTGGAAAACGGTCAAGTCATCGCCTTTTTCCTGATGCTCCCTCCAGCGGCGCTCCGCGCGCACTTCCGGCGAAGCATCCAGAAAAATTTTAAGCTCGGCATTCGGAAAAACGACGGTGCCGATGTCGCGCCCTTCCATCACCACGCCGCCGCTGGCGCCGGCGCGCCGCTGCTCGGCCACCAGCACGTGACGCACACCCGCGATCGTCGCCAGACGCGAAGCGGCCTGGGCTACTTCGCCGGTGCGAATCGCGTCGGTGACATCGGCGCCATCCAGAAAGACCTCGTTCTTCGAGCCGGCCCGCTCTTGCTCAGGCGTGGGCGGCTTCAGTTCGATGTGGGTGTCGGCTGCGAGGTTCTCGAGCTGGGCTTCATTGTCGAGAGAGATGTTGTGCTGCAGCGCTTTCAACGCCAGTGCGCGATACATGGCGCCGCTGTCGAGGTACAGGTATTCGAGAACGGCGGCGATGCGGCGGGCCACGCTGCTTTTTCCGGAGCCTGCTGGGCCGTCAATGGCGATGGTTAGTTTAGGCATTCGTCGCCGAAGAATCGAGCTACTTTACTACGGATTGTAGCCAGCCGGTGGGACTACGCGCTCATTCTGTTTCCGGGTCGCCGGGCTAAAGCCCCGGCGTCTAGATTGGTTTACTGTCGATGTCGACTTCCTAGAAGCCCATGATGTTGTAGCCGCAATCGACGTAGATGGTTTCGCCGGTGATGCCGGAACCACCGTCGGACAACAGGAAGGCGGCGGTTGCACCAACTTCGGCGGGATCGACGTTGCGCTTTAACGGTGCGCGCTCGATTTGCGTTTTCAGCATCTCGCCAAAGTTGGATATTCCGCGCGATGCGAGGGACTTAATCGGTCCTGCGGAAATGGCGTTCACGCGAATCCCTTTCGGTCCAAGACCGTCAGCCAGGTAACGCACTGTGGCTTCCAGCGCGGCTTTGGCGACGCCCATGATGTTGTATCGCGGCACGACCTTTTCCGCGCCGTAGTAGGTGAGCGTCACGATTCCGCCGCCGGACTTCATCAAAGGCAAGGCGCCGCGCGCCAGGGCGATCAGCGAATACACGCTGATGTCGTTGGCGATGCGGAATCCCTCGCGCGTGGTGTTGACGAACTCGCCTTTCAGATCGGCGTCGGGAGCAAAACCGATGCTGTGCACCAGGCCGTGCAGTACGCCGTATTTTTCCTTCAGCTGATCGAACAGTTTCGCGATTTGATCGTCCTGGGTTACATCGCACATGAATCCAGAAGCGCCCGGCAAATCCGCGATCAGGTCCTTGGCTTCGAGCTCCAGGCGTTGATTCTGGTAGGTAATGGCCAGTTGCCAGCCGGCCTGTTGCAGTTTTTGCGCGATCGCCCACGCGATACTGCGCTTGTTGGCCAGGCCGAAAATCACCGCCGTCTTTTGTGTTTCGCTCATCCACTGGTCTCCATAATTGTCGTCGTTCACCATCGCGTTGTCACGCGACGGTCGTCAACTTACGCACCCGCAGCGTAGGTATCCGCCTGCGTCAGCTGACAACGTGCTGCGCCGCGCAGGCGCGACTTTGTCTCCTCCAGCACCATCGCGCTAGGGGCGCAATCGAAACCCGCCCTAGAAAACAGGGCGCCTACAGGGTTCAAATGCGGTGAAAAGCGCGCTCGATTTCTTTTACTGAATAGCGCAGCACTACTGGGCGGCCGTGCGGGCAGCTCATCGGGCAATCGGTTTTTGCGAGCGCGCCTAGCAGCCATTCCATTTTTGTTTGGTCGAGCGGCATGTTCACCTTGATGGCGGCATGACAAGCCGTGGACGCGGCGATTTTAGCTTGCAGCGTTTCGATAGAGATGGCCGCGTTTTCGCGCTCGATCCCGTCGAGGATTTCGGTCAGCAGCTTCTCCGCGTCGGCATTGGCTACGCCGGCCGGAACTGCCTGAATCGCTACGCTTCGCGGGCCCATCGGCTCGACCTCGAAACCGTTGGCCGAAAGTTCCTGGGCGATCCTTTCATAGATTACGAGTTGACGCGGCGAGAGTTCCAGGATCATGGGCATCAGCATGCGCTGGCTTTCGACCCGTCCGGAGCGGCGGGCTTCGAGATGCTGCTCAAACAAGACGCGCTCGTGGGCGACGTGTTGGTCGACAATCCACAAGCCTTCGCCGTTCACCGCCACAATGAAGCTGGCGCTGACTTGCCCCAATGGCTTTAGATCCGTGATTTCGTCGGGATGCGGTAGGCGGGCGGGAGAATCGCTGCTCGCCGCGGCGAAGTTCGCGGCCCAGCTGGGCTCGGCGGAAGACGGCAAGGATAGCGGAGCTGCCAGTCCGCCGGAGGGGTTTCCAGAATCGAACGAAAATCTTTGCGGGATCGGCCGCTGCGGCGCGCCGGCGAGATCGAAGCCGCCGTCCGAACCAACCCCAGAGCTTAGGCCGATTCCCTGCGCGGCAGGAATGATGGCGCGCGGCACTCCGAAGCCGTCGCCGGGTGTGACGGGAAGCGCGCTAGCCGTAGAAGACAACGAGTCCGAGCCGTTCGTCGGTGATGCCGAGGATGACACGCCAGAACCTGCCGCAGCTGCGAAACTCGCGATCGGCCTTGCCCCCACAAGCACGTCGCGAATGGCATCGCGCGTGAAATCGTGGACAAATTGGGAGCGGCGGAAGCGGACTTCGATTTTTGCAGGATGCACGTTCACGTCGACTTCATCGTAGGGCAGCTCGAGAAACAGCAGCGTCGCGGGAAACACGTTGCCAGGCAGTATGTTGCGATAGGCCTCGTGAATGGCATGCAGGATCAGGCGGTCCCGAACCAGGCGGCGGTTCACGAAAACATAGATGCCGTTGCGGTTGGGGCGCTGCACTTCGGGGCGCGAGGTGAAACCGTAGACGCGGATGCAGGCGCTCTCCTGGCTCGCTTCGAGCTCCGGCTCGGTGATGGCGGCGCGAAAGGCGGCGGAAGCCATGGGGATTTCCACCAGTTCATCGAGCGCTTGTTTGCCGAAGAGTTGGTAGACGCGATCGGCGAGTCGCTCGACTGGCGAGCAATCGACGATTTGTTGCGTCGGAGTCGTGAGAACGAACTGTTTGCCGGGATTGGCCAGCGCGTAGTGCGTTACGAGCGAGGCGATGTGGCCCAGCTCGGTCGTTTCGGATTTCAGGAATTTGCGGCGGGCTGGAACGCTGTAGAAAAGGTCGGCTACGCTGACGGTGGTTCCCGCAGGCAGACCTGCGGATTTTACGCCGACCAGTTTTCCGCCAGCGAATTCGACGCGGGTGCCTTCGGGCTCTGCGGCGTCGCGGGTTTCCAACAGGAGCCGAGAGACGGCCGCGATTGTCGGCATTGCTTCGCCTCGGAAACCGAGCGTCGCGATGGACATCAAATCTTCCGCCGAGCGCAGCTTGCTCGTGGCGTGGCGTTCAAAGGCGAGGAGCGCGTCGTCGTGGGTCATGCCGTGACCGTCGTCGATGACGCGGATCATGCGCTTGCCGCCGGATTCGACTTCGACGCGGACGGCCCTGGCGCCAGCGTCGAGCGCGTTTTCGAGCAATTCCTTGACGACCGAGGCCGGCCGCTCCACGACTTCGCCCGCGGCGATGCGGTTGGCGACGGCTTCCGGGAGTATGCGAATGCGACTCATTTTCCTTTCAGGGCGATGCCTAGGTTGTCGAGCTGGTCTTTGTCGACTTCGCTTGGGGATTCGGCCATTAGGTCTTGGGCGGCGGTGGTTTTTGCGAAGGCGATTACTTCGCGGATGGATTTCTCGTTGGCCAGGAGCATGACTACGCGGTCCAGGCCCAGCGCTATTCCCCCGTGGGGCGGAGTGCCGTAGGTGAGCGCGTCGAGGAAGAAGCCGAAGCGACCGCGGGTTTGTTCTTCGGTCAGGCCCAGGGCTTTGAACAGGCGGGCTTGGATGTCCTGGCGATGGATTCTTATGCTGCCGGAGCCCAACTCAACGCCATTGAGGACGAGGTCATAGCCTTTGGAGCGGACTTCCCACGGGGCGGTTTCTAGTTTTTCCAGGTCTTCTTCGACTATGCCGGTGAACGGGTGTTGGGCACTGACCCAGGTTTTGTCGTAGGGGCTCCATTCGAAAAGGGGGAAGCCCGTTAGCCACAGGAATTTCCATTGCGATTTGTCGACAACGTCCAGGGCTTCGGCTAACTGGAGGCGGAGTTGGCCTGCGACCAGGGCCGCGGCTTCGGTGCCTTTGATTTGCGTCTTGGCGGAAACGGCTACGATCAGGTCGCCTGTTTTTGCTTCGCAGGACTTGGCCAGCTTCGCTACGTTTTCTGCGCCGATTAGTTTTTCGACAGTGGATGTGGTGCCTTCGGCGGTGAGTTTGACGAAGTAGGCGCCTTTGGCACCGGAGGATTTTGCTTTTTCGGTCAGCTCGTCGAGCTGCTTGCGCGAATAGGTTGCTGCTCCCGGGGCGGCGAAGGCGAAGACGTTGCCTTCGATAAGCAGCTTTTCTTTTGCTTCTTGCGGGAAGGCGTCGGTGACTTCGTGAAGTTCCATGCCAAAGCGCAGGTCGGGTTTGTCACTGCCGTATTTGCGGACGGCGTCTTTGTAGAGCATGTGCGGAAATGGGGCGGCGGCTTTTACTCCGGCTACGGCGCAGGCACGGACCATGACCTGCTCGATGACGTGGAAGATGTCTTCCTGGCGAGGGAAGGACATTTCGACGTCGAGCTGCGTGAATTCGGGTTGACGATCGGCGCGCAGGTCCTCGTCGCGGAAACATTTTACGATCTGGAAATAGCGGTCGAGGCCGCTGATCATCAATATTTGCTTGAAGATTTGCGGGGATTGCGGCAATGCGTAGAACTGGCCGTGATGGACGCGGCTGGGGACCAGGTAGTCGCGGGCGCCCTCGGGCGTGGAACGCGTGAGCATGGGCGTTTCGACTTCGAGGAAGCCCATTTCGTCCATCGTTTTGCGTATTTCCAGCAGAATTTTGTGGCGCAGGGCCAGGTTGGCGTGCTGCCGCGGGCGGCGCAGATCAAGATAACGATAGCGCAGGCGGGTTTCCTCGGCGGCGTTGATTTCGTCTTCGATCGGAAACGGCGGGGTCTTCGCGTTGTTCAGGATGTGCAGTGTGTTGGCGATGATTTCGATTTCGCCAGTGGCCAGGTCGGGGTTGGATTTTTGGCGCGCGATTACTTTGCCTTCGACCGCAACTACGTACTCGCTGCGCACGTGTTCGGCTTTGGCGTGGGCTTCGGGTTGCGTTTCCTTGTTGAAGACGACCTGGACGATGCCGGTGCGGTCGCGGACGTCGAGGAAGAGGAGGTTGCCGAGATCGCGGCGTTTGGCCACCCAGCCTAAGACTACGGCGTCTTTGCCGGCGTCTTTGGCGCGCAGGGCGCCGCAGTAATGCGTGCGTTTCAAGTTGCCTAGAAAATCGAGCACTGTCTTTGCTCCCGTGTGGCACGGACTTCTGTCGGTGCGCTGGCCGCGACGTTGCGTTCTGCTGCGCTTTGGGATCCAAAATCCGCCGCCTGAAGCGGGGCGGCGACAGCAGCGCAGCAAATATTGTACGTTGAGATCCTTCGGCTATGCTTGCCGCGTAGCCCGAGGATGACCATTCTTGCTTCCGGTAGCACCACTACAACGGCTTCCCCGCGTTCAAAGAATCGCGCAGGTGCTCGATTAATGCCGGCTCTGGCAACTTTACTTGCGCGCCGTCGTCCAGCGTTTTCAGCGTCCAGAGGCCCTCGGTGACTTCGTCTTCGCCTAGGATCAGGGCGAATTTTGCGTCCAGCTTGTCGGCTTGGCCGAGGGCTTTGCCGAATCTTTGTTCCGTTGCGGGTAATTCTACGCTGAAGCCGGCTTGGCGGAGATCTTTTGCGGCGCGGACGGCGGTGGCGTAGGTTTTTTCGCCCATCCAGGCGATGTAGACGTCGAGTGAATGGTAGACGGCAACGGGTGACTTGCCGGGGCTCGCTGCGCTTGCCGCGTTCGCGGACTCCGCTGGGCGGGCCTGTTCCTGGAGGGAGAGGATCAGGCGATCTTCGCCGATGGCGAAGCCGATGCCTTTTGTCGCCGGACCGCCGAGGAGTTCCACCAGGCCGTCGTAGCGGCCGCCGCCGCAGACCGCGTTTTGCGAACCCAGGCCTTGAGCCGTGATTTCGAATGTCGTCCGCATGTAGTAGTCAAGGCCGCGGACCAAGCGCCAGTTTTCTTGGTACATTACGCCCCGGAGTTCGAGTTGTCTTTTTACGGCGGTGTAGTGGGCGGCGCATTCGGCACAGAGGTGGTCGGCGATGTGCGGGAGCGTGGCGATGATGGCTTGCTCGTTTTCGGCTTTGGAGTCGAGGACGCGGAGAGGATTGGTGTCCATGCGGCGCTGGGAGTCCGGGCCGAGCTTGTCTTTGACTTTGGCCAGCTCGGCGCGGAGGAGTTCGACGTAGGCCGGGCGGCAGTTCGGGGCGTTGTGGCCGATGGAGTTGATGCTGAGCTCGACGCCTTGCAGATTGAGCTTGTCGAAGAAGGTCATCACCATTTCGATGACTTCGGCGTCGATGGCTGGTGCGTCCTGGCCGCCGAGGATTTCTGCGCCGATTTGGTAGAACTGGCGGTAGCGGCCTTTTTGCGGGCGCTCTCGGCGGAACATTGGACCGGTGTAGTAGAGCTTCACCGGTTGGGGGAGTTGCTGCATTCCGTGTTCGATGTAAGCGCGGCAGACGCTGGCCGTCGCTTCGGGACGAAGGCTCACGGAAGTTTCGTCGCGGTCGTCAAACGAATACATTTCTTTGCCGACCACATCGGTGTCAACGCCGATGGAACGCGCGAAGAGTTCGGTGGGCTCCAAGATCGGTACGCGGATTTCGCCAAAGGCGAAGGTCGAGAAAACGGAATTGGCAGTTTGCTCGACGCGGTTCCAAAGCGCGGTCTCCGGCGGAAGCAGATCGCGGACGCCCTTTATCGCCTGGAACTTGCGCGGCTTCTCTGCGCGCGGTGTGGCTTGTTCGCTCACTCGACGGGTTCCTCGCGGTAAATATTTTTGTAAGTCACGTAGCGCTTGGCGTATTCGTCGATGGCGGCCTGGTCGACGGGGGTCAAGGTGCGCTTGATTTTGCCCGGGTGGCCTACTACAAGACTATTCGGCGGGATTTCTGTACGCTCCAGGATGAGCGTACCTGCGGCCACGATGCTGCCTTCGCCGACGGTGACACCATTTAGGATTATTGAACCCATGCCGATCAGGCAGCGCTGAGCGATGTTGCAGCCGTGCAGCGTTACGCTGTGGCCGATGGTCACGTCGTCGCCGAGAATCAGCGGGTATTCGTCGCGCATTACGTGCAAGACCGAGCCATCCTGGATATTTGTGCGGGCGCCGATGCGGATGTAGTTTACGTCGCCGCGGATTACCGTGCAGGGCCAGACGCTGGAGTCATCGCCGATGACTACGTCGCCGATCAGGACGGCGGCGGGGTCGATATAGGCGGAGGCGGCGATTTCGGGCCGCTTGCCGCGATAAGGTCGGATCATTCGGTCGGTGTGTCCTTCAAGAAATTTACCACAGAGTGTGCGGAGTTCGCAGGAAGGTCCGGTCAGTCGATGGTTACCGTTGGTCCTTGAGTCGTCGAAACTAGCTCGGCCAGGCGGGCGGTTACGGCGTGTGCGACGCCGTAGAGGCTTTTCGCTACGGCTGCGTCTTTGCCTTGGGCGGCCACCGGTTTGCCGGTGTCGCCGCCGATACGGATGCGGGGGTCGATTTCGATTTCGCCCAGGACCGGGACGCCGTATTCGCGGGCGGTCTTGGCGCCTTCGCCGTGGCCGAAAATGTCGATGGGCTTCTCGCAGTGGGGACACGTGAAGGTGCTCATGTTTTCCACTACGCCCAGGACCTCTACGTTTACCTGGCGAAACATTTCGATGGCTTTGCGGACGTCGGCCAGGGCGACCGTCGAGGGCGTGGTGACGACCACTGCGCCGGTGACCGCTACCGTTTGGATCAGCGTTAGCTGCACGTCGCCCGTGCCTGGCGGGAGATCGATCAGGAGATAGTCGAGCTCCCCCCAGATTACGCTGCGCAGGAATTGCGTGATGATGCTGTGGAGCATGGGGCCGCGCCAGATCATGGGCTTGTCGCCGGGATTGAGCAGGCCCATGGAGATCATTTTTATGCCTTGGGTTTCGACGGGGTAGATGCGCTTTTCGGGCGTGGCGCGGGGTTCTTCTTGCGTGCCCAGCATGATGGGGACGTTGGGGCCGTAGATGTCGGCGTCCAGAAGGCCTACTTTGTGGCCCAGTTTAGCCAGGGCCAGGGCTAGGTTTACAGCTACCGTGGTTTTGCCTACGCCGCCTTTGCCGCTGGCTATCGCCACGAGATTTCTTACGCCGGGGATGGGGTAACGCTCGGGCATTTGTTGGGTTGCTGGTCCTGGCGGCATCTTATTTACCTCTCGGGACTTCGACGGACTTTGCGGATCGGATTTTTTAAGGCGACTGTTTTGCGCGTGCTGGTCATCCAAACCCCACCCCCCAGAAGAGGGAGCCTACGGACTTGAAGCATGAATTGGTTGCTGACTGGGACGCAGCTGATGACTACAAGGGATTCCGAGGTACAGTGATTTGTAGAGCACTGGGCCTCTCTGCGGCAATCGATCATGAGTTGATGCCGTGGCATTTTTTGTATTTCTTGCCGGAGCCGCAGGGGCAGGGGTCGTTGCGGCCTACTTTTGCGGCGGCGCGGACCGGCTTGGGGGGTTCGGCCTGGGCGGCCCCGGTCTGGTATTGCAGATCTTTTTGCTGGCGCTGCTGCTTGCGTTCCAGCTGGCGGGCAACGTCGGGAAGACGCTGAGGGGCTGGCTCTGCGGCTCGCGCGGCGGCGCTGGCGACGGCTGCTTGCGTTCCGCCGGAGCGTTGTTGCGCTGGTGCCGGTGCGTTCTGCGCTTCGGGGCGGACTTGCATGTCGGCAGGATGCTTCTCTGCCTGCTGCATCTGAATGTGGAAGAGATAGCGGATGGTTTCGTTGTCGATACGCGCCATCATGTCTTCGAAAAGGACGAAGGCTTCCTTCTTGAACTCGACGATTGGATCTTTTTGCGCGTAGCCACGTAGGCCGATGCCTTCTTTGAGGTGATCGAGGGAAAGCAGGTGGTCCTTCCACTGCGAATCGACGACGTCGAGAATGATGCGGCGTTCGAGCCAGCGCATCAGATCGGCGCCGAACTGCTTTTCTTTTTCTTCATAGCGCTTCACTACGGCTTCGGCCGTCGCGTCGGCGAGTTGGTCGTGGGTAAGCGCGCCGGGATCCGCGTCCGCTGCTTTGGCATCGACGCCGAACTGGCTGTTTACTTCGGCAAGGAACTGCGTGGTATTCCACTGATCGGGGTGCTGCTCGCGCGGGCAATAGGTGTTCACGAGTTCACGGGCAACGTCTTCGGCGATGCCGAGGACGTAGTCGCGCTGATCTTTGCCTTCGAGCGCGGAGCGGCGGATGGCGTAGATCGTCTCGCGTTGCTTGTTCATCACGTCGTCGTATTCGAGCAGATGCTTGCGGGCGTCGAAGTTTTGCGCTTCGACCGATTTCTGAGCGGTTTCGATGCGGCGGGAGATCAAGCCGGACTCGATGGGCACGCCTTCGGTCATGCCGAAGCGGTACATCAGAGCCTTGATTCGTTCGCCGCCGAAAATGCGCATCAAGTCGTCCTCGAGCGATAGGAAGAAGCGCGAGGAACCAGGGTCGCCCTGACGGCCGGCGCGGCCGCGAAGCTGATTATCGATGCGGCGCGCTTCGTGGCGCTCGGTCCCTAGTATGTGTAGGCCGCCGAGCGCGACGACTTCGTCGTGCTCGGCTTTACACTGCTGCGCGAACTGCTCGTAGATCGGCTTCCACTGTTCAGCAGCAACTTGGAAGATTTTGCCTTCGTGCTGGAACAGGACCATCGGTGCAATCGGTTGCGCGATTTCACCTGCGGCGTTGATGTTCGTGCCGTCGGCGGGAATTACCGCGGGGGCCGCAGCGTAGGGCATGGCCATTTTGTTCTTCAGAAAATGATCGCGGGTCATCTGCTCGGGATTGCCGCCGAGAAGAATGTCCGTGCCACGACCCGCCATGTTGGTGGCGACGGTGACGGCGCCCTTGCGGCCCGCCTGGGCGACGACGCGCGACTCCCGCTCGTGCTGCTTGGCGTTGAGCACCTGGTGGGGAAGGCCGGCCTTTTTAAGAATGTCGGCGATGGCTTCGGATTTTTCGATGGATATGGTGCCTACCAGAACTGGCTGGCCGCGCTCGTGGAAGTGGCGGATGCCATTGGCGTAGGAATTGTCTTCCTGCATGATGCCGTTGACGACGGCTTCAAATTTTTCCTTTTCGGTGCGGTAAACAACGTCGGGATATTCCTTGCGAATCAGCGCGCGGTTGGTCGGAATCACAACGACATCGAGGTTGTAAATTTTGGCGAATTCAGCCGCTTCGGTTTCCGCGGTGCCGGTCATGCCGGAAAGTTTCTTGTACATGCGGAAATAATTTTGGAAGGTGATGGTCGCGAGTGTCTGGTTCTCGCGCTCGATCTTGACGGTCTCTTTGGCTTCGACGGCTTGATGCAACCCGTCAGACCAGCGGCGGCCGGGCATCTGGCGGCCGGTGAACTCATCGACGATGATAACTTCTCCGTCTTTCACGACGTAATCGACGTCCCGCTTGTACAGCGCGTGTGCACGCAGCGCCTGGTAGACGTGGTGAATCACTTCCATGTGCGCAGGGTCGTACAGATTGCCGAGGCCGAGTAGGCGTTCGCACTTGCTGACACCTTCCTCGGTGAGCGTGGCCTGGCGATGCTTTTCATCGAGGGTGTAATCGATGTCCCGGATCAGCTTGGGGATGATCTTGTCGATCTTGTAGTACTTGTCGGTGGATTCTTCCGCCGGGCCGGAGATGATCAGCGGGGTGCGCGCTTCGTCGATGAGAATAGAGTCGACTTCATCAACGATGGCGAAGTGGTGGCCTCGCTGGACACAATTCGCGAGGTCGTACTTCATATTGTCGCGCAGGTAGTCGAAGCCAAATTCGTTGTTGGTACCGTAGGTGATGTCGGCACCGTAGGCGGCGCGACGCTGTTCGTCGTCGAGATCGTGCACGATCACGCCGACCGAGAGGCCGAGGCCGCGATATAGCGCGCTCATCCATTCCGCGTCACGGCGCGCCAGGTAATCGTTGACGGTGATGATGTGAACGCCGCGTCCGGCGAGGGCGTTCAGTGCGGCGGGTAGCGTGGCAACCAGCGTCTTGCCTTCACCGGTTTTCATTTCGGCGATTTTGCCGTCGTGCAGGACCATACCGCCAATCAGCTGCACGTCGAAGTGCCGCATGTTCAGGAAGCGACGGCCGGCGTCACGCGCCAGCGCGAACGCCGGAACCAGAACAGGCTCGAAGGCCTTCTGCATGAGGTCGCGGAATGTTGACTCGCTGGGATCGGCGTCCTTGAGAGGCTCCTGGACTTGCTGTTTCAGGGCCAGAAAGCGAGCTTTGAGCTCGTCGTCGCTGAGCGCCTTGATTTCGGGCTCGAGCGCATTGATGGCCGCGACATTCGGCTGCAATTTTTTGACGTCGCGCTCGTGCTTGGTTCCAATAAATCGCGCGATTACGCTGTCAACAACCCTCGCTGCATCCATGAATAGTTTCGCCGTTTCCTGACGGTATTCGACCGCGCCGGAGCTCTAACAGCCCGGAAGAAGACGACCAGCGCAAACACTTATTCTATCTGGTTCGATGCACGGACGCCAAGAATGTGGCGTGTGGGGCGCAGTGGCTTCCGCATGGCCCTGGGGCGAGGGCCGGGCGCTCCGGACGCCGTCCCTAGCGCGCCAAAGATGGCGCCGGTGCGTCGGACGGCACCGGCGTATCGACCCCGCCGGCTGAGGCGTTCGGCGAGGCGAGGCTGTCGGCCAGGAGACGGCGCAGGCGACTGCGCTCGTCAAGGCTCATGTCCACGATTTCGAAGGCCATGTCCTGGGCGCGATAGTCGCGCATCAGAGCGGTAGCCTGCAGGTTGCGCAGACCAAGTTGGAACTTGAGTTGTACGGGCGTTCCGGGAGCGAGGTGTCGACTGATGGTGGCCACGCCGCCGGTCAGGCTGGCGGTTTTGATCTGCAGGCTGCAGGCCTGTTTCAGGTTGGTGCTGACGGCGGTGATCGGCTTATGGAGGCGCACGCGCTGGTGGCGGCGCTGGCGGACGAATTTGCAGTTCGGTGCGATATCGAGCGGAGCGAGGGTGAGATCGGCCTTATCGAGGCCGCTGTGGGGCAGAAACGCAATGGCCCAGGAGGGATCGAGTTTTTCGAGAGCTTGCCACGCGCCAATGCGAAGTTCCTGTGGCTGCGCCCAACCGAGAAATTTCTTGGCCTCGGCAATACGCTTCAACGCGGTTATGGCCTCCGGGGCATGGATGCGGCCGATGGCCTCGACGGCCTTTACGCGGAGATATATGCCGGCCCCGGCCGGCAGGTCGCCATCCACGATGGTGAGCAGACGCCCGAGTGCTTCGCGATCTTCGGTGACGCCGATTTCGTCGATGGCCAGCGGCATAACCAGCGGATCGAGACGGTCGAGCAATTCGAGCAGGATGCGGCAGCGACCCGGAGCGCCGCTGGCGGAGATCTGGCGCACGACGCGATCCTGCGAGGTGCGCGGAAAATCCTTCATGCGCGGCGGCAAGAACACCTGCACCGCTTGCGGGTCGAGTGTGCAAAGCAGGCCGACCATTTCGACGGCTTCGGCGATTGTTCCACCCCGCACCGTGCTCCTGAGAAATTGCACGCCTGCCTCGCCGATATCGGCGGCCAGGTTGGCAATGTGCTCGGCGTCGTCACGCAAGCTGCAGCGATTGAATCGAGTGGAGAGCTGCTCCATCGCTGTTTGCGGTATCATCTTCAACACGCTGGTCAGACCCGCGGCCGCTTGGCGTGCGCGCAACGCTTCTTCGACGAACTCGGGAACGCGCTCCTCGATGCCCATCTTCGATCGCAACGCGCGCGCCGTGCCGGGATGCTGGGCTTCCACGCCGGACAGCAGGTCGAGGGCCTGCTCCATGGCGGCGTAGCTGCGGCTGGTGGCCGCTTCCTGGCTCAAACGCACAAACGCCGCGCTGACCATGCCCTGAAGCTCTGCGTCCTGCTCGATGTTCAGGCGCAGTCCAAGGTGCTGCAACGCGGCGACGAGAAGTCTCGGATCGACCCGGGCGTACAACTCGGCCATCTGCGAAAGGCCCGCTGCGGTTTTCTTGCGGGCGTCGCTTTCGTCGCTGTCCGCGCACGCCGCATAGTTCTGCAGGACGCTGATCGCATCGGCAACGTTTCCCCCCTCGATCAACTCGCTGACGTAGGACTGCACGTTGCGCGGAGGGATGCACCACGCTTCAGTCGAGAGCAACACGGTGCGCTTGCCGCTTTCCGGAACAGCTGCCCAGAACTGCCGGTCTAGGATTTCACGGTGTGACTCGACCAGAACGCCCGCTTGGCTCATTTTGTCTTCGTGAGCGCCAAGAATCTTGCGCAGGCTTTCGATTTCCTGATTCATGCGGTCGAGCATCTGCCGGACCGCGTTAACCTTCACTTCCCCTTTTTCGTAGCGTTCCAGCGCGAAACGAATCGCGAGGTGCTCGGCAAGCTGCACCAGCATGGATTGATCCGGCTTTACGTCGGGCGCGTGCGAGGCCAATTCGGCGAGCGCTGTTTTGAGGGTGTCTTGCGCTCGGCCAGGCAGCTGCGACATCTGTTCGTGTAACACGCCCGCGGCGGCCATGCCGCCGCCGGCGCCCACGTGGCCGATACTGGTCAGCGCGCTGAGAATGCCGAGAATTTCTTCTTCGCTGGGCTCAGCGGTGAAAGGCCGGCCGGAACCAAATCCTCCCTGGCCTCCGAGCCCTGGGGCCGCTGCGCCGGATGCCGAAAAAAACGGCGCCGGGGAATTTGCGTCGGGACCCAAGACGAAAGTACCGCTGCCAACCACTGCGGGATCTGTCGCGAGGCTGTCGTTTTCAGCGCCACAATAGAAGCCGGTGCCGTTGCCACTGCCAGCGCTGGCGTTTCCTGCCGTCGTTCCCCCGCCCCTTCGGCGACCTTGTACCGCACCGTTTGTCACGCCCTGCGCCGCCGCAATCATCTCCAGCAGCTTCTGCGGATCGTTCAACCATTGTTTGAATTGATCCTGATCGTCGCCCAGCGTCGAGACCGCAAGTTGCGCCGCCATGCTGGCATCCCGGAAACGGGAGTCGGTGGCGACGAAACATATCTCATTTATGCGGACGCCCTGGGCCCCCACCAATGCAGCCTTCAGTTGTTCCGCGAGTTCCGCCGGTTTGGCCCTGCCCGTGGGAAAGGCGCGCGCAAAACGGCCCAATTCTTCTTCGGTGATCGACGGAAAGAATTGCACGCTGGCGAGGCCAGCGGCCGAAAGCAGCTGTGCGAATTGTTTTTCTGCCGGAGCGCCTTCAAGAGGCACGCCATCCAGGAGCAGTTGATCGCCGGTCGCGCCAAGCAGCAGTCCACCTTCGGTGCCGGCGGGAATCGCAGTGCGCAGCTCGGACCAGGCAACGCCAAGCAGTTCGAGGGTGCGACTGTGGTCGTAGCCGTACAAACGGGCAAACTTCAGCAGAATGTTCAGACTTCGTACGAAAGCCCGGCCCGCGGTGGTTTTTGGATCCGCTACCTTCATTCCCCTCCGTCACCTTCTGGGACTATCGCACTAGTACCGTAGAGGCAGTGCCCGCTGGCGGCAATGGTACATAGGTTCCATTCACCGTAATCATCGCGCGCCGAAAGGCCGGGCGCGTTACCTGCCCGACCGGACGGGTACCTCAAACGGAAGGAACACAGGGAGGGACGGCGCCACGATTGCGCCGGGTCCATCTTCGCCAACAATCTACGACAACAGCCTCGCCCGCCACATCGTTCGAACGACTTGCGGTTCCCGAGGTCCAGCTTGTGAACGACTAGCTTCTCAGCATGGCGACGCGCCCGCGCCGACGCGTGCGGTTCGATACTTGTGCCGCCATGGGCAAGCCGCCTAGCTCCATCAGCAGCTTTCGCAACTTCGCACGCTCGTCCAGATGCATTTCGACAAATTCGAAGGCCATGGCTTGCGGCCGCGCCCCGCGCACTACCGCTTGAGCCTTGATGTGGCGCACACCGTGTGAGAGTTTTAAAGTTAAGAGCGAGCCGGGCGCCAAGTGGCGATCGCCGGCGCCGATGCCGCCGCCTAAATTGAGTTCGGGTATTACCAAACGAATGTTGTCCCGCAGATTGCTGGTACTGGCGGCAACGTTGCGCGAGAGCTTGAGCCGCGCGTAACGCCGCTGACGAATCACCGAGGCGTTTGGATCGGGGTCGGTAGGCTCCAGGGTCAAGTCTCTGCGGTCGAATCCGCTGGGCGTGAGTTTCTGGAGCGCCATCGTGGCGTCGACGCGCATTAATGCCTGCGCTGCGGAAATTCGGAGTTCCTCGGGATAGCTCCAGCGCCAAAGCTGCCTTGCTTCCATCACCCGCTGGAACAGCGGCGCTGCTGCAGCGGCTCGCAAGCGCCCCAATGCTTCAACGGCCTTCACCCTGGTGAACCCCGGCGTGGAATCATCTTCGGCTAGTTCAAGCAGCTTCGGGATACAGTCCGGCAGGCCGCTCATTCCCATCTCGTCGATGGCTAGCGGGCGAATCATCATATCGAGAGAATCGTAGAGGGCGACCAGGAGCTGCACGCGGTGCTCGACTGGAGCCGACGAAAGCTGGCGGACGGTGCGGTCGTGCGCGGTGCGCGGCCATTGCGACAATCGCACCGGAAGAATCTTCGCAACGGCGTCCGGAGCAAGCTGCGTCAGCAGCCCTACTGTTTCCGCAGCCTCGGACGCAGGCGCGGTTTGCAGTGTTTCCAGCAGGCGACTGGTGGCTTCTTCGCCAAGAGATCGCACGATTTCGCCGAGAAGCTCGCAATCTTCGCGGAAGCCACAATGCCCGAAGCGATTGGTCACGTAGTGCAATGTCGCCTTCGGCATCAACGCCAGGATCTCCACCATACCGTCGGCAATGTGACCGCTCCGCAGCGCTTCCTCGACAAATTCCGGCATGCGCTCCTCCGCGCCGATGCGCGGCCGCAGGCTTTGCGTCGACCCCGGACGCATTGCCTCTACGCTGTCCAATGACGCCAGCGCTTGCTGCATTGCCGGATAACATCGTTTGGAGGCCGCTTCCTGGCTGAGTCTGACAAACGCCGCGCTGATCAAGGTCTGCAACTCGGGTTCGCTTTCAATGGCGAGCTGGTTACCCAGGCGACGAATGCCGTCCATCAACGCACTGCCATCGCCGCTGCCGTAGAGTTCCGCCAAGTCGGACAAACCGATCGCCGTGGTGCGGCGCGCCTCGGGGTTTTCCAGGCCAACGCACGCGGCATACTTCATTAGAATTTCATTTACGGTCTTGAGCTCGCCGCGGCGCAGCATGTCCTCCAGATATGCGCGGACGTTGCGGGGAGGGACGCACCAAGCCTCGTCGGAAATGAGCACTTCCTTCTTGTTTTCGTCGGGAACTTGTTCCCAGAATTCCTGATCAAGCAGCTCGGTGTAGGACTGCACCTGGAGTCCGGCATTCGCCATCATCTCTTCCTGCGTGCCCAGGATCTTGCGCAGACCTTCGATCTCGGCGTTCATGCGGTCGAGCAATTGTTTTACCGCGTTGACGCGCAGCTCGCCACGCTCGTAGCTGTCGAGCGCAAATCGAATCGCCACGTGCTCCGCGAGCTTCAGGAGCATTGGCTTGTCCGCTTTTTCGGTGGGCGCCTGTGCCGCCAGTCCGGCGAGTGCCTGCTGCAAGGTGACTTGCGCGCGCACGGGCATGGCGCTGAGTCGCGCCTGGAAATTCGGAACTTCGCTGCGTGCTTCGGGATCTTTGCGCGATTTGCCGAGTTGCGCGAACAGCGCGAGCATCTGCCGGACGTCGTCTTCGGCAACCACAAACCCGCCAGGCCCAACGGGGGAACCTAGGCCCGCAGCGCCATACTCGGAACCTCCTGGAGTTATCGTGGCGCGCAGAAGCGCCGATGCTGTAAGCCATTTCCCGGCTGTTCCTGGTTCGCCCCCGCCGTGCACTCCGTGGCCGCCGGGAGGGGATAAAGATGCTCCAACAGGCACTGAGGAACCTGCACTCCCTGCAGTACCGTCCCCGGGCCCACCGCTTGCCCCAAAGCTACCGCCGCCCGTCCCGCCGCCGCTTCCTGCCGCGCTACCGCCCGCTCCCGTGTCCCAGAGCGTGCCTGAGCCACCGCCGGCGCCCACGCCTCCGCCACCACCTGATCCGGGCCCAGAACCACCGCCGCTCGGCCCACGGCTGCTTTCGGCTGCCAGGATCATCTGCAATAGCCTGTTCGGGTCGTCGAAGAAATCCTTGAACTTATCGCCCTGGGAACCCAAAACCTTGGCGGTCAGGTTCGCAGCCATCTTGATTCCCGCCACGGAAGAATCTTCCGCTACGTAACGGATCTCGTTGATCCTGATGCTGGTGTCGCCTGCCAGAGCGGACTTCAATTGCTCCGCCAGCGCCGTCGGTTTGGCGTTTCCGCTGGGAAAGCCGCGAACGAATCGAGCGAACTGAGGTTGCGTGGTGGTGGTGCCGAAATGGATGCTGGCAATTCCCGAGCTGGCTAGCAGTTGCGCGAAACTTCGTTCTCCCGCCGCGGCGCCCAGCGGTACGCCATCCAACAAAATTTGATTGCCGGAAGCGCCGAGCAGCAGGCCGCTGCCGCTACTCTCCTCCAGAGCGGTCTTCAATTCCTTCCAGGCGGTCTCGAATTGCGCACCGGTCCGTGCATGCCCGAATTCGTATAGACGCGCGAATTTCAGCAGGATGTTCAGGCTGCGCACAAACGCCCGGGCCGCCGCTCGTGTGTCGCTGCTCATAAGTTGCGTTTCTGAGGAGGGAACCGCCTCGCCTCCCGCGCTCTTGCCGTAATCATTACAGTAGGTTGCCATAGGAGTTGAGACAAGTCTGAGAATTGGACTTGTACTCATCTCAATAACAGCAAATCCGATGCGTGACGCGTTGAGGTAATCGATTCGGTACGGGTTCCTCCCAGGCAACTTCGCGCTTTCTGTTCATTGCTTCATCATCCGCTGCGCCCTACAATTGGCGCGAATAGCTGATTGTCCGCCTTGACGGCACGCGTTGCGGCTGCCAGGCGGAGTTCGTTGGTATCCTGACGGCGGTCACGCGGACGTAAGGATGACAGATCAGCCCCAATCCGAAAGATTCAAAGCGGAAATGCCGCAAATCCCCGGCGTTGTCGTCGGAGGTACGCCGCGCCCGAGCACGGCAGTTAACCCCACCATGCGCGTCGTGGCGCGCCTTGTCGTTGTTCTGGCTATTTGTTTGCTTGGCTCGCGCTGGCTGCTGCGCCCGCAGCACACCGAAGCGCCCCCTGCTGCGCCTCCCCCGCAAATTGAAGTGCCAGCACCCGCCGTCGATCCTACAGCGTCGATGCCGCGTGCCACCGCGAGGGCTCCGGAAATCGCCACCGTTGCGGAAATGGCGAAGCCTTGGACTTCGAAGAGTTTCTTTTTTGTGAATCAAGCGACGGGCGAAAATGTTCCTGCACTTCTGATCCGCCTGTCATCCGGCTCCGCGTCGCAAACCAATGGTTACTGGGCTTTGGAGACGAATGCACCCTTCGGGAATTGCCAGCTCGAGTACATCAGTGATCTTGACAGGCTGGTCAATGACTACGAGTTCCGCTCAGCAAAACATCCGATGGTGGGAAACCCGTGCAGCCGTTCGGTCTTTGACCCTCTCAAGATGAGCGAAATCCCAGGAAATTTCTGGGTGCGTGGCAGCCTGGTGCAGGGGTCGGATGTTCGGCCTCCCCTCGGCATCGAGCTGAAGATTCAGGGCAAGAACATTCTCGCCATTCGCACCGAATAGCCCGCTTGAGCTGTTGGCCGCGAGGATCTACTTCATTCGCGATTCTTGTGTCACGACTCGGTGTCCGCGTACTTGCGGACTTCCTCAGCCATACCGCCGGTCAGCGTCAGAAACACCATTCGTTGGTCAGCCCACCAAGACCACACGGGATGCTCGAACGTTGCGGGCCGATTGTGTTCGACGAAGAAATGGGAAAGCCAAGCCAGCGCGTAGGAAATTACCAAGGCCGCCGCGACCCACCACCAGCGGTGCGCGACAATCGCGCCGCCCAACAGCATCCAGCCGACCAATGTGCCAACGCAATGAACCAATCGCGTGACCAGCTTGCTATGCGCGCGCACGTAAGCCGGCCAAAATTCGGCAAACGTCACGGAAGACCTCTCGCTTGCAACTGTTGCGCGGAGCTTACCACAAACACGCTCTTCGGTCGGCTTCCGGTGGGAGGGAGAGGAATTTGGCCGGCGCTCTGGCGGACCAGGAAGGCCCTTCGATTCTTGAAGCTGTAGACCGCGCAAAAAATGGGGAGCCCGAAGGCTCCCCGATTTTGCCAGATGAAGTTAGAAGAAGGGGATCGGCTGCCGCGATTCACTAAAGCAAATCAATCGTCGACAGCCAAGCCAGATAGAGTTAGAAGGTCAAGCGAAGCGAGAACTGGCCGAATCTGCGCTCGTCGTGGTTGCCGCCGAGGGCACCGTTTCCGAGGCCACCCTTCTCCTCGGTGATATCCACGGGTCCAGCACCTTGTTCGGTATAGTTGTCTTCGGCGTTTACGTAAAAGTTATGATGATTGAACACATCGAAGCCTTCGGCGCGGAAAACCAGGCCAAAGCGCTCCGTGAGCTTGAATTCCTTTTGGATTGCGGCGTCGAAATTCCAGGCCCCAGGCCCGCGGAAGGCGTTCCGTCCGGTCATGTTCGCCGGGAACGGACCGAAGTCGGAAATGCCCAGAGTAGGATTCAAGGGGCCGATCATCGCTGCCGCCGGAACGACCAAGGCAGTGTACTGATTCGGCGCGACCTGTACAGGCGTCCCGACGCTGTAACTTGTAATGGGCGTCGCAGGGGTCAGGCGCGGAATGGATGTGTAGTTGAGGAGGTCGGTCAAGTCGTAGACGGAAAAGGGTATTCCGGTACGTACCGTATAGATCCCTGAAATATTCCAGCCTCCGAGAGCCTGAGTTAGGAATCCTCTCCCACTGTGGAACCACGGAGTCTGCCAAATGGGAGACAGCACGAAGCGGTGACGTACGTCACCATCCGAGTTGCCATAGTCGAGTTGAGGATGGGTGGGATCGGTATAACCCAGCGAGCCCTGCGACTCACTCCCGGAGAATGTATCACTTAGGTCGTCCAGTGAGTGCGAATACGTATAGTTGGCTACGATGGTCACGCCGGTGTGGTGCAGATTCTGCGTCTGGAGTTTGACGTTAAGGGCGTTGTAGCTGCCAACGCCGTCGCTGCTTCGGCGATTGATGTTCGCGTACTGCGAGTTCAAGCGCGTGTAGCAGGTAGGAGTGCCGGTGACCGGGTTCGAATAGGGGCAGGTTTCCGTACCATCGGCACTGGAACCCGTTACCAAGGGATCCCCGAGATATGCCTGCCCGGCGCCAAGCATATTGACGTTGGCGATGTCATAAAGATGAACAGAATGCGCACCGCTGTAAGAGATCGCCAGGAGCGTGCTGGGGAAGAGTTGACGCTCCACAGCCAAACTCCAGAATTGCGTTTGCGCCACGTTGATGTTGGCGTCGTTGTCGCGCAACTCTACAGGGCTAAGGGCGGTCGCGGGGCCAGCAGAGCCCAGGGGTCCGAGGGAACTGTTGGTGACGGTGTACGGGCAATTGGTAACGACACCCGCGGAATTTGGGTTGCAAAGGTCCGTGATGGCGGCGCTAGCCGGTGGATTGAAACTGGCGTTGTAGGTTACGTTGCCGAAGTTTCGTTCATAGCTTATGCCGAAACCGCCGCGCAAGGCTGTTTTGCCATCGCCGAAGACGTCGTAGGCAAAGCCAACGCGGGGCGCCGGAGTACCCCACTTGGGTGCCCAGAATTGGCCGACAGGACTTTGCTGCGTAAGCAGGACTTGGCCTTCGCGTATGGATTCCGCGAAACCAGTCAGACCGCTCCCCGCTCCTGTAGCTGGGTAAAAGTTAGAATCCAGACTCTGAATGTCGTTATGTTGGACGCCGTAGTGCTCGTAGCGCAGACCGTAGTTTACTGTAAGCCTGTGGGTCAGCTTGAAGCTATCCTGTGCATACAAAGCCCAGTCCTTGTAGCGATAACTACGGGCCGGGCTAGCGGCAGTTAGCGGCGGAGCCACGGTGCAGGCTGGCGTTAGAATGGGATTGCCGTAGACGTCAAGAGCGCAGGGCAACGCGCCGTTCGGATTGACCCTGCCTGTGAATTCGATGATCGGACTGGCAAAAGCTCCGGTCGAGTCGGTAATGCCACCGGAATTAACCAAACTATTAAACGAGCTTGGAAGATCGGCGCCCAGCGCCTCCACGGCCTGAGTATAAGCGCCGTATGCCACGTTCAGCTGGATGTAGGTGAATTCGCCACCGAAACGCATAGTGTGCCGACCCTTGGTCCACGCCAGGTCCTGTTCCAATTGGAGGGTGTTCTGAGGTCCACCGAACGGCAGGCCTCCGGTGCCGGATGTGCTGTTCTGCAGCCCGGGCAGCTGGATAATATTACCGGTGACCGGGTTATCGGATTGGACCGATTCCGTATTCACATAGAGGTTCGGAGTGCTGGTCAGGGAGGTGTCAAAGCTAGTTGCGACATTGAAGCGCGTAAAACTGACCTTGGTGTTGCTGAGCACACTGCTGGTGAAAGAGTGGCTGATCGAAAACAGGCCGCTGTTATCAAAGCTTGTGCCACCAGTGTCGTACTGCGGATAGGGACTGTAACTCACGGCACCCTGGAAGTCGTTTTCGCTGTACCGCGCAAAGCGGAAAAACATTTGCGTCTTGCTGCTCATGTTGAAGTCAAGGCGTCCCACGAGATTGTAGGTGTTTTGTGGAACTCCTCCGCCAGCATCAAACGGAGCGCTGAAGTTTACGGTATCGAAGACCGGGGTCGAGAGCGGTACCGGCGTGGTACCGTTTATCAAAGGAAAGGAACCGCTACTAAAAAGTCCGGCCGCCACCAACTGACCGGCAGTGGTCGAACTTGTGCTGGGCAGCACGCCCTTCGCGTATGTCGAAAAGTAGTTCTGGACGTTTGCTGGAAGCAGGCTAATAAACGCCGGGTCGAACACGTCCTCGGTCTCGGAAGCTGCGCTGCGGACGCGCGTAAATTCTTCGGAAAAGGAGGCAAAGAGCCTGTTCTTGATGATAGGACCGCCGACGTTGTAACCAAACTGATTGCGTGTGTAGGTGCCTTTCGGAATGCCATCTACGTCATTCGCGAAAGTGTTGGCGGTATAGGCGGAAAGACGGTTGTACTCAAACACCGATCCGTGAATGCTGTTGCCGCCGGCCTTGGTGTCCACATTCACGATGCCGCCCGACGCACGACCATATTCGGAGCCGAAGTTATTGGTAATGATGCTGAACTCTTGAATGGAATCCGCAGGAACAAGCTGGCCGGCATTAACGCCGAAGACGGCCACGTTTTCCACGCCGTCCAAAAGGATTTCGGTGCCGGACTGGCGTTGACCGTTAATCGAGTAACCCACGCCGCGACTTGAAAGAGTTTGCGAACTGCTCATGCTCGCGGTGGTGTTGTCGCCGTTGCTGACGTTCCCGGAAAGAACAACAAAGTCGTAAGGGTTACGGTCCAAACTGGGGAGTGAGGCCAACTGGGCCGAATCGACCAGTTGAGAAAGCTCCTGAGTCTGCGTGTTTACTTCAGTACCGGCTCCCGCCGTGACTTCAACCACGGTTGAGCTCGTGCCGATTTGCAGTTCGGCGTTGACCGTCAGGGCGCCGCCGACGGTAACTTCTACCACCGCCTCGAAAGTCGTGAAGTTGGGGCTTGCGATTCTGACCTTATAATTTCCAGGCGGCAGACCTTGCAGAGTGTATTGGCCGGCGCTTCCGCTCTTCGTGCTTCTTTCCGAACCCGTTGCCACATTCGTAGCGATTACCGTCGCGCCAGGAACCATGCCACCCGAGGTGTCATGGATGTTACCGGAGATCGAGCCGGTATCCACTTGGGCTTGAAGGGTATCCGAAAGTCCACCTACAAAAGCAAGTAACAGCAATGCTGACAACAACATAATCAATCTGGGTGATACTCGATTCATTGTGCTCTCCACTTCAGTGATTTCAAGAAAATGCGATTCAAGAACGATCAGGCGGCTCGGCGCTGTGCCTGACACATTTGTGACAACTGTCCGTCCGAGAGTGTGGAAAATTGCTCATAAATCAATGGGCTGCTAATACGGGTGCAATCCTCGTTCCAAAAACGTCACAAATCGGATACTCACAGGGGAGCAGTCAAACTGACATGAATTACTTGTAACTGGCTGATAACCATAAATTTAGATGAAATTGACAACCGGTTCATGTACCGACAGACCTTGGTACTGAGGTTCTAGCCATATAGGCCTACATATAAACTATGGAATTTGGAAGATAGAGGGCTTTAGGGCGGGCGCTGTGGATCGACTGTAATCCCATTTTTTTGTGTTGCGATTAGCGAGCATTTGCCTAAGCC
>Ga0181522_10000120_pt1 | contig 62891 bp, 56 predicted proteins | sample PEATcosm2014_Bin_27_FD_121103 | JGI IMG/M metagenome (GOLD analysis project Ga0181522, IMG submission 121103) | Peatland microbial communities from MTU Mesocosm Facility, Houghton, MI, USA - PEATcosm2014_Bin05_10_metaG | ecosystem: Environmental > Terrestrial > Soil > Wetlands > Peat | place...
ACTGGATGGGCGATTTCTTCTCATTCTTGCGATGCGGCGTTGATCATCACACCATAAATTTGATCGGCACGGGCTCGAACCGTCATTTCCATACCGCATTCGAGTTACGCGACTGGGGACACCTGCAGACCGCCTGCGACTACCTAAGTATCAACGGGTACAAGATGCTTTGGGGGCCGGGGCGGCACGGCATCGGCCACAATCTGTTCGCCTATCATCAAAGTCCGGCAGGCCTCATCACCGAGCTGTTCGCCGAGCTGGATCAGATGAAAGACGAGGCACTGGGTTATTTCGAACCTAGGCCGTGGCACCGCGACAACCCCCAACGTCCGAAAGTATGGGCGAAGGATCCATCCGCCGCGAATCTGTGGGGTCCGATGCCGCCAGACGAAATGATGAAGTTGTAAGCATCGCTGACAGTTGTTGCCGGGCCTTCCGGGTCGACGATGATGGGAGATTAGGCGTAACGGTCGATACAAATAAATCCGCGCGAGTGAAGGGTTTCATGAAGCCCAGTGTGGACGAGTTGTTGGATCGCGCGCGCGCGATAGGCGCGTTGGCGCGCGAGCACGCGCTCAAAACGGAACAAAATCGTCAAGTATCCGCTGAGCTGATTGCCAAGATGCGTGAAGCGGAATTGTTCCGCGTCCTGCAGCCGGCCCGGTTTGACGGCTTCGAGTACGGCTACGACGCGTTCGTCGAGCTAGTTGCGGCTGTTGCGAGTGGCGACGGCTCAACCGGTTGGGTTTACAGCCTTGGAGCAGTGCATCCTTGGCTGATTGCCTGTTATCCGGAAGAAGCGCAGCAAGAGGTCTGGAGCCAGGATCGCGACGCAATCGCTGCCGTGTCGTACGCGCCGACCGGCAAAGCCGTGCCGGAAAAAGACGGTTACCGGCTCAGTGGCCGTTTCAGCTTTGCCAGCGGGTGTGACAATGCGACGTGGGGAATCCTTGGCGGGATGCTGCCGCTCGAAGCTGGACCGAGACCCGGATTCTTCCTAGTTCCGCGATCGCAATTCACAATCCACGACGACTGGTACACGATGGGACTTTCCGGCACAGGCAGTAAGACCATCGTCGTCGAGGATCAGTTTGTTCCGGCTAATCGTGCGGTCACCTTCGCCGAGATGTTGACCGGAAATGGGCCGGGCACCAAAACTAATACCAACCCCCTCTATCGCCAACCCATGTTGGCCGTCGTGCCGCACTGTCTTGTTTCCCCAGCCTTGGGCATGGCTCGCGGTGCGCTCGAAGCGTTCAAAGAACAGGCGGGTGGCCGGACAACACGTGGTGCCGTTGCTGGTGGAAACGTCAAAATGAGTGAGTTCACCACCGTCCAGATGCGTGTCGCAGAAGCGACGGCGTCAATTGATGCGGCGCAGCTCATGATCCATCGCGATATAAGCGACACGCTTGCGATTGTTACCACGGGTAAGCGGGCTGGCATCGAGTTGCGAATGCGCAATCGCCTCACACACTCGTTCGCCACCAAGCTTTTGGTTCAAGCGGTTGATGCCGTATTTCTCGCCGCTGGCGGCGCCGCGCTCGACTTACAACATCCGGTGCAGCGTTTTTGGCGCGACATCCACGCCGCTAGTGCGCATATCAGTCTGAATTGGGATTCGGTCTCGGCAATGTACGGACAGCATGTGTTTGGGCTTGAACCGAAGGGTCAATATTGAGGCACGACACCATTAATTCGAACGGCGAAATGCCTGCTATTGGAGTAACAGCGGAAATTGGTCGGCGCCGGCGCTGAGCGGGGCGGTCGCTAATGACCCAAAGCGGACGTACGCTGGCAATACGTCTGTTTTTGTATCCACTTGAGCGGAGTTTGGCTGCTTTACGAAAATTTCATCCTGCGCGCCAAGCCGACCGAAGCAACGCAGGGAGAGTACAATGAAGAAATGGCAATGCTCGCTGGCGGCGGCGCTTTGGCTGAGTGCGGGATCTGCTATCGCCCATGCCGAGAGCTATCCCAACAAGCCGGTTACGCTGGTGGTGACCGCAGCACCGGGCGGCGTGACCGATATTCTTGCGCGGACGCTCGGACAGCGACTGAGCAGGATTTGGGGTCAACAGGTCCTCGTCGAAAACAAGCCCGGCGCTTCGAATCAGATCGGCGCGGCGTTCGTTGCAAACTCGGCGCCAGACGGCTACACGATGCTCGTCAGCCCCGAGGCGACATTTGTCGTCAACCCATGGCTCTACAAAAATCTTCCGTACGATCTGGTGAAGGATTTTGTGCCAATCACTGGCCTGGTCAGCATCAGTCAGGCGTTGATAACGAACCCGTCCGTGCCAGCGCAAGACATGAGGGAACTGATCGAATTCGCGAAGACAAGGCCGGGCGATCTCAACTATGGAACATTTGGCGTTGGCTCGACTGGGCACCTGAACATGGAAATGCTGCAGATTGCGACGGGAGTAAAACTCGTTGCCGTCCATTACAAGGGAGCCACGCCTGCGCTCACCGATGTGATTGCCGGGCACATTCAGATGATGTTCATCAGCACGAGCTCTGCAATTCAACCCTCGGAAGCGGGAAGAGTGAAGTTGCTGGCCGTCGGAAGCAGTAAACGGCTCGCGCGATTTCCCAATATACCGACCGTTGCCGAGGCTGGGCTGCCGGGTTTCGAGGCAGTATCCTGGTTCGGACTGTTTGGGCCCCGCGAAATGTCGCGCGACATCGTCGCTCAGGTCAATGCTGACGTGCGGCGGGTGTTCGAAGACGCGGAATTCCGAGAGAAATTCCTGGCGGCCAACCTGTTTGAGTCAATTGTCAGCTCCCCCGAGCAGTTCTCCGCCTTCATCGAGACGGACGCGCAAAAGTGGCGCAACGTCATAAACACCGCCAAGGTGAAGCTGGACTGAACAAATGGAATCCGTTCGCAGCAGAGAGCAGCAAGCCAGAACGTTGAACTTTTCCCATTCCGATCAAGAGAGATAATATCATGACGACATCGAAAAAAGATATTCCTGACGACCTCGCGCATTTCCGGGACACTTATGTGGAGTTGTTCGGAATGCTGCCGCCACTCCCCGCCGCGCGGTTTGACTTTTCGGGCGAGATCAATCCGGAATTTCTGAGGCTGTCCGAGCGACTGCGCGCGCACGCCTTCTATTCCGACGTATTCGATATCAAGACGACGCATCTCATTCTATTCGGCATGCTCCTCGTCGAACATAATATGGCAGCGCAGATGCACGCCCTGGCGGCCCGACGCGCCGGGGCCACGTGGCAAGAGCTGCACAAGGTAGTCGAACTCGCAGCTGCGACTAAGTCGCTCGGGCCGGCCAATCAGGGCAGTTCAATGCTTAAGTCGCTACGCGACAAGGAACAGCAAAGCTAGAGTATTTCCAATATGAATTCTCTGGCCACGGCAATTTGCGAGCTGCATCTGTCCGTCGGTCTCCGAAACGCGAGGTGAGTTGGTTAGCTATCCGGCGACCAAATTTCACGCAGCGGAATGGTCGCGCTTCCCATCACTTAGAAATCAATGGTTTGTGCAAGTCAGTAGTATTCTCAGGATTGGGCTCTTCTGCGGCGTCGACGCTCTTGCGGCGCCCAATGTCGGCTATTGGCACTTAGCGGACAAACGCGGCGCTGCAACATTTTGTCTGCTATTGGGATAACAGCGGACATTGGTGCGAGTTGCGAAACTTATCCATGTCCCTGACACTTGCTCTTGCTTCGTAAGGCAGCTTAAGTCTCAAGATCCGGTTTTAGTGTTGGTATCGCGGGAGTCTGGCACCAGAAAACGACAATCATCACAAGGTCTTGCCTGATGATTGAGGCTCCGCCCCTGGCACCATTCTTTTTAGCACGCCTTTAGCCGCAAGATCGGGGCTTATGTCCGATGACGCGCATCGCCATCGCCATCGTGTGCAAAACACCGGCGGCCGAGACATCGAAGACCCGCCTGTCGCCGCCGCTGCGGCCGGAAGAATGCGCGGCAATTTCGGGTTGCTTTATCCGCGATCTTTCGCGGACCATCCAAAGTCTCGCCGGGGAGGGCGACATCGCCGGCCACGCGGTCTACACGCCGCTCGGCTCGGAGGCGGCGCTGCGCCGGCTGCTGCCGGACACCTTCAATTTGATGGTTCAAGGCGACGGCGATCTCGGCGCCAGATTGGTGAAGGCGACCGCCGAACTCCTGAATCTCGGTCATGAAGGGGTAATTTTGGTCAACTCGGATTCGCCGACCTTGCCCGCCGAAATCCTGCGCGAGGCAGCGAGCGCCGTCCGCCAAGGCGACAATGTGGTCTTAAGTCCGGCCTTCGATGGCGGCTACACCTTGATCGGATTGTCCCGGCCGCATCCGCGGCTGTTCGAGGATATTCCGTGGGGCACCAAGGAGGTCTATCGTCTCACCCTCGTTCGGGCCCGCGACATCGGGCTGCCGGTGGTCAAGGTAGCGGGTTGGTACGACGTGGACGACGCGAAATCTCTTCGCATGCTTGAAGATGGGTTCGCTGGGATGGGGCCCGCTTTCGCGGCGCCGCATTTAACCGGAGCGGAAGCGCCGGCCACGCGGCAATTCATGCACGAGCGTCACGCTTCTCTTAGCTCCGCAGGAGCAGCGCGATGAGCGACGCCGAAACACTGTGGGCCGATTTTAAAACCCGGATCGCGACGGCGGACGAATACGTCAACTCGCTGCGCGGCCGGCACATGAACGTGTTTTTCATGGGCGAGCGCGTGCCGGAGCCGGTCGATAACCCGGTCATCCGCCCGTCGGTCAACGCCATGGCGGAAACCTACCGGATCGCCTCCGAGCGGCCCGATCTCGCCACCGTTCATTCCGGCATCAGCGACAGCCAGATCAACCGTTTTCTGCATGTGCCGACCGCGCCGGGCGATCTCGTCAACAAGCATGAAATGCAGCGCGAGTTGGGCCAGCGCACCGGCACGTGCTTCCAGCGCTGCGTCGGGCTCGATGCCATCGGCACCTGCCATTCGGTGACCTTCGACATCGATGCCAAGAACGGCACCGATTATCACCGGCGCTTCCTGGCATTTCTCAAGCGCGCGCAGGCCGCCAACGTGGTGATCGGCGGCGCCATGACCGATCCCAAGGGCGACCGCTCCAAGGCGCCGCACCAGCAAACCGATCTCGATCTTTTCCTGCATGTGGTGCGGCGCGACGATAAAGGCATCTACGTCTCCGGCGCCAAGATGCATCAGACCGGCGCGGTCAATTCGCATTGGCTGATCTTCATGCCGACCATGCGGCTCGGCGAGGCCGACCGTGACTGGGCGGTGGTCGGCGCGGTGCGCGTCGACGCGCCGGGCCTCACTTACATCGTCGGCCGCCAGACCAATGACACCCGCATTGTCGACGGCGGGCCGATGGATGCCGGCAACGCGCAGTTCGCCGGCCAGGAATCGCTTATCGTCTTTGAGAATGTGTTCGTGCCGCATGAGCACGTCTTCATGGACGGCGAATGGGACTACGCCTCATCGCTGGTCGAGCGCTTCACGACCTATCACCGCTCATCTTATGTTTGCAAAACCGGCCTTGGCGACGTGTTGATCGGGGCGGCGGCCGCCGTCGCCGAATATAACGGTGTCGAAGCCGCGTCCCATATCAAGGACAAGCTGGTGGAGATGACCCACCTCAACGAGACGATCTATTCGAGCTGCATGGCGGGGGCGCATCAGTCGAAGCCGGTCGCTTCAGGCGCTTACATCAACGACGAGATGCTCTCCAACGTCGCCAAGCACAACGTCACGCGCTTTCCTTACGAGATCGCGCGGCTCGCGCAGGATCTGGCCGGCGGGCTGATGGTCACCATGCCGTCGGAGAAAGATTTGCAGAACAACGAGATCGGCCCGTTGATCCGGAAATTCCTGCAAGGCCGCGACGGCGTCGAGGTGACCGACCGCATGCGCATCCTGCGGCTGATCGAGAACATGACTATCGGCAGAAATGCCGTCGGCTACCTGACGGAAAGCCTGCATGGCGCGGGCTCGCCGCAGGCGCAGCGCATCCAGATCGCGCGCGGCATGAAGATCGAAGACAAGAAGGCGCGCGCCCGCAAGCTGGCGGGCGTCAAGCCGGCGGAAAAATAGCTAAACCTGTTCGGCGTTGAGATATGCCAGGCGCGCGCCGCAGAAGGCGCAGATCAAGCCCAACCCGAGCGCAGTGAGGCCGGCGATCACGTCCACAGTGCCGCCGAGATTTTCGGTCTTGCTCATGATGCCGCCGGCTGTGGCGGCGGCGAACACCAGCGCCACCAAAAAGCGGCGCGCTAGCCGGTAGACGAAATCGCGCTCGCGCGTGGCCGCGATCAGATAAGCGCCGGTCGCCCAACCGCTGAAAAAGCCGGCGCCGCCGACCGCCCACCAGGCCAGCGCCGAGAGCAGCTGTTGCTTGCTGCCGGCGGCGACGTCGCGCAGCACCGCGTCGAGCCCAACGCCGAATACGGTTAGGACGATGTGCACTACCAGCGCCGCGAACACGCCGCAAGCGATGGCCGCGGCGTAATGTAGTCGGCGGAGGGCTTCGGTATCCATTGCTGGGAGGTCCGACATGACAGCGGCCGTGGTTATTGCCGCCGTACCATAGCCGACCGCCGGACGATTTTATACCGCGCCGCTGGCGCGCGCAGCCTTCAACATTTCCCTGAATTCGCGCTCCAGCGCGTTGAGCGCGGCTTGCCGCGCCGGCGTCAGCAGATTCTGCTGGGTCGCTTCGTTGGCAGGCTTACGCTCGTCGGACTGAGATAAACGATACTCAACCGATTCCAAGCGCATGATTGGCCCCCCGGTCGCCTGCCTTGAATTCGCCAAGACGTATCTGAGTCGGCTAGCCGGCAAGCGCCAATCGATCACCCGCCCGTGCGAATTGGCCGGCGATGTTGCATTTTGGCGACAGCGTCGCGTCGCCGCTCAAATCCCCGCCAAGTCCAGCATGATCTTGTAAAGCCGGGCCTGGCCCTCGAAGCCGATGCCGGGGCGGTCGGAAAGACTGATGTGGCCGTTCTCGATGCGGGCATCATCGGCGAAGCCGCCGAAATCGCCGAAAACGCCGGGATAGGATTCCGCGCCGCCAAGGCCGAAACCGGCCGCAATGGCGAGCGACATCTGGTTGCCGCCGTGCGGAAACATCGCGCTGCGCGGCCATGCGTGGGCGGCCAGCATGTCGAGCGTGCGGGCATATTGCACGATGCCATAGGCCTGCGGCGGATCGATCTGGATGACGTCGTTGCGCTCCGGCCGCAAGCCGCCGAAGCGCACCAGATTTTCCACGTCCTGCGTCGAGAACAGATTTTCGCCGGTCGAGAGCGGCGGCTTGTAGGCCGCGGCGATCTCCGACAGCAGCGCAAAATCGAGCGGGTCGCACGGCTCTTCGAACCAGCGCAAAGCAAAGGGCGCAAGTCCGCGCGCATAGGCCAGCGTATTGGCGCGGTCGAATTTCGAATTGGCATCGACCGCGAGCTGCGCGCCCTTCGGTAGGATCGATTTGACCGCCTCGACGCGGGCGAGGTCGTCGGGAAGCGTCATGCCGCCGACCTTCATCTTCACCATGGTGTAGCCGGCGTCGAGATGGCGGCGCATTTCGTCCTGCAAATCCTTGGTCGTCTTGCCCGGCGCGTACCAGCCGCCGCCGACATAGCAGAACACTTTCTTAGGCATCTTGCCGCCGTTGAAGCGCTCGGCCAGCAGCACGTGCAGCGGCTTTTCCGCGATCTTGGCGAGTGCGTCCCAGACCGCGACCTCGATGGTGCCGATGCCGACCGAGCGCTCGGAATGCCCGCCGGACTTTTCGTTCTGCATCATGGCGGCGAGGATTTTCTCCGGCGCGAAATTGCCGGCGCCGTCGAGCAGGGAAGCCGGCGGCGCCTTGAGAACACGCGGAATGAAGCGCGCCCGCATCTGCGCGCCGCAGGCGTAGCGTCCGGTGGAATTGAACGCGAAACCGCAGACCGGCTTGCCGGCGCGGATTACGTCGGTGATCACCGCGACCACCGACGTCGTCATCTCGCTGAAGTCGATGCTCGAGTTGGCGAGCGTCGAGTTGAGCGGAACCGCCGTCTCGCGAATGTCGATGATTTTCATTTACGGTGGGTCGGCGCTTATTCGATCGGCTGGATCTTGGCGTCCGCGATCACCTTTTTCCATTTGGCGATATCGGATTTGACATAATCCGCGAACTCGGCCGAGGAGCCACCGTCGGGCTCAAAGCCGAGCGGCAGCATCTTCGCCTGCATGTCGGGGTTCTTCACGATCGCGGAAATTTCCTTCTGCAACGTATCGACGACGGCCTGCGGCGTGTCCTTCGGCACGAACACGCCTTGCATGGTCTCGGAGTTCTGCCCCGTGATGCCGGCTTCGGTCAAAGTCGGCACGTCGGGCAGCGCCGACGAGCGTTTCTTGGTGGTGACCGCCAGCGCACGGATCTTGCCGGTCTTGATCAATTGCGTGACCGGGGTCATGGCGAGAAAGGCGATCGGCGCCTCGTTGGCGAGCACGGCCTGCGCGGCCGGGCCGCCGCCTTTATACGGGGCGATGACGAAATCGAGATTGTAGGTGACCTTGAACAGATCCTCGGCTAGGTCCGGCGTCGTGCCGAGCCCGGCCGAGGCGAAGGTGTATTTCCCCGGATGAGCCTTGATCAATCCGATCAGCTCTTTCGCGGTCTTGGCCTCGATCGAGGGATGAACGATCAGGGCGTTCGGCGTGATCGCCGCCAGCGTGACCGGGATGAAATCCTTCTCCGCATCATAGGGACAATTCTTGTAGAGGCTCGGATTGACTACGTAGCTCGAGGACGCGATTAGGATCGTGTAGCCATCGCCGGCGGAACGCGCGGCGTTGAGCGTGCCGATATTGCCGCCGGCGCCGGCCATGTTCTCGACGTAGAACTGCTGGCCGAGCTTTTCGGCAAGTTTTGCGGCCAGCATGCGCGCCATCACGTCGGTCGGCCCGCCGGCGGCGAACGGTACGATCACCTTGACCGGATGGTCGGGGTAGCCCGCCGCCGATGCCGACGCGACGTTTAGAGCAGCCGCAAGCAACGCGGCGCAGCCGGCCACATGTTCTATGATCGAGCGCATCAGATCCTCCCTATTTTTCGGCATCGTAGCATCGTCCGTGCTCGGTGCCAGTAGGGGGCTGCGCTCGCGCCAACGGAAAACAAAAAGCCCAAACAAAAAAGCCCAAGCTAGCGATGACTGGCTTGGGCATTCTCTTGAGCGGCGTCTTGGACGGTCGCCGCTAAGTCTTTACGGGCAGGCGATCGGATCCCAGAACCATTCGCCGTCAACGTTCACCCAGCACGGGCCGACGCCGTAGGCGTACCAGGCGCCATGCCAGAAGTGCCGGTTATGGCCGTACCAGAAGCGGCCATTGTACGAACGCCCGACGACGAAGCGGCCACGATTGCCGACGTTTCTGTTGACGTTGACGCTACGATTGACGCGGACGTTGCGGTTGACGGTGACGTTGCGGTGAACGTTCACGGTCCTGTTGACGTGCACGTTCTTGTTGACCGGCCTGGCGTCAGCCGGCGCGGAAACCGCGACAGCCATGCCAAGCGCGGCAACAGCCGAAAGAACGATGGAAATTTTTCTCAACATTTTTTCTCCTCCTTGAGGGTTCGGTCCCGACAGCAGTATCGGTCACCTGATTGGTGGCAGAATTGGCGTGAACGGCCCATGAACGGCACGCTTAGGATGATGAAGTTACGCTGCCATGCAGCAATTCGCCCCCGCGTGAACGCAACACCGGGCCCAGCATTTAGAATTCAATGCGAGCCATAAGGTTCCCGCGCGGGTCTTGCTTTCGTACCCTGCCGCAGGCTGTATTTCGCCCAACTGCCCGACCGCCAATTTCAGCAAAGGACATGCAATGTCGGCTCGAAAAATCACTCGCCAGGACATGCGCGACGCCGCGGAGAAGTACAAGAATTGGGGTAAATGGGGCCCTGCCGACGAAATCGGCACGCTCAATTTTACGTTGCCCGAGGACATCGTCGCCGCCACCCGTCTGGTCAAGAAGGGCAAAGTGATCTCGCTCGCGCTCAACTTCGATCACACCGGACCGCAGGGCGCCAAAAGCAAATATCCGGCGATGGGCCGCACCAACCCGATCCACACCATGCTGCGCACCGGCACCGACGCCTATTCCGGCGTGCTCGACAAGCGCGGCATCCGCGCCGCCGACGACATGGTGACCATGCCGCTGCAATGCGGCACGCAGTGGGATGGACTCGGCCATGTGTTTTATGAAAACTTCATGTGGAACGGCTACGATTGCCGCGAAGTGACCAGCGCCGGCGCGCAGAAATGCGGCATCGAAAAAACCAAGAACAAGATGGTGGGGCGCGGCGTGCTGCTCGACGTTGCCCGTTACAAAGGCGTCGAGTCGCTCGATGACGGTTACGCCATGACCTGTGCCGATCTCGACGAGACGGCGAAAAAGCAGGGCGTGACGATGAAGCGCGGCGACTACGTGATCGTGCGCACCGGGCAGATGGAACGTTGTCAGAAGGCCGGAAGCTGGGACGGCTATCCGGGCGGCGACGCGCCGGGCTTTGCGTTCGAAACGCTGGAATGGATCAAGCGCGTCGAACTGGCGGCGCTTGCCAGCGATACCTGGGGCTGCGAGGTGCGGCCGAACGAGAGCGAGGAGGGCATCAATCAGCCCTGGCACTGGATCACGATCCCGATCATGGGCATGACCATGGGCGAGATCTTCCAGTTGAAGGAGCTCGCCGACGACTGTGCCGCCGACAAGATCTACGAATTCATGTTTGTGGCGCCGGCGATCCCGATCACCGGGGCGGTCGGCTCGCCGGTCAATCCGCTGGCGATCAAATAACAATCCGGACGGAGCGTACTTTAATGGATCACAAAACCTATCCGGTCACCCGCACCGAGGCCGAATGGCGCAAGCTACTCACGCCCGAACAATACGAGATCATGCGCGAGCACGGCACCGAGATGCCCGGCAGTTGCGCGCTCAATTTCGAAAAACGAGCTGGCGCATTTTCATGCGCCGGTTGCGGACAACCGCTGTTCATGTCGAAGAAGAAATTCGAGAGCGGCACCGGCTGGCCGAGTTTCAATGATCCGGAGCCGGGCGCGGTCGAAAAATCCTCCGACACCAGCCATGGCATGATGCGCGACGAGGTGCATTGCAGCCGGTGCGGCAGCCACCTCGGTCACGTATTCGACGACGGTCCGCCGCCGACGCATCTGCGCTATTGCATTAATGGCGTGGCGATGAATTTCAAGCCGGACTAGGCGCGGCCATTCTCAATTGTGGCTGCAGCTGATCGAATGGATTTCGAAATTGATACCGCCACGCACATTGGTTCCGACATAGCCGTTGAGATGGCCGCCGGTGAAGGCGACGCTCGACCTGCTGAAGCTGACGCGGCCCGCGGTCTTGCCGTCGAGATCGGTATAGCTGCCGTCCGAATTCAACTTGCATCCGAGCCCGATCAGAATAGTGCCGCCCGAGTCGGCACAGGCATATTCGCCGGGTTGCAGGCCGGCGGCCGCGGCGGGCCCCGCCGCAAGGCCAATAAAGCGATGCTCAGCCAGAACGCCGGCCGTAGAATACGGATGCGAATTGTCATATTGCCCCCATGATCTGGCGAAGCGTGTCGCAGCCCCGCCGGTCCGTCAACGTGCAAGCTCTTTCGTCTACGCTCTTGCCACATCGCCGCGCCGATGGTTACTGGACGCCTCGCCCACTGAAAAATCGGACAGGGTCATGCTTGGTCATAACCGTAAAATGATTGGCGCCGAATGCCTGGCCGATATGTTGGCGGGCTATGGCGTGACGCACGTCTTCATGGTGCCCGCCGTATTGCGCCGCACCTTCGTCGAGATGGAGCGGCGCAATACAAAAATCGCGCGCGTGCATTGCCACGGCGAAAAGTCGGCGGCCTACATGGCGGACGGCTACGCCCGCGCCTCCGGCAAGCCCGGCATTTGCATGGCGCAGGTGATCGGCGCCCTCAATCTCGCCGCCGGCTTGCGCGACGCGTACCTGGCGCATTCGCCAGTGCTTGCCTTCACCGGTGGACGCGACCCGAAAACCAAATTCCGCAAGGTCTATCAGGAAATCGACGACGTGCCGGCTTTCGAACCGGTCACCAAAATGAACGCCACCATCGACGACGTGACGCGCATTCCCGACATGGTGCGGCAGGCGTTTCGCGTCGCCACCTCCGGCGCGCCGGGCCCCGTGCATCTGCAATTCCGCGGTAATGAAGGTCAGCTCGACCTCGATGAAGCCGAACTGGAGCCGCTGGTCGAGCAGCAATTCGCGCGCGTGCCGCCGTTCCGCCCGGAACCGGAAGCTGCGCATGTAAAGATCGCGCTCGATCTGCTGCAAAAGGCCGAGCGGCCGATCTTCGTCGTCGGCGGCGGCGCCCGCGCCTCGGGCGCGGGGCGCGAGCTGGTCGCGCTTGCCGAGGCGTTGCAGATCCCGGTCGCGACTTCGCTCAACGGCAAGGACTGTATCCCCGGCACGCACGTGCTGTCGGTTGGCGTGGTCGGCAGCTATTCGCGTGAAACCGCCAACCGCGCCGTGAACGGCGCCGATCTCGTCTGCTTCATCGGCACCGAGGCCGGCGGCATGACCACGCATTTCTGGGCGGTGCCAAAAATCGGCACGCCGGCGATCCAGATCGACATCGAACCGGAATCGCTCGGCCGGAACTATCCGCTGCAGGCGAGCGTGCTGGGCGACATTAAGGCCGTGCTGGTGCGCATGCTGGGGCAGATCGACAAGTCGAGCGCGACCAGGCGCGCCGCATGGATCAAGGAAATTTCCGCGCTGCGCAGCGAGTGGGCCGCGAAATACAAGCCGATGCTGGACTCGGACAACGCGCCGATCCATCCGGCACGCATCTGTCACGAATTGACCCAGCACGTGCCCGACAACGGCATCGTTGTGGTTGACACCGGCCATGCCGGCATGTGGATGGGCGGCATGTACGATACGCGCGTGTCGACCCAGAGCTATATGCGCAGCGCCGGTCATCTCGGCTGGGCGTTTCCTGCCGGCATCGGCGCCAAGGCGGCGTGCCCCGAGCGGCCGGTGGTGGTTTTCACCGGCGACGCCGGCTTCTGGTATCACATCGCCGAGATCGAAACCGCGGTGCGCTGGAAGATCAACAGCGTGACCGTGGTTAACAACAATGGCGGCGGCAATCAATCCAAGCGCGGTTTTGACCGCGCCTACGGGGGCACCCAGACCGAGCAGGGGCGCGAATTGTGGACGTATAACCCGATGAATTTCGCCAAGCTCGCCGAAGACATGGGCGCGCTGGGCATCCGCGTCGAAAGGGCTGGCGATATTGCGCCGGCGCTGCAGCAGGCGCTCGCCGCCAACCGTCCGGTTGTGATCGACGTCGCGACCGATATCGAGGCGCTGGCGCCGACCGCGGTTTCTTAAAATACGAATTGCACGAAGGTCAACAACTGGCCTGGAACCAATTGGTTCCCGGCGCGTTTGAATTTTTTGCACGCCGTGTGTTCGACGGATTTTTGTCCCAATTCGGTGTCCGGACACGCGATTGAAATACCTCGTCCGAGTCGGCATTTTATGAAATAGATCGTCCATCACCGGGGGGCGTTGGCAAGCCGAATGTTGACCGCACGCCATGCAGCCATCCGGCTGCTCAAGCTGATGATGGTGGCATCGCTAGTGCTGCCGGCGGTGCTGTTCGCATTCGCCGCGGCAGTGAGCTACCGCAATTTCCAGCAAGTGAGCGACGAGCGCATCGGCCGCTCGCTCGATATCTTGCACGAGCACGCGCTCAAGGTGTTGCAGACCGTCGAGCGCACCTTCGCCGAAATCGATGAAATTGACCGCAATATGTCGGACGACGACATGCATGCAAATGAAAGGGCCTTGCACGCGAGGCTCAAGCAGATCGTCGATGCGCTGCCGCAACTGCAAGGCATCGCGATCATGGACCGCGCCGGACATCCAATGGTTTCCTCCAGCGTATCCCCCGCGCCGAAGAATTTTGATTTCTCCGACCGCGACTACTTTAAAGTGCCGGCCGGCGGCTTCGACGGCACCTTTGTCAGCGACATGCATGAGCCGCGCATGGCCAGCATCGGCCCCTATTTCTTCGCGCTGTCGCAGCGGCGGCCATCGGACGACGGGCAGTTCAACGGCATCGTGACGATCGCGTTGCTGCCAGGTTATTTCGAAAAATTCTATTCGCGCATGGCCACCAGCGACGGCAGCTATTTCGCATTGGCGCGCACCGACGGCAGCTTTTTGGCGCGCTATCCGGTGCCAAACGACCGCCGCGCCAAGCTCGACGAGCACAGTCTGTTCCATGCCGGAATTGCGCAGGGCCTGGAGCGCAGCATCTACACGGTCAACGCCCAGGTCGACGGCATCGAGCGGCGCATCGGCTACCGCAAGCTCACGGGATTCCCGGTCTATGTGCTCGCCGGCGTGGAAAGCGCGGCGATCGTGGGCGAATGGCAAAGATATATGATGAGCCACCTGATCTTCGGCCTGCCGGCGACCGGGTTCCTCTTCGCCGGCCTGGCGCTGGCGCTGCGGCGCACCAAGCGACTGTACGACGAGGCCGACCGGCGCGAGTTGGCGGAAGGCGCGCTGCGCCAGTCGCAGCGGCTTGAGGCGATCGGTCAATTGACCGGCGGCGTCGCCCACGATTTCAACAATTTGTTGATGATCATCAGCGGCAGCGTGCAGCGGCTGCGCGGTGAACTGACCGACAATAAACACATGCGGCTGCTCGACATGATGGCGACCGCAACCCAGCGCGGCGAAACGCTCACCCGTCAGCTGCTGACTTATTCGCGCCAGCAGACCTTGACCCCGCAGGTCATCGACCTGTCGCAACGGCTGCCGCTGCTACGCGAATTGCTGACGCGCTCGTTGCGCGCCGATATCGACATCAAAGTCGATGTGCCAGATGGCGTGTGCGCGATCCGTATCGACCCCGGCGAGTTCGAACTCGCCATCCTCAATCTTGCGGTCAACGCCAAGGACGCCATGCCGGCCGGCGGCACCTTGTCGATCCGCGCCAAACCGGTGACGCTCAAGGGGGAGGCGATGGAAGAGGGGCTGAGCGGCGAATTCGTCGCTATCCGCGTCGCCGACACCGGCCACGGCATTCCTCCCGACGTGCTGGCGCGGGTGTTCGAGCCGTTCTTCACCACCAAGGAAGTCGGCAAGGGCACGGGGCTGGGCCTCAGTCAGGTTTACGGCTTTGCCAAGCAATCCGGCGGCACCGCGACCATCACCAGCACCGAAGGACGCGGCACTGCGATCACGATCTATCTGCCGCGCAGCCACGAGACGCCACAGGCGGCTTCGCCGCAGGAGCAGGCCGAGGCGCCGGCCGAACCGGCGGGAACCGTGCTGCTGGTCGAAGACAACGCCGACGTTGCCGAGGTTGGGGCCAGTCTTTTCCGCCAGCTCGGCTACCGCGTGCGCAGCGTTGCCAATGCGCAAGCGGCGCTCGCGGCGCTGCGGCTCGACGGCGATGTCGATTTGGTATTTTCCGACATCCTGATGCCCGGCGGCATGAACGGCTTCGATCTGGCGCGCGAAATCAACGAGCGGTTCCCGGCGATCCCTGTGTTGCTGACGACCGGCTACAGCGCGAGCGCGCAGGATGCGGTGCGCCAAGGCGTCGTCGTGCAGCAAAAGCCTTACGATCTTGAAAGTCTGCGGCGGAACATCCGCGAGGCAATCGAAGGCGCCAAGGCGCGCCAGCGGCAGGCTGAGCCGGCCAAATAGCGGACGTCAGCTCTCGCTGATCTCTTTCAGAATCTCCGCGGTATGCTCGCCGAGCAGCGGCGCGGGACGCTCGGACGCCGCCTTCCAGCCGTCCATCACGATCGGCGTGCGCACGCCCGGAATGCTGCCGCTCTTGGCGGCCTTGCTCGGCAGATCGAGCTTCATGCCGCGGTAGACGACCTGCGGATCGTTGAACACTTGTTCGAGATTGTTGATCGGCCCGGCCGGTACGCCCTGCGTCTCAAGCTTGGCGAGCAGATCGTCGCGCGTCATCTTCCTGGTAAGCGCCGACAGCTTGCCGACCAGCTCATTGCGGTACTTCAGGCGGCCGATATTGTCCTTGTATGCCGGATCCTTGCCGAGTTCCGGCGCGCCCAGCACATTGCAGAATCTGATGTACTGGTTGTCATTGCCGGTCGCGACAATGACGTGGCCGTCGGCGACCGGGAATTCCTGATAGGGCACGATGTTGGGATGCGAATTGCCGATGCGTTTTGGAATTTCGCCGGACACGAGATAATTGAGCGCCTGGTTGGCCAGCACGCCGACGGTCGAATCGACCAGCGCGGTTTCGACGTAACAGCCTTTGCCGGTCTTCTCGCGTTCCGCCAGCGCGGCCAGGATGCCGACCACTGAATAGCAGCCGGTGAAGATGTCGGAGATCGCCACGCCGACGCGCGTTGGCGGACCGTCCGCCATGCCGGTCAGATCCATCATGCCGCCCATGCCTTGCGCCATGAGATCGTAACCGGCGCGCTTGGCGTAGGGGCCGTCTTGTCCGAAACCGGTCACCGAACAATAGATCAGCCGCGGGTTCTCTGGCGCCAGGCTCTTGTAGTCGAGGCCGAACTTGGTGAGCCCGCCGACCTTGAAATTCTCGATCAGCACGTCCGAGCGCTGCGCGAGCTTGCACACGATGCGCTGGCCGTCTTCATTTTCGAAGTCGGCTTCGATCGAGCGCTTGCCGCGATTGGCGGAATGGAAATAGGCCGAGCCGATATGTTTGCCGGCTGCGCCTTCCACGAATGGCGGCCCCCAGCCGCGCGTGTCGTCGCCGACGCCCTTGCGCTCGACTTTGATGACGTCGGCTCCGAGGTCGGCCAGCATCTGCCCGGCCCAAGGGCCGGCCAGGATGCGGGCAAGTTCGAGGACGCGGACACCCGCCAACGGCTTCGGCATTTTCAGGAACTCCCGGACGATGCGGAATGGATAGCGCTCGCCGGGGTTATAGTTGCATCGCTCCGCGCTGGCCAGACCGGGAATTACTCATTGTTAGCACGGGCTTGCGCGTAAATTTAATGGCGACCTATGGCGCTGTGCCGCACCGCCGGGTAAGGTGAAACGGGGCGTGACAGACCATTTTGGTCGTACCGCAATAAAATAAGTGCAGCGGTCTACCTCTGCCGAAAAAGTTCAAAGGGAGGAATGAGATGAGGACGCTATCGACAATTCTTGCCGGCGTTGCGACGGCTGTTTTGCTGTCGGCTGCCGCGCAGGCGCAAGTCACCATGAAGGCTTCCCACCAGTTTCCCGGTGGCAAAGGCGACGTGCGCGACGACATGGTGCAGATGATCGCCAAGGAAGCGAAGGCCGCCAATGTCGGCCTCGACATCCAGGTGTTTCCGGGCGCCTCGCTGTTCAAGCCGAACGAACAGTGGAACGCCATGGTCAACGGTCAACTCGACATCACGCTGTTCCCGCTCGATTATGCCAGCGGCAAGGTGCCGGCCTTCAGCGCGACTCTGATGCCCGGCCTGATCCGCAGCCAGGAACGCGCCAAGCGCGTCAACAATTCGCAATTCATGACCGATGTGCGCGCCGAGATCGAGAAGCACGGCGTGATCGTCCTGTCGGATGCCTGGTTTGCCGGCGGCATGGCGTCCAAGAACGGCTGCATCTTGAAGCCCGGCGATCTGAAGGGCGCCAAGTTCCGCGCCGCTGGACCGACTTTCGCCTCGATGTGGGAAGCCGCCGGCGCTAGCATCGTCAGCCCACCGTCGAACGAAATCTACAATGCCTTCCAGACTGGCGTTGTCGGCGCCACCGACACCAGCCTCGGGACTTTCCAATCCATGCGTCTCTATGAGGTGACGGACTGCCTGACGGCGCCCGGCACCAACGCGCTGTGGTTCATGTATGAGCCGGTGCTGATGTCGAAGAAGAGCTTCGAAAAGCTCAACAAGCAACAGCAGGACGCCGTCATCAAGGCCGGCAAGGACGCGCAGGCCTATTACGAGGGCAAGGCTGACGAAGTTAACCAGGCGGCGATCAAGGCGTTCGAGGATCACAAGGTGAAAGTCGTGACGCTGAGCGATGCCGACTATCAGGAATGGCTCGATGTGGCGAAAAAGAGTTCCTACGCGCAGTTCGCCAAGGACGTGCCAAACGGCCAGAAGTTGATCGACGAGGCGCTCGCAGTCAAATAGCAGGACCGTAACGGCCGGCCGGCGGGCGAGGGGCTCGCCGACCGGCCGTTCCGGTGGGGAAATTCCGGAAGCTACTCCGACGAAAAACAAGCCGGACAATAAATTCCATGGACGCTTACATTCGGGCGGTGGCCTTTCTGTCGCGTGTCGCAGGCGTGGCGGCTGCGTTTCTGATCGGAATCGCCGTGCTCGTGATCTGCGACATCGTGGTCGAGCGCTACATTTTGAATTTGACGACGATCTGGCAGATCGACGTGGTGACCTACAGCATCGTTTCCGCAACCTTTGTCGGCAGCGCCTATGTGCTGATGACAAAAGGCCACGTGAATGTCGAAATTCTCCCGCTCTATCTCGCGCCGCGCGCCCGCTTCTGGCTCGCGCTGTGCACCGCCTTGCTGGCGCTGGCTTTCGTCGTGCTGCTTTTGATTCTCTGCACGCAGTTTTGGTACGAGGCCTGGACCAATACCTGGCGCTCGAACACGGTCTGGCGCGCGCGCCTGTGGATCCCGTATTCGGCGATGCCGGTGGGCCTCGGACTTCTGGTTCTGCAATACATCGCCGATGTGTTGGCCCTGATATCCGGACGCGCGCTGCCGTTCGGGCTGAAACCCAAGGAAGACGCGGAGGAGTTCGCGCGGGCCCAGGCCAAGCAAGCCTTGGGAGACGCGCTATGAGCCCGGGTGCGCAAGGCACGCTTGTCCTCACCGCAACCCTGCTGATGCTGATGTCGGGAATCCCCGTGGCGTTCGGCCTCGGCGCGATTTCGATCGTCTTCCTGTTGTTTTTCCATGGCGCCGACAGCATGCGGGTCGTGGCTGAAACCTTCTACGCGGGCCTCGACGACTTCACTTTGGTTGCGATCCCGATGTTCGTGATGATGGGCGCGGCAATCGGCTCCTCGCCGGCCGGCAAGGATCTCTACGAGGCGCTCGATCGCTGGCTTTACCGCGTGCCCGGCGGGCTGGTGATTTCCAATCTCGGCGCCTGCGCGATTTTTGCCGCGCTGACCGGCTCGTCGCCGGCCTGCTGCGCGGCCATCGGCAAGATGGGCATTCCGGAGATGCGCCGCCGCGGCTATCCGGACGATGTGGCGACCGGCTCGATCTGCGCCGGCGGCACGCTCGGCATTCTGATCCCACCGTCGATCACGTTCATCCTTTACGGCATCGCGACCGAGACCTCGATCGGCCGTCTATTTCTTGCCGGCGTAATCCCCGGCCTGATGCTGACCGGCCTGTTTATGATCTGGACCGTCTTCATCATCTGGAAGCGCGACTTTCGCTCGCACGCCATTGATTTCCGGTATTCGTGGAAGGAAAAATTTCAGTCGATCCCGAAGATTGCGCCGTTCATTCTGATTATTTTCGGCGTCATGTATTCGCTTTACGGCGGCGTCGCGACGCCGTCGGAGGCGGCCGGCGTCGGCGCCGCGCTCTGCCTCACGATGGCAATTCTCATCTACCGGCTTTGGAAGCCGGGCCAGATCTGGCACATCCTGCGCGACACCATGCGGGAATCGGTGATGATTCTGACCATCATCGCCGCCGCCGTGCTGTTCGGCTACATGCTGACCTCGCTCTATCTGACCCAGATCCTGGCGCAGGCGATCGCAGACGCGCATTTCAATCGCTGGGTCCTGATGGGGATGATCAATCTGTTCCTGCTGGTCAGCGGATTCTTCATTCCGCCTGCCGCCATCATCTTGATGACCAGCCCGATTCTGCTGCCGATCATCACCGCGGCGGGATTCGATCCAATCTGGTTTGGCGTGATCTTGACCATCAACATGGAAATCGGCCTGATCCATCCGCCGGTCGGCCTCAACATTTACATCGTCAATGCCATCGCCCCGGATGTGCCGGTCACCACGGTCATGTGGGGGACGATGCCCTACGTCCTATGTATGATGTTGGCGATCGTGATCTTGTGCTTCTTTCCTGAAATAGCCACATGGTTGCCGAACCATATGATGGGCGGGGTTAAATAGCGCCCGGTGGAATCCTGGACATCGGGATGAACACGTCGTTTTTCGGTGAACTTCTGCAGACGATTTCCGAGCGCGGCCGCGCCTTGCTGGCGCGCAACCGGCGCGGCGAGGCGTCCGCCCGCTCCGAGAGTCTTGTCGAACTGTGCGAGGCTCTGCTGTCCAGCCGCGGCGAGGCGTCCGGCGTCGCCCGCGCGCGCGAAATCCTCGGCCGTTACGGCGAACTCACCACCGGACCGCGCATAGCCTTCTTCGAGGCGCTGGCCGAACGCTTTGGGCCCGATCCCGCCCGCATGGAGGCGGCCATCTTCGCCTGGCGGGCGAAGCCCTCCGACATGACCGTCGCCGAGGTGCATGCCGCTTCGGAGCCGCGCCGGCAGGAGCTGTTCCGCAGGCTTAATCTTGCGCCCGGCGGCACCGCGGCGCTGGTCCACATGCGCGAGCAATTGATGGACGCGCTTGACCACCGCGACGATCTGGCCGCGGTCGATGAGGATTTCATTCATCTGTTCTCGTCGTGGTTCAATCGCGGTTTCCTGGTGCTGCGCCACATCGATTGGTCGACGCCGGCGATCGTGCTGGAAAAGATCATTCGCTACGAAGCCGTGCACGAGATCAGCGATTGGGAAGACCTGCGCCGCCGCATCGATCCGCCAGACCGGCGCTGCTACGCCTTCTTCCATCCGGCGCTGGTGGACGAGCCGCTGATCTTCGTCGAGGTCGCGCTCGCCCGCGACATTCCGGACGCGATCGCCCCGATCCTGGCGACCGGACGCGAGATAGCGGAACCGGACAAGGTGCGCACGGCGGCGTTTTATTCAATTTCCAATTGCCAGCGCGGCTTGGCCGGCGTGTCGTTCGGCAGTTTCCTCATCAAGCAGGTGGTCGAGGAAATTTGCCGCGAACTGCCGAAGCTTTCGACTTTCGTGACGCTGTCGCCGGTGACGAATTTCGCCGCCTGGCTGGCCAAAGAACGCGCGGGCGCAAGCACGGCGGCGCTGAGCGAGGCCGACCGGGCACTGTTGGCCGCGCTCGACGATCCCAATTGGTGGTGCAACGAGGAAACCGCGGCGCGGCTGCAGGATCCGATGATGCGGGCGGCCGCCTGGTATTTCCTGCGCGCGCGCGACCGCCGCGGCCTGCCGGTCGACTCGGTGGCGCGCTTTCATCTCGGCAACGGCGCGCGGCTTGAGCGCATCAATTGGCTGGCCGACACCTCGGATAAGGCCATGGCGCAGGCGCATGGCTTGATGGTGAACTATCAATACGATCTCGACGACATCGAGAACAACCACGAGGCTTATGCAGAAACCCGCACGGTCGTCGCGTCCAATACGGTGCAGCGCCTGGTGCGGCCGCCGCTCGAGCTGGTCCCGATCGCGGGCTGAGTTAAGACTTCCCGTACACCGGCACGATAGCGCCGCGCGTGACTTTGTTGTCGGGCGAGGCCAGAAACACGATCGTCGCCGCAACCTCCTCGACCTTAGGCCATGCGTCGAAATCGGCCTTCGGCATAGCCTTGCGGTTGGCGGCCGTGTCCATGATCGAAGGCGCGACGGCGTTGACCAGAATGCCGTCCTTGGCCACTTCTTCGGCCAGCGCCACGGTGAGTGCGGCGACGCCCGTCTTGGCGATCGTGTAGGCCGACATGCCGGCGCCGCTCCGCCACTCCAGCGCCGGCCGCGCCGCCACATTGACGATGCGTCCGCTGCTTGACATCGCGTTCACCGCCGCCCGGCAGCACAGGAAGCACGACACCAGATTGCTGTCGATTTGCGCCATCAAGGCCGCCTTGTCGGTCTTTGCCACGCTGCCCATGGCGAATCCGCCCGCGATGTGGATCGAGGCCCAAGGCGTTAGGCCGGAATAGACCTTGGCGACCATGGCTTCATCGGCCAGATCGCCGACCGCGATCAGCTTTACCTTGGCGTCGCCGCGGTGGGGAAAGCGCTGCGCCTCCGCCTCGTGCACATAGGGCACGGTACAGGTGGCGCCCGCCTTGAACAGCATGCCGACCACCGCAGTGCCGAGCGCGCCGCTGCCGCCGGTGACCACGACATTTCTGCCTGAAAAATCCATGTTCAACCTCGTCCGCGCTTCACCCGCGTCGGCAGCACCTGAAATTCGATCCAGTTCGCCACCTCGCTGACGCGCAGTTTCTTGTCGAGCACGTTCTTGCTGATGCCGTGCCGCCACGACAGCCGCTTGCAATCCGGATCGCTGTCGAGTGTATCGAGATCGTGCGCGAAAGCCGTGATATCGTGCGCGTCCTTGAAGAAGCCCTCTTCGATGAGCCGTGTGCCGATGCGGCGAACAATCACCGCGATTTCGCGCAACGGATATTCGGGATGATACTGCACCGCCCATGCAATCGAACCGTTGGTGCGGAATTCCACGCTCTGCACGTCCGTCATCGCATTGGTGGCGAGCACGGTCGCGCCGGCAGGCAGCGCTTCGACTTCGTCGAGATGCACGGTCGGTGCATTGAATACGTCGAGCTTGCCGACATACATCGGATGCTTGCGGCCGGTTTCGGTGAGCCTGATGCCGCGGCCAAAGCCGATCTCGCGTCCTCTTGGATTCTTGCGCACGCTGCCGCCGGATGCTGCCGTGATCACTTGCAGGCCCCAGCACGAGCCGAAAATCGGCGTGCCGGTCGCCAGCGCAGCGCGCACCAACTCGACCTGCCGCATCACTTCGACACCGCCGTTGTAAATGTGCAGGCTGGAGCCGGTGATGGCGATGCCGTCATAACCCGCGAGCGACTCGCCTTCGGGCAGCGTCGCGGCTGGATCGCCGGGGTGGGCGGTGTCGACGATCGCGCCCGGCAGAAGCTCGCGCAGCAAATTTGAATAGCCCAGGTGCGCGGCGATCCCGCCGACCGCGATATGCTCGGCCAGAGTCTGCGGTGAGTTGCCTTCGATGACGAGCAGGCGGGGGGAGGGCATTGGGTTAAAAGGGCGGGCCTTATCCTATGATTTTCACGCGGAACAACGCGCCAACGAAGCCATATGATCCAATTGATATGGCCGGCGCGAGGCGGTTTTGCAATCGTGACCGAATTTTGTGGGCCTGGCGCGGCTTTCACGCGCTCGGTTCTTGAGTACGCCGCATAAGCCGCCCATTCTGCGCGGAATCGAGCGAATCGGCGGTAAATCCAGAGCCCATGGCTGACTACGACCTCGCCATCATCGGTGGCGGCATCAACGGAACCGGACTGGCCCGGGACGCTGCCGGCCGCGGCTTGCGCGTGCTACTGGTGGAGCAGAATGATCTTGCCTCCGGCACATCCTCGGCCTCCACCAAGCTGATCCACGGCGGCTTGCGCTATCTTGAGCACGGCGCGTTCCGGCTGGTGCGCGAGGCGCTGCACGAGCGCGAAGTGCTGCTGCGCATGGCGCCGCATGTGATCCGGCCGCTGCGCTTCATGCTGCCGCCGATGCCGGGACGGCGCTCGGCGCTGCTGTTGCGGCTTGGGCTGTTCGTTTACGACATGCTGGGTGGCCGCGAGATTTTGCCGAGGACGCGCAGCGTCGATCTCACCCACCATCCGGTCGGTCAGCCGCTCAATCGCTCGTTCCGCTACGGCTTTGAGTTTTCCGACTGCCTGGTCGACGACGCCCGACTGGTCGTGCTCAACGCACTCGATGCCGCCGAGCGCGGCGCCGTTATCCGCACGCGCACCCGCTGCACCAGGGCCGAGCGGCGCGATGAATGGGAATTGGTGCTCAACACGCGCGGCCGCCGCGAGGTCGCGACCGCGCGGGTGCTGGTCAATGCCGCGGGTCCCTGGATCGGCGAGGTAGCGGACACCGTGATCCGGCGACCCCTGCCGGCGCCGGTGCGGCTGGTCAAAGGCAGCCACATCGTGGTGCCGCGGCATTTCGAGCACGACTACGGTTATTTGCTGCAAGCGGCCGATAGACGCGTGGTGTTCGTCCTGCCGTTTGCGCAGAATTTCACGCTGATCGGAACGACCGACGAGAATTTTGTCGGCGATCTCAATTCGCCAGCCCCCGACCCCGATGAGATCATCTATCTGTGCAAGACCGTGAACGAATATTTCCGCGACAAGGTCACGCCCGACGAACTGGTATGGTCGTATGCCGGCGTGCGTTCGCTCTATGACGACGGCGCCGACAAGCCGGAAGACGTCACGCGCGACTACGCTCTAACGCTCGACGAGGCCTATGGCGAAGCGCCGCTGCTCACGATTTATGGTGGCAAGATCACCACCTACCGCCGGCTGGCGGAAGCGGTGATGGTGCGCATCGGGCATTTCTTTGGCGCGCTGCCGCCGTGGACCGCCGGATCGACATTGCCCGGCGGCGATTTCCCGGTCGACGGATTTTACGCCCTGGTGGCGGAAGCGATCGGCCGCTGGCCGTTCCTTGACGAACCGCATGCGCGGCGTCTGGTCCGCGCTTATGGCAGGCGCATCGAGCGCATTCTCGGTCAGGCGCAAAGCATGGACGACCTTGGTCCGCGCTTTGCCGGCGATCTCACCGGCGCCGAGGTGCGCTACCTGGTCGAGAATGAGTGGGCGCGGAGCGCGGAAGACGTGCTGTGGCGGCGCAGCAAGCTCGGTCTTAACGCGACGCCACAGGATCGCGACATGCTCGGCCAGTTCATCGCGTCGCTGCTGGCGGCCCAACAGCGCGCGCGCTGAGCGCGCATGGTTTACGAAACCTTACCGAGGTCCGCGCAATTGCATCGGCTGCTTTTAACGGGGCTACCACATTTCTGTGCTTGAGTGACGGCGTCCTGTGTACTTTGGGGAAACGGATCGCCGATGTCGGTCGACTCTAAACAACTTGCCGAACGCTTCGCCGCCGCCAAGGTCCTGGTGGTGGACGACGAGCCTTACATGCGCAAGGTCGTGCGCACCATGCTCATGAGCATCGGTGTGCGCGAAGTGCAAGAGGCGCCGGACGGCGCCGCGGGCCTTGAATTGATCCGCAGCGGCAAACTGGACGTCGTCATTCTCGATTGGCAAATGCCCGGGCTCGACGGACCCAGCATTGTTCGCATGATCCGCTCGCCCGAGACGTTTCCTTATCCGGACGTGCCGATTATCATGCTGACCGGACACGGCGAACGTTCGCACGTGATCGAGGCCGTCAAGATCGGCGTCAACGAATTCTTGCTCAAGCCGGTGTCGGTGAAAGCGCTGCAGGACCGCATGACCGCCGTCCTGGCCAAGCCGCGCCAGATCATGAAAGACGGCAATTATTACGGCCCGGCGCCGCGCAACCTCACGACTGCGATCCACGCCGACAACGATCAGGCAATCGCCAACCTTGCCGCAGTGAACTAGTCTCTCTCCGCTCGCCGGGGAGATTCGATTTGCCAACGGCTCTCATCGCCATCGACCAGGGCACGACTTCGACGCGCGCCATCGCGTTCGATGCCGCACTGCAGCGGCTCGCCAGCGCGCACCAGGAACTGCGTCAGATCTATCCGGCGCCCGGATGGGTCGAGCACGACCCGGAGGAAATCTGGGCGGCGAGCCTCGCCTGCATACGTGGCGCAATGGCAAAGGCCGGGCTGACGGCCAAGGATATCGCCGGCATCGGCATCGCCAATCAGCGTGAAACCACGGTCATCTGGGACCGCGCCACCGGCAAGCCGATTCATAATGCGATTGTCTGGCAGGACCGGCGCACCGCCGAGTTTTGCGATGGGTTGCGCGCCGGCGGTCACGAACCGGAGATCGCGGCCAAAACCGGGTTGCTGCTCGATCCGTATTTTTCCGCCAGCAAGATTGCATGGCTGCTCGATCATGTGGCCGGCGCGCGCGCCCTGGCCGAGGCCGGCAAGCTCGCTTTCGGCACGATCGACTGTTTTCTGCTGTGGCGGCTCACCGGCGGCAAGGCGCACGCCACCGATGCCAGCAACGCCGCGCGCACACTGCTGTTCGATATTTCGCGCGGGCAGTGGGACGACGGCCTGTGCCGGATGTTCGGCGTGCCGCAATCTTTGCTGCCGCAGGTTCGAGATTGCGCCGCGGATTTTGGCGCGACCGCGCCCGATCTGTTCTGCGCGCCCATTCGTGTTCTCGGCATGGCCGGCGACCAACAGGCGGCGACCGTCGGGCAGGGCTGCTTCAAGCCCGGCATGATGAAATCGACCTACGGCACCGGCTGCTTTGCTTTGCTCAACACCGGGCCTGAACGCGTCACGTCGCGCAACCGGCTGCTCACGACCATCGCCTACCAGCTCGACGGCAAACGCACCTACGCGCTGGAGGGTGCAATTTTTATTGCCGGCGCCGCCGTGCAGTGGCTGCGCGATGGCCTCAAGATCATCGCCAAGGCGTCCGAGGCCGACGGCCTGGCTGCCGGCGCCGATCCTGCAGAACAGGTCTATCTGGTGCCCGCCTTCGTCGGTCTCGCGGCGCCTTATTGGGACGCCAATGCGCGGGCTGCGATCTTCGGGCTTACCCGCAATTGCGGGCCTGCCGAACTCGCGCGCGCCGCGCTCGAAGCGGTTGGTTACCAGACCCGCGACCTGTTGGAGGCCATGCACGCCGATTGGCCGGCGGCGGCGGGCGCCGCCACAGTATTGCGGGTCGATGGCGGCATGACCGCGAGCGAGCCTGCCATGCAATTTCTGGCCGATATCCTGGCGAGTCCGGTCGACCGCCCGATGGTGATGGAAACCACTGCCCTGGGGGCCGCCTATCTGGCTGGGCGAGCCGCCGGCATCTGCCCGGACCTCGACGGTTTTGCGACGCAATGGCGGCTCGACCGCAGGTTCCAGCCGCGCATGGATGCGTCCATGCGCGAGCGAAAATATTCCGGTTGGAAGAACGCGGTGCGCCGCACGTTAACGGCCCGGTGAGACTTCGTGGTGACTATGCCTTAGGTCAAAAAAACCGGGTCCAAAGACCGCGTTATGGCGATCAACCTCAAGCACGCCGAAGCCATGCTCCAGCACCTTCACGTGCTGGTGGTCGACGACAGTCCGTTCATGCGGACCATCGTGCGCAGTTTACTGGGCAATATCGGCGTAAAGAGCGTCGCTGAGGCCGGCGATGGCATTGCCGCGCTCGAGAAGATCCGCGAGGCCGCCCCAGATGTCATCATACTCGACTGGGAGATGCCGTTGCTCAACGGCCCGGAGCTGGTGCGGATCGTGCGTTCGCCCGGCGTCTTCCCGAAGCCGGATATTCCGGTCATCATGCTCAGCGCCCACGGCGAGCAATGGCGAATTGTCGAATCGGTCAAGCTCGGCGTGAACGAATTTTTGTGCAAGCCGGTGTCCGCCCAGGCGCTGTTCGGCCGCCTGGCCTCGATCCTGCTCAAGCCGCGCGAGAGCGTCCGGCTCGGCGATTATTACGGCCCGGCGCCGCGCGTTGCCGTGCCCGAGGCGGAATCGGAAGACGCGGCGCCGCCCGCAGCTTGACGCTAATCGCTGCGGCTCTGGCCGGGCGGCCGGAACAAATAAATCAGAAACCAGATCGGTACGATCACCAGCGAGCCGAGCAATACGTTCGGCCAGGCCCAGGCGAAGCCCTTTTGCGCGAAATCTTGCAGGCGGTCGGCCGACAATCCGAATTTGCGCATCAGCTGTTCGGCGGTGATGCCGAAATGGGTCAGGATCGTTCCGACCACCAGTGAGGCGACGGCGACCTTGACCAGCGTCCGGAGGATGGGATGCAGCATCCGCGCTCTGTCGCGCCGGCGCTAACCGGCGGCTGATTCGCTTCCGGCACAATAATAGTCAAATGGTCGCGTGGCGGCACGCGCAAGAATTAGGCTTATCCAGTCTTATTAGGGCTTTTGCCCGCCGGCGGGCGTGGTGGTCTGCTCGGCGGCCGGCAAAGCGCCGCTGGGCGGAGCGGCAGGTGGGGCACCGGTCAACCGCTCGATGACGGCGCGTGCCGCGTCGCGCGCGCTACGGTCGCGCACCGCGTTGAGCAGCGGGGCGGCGGCGCCCGACCGGCGGATTAGCGCCTCCGGATCGGGCAGCATGATCGGGTCGTCCCAGGAACCCTGCACGATGAACGGCAGCTCGAATGCGACCGTTTCCGGCTTGCCGGCGGCAACCAGCGAGGCGGTGCCCTTGAGATCGAGGTCGCGCTCAGGGATCGAGGCGGTTCCAGCGAGCGCCAGCCGCACTGCCGAGCCTTCGATCTTCACGTCGTCGACCGTAACGATGCCCTGGTTGATTTTGAGTGCCACCGCGATCTTGTCGAACGGCGTGCGCCCGGTGCGGAATTCACCACCGCCCGAAAGCGGCCGCCGTTCCAGCCGGCGCAGCAATTGTTCGACATTGAGTCCGACCAGCGCGCCATCTCGTCCGACAAGATTGGCTGTCCCGTTCAAGGTTTGCGTGATGCCAAGCACGCTGTCGCCGCCGCCCTCGACCGCGAAGGATATGTTGCCCTTGCCTTCGAGCCGGTGCAGCCCGAACAACTGGCCGAGGCAATTTTCCAGATCGACCTCGGTGAATTGCAATTGCGATTTGAGATCGACAGCGGAATTGGCATTAGCAAGGCTCAGCGAGCCTCTGATCACGCCGCCATAGGCCTGCGCCTCGCCGATCGTCACAACCAGGTGGCCGGCGCGCAAGTTGGCGCCGACGGCGGTGCGCCCGATCTTGGCGTCGGACATTACGACGTTTGCCGCCGATAGCCTCAAATCGAGATCGATGCCGGAAAATCCGTCGAGCGTAATGCGACCGTCATTCCAGTCGTGCTGGTTGGCGGTGAGAAGACGGATGGTGGAAACATAAGGCGTCAGATCGAGGGTGCCCGAAGCCAGCGTGCCTTGCAGGGTTTGCCGCCCGTCGGTCGCAAAGGTGAGAACGCCCTCGGCGGTGTTGCCGTCAAGCTCGACATTGACGCTCGACAGACCGATGGTTCCGCCCATCACATTGGCCTGCGCCTTGATCGCGAAGTGGCCGAAGCCGCCGCCGGGCAGCGGCTTTTGCCCGAACCAGGTCAGCGCATTGCGCATCGACGCGGCGTCGGCGGCAAGCGTGCCTTCGATCTTGAGGGTGGGCTGGACGCTGATCGCGCCCTCGAACGCCGCCTTGATCGGTGCGCCCGCGATCCGCAGCTTCACGCCGGTGCGGTTGCCGGCCAGCGCCGCGGGGAAGTCGCCGAGTGTCAGCGACATGTCCAGTGGCTCGTCATGCCAGACGAAGCGGCCGCTGGCGCCAAAGCTCTTGGAGATCGACGGCCAGGCCAGCGAAAAGGCGACGTCGCTGAGCGTCTCGTCGATCTTGTTCTCTTTGCTGCGCACCAGCACGGTGCCGTTCTCGATGCGCATCTCGGAGAACGCCGGGACGCGCGGCGCGTTCTTTTGCTGGCTGCGTGCCAGCGCCTCGATCAGGCCGGACCAGTTGGAGGTGCCGTTGGCTTCGAGATCGATCGCGATCGTTGCTCGCTCCAGCGCGACATCGGCAATCTCGACCCGGCCGACCAGCAGCGGGAAAAAGCGCAGCCGCGCGGTCAGTCGCTCGGCGGTCAGCGCCGGCCGCTTGGCGTCGCCCAGCACGACGTCGGCAAAGCTGACGCTACCGGTTGGAAACAGCGAGACGCTGGCCTCGCCGCGCAGAACCGGGTCTAACCCGGTGACGGCGCGAATTTCGCTCAAAACCTGCCGGCGCACTGCGTCGGCCGATACCAAGTAGCTGGCCCCGACAAGCACGCCGGCGCCGACCGCGATTACGGCCAGCAGGGTCAAACCCAGGCGTTTAAAGCCAATGGCGGCCGACAAAGGGGCGATTTCCGGTTGTTTTGGGCTCGATTGCCGGCGGACTATAGCATCGGTCGCGCCGTCACCAACCGTGCGTGGGGTCTGTGACCCTTTCATGGCCGGCAAACCGCTGGATTAAGCTTACCGCGGCAGGCTGGCATCGGCGATTTCGGCGATCAGTTTCTTGATGATCGCCTGGCCAAACGAATTGAAATCCTTGGCCTCCAGCACAAAGGCGCCGGGGCCCCCGGTCACGTTGTCGCGGTAGTAGTTCGCCAGGCCGCCCGGCGGATTGGTGTGCTCGGGGTTCCACGGCAGCGGCGTCGCGCTCAGGATCACCAAGCCGTTGATGGTGTAGCCTTGCGCCAGCGCCGCGTCGCGCGCCTTGGCGACGTCGCCGCCGGCATTATTGGTGCCGTCGCCGGAGACGTCGATGGTGCGGCGCTCGGACGAATACGGCGCGTGTGCGAACTGCTCCACCGCGAAGTCGATGCCGCCGCTGATCGAGGTGCGGTCGGCGAAGGAGCGCTGTGATTCCAGCAGCCGGTCGCCGAAGTCATGCGCCGCCTGCGGCCCATCAATCACCGTCCAGTCGATCACGACCTTCTGGTTGCCGAAGCCCGACCATTCCAGAAACAAAACCGCGATGCGGCCGTTGCGGCCGGAGCGGACGACGTCGAGCACGCGTTGATTGGCGACGGCGGCCGCATAGCCTTCGCGTTGCAGCTTGAATTTGCCGGCATCGACACTGCGCGAAACATCGGCCGCCAGCACCAGCAGCAGATCCACAGGTTCGGCCGCCCGCGCCAGCGGCGTCAAAGTCAGTAAAGCGGCGAGCAGAACTATGAAGCAACGTAGTCCGCGCATGATAGCCTCACGCCTTACGAGCGGACGTGAGTTTAGCCGATCTGACTTATTGCGCCAGTACACGCGTGGCCGGGAACGCGACTTCCACCAAGGTTCCGTCGTTGACCTGGCTGCTGATGCGGAAACGCGCGTGATTGGCTTCGGCAAGAGCCTTGGTGATCGGCAGGCCGAGGCCGGTGCCGCTTGAGCCCCAGCGCGCCGAGGTGGCGAGCTGGCGGAACGGCTCGAGCGCGGTCGCCAGTTCCTTTTCGCTCATGCCGGGGCCGGTGTCGCGCACCCGCAAAACGACTTCGTGTTCGTCGATCAAAGCGGTCGAGACGATCACCTGCCCGCCGGCGCCGGTGAACTTGATCGAGTTCGACAATAGATTGAGCACGATTTGGCGCACCGAGCGCGCATCGGCCACGATCTGTGGCAAGCCTTCAGGCAGCGATGTGCGGATGATGACGCGTTCGCTATTGGCCTGCTGCTGCATGATGGCGACGCATTGCTGCACCAGGTCGTTCAAGTTGACGCTGATGAACGTGAGTTCGAGCTTGCCGGCTTCAATCTTGGACAGGTCAAGCAGATCGTTGAGCAGCGAGATCAGATGGCCGCCGGAGGTGTGAATGTCCTTGAGATATTGCTTGTAGCGGTCATTGCCGATGGCGCCGAAACGCTCCTCAATCATTACCTCGGAGAAACCGATAATGGCGTTGAGCGGCGTGCGGATTTCATGGCTGATCTTGGCAAGGAATTCCGATTTGGCGGTCGAGGCTTTTTCGGCCTGCTGCTTGGCGTTGATCAGTTCTTCCTCGGTGCGCTTCCAGGCGGTGATGTCACGCATGACCGCGCAGAATTTCTCGCCGTCGGCGATCCGCCCCATGGTGAAATAAACCGGCACCAGGCCGCCCTGCCGCACTAGGCCGATCGCCTCTCGGCCGGTATCGAGCATGCCGGCGCCGCCGTCGTGCGCCAGGCGATCGAGGTAGTCGAGCACGGCGCGTCGGCTTTCCGGCGCGAACAGGTCGCCGAAACTCAGTTCGGCGATTTCGGCGGCTTCATAGCCGAACAGCGCCTCGGCGCTGCGGTTGGCCGACAGCACGCGGCCGGCGCGGTCGAGTACCAGCACGCCGTCGGTGGCGGTGTCGAGGATCGACTTGAGCTCGTCGTTTTCGCCTTCGAGCCGGCGCAGCGACAGCGCCTTGCCGCGGTCCTCGGCGACCGCTTGTGTGCTGATCATCAGCACCAGTGCGTTTTCGTTATTCCAGGCGACGCTGAACAGCCGGCCTTCGACCGCCTTCTGCTTGCCGTTGACGGTGGTGATGGTGAGCGTGTTGCCGCCGGTCTTGCCGCCGTCTTTGGGCTCGCCAGTCGGCGTCTCGCCTTTGGTTTCGATGAACAGGCTGTCGAGCCCGCCGGCCTCCGTCAGCGCGTCCAGCGTCGGATAGCCGGTCCAGTCGAGGAAGGCGCGGTTGGCGTAGATCAGGCTGTTGAGCCGATAGACCAGAATGCCAACCGGTAGGCGGTCGAGAATGGGCCGGCCTTCATGGGTGTCGCGCGCGGCATCGCCGTTGCGCGCGGCGCGCGGTGGCGCGACGGTCGGCATTGCAGGCTCCGCGCCGAAATCGTCGGGTGCCTGCAGTTCGCTGCTTTTCGCCGCCGTCTTCTTGAGGCGGTCGCTGAGTTCGCGCCCGAGTTCATGGAACGCGTTGCGCTCGACCGGGCTGAGCGCCGGCGTCTCTTCCGCCGGTGGCGGCGTGAAGGCCAGCACGTTGGACGTGGGTGCCTGGTGCGCCGGTTCTTGCAGCTTGACCTCGGCCGGAACGGGCGCCGGCTGCGTCCGGCGCTCTTGCAGCGCAGCCAGCCGCTCGACGTCGCGGCAGATGCCAAACCCGCGATAGCCGGCGAATTGGCGGTCGCGGTCGAACACCGGCAGACCCGACATCTCGATGGGCAACGGTTCATTGCCGCCGTCTACCGGCCAGTGCACGATGATGCCGCTCCAGGTGGCGCGCGACGCCAGCGCGCTCGCTACGGCGCCTTGCGGATCGAGCTTGAGCGCGGCGGCGATCTCTGCCCAAGGCCGATCGAGCACGGCCGCGGCCTGCGGCCCGATCACCTTGGCGAATTCTTCCGTGCCGAGCGTGAAACGGCTGGCCGCGTCCATCTGCCAGACGAAACGGAACGGAAAGCGGCGTGCTGCCGGCGTGGCCGTGGCGGCGGGAAGGGGCGTGACCGGTGGCATTGGCGTTACAGCCGCGGGCCTTGGCGCTTCGGTGCTCGCCACCTTGGCAGACGCGCCAAACGCGACCAGCAGCGTGACGGTCGCGCCGGCGCCGAGCCGCAGCATAGTGATCGGCCCGGCCGCGATTGCGCCATCCGCGCGGCCATTGAGCGAGGCTTCGCGCGCCAGCTTTTCGGCGCCGAGTGCGATCAAGTCGCGATGATTGCCCAGGCGCTCGCGTGCCGCCGGCATGGCTTCGATTAGCTCGCCGTCGGCGGTGAAAATGGCCGCGGGCCGGTCGAGGCCCGCGAGCAGGCGCTGCGCGCGGTCGGGCAGGCTCAGGTCTTTGCCGGCGCGTTCGGTCGACACCACCAGCACCGCGGACGCGTTGTCGGCGAGCGCGATGCGCGAGCACAGGCAAATCAGCGTGCCGCCGACGCTGGCGCCGAAACCGCGCAGCCGTTCAAGCCTCGGCGCGCCGCCCTGCGGCAACGTGCCGGCGAGACGCGCCACTTGCGCGGCCGCGGCATGGCCGGGTTCAAAACGAATGGCGGCAAGTTCTGCGGGTGAGGCGGCGTCGAAGATCGCGGCGGCTGTCGGATTCGACCACAGCACGCTGGTCGCGTCACTACGCCATAGCCATACAGGTGTCGGGCTCAGGGCGTGGGCCGCGAGCCGCGGATCGGTCAGGCAAGTGAACTGGAACTCTGTTCCACTCATCGCACACGTCGCACGGTTTACGGCTAATGAAGCCTTAATACGGCTGCTTTGACGCCCCGTCCACGACGGGACGCGCGCTATGCCCTGCCAAGCGGCAATAACCTTAATTGCCGGGTTCCCGGATCTGGCGCGGCTAGGCGATCGACCTAGATAGTGGTTAAGGTTGGTGGCCGGGTGGTGCACGTCAGGAGGATGTGATGGCGACGAATGGAGCAACGAATTTTGAAATTCCGGCGGAGATGCGCGCCTTCGCCGAGAAAAGCGTGGAACAGGCCAAGCAGGCCTTCAACAGCTACATCGCGGCCGCGCAACATGCGGTCAAAACGGTGGACAACCAGGCCGCGAATGCGCGGACCGGCGCCAAGGAGGTCGGCGAAATGGCGATCGACTTCACCCAGCGCAACATCGCGACCTCGTTCGAGTTTGCCGAGAAGCTGGTGCGTGCCAAGGATTCCCAGGAGCTCACGGCGCTGCACGCCGAATATGTGAAAAGCCAGATTGCGGCGTTGACCGATCAGGCCAAGGAATTGAGCAAGCAGGCCGCCAAATTGGCGGGCCAGCACTGAGCAATCCGTAAGGGCTGGGACCAACTGCCATTTTCGCGCCGGCGCTGCCGGTGGCGCGCTATTTATGATATTTTTGTGCAACGCAATATTTTTATTGCAATGCACCAAAAATATGCTATATTGGGGTTACAGCACTCGCCCAGACGCCCATTCGGCGCCCTCTTACGGCGGGTCCTCAAATAAGCGCGAGCCGACTCAACCCAGGGCGGCGACTCGCCTTCAGCCGGAAACCGCCCTCCGAGTCCAAGGGATGACTGTCATGGCCGAACCAACCCCCACCCCGAATGTCACGACGAAGAGCAAGCCGAAGGCGGTTACCGCCAGCGCGCCGGGCTTCGATATGCCGAAGTTTGAAATGCCGAAATTCGAGATTCCGAAAATGGAAGTCCCCGCCGCCTTCCGCGAAATCGCCGAAAAGGGCGTCGCGCAGGCCAAGGAGAACTACGACAAGCTGAAGAGCGCCGCGGAAGAGGCGACCCAGACGCTGGAGGACACCTACGCCACCGCCTCCAAGGGCTGCTCGGACTACGGCCTCAAGCTGATCGAAACCACCCGCGCCAACAGCAACGCCGCGTTCGATACCTTCGGACAAATGCTGACGGCGAAGTCCTTCGCGGAAGTGGTCGAGCTTTACACCGGCTATATGCGCGCGCAGTTCGACACCTTGACCGCGCAGGCCAAGGAATTGACCGACCACGCGCAGAAGGTCGCGACCGAGACGGCCGAGCCGATCAAGGAAAGCTTCAGCAGCGCCTTCAACAAGGCCGCGTAATCGTACCAAGTTTCTAAGCAAAGCCCGGGCCCCAAGCCCGGGCTTTTTGCTTTTTCGGCCCATGGCCATGGCGCTTGCCAAAATGACGCCCTGAACCTAGGTTCCGCCCGCGCTCGTCAAGGACGACGAGCTTGTGCAGGCGTAGCTCAGTTGGTTAGAGCGCTGGTCTGTGGAACCAGAGGTCGGTGGTTCAAGTCCACCCGCCTGTACCATTTTCAATCCGGCGTCAGCAGCGAAATCCCGAGCAGTACGCGCCGCCGCAGCCAGGCGGTGGCGCGGTATTTCGGGTCGTGCGTCGCGGCCTGCATGTTGTCGAGCACGGCGAGCACGCGGGCCGGCCCCAGCGCGTCGCCGAGCGCCAGCGGACCCTTCGGATAGTTCAGCCCCAGTTCGACCGCGGTGTCGATGTCGCCAGGCGCCGCGATGCGCAATTCCGCTATCCGGCACCCAATATTGACGATCATCGCGAGCACCCGCTGCACCACGAAGCCCGCGCTGTCGTTGATGATGGTGACCTGCGCAGCCGTCGACAAAGCGGCGACCGCCGCGCCCAGGATTTCCGGCGTCGTCAGCGGCGTTTTCATCAGCGTGCGGCGGCCCGTGAAACCGCCCAGCATATCGACCGCGACCGTGCGTGCCGGATCGAGCTTGAGCCGGACGATGGCGCCTGCTGCGGTCTCGCCGAGCGGCGTCACAAAACACAAGGCGCGCGCCGCCGGCTTGCCGCCAAGTTGCGTCTTGACGCCCGCGTCCTTGAGCCAACCGGCCAGTTCACGACCGCCGCCTTCGTCCGCGACCCAGGCCGACGCCGGCAGTGGTTGCGCGCTGACCGCAACCGTCGGTGCGCTTACGGCCGGCGGCCCGTCGTAGTTATAGAAACCCTGCTTGGTCTTGCGGCCGAGCAAGCCGCCGGCCACGCGCGCCGCCAGTAGCGCCGAGGGCTGATACATCGGCTCGCCGAAATATTGCCGGTGGATGCTCACCATCACAGCGTGGGCGACGTCGGCGCCGACCAGATCCAGCAACTCGAACGGACCCATGCGGAAGCCGGCGGCCTCCTTCATCAGCAGGTCGACCTCTCGCGGGCCGGCGATGCCTTGCTCGACGATGCGCAGCGCCTCCGGCCCATAGGCGCGGCCGGCGTGATTGACCACAAAGCCCGGCGTGTCGGTTGCCACGATCGGATGCTTGCCGATGCGGCGCACGAAACCCGTCAGGGCCTCGATCAGTTGTGGGTCGCCGCGCAGCCCACCGATCACCTCGACCAGCCGCATTAGCGGCGGCGGATTGAAAAAATGCAGGCCGCCGACGCGCGCCGGGCCGGCGCAGACCGCGGCGATTTCCGTGACCGACAGCGACGAGGTGTTGGTGGCGATGACCGCGTCGGGCGCGATGCGCTTTTCCAGTTCGCGCACCAGGTCGTGCTTGGCTTCGAGATCTTCGACAATGGCCTCGATCACGATGCCCGCGGATTTGACGTCGTCGAGTGAGCCAATGACGCGCAGGCGGCCAAGCGTGTCGCGCTTGGCGTCGGCGGTCATTCGGCCTTTCGCGACCTGGCCGTCGAGGGCCTTGACGATCGCCGCAATCGCCTCCGCTGCCGCCCCTTGCCGCGAATCGAACAGCAGTGTTGCATGCCCGGCCTGCGCGCAAACCTGCGCGATGCCGCGTCCCATGCTGCCGGCGCCGATCACGGCGACGATCAGATCTGGCCGCTGCAGATCCCGCGCCACGCTCATTTTCCTTCGAACGTCGGTTTGCGCTTTTCCAGGAACGCGCGCATGCCTTCCTTCTGGTCGCGGGTGGCGAATTGCAGCAGCAGCGCCTTGCGCTCCAGCATCAGCGCGGTCTCGAGCGGCGCATTCAGTCCGGCGTTGACGATTTCCTTGATCTGCTGGATGCCGATCGGCGGCATGGCGGCGATCTCGCGGGCGATCTCGATCGCGCGGGCCAGTGCTTGTCCAGCCGGCGCCATCTCGCCGATTACGCCCATGTTCAGCGCCTCGGCGGCGCTGAACATGCGGCCGGTCATCAGCAACAGCATGGCGCGCTGGCGGCCGACCAGGCGGGCCAGCTTCTGCGTGCCGCCGCCGCCGGGCAGGATGCCGATTTTGACCTCGGGCAGGCCGAGCCGCGCGCTGTCGCCAGCGACGATGATGTCGGCGCACAGCGCCAGTTCAAGTCCGCCGCCGAGCGCGTAGCCTTCGATCGCCGCGATTAGCGGCTTCGGACACTCCATGATCATGCGCCAGTATTTCTGCACGTTGCGCGCCATGACCTCGATCGGTCCGGCTTCCGCCATTTCGCCGACGTCGGCGCCGGACGCAAACACCTTGTCGGAACCGGTCACAATCAGGCAGCGGATTTTCTCATCCGCCGCATGGCGCGTGATCTCGTCGGCGAGCCGCATGCGCAGCGATAGGTTAAGCGCATTGCGTACCTCCGGCCGGTCGAGCCGGAATACGGCGATGTCGTCCGACGGGTATTCGACGAGGAGGGGATCAGGCGCGGTCATAGCGTGTCACCGATGGCATAGAATCTGTTTGCGTGTCCCGTCATCCGGCTGTCTCCAGCGCTGCCGTACCGTTCCAAAGGCCGCCTATCAATTCGAGCGGTTTGCGTCCGAGCAGATGCAGAACCAGGAACACGACGCCAAAATAAACCAGAATGGCGACCGGTATGACATAGAAGACCGCGCCCCACGCGGTAACTAGATGGAACGGCCATAACCACGCCGCCATCGCTACGACGCCGAGCAACCCGCCGGTGAGAATGGCCGGATCGGGCAGGGGAAACGGGAAAACTCGCGGCATCTTCATCACAGCGATGGCAAATCCGGCGCCGAATCCGATCAACGCCGCCACAGCCGAGCCGGTGGGGCCGTAGCGCGGGATCAGCATGATGTTGAGCATCAAGTCGACGACCGCCGCTACGGCCATCGACAGCAGCGTAAAACCGGTGCGCGCGCCGAGGAAATAGCCGTAGTTTACGTAGATCAGGAGCGCCTTCAGAAATGTTGCGCTGACCAGAATTGGCAACAACGATAGGGTCAGCGGCCGGAACTCTTCCCCGAGAAATATATTTACTAGCAGCGGTCCGGTCATGACGATGCCGACGGCTTCCGGCAACACAATCAGAATGATGAAGGAGCCGAGCAGGCGCAGTTGCGTTTGCGCGGCTTGTGCACCGCGTTCGGTATAGGCGTTGATTGTGAGCGGGTAGCCCGCAAGCGCTATCACCGCCATCGGCACGCCCAGCAGATTCATCTGCAAGTCGTAGCCCGCGGCATAGAGTCCGGCCTGGTCGGCGTTGAAAAAAGCCGCCAGCAGCCAGCGGTCGCCGAACGTCGCCAGCCAGATGAACAAATTGCTAACGATCAGCGGCACGCCGAAACGCAACATCTGCCGTCCCAGGGCTGCGTCGAAAAATTTCCGGTCAACCCACCAGCCGCGCCAATTGGCTGTTAGCACGGCCAACAGCGCCAATGTGGTTCCGAGCAATGCGCCGGAGACACCGAAGCCGAGTGCCACCAGTCCGATGCCGAGCACCATGTCGAGCACGCTTTCAGCGCTGCCGAGCCAGGCATATTGCCCGGGCCGGAACGCGCCCTGTGCGGTTGCGAGCTGAAATTTGTGTAGTAAAGTTACGATCAGCAGCGCGGCGCATATGGTCAGTTGGATGCGCCAATGATCCGGCGCCGCGAACAGGATCACCGGCACTACCGCGCAGCAGAGGGCGGCGGCCGGCAGGATCAGACCCCATAGCGTGGTGGCGCGCGCTGCCCGTTTATCGCCCGGCAGGAAGCGTAACATGGACATCGTTGGGCTATCGCCAATCAGGGCGACGAAAAAAGTAACGCCGGCCATCGCCAGCGCCAACTCGCCGAACGCGTGGGGATCGAGCAGCCGGGTATAGGCGGCGATGATCGCGAAGCTCGCGCCGCCCGCGAAAATTCGCGCCAGGAAATAGATGCCGCTGTGGCGAAGCAAAGCCATCGGCCGATATCAATCAGGGGGCTTATCAAAAATCAACCGCCGGCGGCCAAAACCATGCCGCCGACCGCTTAAAGCAAAAGCGCCGGCGAGAGCTCGCCGGCGTTTTGGTCCTTAATTACTGCGTTTTTAGCGCTGCGTGACGCGGCCGTTGACGCGCGGGCGCGGCCGATAGATCGGCTGCGGGTTGGCGTGCGGACCGCCGAACAGGAAGTCGAAGAAGCTGCCGCCGCTGTAGCCGCTGCCGCCATACATGCCGACCGGCATGCGCACCGGCTTGGACGAGGAGTTCGGCGCGCGCTCGATCGCGATGTCGGCGACCTTGCGCTCGCCGCTCTTGAGGATCTGGATCATCTTGGCGTCGCGCCCGTAGATGTCCTTGCGCAGTTGCAGCTTGCCGCTGTCGTCGACGAAGGCGGTCTGATAGGTCAGGTGGACCCAGATGTTCTTCGGGAAGTTGATGTTGATCTCATTGCCGCCGAACATCTTCTCCAGTCTGGCCTCGGTGTAGTGCTCCTGCGGCAACACCAGTGACAACAGCTTCTCGCCATAGGTGAGGGGGTTCTGCACGCGCATGCAACCGTGGCTGAAGGCGCGCTCCTCTTTAGCGAACAGGTATTTGTCCGGCGTGTCGTGCTGATAGACCAGGAACTTGTTCGGGAAGTTGAAGCGGATGCGGCCGAGCGCATTGCCGGCGCCCGGCGGTTGCGCGATATGAATCGTGCCGTCGGCGTCCTGCGTCAGCTTGAGGCCGATACGGTCGAGCGCCTGCGGGTCCTGCTGCAGAGCCGGCAGATATTCATTCTCGATGATCGAGGGCGGCACGTTCCAGGTCGGATTGACCGTGATGAACTTCATCTCTGCGCTGATCAACGGCGTCGACTTGCCCGGCTTACCGACCACGACCTTGGTGTGCCAGTAGACCTTGTCGTCGTTCCAGAGCGTCAGCGTGTAGTCCGGAATGTTGACGATCACGTGCGGATTGCCGAGGTCGCGCGGCAGCCAGCGCCAGCGTTCCATGTTGACGATGATGGTGTCGACCGGATCGGCCGAGGCGACGTGCGTTTCTTTCTTCACGCCGTTGAGCGCGCGCACGGTGTTGGGACCGAGATTGCCGTCGACGTCGATGTCGTTTTCGGTCTGGAAGGTCTTGACCGCATCGCGCACCGCGTCGTCGTACAGCGGATTGTCCTTGTTGCCGTCGACGTCGAGCCGCTTGCGCAGCGCTACCACACGGGTATCCTTCTGACCGGGACGCAGGATCTTGCCCTCCGGCACCTTCATGAGGTCTTGTTTCTTTTCATCCTCGGCCTTGACTTGCACGCCGCCGTTCTTGCGCAGCTCGGCGAGCTTCTCGCGCAGCGCCTTGAACTCGGCCTGTGGCGGATTGTAGCTGTCGAGCGCCTTGGCCGTGTCTTTGTCGTCGGCGAGCTTGGCCAGAACCTTGGCCGGTTCCGGGGCGTCCAGATCAAACTGGATGTCGGCGCTGACGCGGGTAAAGTGGATGCGGCCGATCTGCGCCTGGCGCGCGTAAGTGAGCACCGCGGCGGTAAGCTTGAGTTCGTTTTCGGCCAGCGTTTCGGCGGTCACCGCAGATTCGAAATCCGGCGCCGGAAAGTCGCTCGGATCGAGGCCGACGGTATCGGCCTGCCCGAGATAGGCGATCGCGGCCTTGGCGCGCTCGTCGGCGGCGCCATTGTTCACCCACAGCGGGGCGTAGCCGTGCGCTTTATAAAACGCTTCGACGCCCTCGCGGTCGGATTTGCGCGGCACCAGACGGTCGAGCTTGCCGGTAATCATCTGGCGCAGTTGATCGGCGACGGCGCTGTCCCCGGTGGCGGAGGCGGGCTCGCTCGCGGTTTTGGTTGGCTCGGCCTTGGCCGGCTCAGCCGCTGGCGCGGCGGCATTCTGCTTCGGCGCATCCTTGGCCGCATCGGCCGGGGCAGCTTGGCTGGTGCCACCGAAACTCTGCGCCGTCAGCGGCGGCAGGTCGGATGGGTCGGGGAGTGGGACGACCACCTGGACGTTGTCGGCCTTTTCCTGCGCCATGCCGGGCTGGCTACCCAATACCAGCACCAACCCGAGGGCGGTTGAGGCTAACAGGCTGTTGAATCGGACACTTTTCACCGCGTGATCTCCCAAAGACTTAGCGGGGCTCGCACCCCAATTTCGGACGGCATCCTATCCCATAGTCCTGCGTTAGTTACGCATTTCCCAACGTGATGATGCTGAACATCGGCGCACTGTTGCTATTTTGCACAGCACGGCGAAATCCCGGATTTGGCTGATATTTCAAGCCGTACCGCGGCCCTGAACTTATGGCAACGGTTGGGCTTCCCGCGGGTTCCCGCACAGGTTTTGCGACTTTTCCCCCGATGACTTCTTTGTGATGGTGTTGCCCGAGATTAGGGCTTCGGCATGACACCCCGATGATAACGGCCACACGGCCGCAACCCTGCTGACAGCGGCGTTTGGCTGCGCTAATATTTTTCATCTGCCGCCGGTCAAGAGCGGTCGAAAGGAAACACCATGGCTTGGACCACCCCGACGCTTGTGGAAATCTGCATCGGTCTCGAGATCAACGGCTATCTCCCGGCCGAGTTCTGACGTTAGACATCCTGGTACCGGGCCCGAGCCCCGCCTGAGGGGCTGATGGGCCGATTGACCGCCATCGTTCTTGGTTCGGCGGCCGGTGGTGCTTTTCCGCAATGGAATTGCCGTTGTCCGGTTTGCCAATTGGCGTGGGCCGGCGACAAACGCGTCCGTCCGCGCACGCAAGCTAGTATCGCGGTCTCGAGCGGCGACGGCCGCTGGACGCTGATCAACGCCTCGCCCGACCTCGGGCAGCAAATTCGCAGCAATCCCGCTCTGCATCCGCAAACAACTCTGCGCGGCAGCCCAATCGACGCGGTGGCGCTCACCGGCGCCGAGATCGATCAGGTCGCCGGTCTGTTGTCGTTGCGCGAAAGCACGCCGTTCACGCTCTACGCCACGGCCGCCAGCCATGCGGCGGTCGCCGCCAATGCCATGTTTGCCGCGATGACGGCGATGACACGGCGCGCCGTCAATCCGGGCGAAAAATTCATGCTGGCTGGCGGCATCGAGGCCAATCTTTTCATGGTGCCGGGCAAGGTGCCACTTTATCTTGAGGGCGATGATCCCGAGCTCGGCGCCGAGAGCGCGTCCAATGTTGGCATCGAATTGCAAGCGAATGGCGCGCGGCTGGTCTTCGTGCCGGGCGCCGCGGCGGTGACACCGGCGATGCGCGAGCGCTTCGCGCGCGCCAACGCCGTGCTGTTCGACGGCACGCTGTTCACCGACGACGAAATGCTGCGCACCGGCACCGGCGTAAAAACCGGTCGCCGCATGGGCCACATGCCGATCGACGGCGAGGGCGGCGCCTTGCGGGCGCTCGAGGGACTTAACGCACGGCGCATTTTCGTTCATATCAACAACACCAATCCGATCCAGATCGACGGCTCGCCCGAACGCAAGAAAGTCGAGGCCGCCGGCTGGGAAGTCGCCGAGGACGGCATGGAGATCGTGTTGTGAAATTGCTCTCGCCGGGCGAACTGGAAGCCGCGCTGCGCGACATCGGTGCGCGGCGCTATCACCGGCTGCACAAGTTTCACGGCCTGCTGCACGGCGGCCAATGCACCAAGGGCCAGGTGCAGGCCTGGGCGCTCAACCGCTACTACTACCAAGCCACGATACCGATCAAGGATGCCAGCCTGATCGCGCGCTGCGAGGATTCCGCCGTGCGCCGCGAATGGCGCTCGCGCCTGGTCGATCACGACGGCGAGCATGACGGCGACGGCGGCATCGCGCGCTGGCTCAAGCTCACCGACGGTCTCGGCCTCGACCGCGATTACGTCATGTCGCTGCGCGGCCTGCTGCCGGGCACGCGATTTGCCGTTGACGCTTACGTTCGCTTCGTGCGTGAGAAGACGCTGCTGGAAGCGATCGCGTCCTCGCTCACGGAAATGTTCTCGCCCGTCATCATCACCGAACGGATGGCCGGAATGCTGGCGAATTACCCGTTCGTCACCCGCGAGACCCTGAGCTATTTCGACAAACGGCCGCCGCAGGCCCAGCGTGACGCCGATTTTGCGCTCAATTACGTCAAGCAGTACGCCAGGGCGCCCGAGGAGCAGCAGGCGGTGCTGGCGGCACTCGAGTTCAAATGCAGCGTGCTGTGGGCGATGCTGGACGCGCTGCATCACGCCTATGTCGAGCCGAAGAAAATCCCGCCCGGCGCGTTCACGCCGGAAGGCTGAAGGGCGGGCTTATTTAGCCGGCGCGTTCTGCGCTTCCACCTTTTCCACGATCGGCCACCACAAGGTCTCTTCGCTGCGGATGAAATCACCGGTCTGCGCCGGGCTGAGATCGCGCGTGTAGGTGCCGAGCACCTGGAAGCGTTGCTGCAAGTCCGGCTGCGCGAGCACGCTACGCAGATCCTTGTTGAGTTTTTCGACGATCGGAGCCGGCACCCCAGCGGGCGCCATCATCACGATCCAGCCGCTCGACACCACGCCCGGCACCGTCTCGCCGATCGTCGGCAGGTCCGGGACGTTGGGCAGGCGTTTCATGGAGGCGACGCCAAGCAACCGCAAGGCGCCGCTTTTTGTGCTGCCCTCGAGCGCCGCCAGGCCCTCGAACATGATCGGGATGCGCCCGGCGATGACGTCGTTGATGGATGCCGCGCCGCTCGCCGAGTGGACGAACGACATGTTTACTTTGCCGCGCTCGCGCAGTAGTTCGCCAGTCAAATGCGACTGGCCGCCGCGATTGGTGGCGGCAAACAGCATGCCGCCCGGCGTCTTGTTGACCAGCGCGATCAGCTCCTCGACGCTGTTGGCGGGGACATCTTTGTTGACCGCGACGGCGAGCGGTTGCTCGCCGACGAAACCGACCGGGATGAACGCGTTATCGAGGTCGACCGGCATCTTGTCCTTCTGCGTGATCGGCAGGACCGTGAAGGTCGAGGCCTGCGCCATGTAGAGCGAGTAGCCGTCCGTCGGCAGAGCGGCTGCGGCCTGCAACGCAATCAGTCCGCCGGCGCCGGGCCGGTTGAGCACCACCACCGGCTGTTTCCATAATTGGGTCAGCCGGTCGGCAACCAGCCGCGTCACCACGTCGGGACTGTTGCCGGCGGCGGCGGGCGTGATCAGGGTCACCTGCCTGTCGGGGTATTCCTGCCCAGACGCAGGGGCGGCGAATGCGCACAGCAGAAGACATGCGCCTGTGAGCTTTAGCCGTTGGGACATCATCGGTTTCCCTCCGAATTCGAATTCGGGATTTTCTGCCCGCAATTGTCGTATAACACGCACGACGCTTGTGCGGATTATCGAGGACGCCGTGGCCGGGAGCAATGCGATAGACGCCGATGCGAAGCCGAGCCTGCCGCGCGGCGTGCGGCTTGTGCACAACGAGGCGCAGGGCGGCTGGGTGCTGCTGGCGCCGGAGCGCGTGTTCAAGGCCGATGCGATCGCGCACGAAATTCTCAAGCGCTGCACCGGCGAGGCCAGCGTGCAGACCATCGTCGACGATCTCGCCAAGACCTTCAATGCGCCGCGCGAGCGCATCCATGACGACGTGGTGAAGTTGCTCGCTTCGCTCGCCAACAAGAAATTACTGGAGCTTTAGCCGTGCTGGCGCCCGACTCGTTGCCAAATCCGCTCGGGCTGCTGGCCGAGCTGACGCACCGCTGTCCTTTGGGTTGTCCCTATTGCTCTAACCCGCTCGCGCTCGACAAACGCTCCGACGAGCTCGACACCGTCACCTGGGCCCGTGTGTTCCATGAAGCGGCGGGCTTGGGCGTATTGCAGGTGCATCTGTCCGGCGGCGAGCCGGCGGCGCGGCGCGATCTCGCGGCCATTGTCAAAGCCGCGCGTGAGGCCGGACTTTACAGCAATCTGATCACGTCGGCGGTCGGTCTGACTCCGCAAACATTGAACACGCTGGCCGAAGCAGGCCTCGACCACGTGCAGATTTCCATCCAGGACGCGCAAGAAAAATCCGCCGACCATATCGCCGGCTATGATGGCGCCTCGACGCGCAAGCGCGCGCTGGCGACGGAAGTCGTCAAGCTCGGCCTGCCGCTTACCATCAACATGGTGGTGCATCGCGCCAATATCGCCCGCGTCGAGGCGATGGTGGACTTGGCGCTGTCGCTCGGCGCCTCGCGGGTCGAGATTGCGCATGTGCAATATTACGGCTGGGCACTGAAAAACCGCGTCACGCTGATGCCAACGCAGGGCCAAGTCGAGCAGGCGGTCGCCCAGGTCGAAACCTTGCGCAAAAAGCATCACGGCCAGATCGTCATCGATGCCGTGGTGCCGGATTATTACGCGCGCTTCCCCAAACCCTGCGTCGGTGGCTGGGGCCGCCGCTCGATTAATGTCACACCGGCGGGGAAAGTGCTGCCTTGTCACGCGGCCGAGGTGATCCCCGGGCTCGAATTCTGGAATGTGCGCGAGCATTCGCTGGGCGACATTTGGCGTTCCTCACCGGCCTTCAACGCGTTCCGCGGCTCCGGCTGGATGCAGGAACCCTGCAAAAGCTGTGCGCTGAAGGAGAAGGATTTCGGCGGCTGCCGCTGCCAAGCCTTCCTGATCGCAGGCGACGCCCGCGCCGCCGATCCGGTCTGCCATCTGTCGCCGCACCATGCCTTGGTCGAACAATTGGCCGCGGTGCGCGAGGATATTCCCTATAACTATCGACATATTTGATGCGGCCTTAATGACTGATCCCGGTTGCAACCGCCGGGTCAAAGAGCGAAACTAAGCGCGATGGGGGCGCGCTCCGGGGCCGTTCTCGATCGTACCCGTGAGTAAAGCGCCTCCGCATTAGGGAGGCTTTCGATGATTACTTGTGTCACAGCCCGGCGCAGCATTTTGCTCGCCGGCACGATCGCCGGTCTTATGTTGACCTGCCCGGCCTTTGCTCAACAGTCCCAGATGGCGCCGGCTTCTCCGCCGGCCCCTGCGCCGATGGCTGCTCCTTCGCCCGCACCGGCGCCAATGGCCGCACCGGCCGCGCCCGTTGCTGCGCCACCCGGACCCGCTGCCGCCGCGCTGCCGCCCGGCTCGCCGCTGATCGGCCGCCCCGAGGGCAACACGGCTGCCGCCGCGCTTGCGCCGGTTGCCGCCCCGCCGCTGCCGGCCGCCGCCGATAAGCTGCCGACCGCCAAGCTTAAACTGCCGCCCGGCTTCAATATCGAAGTATATGCCAGCGGCATCGCTAACGCGCGTTCGCTGCGCGTCGGCGACAAAGGCACCGTGTTCGTCGGCACACGCTTCGGTAACAAGGTCACTGCCGTCGTCAAGAAGGACGGCAAGACCGAAAACAAGGTCATCGCCGAAGGCCTCTATCGTCCGAACGGTCTCGCCTATCTCAACGGCACGCTCTATATCGCCGAGTTGTCGCAGATTTCCAAGATTGAGAATGTCGAGGCCAATCTCGACAAGGTCAACAAGCCGACGGTGATCTATAAGGATCTGCCGAAGGACGAGGCGCATGGCTGGAAGTTCATCGCCATCGGTCCCGACAAGAAGCTCTACATTCCGGTCGGGCAGCCTGGCAACAACGTGTTGCACGATGCTGATCACGGCCAGATCCGCCGCATCAATCTCGACGGCACCGGCCGCGAAAACGTCGCGCTCGGCGTGCGCAATACGGTCGGCTTCGACTGGAATCCGCTGAACAAGCAGCTATACTTCTCCGACAACGGCCGCGACTGGATGTCCGAGGACGCTCCTGAGGACAAACTCAACCGCATCACCAAAAATGGCGAGGATTTCGGCGCGCCCTATTGCTACCAGGGCAATCTGCCGGATCCGGAATTCGGCTGGGGCCACAAATGCAGCGATTACACCCCGCCGATCGCTCTGACCGGCCCGCACTCGGCCGGGCTAGGCATGCGCTTCTATACCGGCGACATGTTCCCGAAGAAGTACAAGAACGCCATCTTTCTCGCTCGCCACGGTTCGTGGAACCGGACGAATAAGTTCGGCGGCGACGTCGTTGTCTACTTCCTCAACAAGGAAGGCAACGTGAAGTCGTCGGAGGTGTTCCTCACTGGCTTTCTCGAGAACAACAAATATCTCGGCCGTCCGGTGGACGTGCAGCAGATGGCCGATGGCTCGCTGCTGTTGTCCGACGACTGGAACGGCGCGATCTATCGCATCAGCTACGGCAAGGCGCACACAGCCAGCCGCTAACCGTTATATGCCGGGAACGCTTCGGCGCTCCCGGCATTTTCATATCATGACGAAATCCCGACCGGTTCAACGCGTGCGACTTTTTGCCGCCGCGGTATTTGTGCTTTGTGTGCCCGGGGCGCTCCGCGCCGAGACGGTGTCCGAGCGCGCCGCGCCGTGCCTCGCCTGTCACGGCGAGACCGGCCAATCACAGACCCCGGAAATTCCCTCGCTCGGCGGCCAGCCCGCGCCCTATCTGCTGATCCAGCTTTATCTGTTCCGGGAAAAGCAGCGGACCATCGAGATCATGAACGAGATGACCAAGGCGTTCACCGACGACGATCTGCGTGCGTTCTCCGATCTGGTTGCCAAGCTGCCGCCGCCACCGCCGCCGGCCGATATTGGCGATGTTGCCCGCATGCATGCCGCCGGCGCGCTGATCACGCAGCTGCGCTGCAACAGTTGCCACGGGTTGGACTTGGCAGGCCGCGAAAACATTCCGCACATCGCCGACCAGCGCGAGGACTATCTCGTCAAGACGCTTCGCGACTACAAGAGCAACACCCGGCACGGCTATGACGGTGTCATGGCCGAAGTGCTGGCGCCGGTGACCGACGCGCAGATCGTCGAACTGGCCTATTACATTTCACGATTTCGGTAGCCCTTACTGAAAAAACCGGGCCCCGTGAGGGGCCCGGTTTCAGTTTGCCGGTGTGGGGTACCGGCAGTCTCCAGAGGGGAACATGCTGCACACCGGTTGACTCTGGGAGGAAACACCCGGCGTCACAGCGAGCCATAATTATGCGAGCGGGCCTGCGCGCCAGCAACGCCGGAGGCCGCATGTCAGCCATGCCTAAACGCAAAGCGGAGAATTTTTTTGCTGTGAAAACTAGAAACGCCAACGCTGTGCGTTGGCAACCAGGAAATCGCGGAAAACCTGAATGCGGGCGACCGCTTTGAGTTCTTCCGGGTAGACGAAATAGGCGTCGAGCGCGAGCGTGTCGGCCTCGCCGAGCAACTGCACCAGGCCGCCGTTTTCCTCCACCAGATAATCCGGCAGCATCGCGATCCCGAGCCCGCGCTGGCACGCGCGCAACACGCCGAGCACGTTGTTGATGGTCAAATGCGGCTGGCGCGGACCCTTACCGTCGCGGCCGACTTCGACCAGCCAGCGCCGGTTGGAGAAATGCGCCGGGACATTGCCGCCGAGCAGAATGAGCCGGTGCTTGTCGAGGTCCTCGTGCGCCTGCGGCGTGCCGAAACGCTTGAGATAATCCGGCGACGCATAGGCGTGGAAATGCACCGAGAACAGCTTGCGCTGGATCAGGTCCGGCTGGGTCGGCTGGCGCAGGCGGATGGCGACGTCGGCCTCGCGCATCGCCAGGTCGAGCTCCTCGTCGGTGGTGATCAGCGTGATGTGGATGTCGGGATAAAGATCGAGGAATTCGCCGAGCCGCGGGGTGAGCCAATGCACGCCGATGCCGGGCGTGGTGGAAACTTTCAGCTCGCCGTTCGGCCGCTCGCGGCTGTCGGTGAGCTTGGTGCGCGCGGCCTCCAGCTTCATGAACACTTCATGCGCCGTGCGGTACAACAGCTCGCCCTGTTCGGTCAGGATCAGCCCGCGCGCATGGCGGTGGAACAGCGAGACCGATAGCTCGCCTTCGAGCGCGGAGACCTGGCGCGACACCGCCGATTGCGACAGGCCGAGCCGCTCGCCTGCGTGGGTGAACGAGCCCGCTTCCGCCGCGGCGTGAAATACCTTCAGCTTGTCCCAGTCCATCGAGGTGTTGGCCATTTCTATTCGGCCGCGCGCTGGTGTTCGTGCTCCTGCGCGTGCAGGAATTTCTGAGCTTCGAGCGCCGCCATGCAGCCCTGGCCGGCGGCGGTGACGGCTTGACGATAGACCTCGTCGGTGACGTCGCCGGCCGCGAACACGCCCGGTACCGACGTCACGGTCGAATAGCCATTGGTGACGATGTAGCCCGACGGCCGCGTCTCGACCTGGCCGACGAACAGCTCGGAGGCCGGCGTGTGGCCGATGGCGATGAACACGCCGTCGATCTTGCGCTCGGTGACGGCGCCGGTCTTCAGATTCTTGAGCCGCACCGTGTTCACTTTCAGCGGATTGTCGCTGCCCAGCACGTCGTCGAGCGCTGAGTCCCAGATCACGTCGATCTTGGGGTTCTTGAACAGCCGGTCCTGCAGGATCTTTTCGGCGCGGAACGAGTCGCGCCGGTGCACGACCGTGACCTTGGAGGCGAAGTTGGTCAGGAACAAAGCTTCTTCGACCGCGGTGTTGCCGCCGCCGATCACGACCACTTCCTTGTTGCGATAGAAGAAGCCGTCGCAGGTGGCGCAGGCCGACACGCCATAGCCTTTGAACTTCTGCTCGGACGGCAGGTCCAGCCAGCGCGCCTGCGCGCCGGTGGCGATGATCAGCGCATCGGCAAGAAACACATCGCCGCTATCGCAGGTGAGGCGGAACGGCCGCTGCGCTAGCTCGACCTTGCTCACGTGGTCGTAGACCAGTTTGGTGCCGACGTGCTCGGCCTGCTTGAGCATCTGCTCCATCAGCCAGGGACCCTGGATGACGTCGGCAAATCCCGGATAATTTTCCACGTCGGTGGTGATGGTGAGCTGGCCGCCCGGCTGGATGCCCTGGATCAGGACCGGTTCCAGCATGGCGCGCGCGGCATAGATCGCGGCGGTGTAGCCCGCCGGACCCGAGCCGATGATCACGACCTTGGCGTGGGTAGTCTTTGGCATTGTTCTCGCCCCCCTGGCGGGCGTCGGGCTTAAATGTGCGCCCGGGTGGCCGGATAGACCGGCTCTTTTGCCTATCCGATGTATGGCTTCCGGCCGAGCTATGCAAGATACGCAACCCACGGACTCACAGACTTGGGTCTCAGGCCCAGGAATGTGATACTGGGCGCGCAATAATCTTTCGCGAAACAATGTTTCGCGGTATGGATGCTTCTGCCGGTTTCACGCCGCCCGAGGTTTTTCCTTGCCCGCCCGCCTAGACGCCATCGACCGCAAGATCCTGAAAGAGCTTCAGGACGACGGCCGCATCACCAATGTTGAGCTGTCGCGCCGGGTCGGCATTTCGGCGCCGCCCTGCCTGCGCCGCGTGCGCGCCCTGGAGGAGGCCGGCTATATCAAGGGCTATCGCGCGCTGCTCGACGAGAAGAAGCTCGGCTACGAGGTGGCGGTGTTCGCCATGGTGCATCTGGCGAGCCAGGCCGAATCCGATCTCACCGCCTTCGAGGAGTTCGTGCGCAAGCAGCCTCTGGTGCGCGAATGCTGGATGCTCTCCGGCGAGATCGACTTCGTTCTCAAATGCGTCGCGCCCGACCTGAAAACCTTCCAGGCCTTCGTCGAGAAGCTGACCTCGGCGCCGACCGTGCGCAACGTCAAGACGTCGCTGACGCTGCGCAATTCCAAGGACGCGGCGATGGTGCCGATGGACTGACCGTCAGGCCACCCGGCTCTTCTGCTGTTTGGCAAAGGCCTCGGCGCGCTTGGCGAGTTCCTGCGGCGCGATGTCTTCGATATGCGTCGCGATGAACCAGCTGTTTCCCGACGGGTCCTTCACGCCGCCACTGCGGTCGCCGTAGAACATGTCCATCGGTTCCATCACTTTCGCGCCGCCGGCCTTGACCGCCAACTGATACACGCTGTCCACGTTGGGAACGTAAAGGTAGAGCGTGGAGGTCGTCGCCTTCGCCATTTCATTTTCCTCGGCGAGCATGATGCGGGAATCGCCGATAAGGACTTGCGCGTGCATGATCGAGCCGCCCGGCCGCCTGATCGGTTCGTGCGACAACTTGGCGCCGAAAGCCTGCTTGAGGAACTCGATGACTTTCGAGGCGCCGCGCACGGTGAGATAGGGCGTGATGGTGTGATAGCCGACGGGAATTGGTTGTGCGGTCATATTCGTCTCCTCATGTTCTTATCGAGGTGACGAAGTGTCGGCCGGAACTTGGCCTTTTATTTGCCGCTGTGGTGGAAATGCAGTGACCGCCGGCGGGAACTTTGGCCGCGTCATTTCGGCGTGACGGTCGAACCCTTGCCGTCGGCGGTGAATGTGACGGTGACGAAATCGAATCCCCGATCGTCGTTTCTTCGGCATTGGTGAAGTCCGCCAAGCTCGAATCGGGCACCTTCTGCTGGGCATCCCAATAGTTGAAGTTGCCGGATTCCCGGATCGCGAATCTCTTGCCAGAATCCCAATTCATTTTCACTTTCCGGCCGCCGTCGCGATAGTCCTCGCTCTCGGCGCGGTAGTAGAACGTCTTCACGCGCAGCGCGGGATCGAACAGCGAGCGTTCGCCGGTCTTGATCGAGATCCAGCCGCGCGAAATCAACGACCCGCCGTATTGCGGGTAGGCCATCGCCACGTAAATCAAGTGCGGGAAATTGTTGCAGAACTGAATGTCGGCCTTGGCTGCCGGAGATGCGAGCAGGCCGGTCAGCGCCGCGGCGCCGCCGCACAATTTCGAACAGACATCTTCGAACAGACATCCGCGCCCCCCGCGTGCCGCCGGCTACTTCCACTCCACCTTCTTGACTTCGTAGCCCTTGGCGCCGCCCGGGGTGACGACCTCGACCTGGGCGCCCTTGCTCTTGCCGATCAGCGCCTTGGCGAGCGGCGAGGTAATCGAGATTCGGCCCTTCTTGGCGTCGGCTTCCGGCTCGCCGACAATCTGCCACACCTTCTTCTCGTCGGTGTCCTCGTCGACCAGCGTCACGGTGGCGCCGAAAGTAATGGTGTCGCCCGACAGCTTCGACACATCGATGACGTCGGCGCGCGCGAGCTTGTCCTCGAGCTCCGCGATGCGGCCCTCGTTGAGCGACTGCTGCTCCTTGGCGGCGTGATATTCGGCATTCTCCGACAGGTCGCCGTGCGTGCGCGCGTCGGTGATCTGCTGGATGATGCGCGGCCGCTCGACCGACTGGCAATGCTTGAGCTCGGCCTCGAGCGTCGAATAGCCGGCCGCCGTCATTGGAATCTTATCCATCGTCTTCGTCCAATCCACTCGTAATACGACTCCGGTCACGGGCACCCGCGACACCGGAGTCATGCACCTTGAAAAGCGAGGCCCTTTAGGCCCGATCGCTGAAGTAGCTCTGAAGCGTACGCACCTCGAGGTCGCCCCCAAGATAGGCTTTTATGCCCTGCGCCGCCGCAACGGCACCCGAAAGAGTGGTGTAGTACGGCACTTTATGCAAGAGGGCGGCGTGCCGCAGGGAACGGCTATCTTGCAGCGCGGCAGCCCCCTCGGTGGTGTTAAAAACCAGCTGAACACCGCCGTTTTTGATGACATCCACGACATTGGGTCGGCCTTCCAGCACCTTGAAGATGCGGGCCGTTTCCACTCCATGCTCGGCCAGGTAACGCTGGGTTCCCGAAGTGGCGATGGTCTTGAAGCCGAGCGAGGCCAACAGCCGCACGGCGTCGAGAATCCGCGGCTTGTCGGAATCCTTGACCGAGACGAACACCGTGCCAGCACGCGGCAAATTGGTGCCGCCGCCGATCTGGCTCTTGGCGAATGCGATCTCGAACGAGGCGTCGATCCCCATCACCTCGCCGGTCGATTTCATCTCCGGCCCCAGCACGGTATCGACGCCGGGGAAGCGCGCGAACGGGAACACCGCTTCCTTCACCGCGCGATGCTTGTAGTGGCTCGGCACCAGCTTGAAGCTGGCGAGACTTTCGCCGGCCATGATACGGGCGGCGATCTTGGCGACCGGCACGCCGATCACCTTGGCGACGAACGGCACTGTGCGCGAGGCGCGCGGATTGACCTCCAGCACATAGATGTCGCCGTCCTTGATGGCGTATTGCACGTTCATCAGCCCGCCGACATTGAGCGCCAGCGCCAGCGCGCGGGTCTGCCGGCCGAGCTCGGCCAGCGTTTCGTCGCTGAGCGAATACGGCGGCAGCGCGCAGGCTGAATCGCCGGAATGGATGCCGGCTTCCTCGATGTGTTCCATGATGCCGGCGATGAAGGTGTCCTTGCCGTCGCACAGGCAATCGACGTCGACTTCGGTGGCGTCCGACAGGTAGCGGTCGATTAGCAGCGGGCTCTTTTTAGAGACGACCAGTTCGGTCGGCCGGTCGAGATCGCCGGCGAGCCGCGCTACATAGCGGTCGAGCTGGGCGCTGTCGCGCACGATCTCCATCGCGCGTCCGCCCAGCACGTAAGACGGCCGGATCACCACCGGATAGCCGATCTCCTCGGCGATGGCGCGCGCGGCTCCGGGCGAGGTGGCGATGCCGTTCTGCGGCTGGCGCACTTTCAGCTTGTCGAGCAATTTCTTGAAGCGGTCGCGGTCTTCCGCCAGATCGATCATGTCGGGCGAGGTGCCGAGGATCGGCACTTTGGCCTTGGCGAGGTACTCGGCCAGCTTGAGCGGGGTCTGGCCGCCGAACTGCACAATCACGCCGTGCAGCGTGCCGCTGGCGCGCTCGGTCTCGACGATCTCCAGCACGTCTTCCGGCGTCAGCGGCTCGAAATACAGCCGGTCGGAGGTGTCGTAGTCGGTCGACACCGTTTCCGGATTGCAGTTGACCATGATGGTCTCGTAGCCGGCTTCCTTGAGCGCGAAGCATGCGTGACAGCAGCAGTAGTCGAACTCGATGCCCTGGCCGATGCGGTTCGGCCCGCCGCCGAGGATGATGACCTTCTTTTTGTCGGAGGGCCGCGCTTCGTCGGCGACCTTGCCGTTGAACGGCGTCTCGTAGGTCGAGTACATGTAGGCCGTGGGCGAGGCGAATTCGGCGGCGCAGGTATCGATGCGCTTGAACACCGGCCGCAAGCCAAGCGCGCGGCGCTTTTCCATCACCGTCTCGGCGTCGCTGCCGGTGAGCTTGCCGAGCCGCTTGTCGGAAAAACCTTGCGCCTTCAGCCGCCGCAGCGCGCCCGCGGTCGCAGGCAGGCCCTTGGCCCTGATTTCGGCTTCGGTATCGACTAGCTCGCGCATCTGTTCCAGGAACCACGGATCGATGCGGCAGGCATTGTGAACGAGTTCGTCATTGGCGCCGAGCCGCATGGCCTGCGCGATCTTGAGCAGGCGGTCCGGCGTCGGCGTGCCGAGCGCGGCGCGGATCGCGGCCTTGTTGTCGGCGTCGTCGATGCCCTTGGCGGCGTCGAAACCCTCGATAGTGATCTCGTCGAGGCCGGTGAGCCCGGTTTCGAGCGAGCGCAGCGCCTTTTGCAAGCTTTCCTGGAAGGTGCGGCCGATCGCCATGGCTTCGCCGACCGACTTCATCGAGGTGGTCAGCACCGACGAGGCGCCTGGGAATTTCTCGAAGGCAAAGCGCGGAATCTTGGTGACCACGTAATCGATGGTCGGCTCGAACGAAGCCGGCGTCGCGCCGCCTGTGATGTCGTTGGCGATCTCATCCAGCGTGTAGCCGACCGCCAGCTTGGCCGCGACCTTGGCGATCGGGAAGCCCGTGGCCTTCGAGGCCAGAGCCGAGGAGCGCGACACCCGCGGATTCATTTCAATCACGACAAGCCGCCCGTCGGCTGGGTTGACCGCGAACTGCACGTTGGAGCCGCCGGTTTCCACCCCGATCTCGCGCAACACCGCGATCGAGGCGTCGCGCATGATCTGGTATTCCTTGTCGGTGAGCGTGAGCGCCGGCGCGATGGTTATCGAATCGCCGGTGTGCACGCCCATCGGGTCGACGTTCTCGATCGAGCAGATGATGATGCAATTATCTTTTTTGTCGCGCACCACCTCCATCTCGAATTCCTTCCAGCCCAGCACTGACTCTTCGATCAGCACTTCACCGGTGGGGGAGGCGTCGATGCCGCCCTCGACGATGTCGATGAATTCGGCCTTGTTGTAGGCGATGCCGCCGCCGGTACCGCCGAGCGTGAAGCTGGGGCGGATGATCGCCGGCAGGCCGATGTCGTCGAGCGCGGTGAGCGCCTGCGCCAGCGTCTTGACCTGGTGCGAGCGCGGTGTCGGCAGGCCGATGCGGGTCATGGCCTCGCGGAACAGCTCGCGGTCTTCCGCCATGTCGATGGCGTCGGCCGTAGCGCCGATCATCTTGACGTTGAACTTCTCCAGCACGCCCATCTTGCGCAGCGACAGCGCACAATTGAGCGCGGTCTGGCCGCCCATGGTGGGGAGCAGCGCGTCGGGGCGCTCGCGCTCGATGATCTTGGCGACGATCTCCGGCGTGATTGGCTCGATATAGGTGGCGTCGGCGAGGTCCGGATCGGTCATGATCGTCGCCGGATTGGAGTTGACCAGGATGACCCGGTAGCCTTCCTCCTTGAGCGCCTTGCAGGCCTGCGTGCCGGAATAGTCGAATTCGCAGGCCTGGCCGATGACGATCGGGCCGGCGCCGATGATCATGATCGATTTGATGTCGGTGCGTTTGGGCATCGGCTCTCGAACTACTGGACACAAAAAAAGGGCGCGCCTACGCGCGTCCCCAGAATGCGCCAGGAGTTGGTCCCCGCGCGCGGGGCTCATATAAGCCCGAATCGGTGGGCAGGGAAGGGCGCGGGCGGGATTAGCGGTGGACGGCTGAAAGCTATGCCGGCCGCGCCAAAAACGTCATGCGCCACTGATTGTGGCCGATATTGCGCGGCGCGCGTTGCGCCGCAAAGCCCGCGGCTTTCAGCTTGGCCAGTATCGCGGCTTCTTCGTAATGCGATAGCCCGACCGTCTTGCGCAGCCGGAGATAATCCGACACGAAAATCCGCATCAGCCCGAAGGCGGCGGCCCAGAAGAAGCCATTGGCGGCGCCGACCCGCAGCAGCGTCAAGGCGGCTGCCGGCGCGGCGAGGTGCGGCGGAACCACATCGCCGACGATCAGCAGGCCGTCGCGCTTCAAGAGCCCGCGGAAGATCCCCGCCAGGCGGTCGAACTCGGCGCCGGTCAGATACTGCGCCACCGAATGCATCACGATCAGATCGAACGAGCCCGCCGGCAGCGCGCTTGCCTGCTCCGCGGTCACCACCGCGATCTTCGGATGCCCCGCGTAACGCATGGTGAGCGAGGCGCGCACATTGGGCGCGGCCTCCACCAGTACGAGCTGCGCGCAGGCCGCCGCCACCAGCTCGGCCGAGGTCGCCTCGCCGCAGCCATAGTCGAGCACATGCGCGGCGGGCGAGGTGACGTAGTCGCGAATATCCTCGGCGATCTTGCGGTAATGCACGTCGCGGTGACGCGCATTCACGTAGATCACGGAATGCTTGAAATCGTAGAAGCTGATCCAGTTGCTCATCGCTTACGCGATCTTGCGGGACTTGGCGTCTTTGGCCTGCCGCATCATGTCGACAAAGCGCGTGAATAGATAATGGCTGTCGCGCGGGCCCGGTGACGCCTCCGGGTGATATTGGACAGAGAACACGGGCTTGTCGTTGAGCGCTATGCCGCAATTGGAGCCGTCGAACAGCGACACATGCGTCTGCGCGACGTTTTTCGGCAGTGAATCCTTGTCGACCGCGAAGCCGTGGTTCATCGAGGTGATCTCGACCTTGCCGGTGGTGAGATCCTTGACCGGATGATTGGCGCCGTGATGGCCCTGATGCATCTTCATGGTCTTGCCGCCAACCGCGATGCCGAGCATTTGGTGTCCGAGGCAAATACCGAAGGTCGGCGTCCCTGAGTCGATCAGCTTCTTGATCACCGGCACGGCGTATTGGCCGGTCGCCGCGGGGTCGCCCGGACCGTTCGATAGGAACACGCCGTCGGGCTTGAGCGCCATGATGTCGTCGGCCGAAGTCTTGGCCGGCACCACCGTCACCTTGCAGCCCGAGCCCGCCAGCAGCCGCAGGATGTTGCGCTTGACGCCGTAGTCGATCGCGACCACATGGAAATCCGGCTTGGTCTGGTGGCCGTAGCCCTGGCCCCACACCCACGGTGTCTCGTCCCAGGAAAATCTTTGGGCCGACGTTACCATCGGCACCAGATCCATGCCGACAAGGCCGGGCCAATCCTTGGCTTGCTTCTTCAGCGCGGCGAGATCGAACTTTCCGTCGGGCGCGTGCGCGATCACGGCATTGGGCATGCCCTTCTCGCGGATCAGCACGGTCAGCGCGCGGGTGTCGATGCCGCAAAGGCCGATGATGCCGCGCGCTTTCAGCCAGTCGTCGAGATTGCGGGTGGCGCGGTAATTCGATTGCGGCGTGATGGCGGAATGCAGGATGACGCCGCAGGCCCCGGGCCGCGCCGCCATGTTGACGCTCTCGATGTCGTCCTCGTTGGTGCCGACGTTGCCGATGTGCGGGAACGTGAAGGTGATGATCTGGCCGGCATAAGACGGGTCGGTGAGGATTTCCTCGTAGCCCGTCATCGCGGTATTGAAGCAGACCTCGCCGACCGCGGTGCCGATGGCGCCGAGGCCAAGGCCCTCCAGCACGGTCCCGTCGGCCAGCACCAAAAGTGCCGTTGGCTTGGGCTCTGCCCAAGCGCCGGTGGGGGCGGCTTTCGTCTGGGTCATGGCCACTTAGTTGCGTATTATAGGGACAGAGGCAAGGGGCCGATTCACACCGCCCCCAACCGATAAAAGTCTCGCGCATGATCCCGAAAAGTGGGTACCGGTTTTCGGGTAAGATCATGCGCAAAACAATATGAAAGGGGTTCCCCCGTGCTGCGCGACGACATCAACAAAGCTTTGATCGAGGCCCAGAAGGCCAAGAACGAGCGGGCGGTTTCCACCCTGCGCATGGTCAATTCGACGCTCAAGAACGCCGACATCGAGGCGCGCGGGGCGGGCAAGCCGCCGCTCGGCGACGCCGAGGTGCTGCCGCTGCTGCAGAAGATGATCAAGCAGCGCCAGGAATCGGTCGAGCTCTATCAGAAGGGCAACCGCGCCGATCTGGTGAAGCAGGAGCAGGAGGAGATCGCCATCATCTCCGGTTACCTGCCGAAGCAGATGTCCGAGAGTGAAATGACCGCCGCCATTGAAGCCGAGATCAAGGCGACCTCCGCCGCCGGCATGAAGGACATGGGCAAGGTCATCGGCGCGCTGAAAGGCAAATACGCCGGGCAGATGGATATGGCCAAGGCGAGCGGGATTGTGAAGACTAAGCTGCAATAATCAAACTCAAGAAACGACAAGGGAGGATCCATGAAAAAATTCGTCGTGGCGGCGGCCATGGCCGCGGGCCTGTTCGCGACGCAAGCCTTGGCCGATGATTATCCTAACCGGCCGATCCGCGTGTTCACGACGTCGAGCGCCGGCGGCATCAGCGATGTCTTCATGCGCGTGCTCAACGACGCGCTGCAGAGCCGCCTCGGCCAGCCGCTGATCATCGAGAACAAGCCCGGCGGCGCCGGCAATATCGCCGCGCGTCAATGTCAGGACGCGACGCCGGACGGCTACACCATCTGCATCATCAATGCCGACACGATCGTCTACAACCAGTTCCTGTTCAAACAAATTCCGTTCGAGCCCGAAAAGCTCACGCCGATCGTCAATCTTTTCCACCTGATCCAGGCGGTGGTGGTCAATTCCGATCTCAACGCCAAGAACATGGACGATCTGGTCGCGCTGTCGAAAGCCAAGCCCGGAACGCTGAACTATCTCACGGCCTCGATTCCCTGCGTCGTCTATATGGATAACCTCAAGCGCGACAAAGGCGCCGACTGGATTCGCGTACCGTTTCGCGGCGGCGGCGAGGCGGTCACCGCGGTGCTGAGCGGCACGACGCCGATCGCGATGATCGGGATCGGCAATGTCATGGGACAGATCAAGGCCGGTAAAATGACGGCGCTGGCGTTGGTCAACAATATCCGCACGCCGCTTTTGCCGGACGTGCCGACCTGGGCCGATCTCGGCTACAAGGGCGCGGCGTCGGAAACCTGGTACGGGCTGTTCGCGCCGCCCGGCACGCAGAAGACGATCATCGACAAGCTCAACGGAGATATCGTCAAAGTGATCTCCGACCCGGAGTTCCGCGAGAAGAACATCATCAGCCGCGGCCTGGTGCCGGCGACCGGCACGCCGGAGGATTTCGCCAAGACCATCAAGGAAGGCCGCGCCGGCGCCGAGCAGGTGGTCAAGGAGTCCGGCCTGCCGCAGTAACGCGCGATCAGCGCTGCGGCGCGGCGCCGAAGTCGTTGACGACCGCAACCAGCGCCTCAGGCCCCACCTTCACCTGGCCGGCGAAAGGATGGTCGATGGCGACGATCGTCAGCAGCCCGGCAAACATCAAGACCGACAGCGCGCCGGTCATGGCCGACTGGGCGCGCAGATTTTCGGCGCCGAAAAAGAACGTGAAGCCGATCGTGATCGCGGCGCCGCCGAACAGCACCAGCCAGACGATCCCGGGCACGATGCCGTTGGCTGTGACCAGACGGGCGCGGCGCCCTTCGCTCACCGCATCGACCTGCCGGAGCAGTTCGGCCAGAACAATCGCCCCCGAATTGTCGGCCGGACGATATTTGAGAACTATCGAATAAATATTGTTCAGTGCTTCATTCGCGGCGGGGCTTGCCTCACCGCGTTGCATCGCCGGCCAGTCCTTGGTGATCGCGGCGTTCAGATAATCGGACAGCGCCTTGCTTATGGCGGCGCCTTGCTCGGCATTGATGCCCTTCGACAGGCGATAGATTGTTGCCGCCGCGCCCGCTTCCTTGGCGACGATGTTGTCGGCTTCGTCGAACTTTTCCCACACCACGATGACCGCGAAGGCCAGCAACACGGCGTAGAGCACACCGACGGTGGCGAACTTGAAGCCGGCGATCTCGTTGTTGGTGCGCAAGCGGTTCAATTTGACGTAGCGGCGGATCACATAGGGCCCGGCCATGGCGAGCGCGGTCGTCGGCACGATCAGGAGGAAGCCTGATAGCCAGAGCGGCATGGTGGTGAGGAACAGCATGGCTCTCGGAACCGGTCGCGCGGGTGACCCTGAATAACAGGAACCCCAAACCCTGGATCAGGCAGCTGCGGCCGCCTGTGAATAACTAGGAAAACGCCCCGAATTGCAGCCCCGGCGGTGGCTTCCCGGGTCTGCCCCGGAAAGTCTTAATTTGCCGGCCTATGATTGGCCAACCGATTCGGCCAAACCAAATCCATGCGCTTCACGCCCCAGTTTCTTGACGAGCTGCGTGCCCGCCTCCCTGTCTCGGAGGTGGTGGGCCGCCGCGTGAAGCTGCGCAAACAGGGCCGCGAGTTCGTCGGCCTGTCGCCGTTCAACAAGGAAAAGTCGCCCTCGTTCACGGTTAACGATCAGAAAGGCTTCTTCCACGACTTCTCCTCCGGCAAGCACGGTGACATTTTCGGCTTTGTCATGGAGACCGAAGGCGTCGCGTTCCCGGAAGCGGTCGAGCGGCTGGCGCAAATGGCCGGGGTGGCGCTGCCCAAAGTATCGCACGAGGACGAACAGCGCGACGCCCGGCGCAAGACGCTGCACGACATCATGGAGCTGGCGGCGAAATTCTTCGAGGCGACGCTGGCCTCGCGCGCCGGCGCCAAGGCGCGCGGCTATCTTGCCGACCGCGGCCTCGATCCGGCGACGCAACTGAAGTTCCGGCTCGGTTACGCCACCAATGAGCGCTTTGCGCTGAAAGAACATCTGGGCAGCCACGGCATCCCGGTCGAGGACATGGTGGAAGCCGGACTGTTGATCGCCGGCGATGACATCCCGGTTCCCTATGATCGCTTCCGCGACCGCGTGATCTTTCCGATCGGCGACCTGCGCGGACGCACGATCGCCTTCGGCGGCCGTGCGTTGGAAAAGGATGCGCAGGCGAAATATCTCAATTCGCCGGAAACGCCGCTCTTCCACAAAGGCGCGACGCTCTACAATATCGCGGCCGCGCGCCAAGCGGCGCATGACGGCGCGCAAATCGTCGTGGTCGAAGGCTATGTCGACGTCATCGCGATGGTGACGGCGGGCTTCCCGGCCACCGTCGCGCCGCTCGGCACGGCGCTGACCGAAGACCAACTCGCGCTGCTCTGGAAAATGGCGGATGAGCCGATGCTGTGTTTCGACGGCGACAAGGCCGGCCTTCGCGCGGCCTATCGCGCGGTCGAACTGGCGATGCCGCGGCTCAAGCCCGGCAAGAGCCTGAAATTCGCGCTGCTGCCGGAAGGCCAGGACCCCGACGATCTGGCGCGCTCTGCTGGCCGCGAGGCGGTTGCGGAGGTGATTGCCGCGGCGCGCCCGCTTGCCGTCATGTTGTGGGCACGCGAGACCGAAGGGCATTCGTTCGATTCACCAGAGCGCCGCGCGGCGTTAGAGGCGCGCATCAACGAGGTCACCGCCGGCATCGCCGACGATTCCGTGCGCAAATATTACCGGCAGGATTTCAACGCACGGTTGGCGCAGTTCTTGGCCCCGGCGCAAAGTCAGGGATTTGCGCCGCGCGGCAATTTCCAGCGCGGGCAAAACCAGAACTGGCGCGACCGCCCGAGAGGTGAATGGCGGCCGCGCAATGGCGCGCCGCAGCGCCCGGCCACCGGCGGCCGAAACACGCCCTATGTGGTGGTCAGCCAGCAGCTCGCCTCAAGCCCGGTGCATCGCGGCCACCGCACGGCGGTGCCCAAGCGCGAGGCGCTGATCCTGCAAGCCGCGCTCAACTACCCTTGGCTCTTGCACGATCACATGGAGGAACTCGCTTCGCTCGAGTTCACCCATGCCGATGCCGAACGGCTCAAGGGCGCGTTGATCGATATCGCCGCCCATTCCGCCGCGCCCGACGCCGCGGCCATCAAGGCGGAACTTGAGCGCCGCAACCTCGGCGAGACCATGGAGCGCATTGCCGGCGCCATCACCACCCAGTCGGTCTGGGGCGCCCGCCCGGACGCGGCTCCGGAGGATGTTTTGGTGACCTGGCAGCAGCTGGTCGCCTTGCATCGGCAGTGGCATTCCCTAACTAAGGAGCTCAAGGATGCCGAACAGGCGCTCGGCCAGGATTCCAGCGAGGGCAACTATTTGCGGCTCCGCGACGTCAAGGCCCGCCTGTCCAACATGGACGGAACCGAGGCCCTGATCGAAGGGTTCGGAGCCTCTTCCGGTCGTGGCGTCCGTAGCTTATGAGCATGACCGCGCAGGGACCCATCGAGGGTCCCGGAAATGCCGGACCGGCGGGGAATAAGGGTCGATTCCCGCAGGTTTAGCAGGGTTAATCGGAGCTAAACCGGTTCCGACGAGACTGGCGACCTGATTCGTGGGCGGCGCCATCCCCGGCGCGGCCCTTTTTGGCCATGGCCTATATATAGGAGGGCTATTTTGCCCCGCCTCGTAAGCAGCACGGCCAAGAAGGTCCAGGAGAAACAGATGGCGAGTAAGGCTAAGGCGCAGGTCAAGGAAGAGGCCCCGGACAAGGAAGCCGAAGGCGCGCCTGAATCCCCGCTGCCGCTGCTCGATCTCAACGACGCCGGCGTCAAGAAGATGATCAAGGCCGCCAAGAAGCGCGGCTTCGTCACCTTCGACGCGCTCAACGCGGTGTTGCCGTCCGAATCGACCTCGCCGGAACAGATCGAAGACATCATGTCGATGCTCAGCGAGATGGGCATCAACGTGGTCGAGACCGAGGACGCCGAAGGCGAAGACGGCGAGACCGAGAAGGCCGCCGACGAGCACGACGACGATGAGGACGACGAGACCGGCCGCGAAGTGGTCCAGGCCAAGCCGAAGTCGCTGGCCGTCGCCGAAAAGAAAGAGCCGTCCGAGCGTACCGACGATCCGGTGCGCATGTATCTGCGCGAAATGGG